>JGI25382J43887_10000167_pt1 | contig 17764 bp, 16 predicted proteins | sample GraSoi013_1_40cm_3_FD_43887 | JGI IMG/M metagenome (IMG submission 43887) | reverse complement strand
TGCTCGCGCCGATCATCGTGTCGATCGCCGTCTGCATTTCGCCGCGATGCTGCTTGGTCTCCGACTCGGCGATCGGGATCTCCGTCGTCAGGTACTTGTGGAAGATGTCGGAGGCCGCCGCCTGGTCGGGCCGCTCGATCTTGATCTTCACGTCCAGCCGGCCCGGCCGCAGGATGGCCGGATCGATCAGGTCCTGCCGGTTGGAGGCGCCGATGACGATGACGTTCTTGAGCCCCTCCACCCCGTCGATCTCCGCCAGCAGCTGCGGCACGATCGTGGTCTCCACGTCGGAGGAGATGCCCGTGCCGCGCGTGCGGAACAGGGCGTCCATCTCGTCGAAGAACACCACCACCGGCACGTCCTCGTTGGCCTTCTCCTTGGCCTTCACGAAGATCTCGCGGATCTTGCGCTCCGTCTCCCCCACGTACTTGTTGAGCAGCTCGGCCCCTTGATGTTGAGGAAGAAGCCCTTGATCTTCTCCCCGCGCTTCTCCGAGATCTTCTCGGCTAGATTATTGGCCACCGCCTTGGCGATCATCGTTTTACCGCAACCGGGCGGTCCATAGAGCAGGACACCCTTCGGTGGCGTCAGCTTGTGTTCTTTATAGTAGTCGGCGTACAGATACGGCAACTCGACAGCATCCTTGATCGCCTCGATCTGCGTGCCCAGCCCGCCGATCTGCTCGTAGCCGATGTCCGGCACTTCCTCTAGCGAGAGATCCTCCACCTCGCTCTTGGGCAGCTTCTCGAGCAGGTAGCCCGACTTGGCGTCCATGAGCAGGTGGTCGCCCGTCTTGAGCCGCGCCTGGCGCAGGGGATCGGCGATGATGCCCACCTTCTCCTCGTCCGCGCGCAGGGTCACCACCGCCCGCTCGGGATCCAGCTGCTCCTTGAGAATGACCACGTCGCCCTGGATCTCGTAGCTGGCCGCCTCCACCACGTTGAGGCCCTCGTTGAGCACCAGCTCCTGCCCGGGCTTGAGCGTCTCCACCTTGATGGCGGGGTGCAGGTTGACCTTCACCTTGCGCCCCTGGGCCAGGATGTTCACGGTGCCGTCCTCGTTCACCGAGAGATAGACGCCGTACGTCGAGGGCGGCGCGCACAGCTTGTCGACTTCCTCCTTGAGCGCGGTGATCTGCTCGCGCGCTTCCTGGAGGGCTTCGGTCAGGCGCTCGGTGCGGCCGACGGCCTGCGCCGCCTTCGCGTTCGCCCGGGCAAGCTCCTCGGTGAGCTCCCGCACTTCCTCGCGAGATGCCGGAAGGTCCTTGCGAAGCGTCGCCGCGCCGTCCATGGCGTTGTCCTCCGGNTTAGAGGATCAGCAAGAGTGGAGCCACGTCATCGAGCGGCGCAAGTGCGCGCCGCTGAACGAGACNGTCCCAACGGAACCACCGCATCGGGAAGATTTCCCTCGGCGGTGTCGAAGTGGCGGACACAAACTGNCCGCGCGGATCCGGGCGAGCACCATGGGAAGATTTCAGGCGACTCGGTGGCGGCGGTGCAGNANCTCGCACCAGCGCCGGTTGTCGTCTCCGCCCGCCTCGACGCTGCCCAGCAGGTAGGCGGTGGCGCTGACGAGGCCGTCGTCGACCCCGTCGTGCTGCAGCGTGTGCGCGTCGCACCACCGCACGTCGAGGATTTCCAACGTCGGGTCGGTCTCGGGCTCACAGCCGGGGCAGTACGTCCGGCCGAGCGACGGCGTGTCCCGCGTATAGTCCGTCATCGTGACTCTCTTCTGAGGCAAGGCGCATGCCGATCCTCGGAGTCCTTTTCCAACGCGCGGTTGCCCGCCGGTGCGGCCGTGCCGTCGGGCAGTTCTGGCGGGCAGTCCGGCACGGGATGGTGAGCAAACAGGCAGGTTCTCCCTGCTAATTGACACCCCACGGAGATCGCCGCATCATGCGCGGCATCTCTTCTGCGAGGTGACCGCGTGACGGCGCCCTGGGAGTATCGCGATCCGCTGGAGGCCAAGCTTGCCGGCGAGGTGTCGGCGCCGACGCTGATGGAGCACGTGCGCACCATCGGCGCGTGGGAGCGCGAGTCCGGCAGCCCGGGCGAGGCGCAGGCCTTCGACTACATCGAGCGCACGCTCGAATCCTATGGCGTCGAGGTGGAGCGCCGCGAGATCGAGGCCTACATAAGCCTGCCCCTCGATGGACGGGTCCGTCTAGACGACGGCACCGTCATCGAGGGGCTGACCCATTCGTTCTCTCCATCGGTCGATGCCTTGGAGGCCGAGGTCGTCGACGTCGGCGACGGCACCCCCGCCGAGCTCGCGCGCGCTGCCGGCAAGATCGCGCTCGTGCGGGGGCTGGCCACGCCCGGCAAGGCGTGGGCGGCGCAGCAGGCGGGCACGCGGGCGCAGATCTTCGTGGCGATGGATCACCTCCACAACATGATCGTGACCACGATCTGGGGCGCCCCGACGCCGGAGACGGCGTGGCGGATCCCGGCCACGCCATGTCTGTCCATCCTCGGCGCTGACGGCGAAAAGCTCCGCGCGCTGCTCGCTCGGGGTCCCCTGCGCGTGAGGCTGACCACGCGTGTGAGCACGGGCTGGAGGCCGATCCCCCACCTCGTCGGCTCGCTGCCCGGGCGCGTCGAGGATCGGTTCGTCCTCTTCTCGGGCCACGTCGACTCGTGGCATCACGGCGCGATGGACAACGGCACCGCCAACGCCACGATGCTGGAGATCGCGCGGCTGCTGTCGGCCCGGCGCGACGGCCTTCGCCGGGGCATCCGCTTCGCGTTCTGGTCGGGGCACTCGCACGGCCGCTACGCGGGCTCGGCGTGGTACGCGGATCACGCCTGGCGCGAGCTGCACGCGCGCTGCGTGCTGCACCTCAACGTGGATAGCACGGGCGCGCGCGGCGCCACCGACTACTCGGTGCTCCACGCGACGGAGGACGCGCAGAGCCTGGCCGAGACCGTCGTCGCCGACGTCACCGGCCAGCGCGGTCGCGCGCGCCGGTTCTCGCGCGCCGGGGACCAGTCGTTCTGGGGGGCCGGCGTGCCGTCGGCGTTCATGTCGCTCTCGGGCTTGCCGAAGCAGGACACGGAGCTGTCGCGCGCGATGGAGCGGCTGGTCGGCAGCGCGGGCTTTCCGTGGTGGTGGCACACCAGGGACGACACGGTCGACAAGATCGACGCGGAGGTGCTGGCGCTCGACACGAAGGTCTACCTGGCGACGGCCCTGCGCTGGCTGAACGCGCCGGTNCTGCCGCTCGATCACCGCCGGNCNGCGCGCAGCCTGNTGGCCGAGCTCGAGGCGCTCCAGGCCGCGGCCGGCGCCCGGTTCGATCTGGGGCCGGCGCTCGAGGCAGCGCGGACCCTGGCCGGGCGGCTCGAGCGCGTCGCCGAGAGGCTCGACCGGGTCGAGCCGGCCCGGGCCGAGGCCGTCAACGCCGGGCTCGTGCGCCTCTCACGCATCCTCGTGCCGCTCGCCTACACGAGCGGCGATCGCTTCGCCCACGACCTCGCGTTGCCCATCGCGCCGCTGGCGGGCGCGCAGCGGGCGCGGGACCTGGCCACGCTCGATCCCGACGGCGACGCGTTCAAGTTCGCGCGCGTGGCCCTCGTCCGCGAGCTCAACCGCATCGTGCACGCGCTCGACTCCGCGATCACCGTCGCCGGCGACCTCCTCGAAGACTGGAGATAACTCAATGCGCTCTCCCTCCTCACGCCTGCTGCTCGGGCTCCTGGTGCTCGGCCTCGTCGCGGCGATCGTTCCCTCGGCCGACGCCCAGAAGCGCGGCGGCACGCTGACGATCGTGCGGCCGACGGATCCCGTCTCGCTCGACCCCAATCTCGAGACGACCGCGCCGGGCGCGTGGGTCTACTTCAACATGCTCGAGGGGCTGCTGACGCTCGACGACAAGATGCAGGTGAAGCCGGCGCTCGCGACGTCCTACGAGGTGATGTCGCCGACCAGGGTCCGCTTCAAGCTGCGGCCCGGCGTGAGGTTCCACGACGGCACCCCGTTCAACGCGGCCGCGGTGAAGTTCACCTTCGACCGCGCGCTGCGGGGCACGCCACCGGCGCGCTGGGCCAGCCTCGCCGGCTCGCTCGACGGCGCCGAGGTGGTCGACGACCTCACCGTGGACGTGGTCACGAAGGAGCCCTACGGCCCGATCCTCCGCACCCTGGCCATGTACTGCATGGGCATGGTGTCGCCGACGGCCGTGCAGAAGATGGGCGCCGACTTCAGCCGGGCGCCCGTGGGCACCGGGCCGTTCAAGTTCGTCGAGTGGAAGACGAACACCCACGTGATCATCGAGCGCAACCCCGATTACTGGGGCGACAAGGCGCTGGTCGATCGCGTGATCTTCAAGGTCGTCCCCGAGGAAGGCGCGCGGATGATCGCGCTCCAGACCGGCGACGCCGACATGGTGCTGTTCCCCTCGCCGGCGCAGCTGCCGGCGCTGCGGAAGGATCCGAAGTTCACCGTCCACGAAACGACCGGCATCCGCGTCGTCTTCGCGGGCCTTCACGCCGGCATGCCGCCGCTCGATGACGTCCGCGTGCGGCAGGCGCTCCTCCATGCCGTCGATCGCAAGGCCATCCTCGACAACATCATGGAGGGCTCGGCGGGGCCGGCGCGCGGCGTGCTGGCGCCGGGCGTGTTCGGCTACAAGGACATGCAGCTCGACCGCCTCTATCCGTTCGATCGTGCGAAGGCCAAGGCGCTGCTCGCCCAGGCGGGCTGGACGCCCGGACCCGACGGCATGCTTCACAAGGGCGGGCAGCGGCTCTCGCTCTCGTGGGTGGCGGCGCGCGGACGCTATCCCAAGGACGGCGAGATCACCGAGGCCATCCAGGCGATGTTCAAGGATGTCGGGGTCGAGGCCCGGGTGCAGGTGCTGGAGTGGGCCGCGGTGTTCCAGCAGCTGCGCGGCAACCCGCTCAACCATCACATGTTCACGGTGGGCTGGGTGACCTCCAACGCCGACGCGGACTACTCGCTCTACGCGCTGTTCCACAGCAAGCAGGTGCCGCCGACGGGCTGGAACACCTCGCGTTACGCCAACGCGCGGGTCGACGCGCTCGTCGAGCAGGCGCGCCGCAGCCTGAACCAGACCGAGCGCGAGAAGCTCTACGGCGAGGTGCAGGACATCATCGCGAAAGAGATGGTGTGGATCCCGGTCTACACGACAAAGGAGATCATCGCCACGCGCGGGAACGTGAAGGGCTTCCAGATCCACCCCGTCGAGTACAACCTGGCGCTCTGGAAGACCTGGCTCGACCGTTAAGATGGGGGGCCCCGACATGGCCCCCCATACCCCCCAGCGTTCGGAGCGCCCCGGGAAACCCGCGGCGCTCCTCTATCCCCTCCAGCGTTCGGAGCGCCCCGGGGAACCCGTGGCGCTCCTCTATCCCGGCCAGCGTTCGGAGGGCCCCGGGAAACCCGTGGCGCTCCTCTATGCCCCCCAGCGTTCGGAGGGCCCCGGGAAACCCGCGGCGCTCCTCTATCCCGGCCAGCGTTCGGAGCGCCCCAGGAAACCCGTGGCGCTCCTCTATTCCCCCCAGCGTTCGGAGGGCCCCGGGAAACCCGCGGCGCTCCTCTATACCGGCGAATGCTGACGTTCGTCGTCCGCCGCCTCCTGCTCGCGGTGCCCGTCCTGCTCGGCGTCGTCTTCGTCGTCATGCTGACGATCGACCTGCTGCCGGGCGATGCGGTGACGCTGATGCTGGGCGAGCACGCCACCAAGGACGCCGTCGCCGCGCTGCGCGAGCACCTCGGCCTCGACAAGCCGTTCGCCGCCCGGTACGTCGACTACGTCGGCCGTCTCGTCCGCGGCGACCTCGGCCGCTCGATCCAGCAGAACCGTCCCGTCGCGGTCGAGCTGGCGGACGCGTGGCCGGCGACGCTCCAGCTCACGGTGGCCGCCCTGCTGATCGCGGCGGCCGTCGGCATCGTCGCGGGCATCGTCTCGGCGGTGTGGCCGAACTCCGTGTTCGACGCGATCGCGCGCCTGGCCTCGTTGTTCGGCCTCTCGATGCCGATCTTCTGGACCGGCCTCGTGCTGATCGTGGTCTTCTCCCTCTGGCTCAACTGGCTGCCCGTGGGCGGCGCCGGCTCCCTCAGTCATCTCGTGCTGCCCGCGGTGACGCTGGCGCTGCCGTCGGTGGCGATGGTCTCGCGCATGACGCGCTCGGCCGTGCTGGACGTGCTCGGCGAGGACTACGTGCGCACGGCGCGCGCCAAGGGCGTGGGCGAGGCGTGGGTGCTCGGCAAGCACGCCCTGCGCAACGCCTTCATCCCGATCCTCACCCTGCTCGGCCTGCAGTCCGGCCAGCTCATGGGCGGCGCCGTGCTGACGGAGACGGTCTTCGCCTGGCCGGGGCTCGGCCGCCTGATGGTGAAGGCCATCTTCGCGCGCGACTACGTCCTGCTGCAGGGCGCCGTGCTCGTCTTCGCGCTCGCCTTCGTCGTCATCAATCTCCTCGTCGACCTCTCCTACGGGCTGCTCGATCCCCGCGTGGGGCGCCAAGGATGAGCGCGCGGTTTCTCTGCCCGACCGTCGGGCGCCGGAGCCCTGCGCAGGCGCCCCGACGCCAAGTCCAATGACCGCCTGGGCGCGCTTCTGCCGGAACCGCCTGGCGCTCCTCGGCCTCGTCCTGGTGGTCGTCCTCGCGCTGAGCGCCGCGCTGGCGCCGTGGCTGGCGCCGCTCGATCCCGCGCGGCAGAGCCTCATCGAGAAGCGCACGAGGCCGGGCGCCAAGTACCTGCTCGGCGCCGACGAGTTCGGGCGCGACATCCTCTCGCGCGTGATCTACGGCTCGCGGGTGGCGCTGCTGGTGGGCGTGCTCTCGATGCTCATCGCGCTCGTCGGCGGATTGCTGCTCGGCACCCTCGCCGGCTTCATCGGCGGCTGGCTCGACGCCGTGCTGATGCGGGGGGTCGAGATCCTGCTCGCCTTTCCGTATCTGCTGCTCGCGCTGGCCATCGTGGCCATGCTCGGCCCCGGCGTCCTGAACACGACGATCGCCGTCGGAATCTGGGGCGTGCCGGCCGTCACGCGCATCGTGCGCGGCTCGGTGCTGGCGCTGCGGGAGGCCGAGTACGTCGGCGCGGCGCGCGCGCTCGGCTCGCCGGGCGGAGCGCTCCTGCGCCGTCACATCCTGCCGAACGTGATTCCAGGGTTGATCGTCTACGCGACGCTCTTCATGGCCAACGCGATCTTGCTGGAGGCGGCCCTCTCCTTCCTCGGACTCGGCGTGCAGCCGCCGACGGCGTCGTGGGGGCTCATGGTCTCGACCGGACGTGACGTGCTGCTGGTGGCGCCACACGTGGCGACGGTGCCGGGCCTGGCCATCATGCTGGCCGTGCTCGCGTTCAACCTCGTGGGCGACGGCCTGCGCGACGCGCTCGATCCGCGCTTGCGCGGCGCCGCGTAGGATCCGATCGACCCGGCCTTGACGACGGACCAGCCGATCCCCTAACGTCGCGCCGTCTTCCCATGACCGAGCGTGAGGCGCTGGCGGTGTTGCGAGGCGACGATCCCGTGGGGGCGGCCCGCGCCGCGACCGCCCTGTGGCAGATGTGGCACCAGTCCGGTCAGCCGCGGCTCGACGCGCTACTCCTGCAGGGGATCGAGGCGATGCAGCGCCAGCAGCTCGAGGAGGCGGACGGCCTCTTCACGCGGCTGATCGAAACGGCGCCGCAGTTCGCCGAAGGCTGGAACAAGCGCGCGACGGTACGATACCTCGCGAAGAACTACGTCGCCTCGATCGCCGACTGCCGGGAGACCCTCGCGCGCAATCCGAATCATTTCGGCGCGCTCTCGGGTCAGGGCCTGTGCCATCTGATGCTCGGCGAGTTCCGGGAGGCCGCGGATCTGTTCCGGCGCGCGCTGGCGGTCCACCCCCACCTCGAGAGCGGGCGCGCGAATCTGAGGACGGCGCTGAACGAGCTGGTGAAGTGGAACTGAGGGGCGCCTAGCGCTGGCTCGACTCCGCGGCCACCAGCTGCCGCATGGCGGCCACCTCCGCCGGCCGCATGTTCCGGTCCTCGCATTTCCACATCCCGACCGCGGGCAGGACCGTTCGCACGGCGTCGATCTCGAAGTGCCCGAGAAACGACCGGACGAACATCGTGCGGAACACACGGCCGACGGTTCCTCGCATGGCGCCGCCCGGAATGTCGGCGGTGGCCATGAGGAGCCACGTCAGGGCCACATCCGCCGGACCAGTGCCGCAGGCGGCGTTCGTCCAGTCGATCAGCCTCGGCCCCTGAGGCGACAGGATGACGTTCAGCGGGTGAAGGTCCAGGTGGAGCATCGCGAGCCGCCCGGCGTTTCGGCGGAGCGTCCACGGCCGTTTCGAGAGCACCTCGAGCATCGTGGGGCCGTCGATGCGCTCCATGACCAGCTCCGAGCCATTGGCGCGCACGTCCTCCACGCGAGGCGCAGGGTACCCGTGCCGCGCCACGTACCGCATGATTCCCGCCTCTCTCTCCATCGACCGGCCACGACGCGAGCGTCGGACGACGAGGTCGCGGCCGTAGGCGAAGATATCGCCGTCGCGGCCGGACGCGAGGAGAGGACCGAGCTCCGGCATACCGTGTAGCATAGCCGCCCATGGAGTTCGGGTTCAGCCCCGCCGAGACGGCCTTCGCCGAAGAGGTTCGCGGCTTCCTGCGCGAGCAGCCGCTCGAGCGCTTTCCGGTCGACGGCATGGACGCGGGCTACGGCTCGGGGGCGCACTCGCGCGCGTTCATGAAGGCGCTGGCCGAGCGCGGCTGGATCAGCATGTGCTGGCCGGTCGCGCACGGCGGCCAGGAACGGCCGATGTTCTTCAAGCTGGTGCTGTTCGAGGAGCTGGCGCTCGCCGGCGCGCCCTTCGGGCCGCTCGCCGGCTCCTGGCAGACGGCGGACGCGATCATCGAGTACGGCAGCGAGCGGCTGCGCCGCGAGGTGCTGCCGACGGTCGCGCGCGGCGAGGCGACGTTCTGGCAGGGGTACAGCGAGCCCGACGCGGGCTCGGACCTGCTCGCGCTCAAGACCGAGGCGCGCCGCGACGGCGATCAGTACGTGATCCGCGGCCACAAGATCTGGTCGAGCCACGCGGGCATCGCGACTCACGGACTGGTGTTCACGCGCACCAGCCGCGAGGCCCGGCGCAGCCGCGGCTTCAGCATGTTCGTGGTGCCGAACGGGACGCCGGGCATGGATATCCGGCCGATCCGGAGCCTCACCGGCGGCGTCTATCACTACGAGGTCTTCCTCGACGACGTGCGCGTGCCGGCCGACCTGAGGCTCGGGCCCGAGGGCGAGGGCTTCCAGGCGCTGCTCAACGGGCTCGACTCCGACCGGTTCTGGGGCCGCTTCTACAAGGCGCCGGCGCTCGAGCGCGTGCTGCGGCGGCTGGTCGAGCACGCGAACACGACGGGCGCCAGCCGCGATCCGGCGCTGCGCCGGCGGCTGGCCGCCATGGCCGCCGAGATCGCCGCGCTGCGCCTGCTCTTCTTCCGCGCGGCGTGCTTGCTGCGCGACGGCGCGCCCATCAGCTACGAGACGGCGGTCGCCAAGGTCTACGCCGACGAGACGGGTCAGAAGCTCGCGCGGCTCGGCATGGACCTGCTCGGCCCGTGGGCGCCGCTGCGCGCGGGCTCGCGNGAGGNGCGCCTGGACGGCGAGATCTCGCACGCGTACCTGACGAGCCTCGGCCACACGATCGCGGGCGGCACCGCCGAGGTGCTGCGCACGACCGTCGCCGTGCGCGGTCTCGGTCTTCCCGCCGAGCCGAGGAAGGCCTGATGGACTTTCGTCCCTCGCCCGCCCAGCAGCTGCTCGTCGCCACCGCGCGCGACTTCCTGAAGAAGCACTGTCCCCCCGAGCGGGTGCAGCGCGTGGCGCTCGACGCGCGAGGCGTGGACGACGCGCTCTGGCGGCGCATGGCGGAGCTCGGCTGGCAGGGGCTGCTGGTTCCGGCCGAGCTCGGCGGCAGCGAGGGCTCGCTGCTCGACGTCATCCTGCTCGTCGAGGAGATGGGCCGCGCCGGCGCGCCGGGGCCGTTCGTGCCGAGCGCGGTGGTGGCGACGTCGGTGCTGCTGGCCTGCGACAACGCCGATCAGAAGAAGCGCTTGCTGCCCGCGATGGCCGCCGGCGAGCGCATCGTGGGCGTGGCGCTCGCCGACGAGGCCAGCTCGCTCGAGGTCGACGCGCGCGGCCGGTTGACCGGACGCGCGCTCTTCGTCGAGGCGGCGCACGTGGCGGACGCGCTCGTCGTCGCCGCGCGCGCGGGCGGCGAGACGCAGCTCCTGCTGGTGCCGACGGACCGACGGGGCATCGCGCGATGGCCGCTCGAGGTCATCGGGCCCGAGAAGCTCTTCGAGGTGGCGTTCGACGGCGCCGCGGTGAGCGCCGAGGACCGGCTGGGCTCGTCCGCCGCCCGCCGCGGGGCCCTCCAGGCCGGTGCGCTGGCGCGCACGGCCGAGATGGTCGGCGCCGCCCAGCGCGTGCTGGAGCTGGCCGTCGAGTACGCGAAGACGCGCGTGCAGGGCGGCCGGCCCATCGGCGGGCATCAGGCCATCCAGCACGCGTGCGCCGATCTCGTGCGCGACGTCGACGCCTCGCGCGGCCTGCTCTACGCGGCGGCGTGGAGGACGAGCGAGGGCGTCCCCGCAGTCGCCGATGTCGCCATGGCCAAGGCCTACGCGAGCGAGGCCTGCCTGACCGTCGCGCGGCGCGCGCACCAGATCTTCGGCGCCATCGGCTACTGCGAGGAGCACCCCCTGCACCTGCTCCACAAGCGCATCCACGCCGCGAGCCTCGACTGCGGCGATGCGGCGCTCCACCTGGAAGAGGTCGCGCAGGCGATCGGGCTCCGTTAGCCCAGCACCGCGACGCGTATCTGTCTTTGGACATTGCCAGGCGCTGCACCATGTGGCTACGTTGATATGTGGCCTTACATACCATATATTGGAGACCGTAGCTGGCCCGGGCGACGCTCGTCCTTCGGGAAAAGTTCACCAACGAACGGGGCGATATCGTGGATCTGGCGATTTGGAAGGTCGCGACCGCGCCGAACTATCCGGACGGCGTGCGGCATCGACTGGCGTTCGTGCGTCGCGGCCGGCGGTGCTCTACGACAACCACGCGCCGAAGGGGCATCACCGTCACGTGGAGGGGTTCGAACAGCCGTATGCGTTCAGCGACGTCACTCGTCTCATCGCGGATTTCATGGCGGACGTGAAACAGACGACCGAGCGCCGCGATGCCTAGAACCCTGACCATCGGGATCAAGTCCATCGAGCAGGGGCTGGGAGATTTCAGCGACACGTTCGAGGCCGTCAGAGCCGGCCGCCGCATGCGCCGCCGCGAGGGCGTCTATTTCACCAGCCTCGAGGCGGCGCGGAATCTATTGACGCCCAGCCGGCTCGCCCTGCTCCGTGCGATTCGGCGCAGGCGCCCGGGCTCCATGTATGAGCTGGCCAACATCGTCGGAAGGGACCTCAAGAACGTCCAGCAAGACCTCCGAATCCTGGAACGGCACGGCCTCGTGCGAATGACTCGGTCACGCGGCACGGGGAAGCGCAAGGTGCGGATCCCGCGCGCGTTGTTCGGCGCGATCCAGCTCAAGATCGCGATCTAGTCAGCCGCGGAGCACTCGGCTCCTCACACCGCCAGATACCCGCCGTCGACGACGAGCTCGGTCCCCGTGATGTAGGACGCCTCGTCCGAGGCCAGGAAGAGCACCGCGTGGGCGACCTCTTCCACGCGCCCCTCGCGCTTCATCGGGACGGCGCCGAGCATCTTCGCGCGCCACGTCGGATCGGCCGACGTCTTCGACGTGCGCATCGGCGGCATGAAGCCGGGATGCACGGAGTTGACGCGGATGCGGTCGGCCGCGAACTGGACGGCCGCCGTCTTCGTCATGATGCGTACGGCCCCCTTGGAGGCGTTGTAGGCCATGTGCACGCCGTCCTGACCGACGAAGCCGGAGATCGACGAGATGTTCACGATGGCGCCGCCGCCCGCCTGCTTCATGAGCGGGATCGCGTACTTCATGCCGAGGAAGACGCCCTTGGCGTTCACGCCCATCACCGTGTCCCACGCCGCGCTGCTCAGCATGTCGGCGTCGTAGGTGCCGCTGATGCCCGCGTTGTTCACGAGCACGTCGAGCTTGCCGAAGGCGCTCACCGCGGCCTTCACGGCCGCGTCCCACTCGGCCTCGTTCGTGACGTCGAGCTTCACGAAGCGCGCCTGTCCGCCGCCGGAGACGATCTTGTCGGCGACCTGCTTGCCTTCAGCCTCGAGGATGTCGGCGACGATCACCTTGGCGCCTTCCCTGGCGAAGATCGTGGCCTCGCTCTGCCCCATGCCGCTCGCGGCGCCCGAGACGAGCGCGACTTTTCCGGCGAGTCTCATCGTGTCCTCTCTTTTCTCGCTCCGGGCGGCGTGCTCAGCGGCAGCTGCGAGCGGCCGGCGGAGGTGCCGCCGTTGACCGACAACACCTCGCCCGTCACGTAGTCCGCGAACGGCGAGGCCAGGAACAGCGCGGCGTTGGCGATGTCGCGCGGCGTGCCCTGGCGGCCCCACGGGATGCCGCGCGTCAACGTCGTCACGTACTCCTCGGTCAGCGGCGAAACCTCGCTGTCGACACGCACGAAGCCCGGCGCGATGCAGTTGACGTTGATGCGCGCCTTGGCCAGCTCGAGCGCCAGCACCTTCGTGAACATGACGACGGCGGCCTTGGACGCGCAGTAGTGGGCGGCGCCCGGACGGCCGCTGGCGTAGGCGCCGGAGGAGATCGTGATGATCTTGCCCGGCGTGCCGTGGGCGACCATCGAGCGCGCGGCGGCGCGGCACGTGAGGAACACGCCGCGCACGTTGGTCTCCATCACGCGGTCCCATTCCTCGACGTCCATGTCGACCACGGGCGTGTTCGGATAGATCCCGGCGTTGGCCACGACGACGCCGACGGCGCCGAGCTGCTTCTCGGCCGCGCCGACGAACGCGGCCACCGAGGCCTCGTCGCGCACGTCGACGACCTGGGAGAACACGCGCTGACCGCCCAGCGCCGAGGCGGCGCGCTTCAGCGGCGTCTCACGGAGGTCGCCCAGCGCCACGCGCGCGCCGGCCGTGTGGAACGCCTCGGCGATGCCCTGCCCGATGCCAGCCCCGGCGCCGGTGACGACGACGACGGTGTCCGCGAAGTCGAAGGCGGGGGGCGCGCTCAATGAACGCTGCCGCCGCCGTCGACGAGCATCGTCTGACCGGACATGAAGTCGCTGTCGTCGGAGGCCAGGAACACGAGGGTGCCGACGAGGTCCTCGGGCATCTGGGCGCGTTTGAGCATCCGGGCCTCGACGTTGGCGCGCTTGCGCTCTTCGGAGATGTTCTTCTCGTTCTCGCCGCTCAGCGTGAAGCCCGGCGCGATGGCGTTCACGCGGATGCCGAAGGGCCCGAGCTCGCGCGCGAGCGAGCGCGTGAACCCCACCACGCCGCCCTTGGACGTCGTGTAGTGGATGTAGTCCGGGACGCCCTTGAAGAAGGTGCTCGAGGCGATGTTGACGATCTTGCCCTTGCCCTGCGCTCGCATCGCCGGGAACACCGCGCGCGCGCACAGAAAGAGCCCGCGCAGGTTGACGGCCATGACCCGGTCCCACTCCTCGACCGGGATCTCCATGAAGGGGCGGCGCTTCAGCGTCCCGTAGAGGGCCGCGTTGTTGACGAGCACGTCGATGCGGCCAAACCGCGCGAGCGTCTCGGTGGCCAGCCGCTGCGTGTCCGCCTCCCGCGAGACGTCGCAGGCCACGGCGAGCGCCTGCGCGCCGCGCGCCTCGATCGTCCGCGACGGTGGGCTTTGGATCCGCGACGTCCGCCACCACGACGCGCGCGCCTTCCGCGGCCACGCCGAGACAGTACGCGCGGCCGATGCCCCGGGCGCCGCCGGTGACGATGACGACCCTGTCGGAAAGACGCATGGGAGCCTCCTCAGCGGCGCTTGGCCGGCCCGCGCTGCGTGCCGTGCCACTGCGCGACGTCCTCGCAGGTGGCGAACCAGACGCCCGGGCTCCGCCGCATGAACTTCACGAGGTCCTCGATGAGCTGCACGCGCGAGGCGCGGCCGCTGATGAACGGGTGGCAGGTCAGCACGAAGCAGGCGTTCTCCTTGTGCATCGCCGCGAATTCCGTGGACCACAGGTTGAACACCCGCGCGGGATCGGCGATGGCGTTGGTCGAGCCGTAGACGTGGCGGAACAGCGGCGCGTCGTCCATGATCCACTGCACGGGCACCTCGATCAGCGGCCCGTCCGCGGTGGCGATCTCGTACGGCACGTCGTTGCCCATCAGCGAGCTGTCGTAGAGGAAGCCGTTCTGCTTGAGGAGCGCCGGCGTCCACACGTTGACGTCCCACGACGGTGAGCGATAGCCGGCGGGCTTCACCCCGAGCTGATCCTTCAGGATGGCCAGCTGCTCGGCCATCACCCGCTTCTCCTGCGCCTCGTCCAGCATGCCGACGGCCTCGTGGACGTTGCCGTGCGCGCCGATCTCGTGGCCGGCGTCGCGGATGCGCTTGCACGGCGCGAGGTGATTGACGACGGTCCAGCCGGGGATGAAGAAGGTGGCGCGGAGCTTCAGGCGGTCGAGCATCCGGAGGATGCGGTCGACGCCCACGCGGGGACCGAAGCGGCGCTCCTCGAGATCGGCGAGGCTGCGCTTGGCCTTCTCGGGCTCGCGGAACAGGAAGCCGGACTCGGCGTCGACGTCGAACGAGAGGACGGCGGCGGACTGGTTTCGCTTCGGCCACCGGTAGCGCATCACGGGCGGCGGGCTCCTCGCTCCATGGCCGGCCAGCGTATACTCGCCGGCCGCCCTGGGCAACCGGCGGCGGTGCGTCAGGTCAGCGTCGTGCGGAGCTCGCGGAGTGCGGAGGGAGGCAGCACGCGCAGCAGCTCCTCGAGCGTCGTGCGGTGCTCGCGGAGCTTGCTCGACGCGTCGGTCGCCATCGAGTAGGTGTTCTTCTGCGCGGAGGCGAAGATCGTGTCCAGCGGAGCGTCCTGGTTGATGAGCAGCACGTCGTCCAGGCTCGGCGTCCACAGCTCCGAGATGGCGACCCGCCGCCGGTACCCGGTGTGATGACACGTCGCGCAGCCAACCCCGCGGTACCAGCGGAAGTCCTTCGGAACGATGTCGAACGTCCGGCTCAGCAGCGTCGCCGGCGGCGCGTACTCCTCCTTGCAATTCCAGCAGATCTCGCGCACGAGCCGCTGGGCGAGCACGCCGAGCAGCGAGGACGTCCAGACGCTGGCGTCGACGCCGAGGTCTCTGAGCCGCGTGATGGCGCCGAGGGCGTCGTTGGTGTGCAGCGTGCTGACGACCAGGTGCCCAGTCTGGGCCGCTCGGAAGGCCAGCTCCGCCGTCTCGGGGTCGCGGATCTCGCCGAGCATGATGACCTCGGGGTCGTGGCGCAGGAACGCGCGGGTGTAGGCCGCGAAGGTGTTCCCCACGCGCTCGTTCACTTCGTGCTGGGCGAACTGCGCGCAGACGTACTCGATCGGGTCCTCGGCGGTCACGATCTTGATTTCCGGCCGGTAGATCGACTTCATGATGGCGAACAGGCTCGTGCTCTTGCCGGAGCCCGTCGGGCCGGTCACGAGGATCGTGCCCGCCGACGACCGGATGAGCTGCTCCAGCCGCTCGGTCACCGGCATCGCCAGCTTCAGCGCGGCCAGCGAGTCGGGGGCGCCGCGCGGGTCGAGAATGCGGATGGCCGCATTCTCGCCGTAATAGCTGGGAATGACGGACACGCGGAAGTCCATCGGGACGACGCGGCCGTCGATCTCCACGCGGGCGCGGAAGCTGCCGTCCTGCGGGCGCCGGCGCTCGGCGATATCGAGGGTTGCGAGGATCTTGATGCGCGAGAGGACCTCGCCGCGCTGGCGGCTGAGGTCGTCTCCCAGCGTTCCCAGATTGAAGTGCTGCAGCATCCCGTCGATGCGAAACCGTGCCTGCAGCCGGCCGCTCACCGTCTCCAGGTGGATGTCGGAGGCGCCCCGATCGACCGCGACGCGCAGGAGCTTGCGGACGATCTCGTCGGCGCTGTCCATCTGGTGCGCGACCGACCCGCCATACATGTCGGCGTCGGCGTCTTCGCCGATGACGTCCACGGTCGTTCCGCTGTCGAGGCTCGGGGTGACGTCGACCCGGTAGAGCCGCTCCAGCGCGCGGGTGATCTGGGCCGAGTTCGACGTGATCATCTCGATCTTGAGGCCCGTGCTGCGCTGTAGATCGTCGATGATCCGCGTCTGGGTGGGGTCGTCCATGGCCACCACCAGAACGTTGCCGACCCGCGCCAGCGGCACGATGCGATGCTTCATCGCAAACTTCTCGTTGACGAAGTTCCGCAGCGTGGGATCGATGATAATCGCATCGAGCACGAAGAACTGGATGTGCAGCTGTCGGCAGAGCGCTTTGCGCATGCGCTCCTCGGACACCAGCCCGAGCCTGATCAACACCTCGCCGAGCGCCTGACCCGAGCGGCGCTGCTCGGCCAGCGCGGTCTCGAGCTGCTCCGCACTCAGCTCGCGGCTTCGGAGGAGGAGATCGCCGAGCTTGCTGCTGCGCCGGTGGCGCTCGAGAACCGACACCAGCTGATCCCGCGTGATGATGTTCTGGGTGACGAGGATATGTCCCAGGGGGGCATATCCCTCGTTCGCGGCCTGCACGCGCAGCGCCTCCTCGAGCTGGGCCGACGTGATCAGATCTTCGGCCAGCAGCAATTCGCCGAGGCGGACGGTCACGACCGCCTCGCTCGACGCGCCCGCCTCTGAGGCAAGGATCGAAGGCTCCACGGGCACGTCTCTAGGGCAAGTGATGTGCCAGACCCGGTGAGCGGCCTGGTCAAGGCCGACGAGGACTTGGCAGAGGTCCGGGCGGGGACGACCGTCTTGGCGCATGAAATCCATTCGCGCGGATGAAAAGCGGCCACCGGCGCCCCGGCTTGACGTCCGCGCCGGACAGCGCAGTATCTGCCGTCACCGACACGGAGGAAGACATGAGCGTGTCCCGGCGCGAGTTCCTGAAGACCTGCGCGGTCATATCCAGTGTCCCGATGGTCGGCCTGGCGCCTGGCGTCGCCGCGGCGCAGGCGCCGAAGAAAGGCGGAACGCTGCGCGTGGGCTTCTACATCGAGGCGGCGACGATGGACCCGCACCTGTCGGGCAGCAAGATCGACCGGCAGGTCTACCACAACATCTACGAGCCGCTCGTCACGCTCGACGCCAAGCTCGGCATCAAGCCCGGCCTGGCCGAGTCGTGGACCCAGCCCGACGCCCGGACCCTCGTCTTCAAGCTGCGGCGCGGCGTCAAGTTCCACGACGGCAGCGACTTCACCGCCGAGGCCGCGAAGTTCAACTTCGACCGCATGAAGACCGAGCCCAAGTCGGTGCGCAAGGGCGAGGTCGCCAGCATCGACTCGGTGGACGTGGTGGACTCCCACACGATCAAGATCAATCTGAAGCGGCCGGACGCCGCGCTGCTGGCGACGCTCACGGATCGCGCCGGCATGATGGTCTCGCCCAAGGTCGTGCAGGAGCGTGGCGGCGAGCTGCAGCGCAACGCCAAGGGCGCCGGCACCGGACCCTTCGAGTTCGTCGAGTGGGTGAAGGACGCGCATCTCGTGATCAAGCGCAACGACGGCTACTGGAATCGGCAGGGCGGCCCCTACCTCGATCGCGTGCGCTACCGGCCGATCCTCGACGACACCGTGAAGCTGCAGAGCCTCCAGTCGGGGGAGATCGACGTGATGGACTACGTGCA
>JGI25382J43887_10000165_pt1 | contig 17809 bp, 14 predicted proteins | sample GraSoi013_1_40cm_3_FD_43887 | JGI IMG/M metagenome (IMG submission 43887) | reverse complement strand
CAGGCACATCGCTCCACGGAGCGGCACAATCGAGCCCCGCCTCTCTCGTTCCGGTGTCGATCTACCCTGGCGACAGTATCCAGGACGCGGTGAACGCAAACCCTGTCGGCACGTCGTTTCTGATCAAGCAAGGCGTGCACACCCGCCAAACCGTTTATCCCAAGGACGGCATGTCGTTCATTGGAGAGACGGACGCCATTCTCGACGGCGAGAACGTGACGCCCCAGGCGTTGGTCGGCACCGGGACCAACGTCACGGTCCGCGGACTGCGCATCACCCGCTATGCCCCGCCGAACACGGGTGCCGCGGTGGAAGGCTATNGCAGCCAGGGGTGGCTGGTCGAAGGCAATGAAATCGACAACAACCGCAACGGATCCGCGCGCGCGTACGGAATCCGGGTTGGAAGCGGATGGACCCTTCGCAACAACCGCATCCATCACAACGGCTGGGTTGGGATTGCAGGGTACCAGGCGGAACAGACCCTGATTGAAGGGAACGACGTCTACGCCAACCCGCCGAGCTCGTTCACTGACAACGTCGGTGAAGCCTCCAACATCAAGTTGTACCAGTGCGGCCGCATCACCCTGCGTGGCAACTACATCCACGACGGCCCGGCTAAAGGGCTCTGGCTGGACACCAGTCAGCCCGACATGACCGTCGAAGACAACCGGGTCGTGAACCACGGCGAAGCCGGCATCTGGTACGAAGTCAGCTATCAGGGCATCATTCGCCACAACTACGTCGAGAATGCCGGCTACGACAGCTACTACAGCAGTGGCTGGCTGAGGGCCGGCGGGATTCAGGTCACGAACTCGCCGAACGTGTCGGTGATCGAGAACACCGTCGTCAACTCGCTGAACGGCATCATTGGCTTGCAGGCGGCCGGGTACCCCGACGGTCCCTACGGGAAGAACGAGTTGCGCAATCTGCTCGTGCAGGGGAACACCATCGTCATGCCGGCGGGACAGACGGGCATCGCGCACAACGTCGGCAGTAACGACGTTTTCGTGTCGTGGAACAACCGCTTTGTCGGGAACCGCTACGAGCTGAAGACGAATGCGACGCCGTTCCGCTGGATGCTCCGCCAGCTCGATGAATGGCAGTGGCAGGCGTTCGGGCAAGGCGTCAACGACACCTACCTCCGCTGACGCTGATCACGAGGCTCAACGCCGCTCGGTCGGGCCTCGACCTCTCATCCGCGGGCTGTGCGCGACGGCGCTATACTCCGTACGGAGTGACGTTCATCACGCACGGCTTCACCGAGCGGCTGCTCGGCATTGCCCTGCTCGCGGCAACCATCCCTGTTCTTCGATCGGAATCGCCCCTCGTCATCCGCGCCGGTGAGGACATCTCGGCACGGGTCAATCGCGCACCTGCGGGCACGTACTTCTTGCTCAAAGCCGGCCATCACACGCGTCAGACGNTCACTCCCAAGGACGGCATGTCGTTCGTCGGCGAGGATGGAACGATCCTGGACGGCGAAGGCGTAACGTCCTATGCATTCGAGACGCTGCACACCGACCCACGCGGCGTCACCATCAAGGGCCTGACGATCGAGCGCTACGCGCCGCCGCCGCAGCACGGCGCCATTCAGGGGGACAACGGACGCGACTGGGTCATCGACGGGAACATTATCCGCGACAACAGCCACATCGGTCTGCGGACAGGCGCGGGATTCGTGGTGCGCCGAAACCGCGTGTACGGGAACGGCGTGATCGGCATCTCGGGTCATCGAGCCGACGCAGCGCGGATCGAAGAAAACGAAGTCTTCGAAAACGGCGGTGGCGCCGGCACAGAAACTCCCGCAACCGCGGAGGCATCAGGTCTCAAGTTTCTCCGGACGCACGATCTGATCGTTCGCGGGAACCAGGTCGTGCGAAATCTCGGGATCGGCATCTGGAGCGACACGAACTATCCGACGGTCGTGATCGAGCACAACACGGTCTCTGAGAATCGCGGCGCGGGAATCTGGCACGAGGCCGGTTATGCCGCGGTGATTCGCTACAACACGGTCGAACGCAATGGGGGCCTCACGCCGGGGAACTGGCTCACCCGGGCCGGCATTCAGGTCACCAACGCCTCGAATGTTCAGATCTCCACGAATAAGGTGACCAACAACGCCAACGGAATCGGCGTGATGCAGACCGGCGGCTACCCCGATGGGCCTTATGGTCCGTTACGCGTCGAGAATGTCCAGGTTACCGACAATTCCGTGACGATGACGATCGGCCGCACGGGGCTGGCGCAGAATATCGGCGACCGCCGCGTGTTCACCGAATGGCACAATCGATTCGACAACACGACTTACCATCTCGGCCCGAACCGTTTTTATTTTCTCTGGGATGAGCGCCTGCTCGACGAGCGCGGCTGGCAAGCCGCCGGCAACGATCGAAGCGGCCGCTTCATCCGCTGATACGGTGCACCACCCTTCGTCCCGTAGCGTTTCACACCCGTGCGCATCGTCTATTACACGCACCCCGCGTTCTTCGAGCCGGCACTCTGTCTGGTCAAGGAGCTGAGCCGGCACGTACAGATTCACCTGCTGCTCGAGCTGTCCCCCGGAGCTTGGCGGACCGCCGGCTTCGACCTGGACCAACGGCCTCTCGCGGCGGGTCTCGTGCCGGCCGACGAGGTGCTCGAAGGCGCGGTCCCCCCTGGCGTCAGAGCCTATTGGCAGTCGGTCGCGAGCTTTCACCTCGTTGTTCATCCGTCACGCAGGAGCCTGCACCCATCATCCTGGAACGTGAGCCGGCGAGTGCTTCGGTTCGCAGTCGAGTGCGGCGGCGATGTCCTGCACGTCGATGATGTGGACGTCTCACCGCGTCTCGCACTCGCGCTGCCGACAGTGCGGCGGCCGCCGGTCGTCATCACCGTCCACGATCCCGAGCCGCACAGCGGCGAACGGAACTGGCGCAAGCGCGTGGCACGACGGCTCGCCTACCCAAAGGCAAGCCGGTTCGTGTTGTATAACGCTGCGTTCCGCGAAGACTTCGCCGTACGGTATCGAGTCCCGCCAACGTCGATACAGGTGGCCCATCTGGGCGTCTACGATGTTTTTCGGGAATGGCCGTCTCAACCGGCGGATGTCACGGCACCCACGGTNCTGTTCTTCGGAAGGCTCTCCGCCTACAAGGGCCTCGACGTTTTCTATGACGCCGCGCGCCTCATCGCGCAACGCGTGCCCGGCGTGAGGTTCGTCGTGGCCGGCGGGCCTGTGGCCGGATATACGCCGCCTTCACCTCCGACTCTCCCGCCTGCCAGTTCGATCGACGTCTTCGATCAATACCTCCCCAACACCGAGGCAGCACGACTGTTCCGAAGTGCCAGCGTCGTGGTGTGCCCGTATCGCGACGCTACTCAAAGTGGAGTCGTCCTCACCGCGTTTGCGTTCGGAGTGCCGGTGGTGGCCACCGCGGTCGGCGGCCTTCCAGAGTATGTGATTCCCGAGCGTACTGGTCTCCTCGTCCCCGTCGGCGATCCCGTGGCGGTCGCCGACGCGGTCTGTCGGATTCTTCTCGACGCGGGATTTGCGGCGCAGCTTCGCAGCGGCATCGCGCTGGCATGCGAAACTGCGTTGAGCTGGCACCATGTTGCCACCGTGCTCGTACGGACTTACTCGGATCTGTTGAGCTGAGATTCGAGTGCCGACGCTGTCGCAGGAGAAGACAATGTTCAAGAAATGCGCGGGCATTGCAGCTGCGCTGATGGCCCTTTTGCCGGCAGCCGCTCACGCGGACTGGCTGGTCACGCCCAGCGTCGGCACGACGCTCGGCGGTGACACGTTCGGCAGGAAGCACGTCATCTTCAGCGGGATGTTCGGCCAAATGGACGCCGACGCGTTCGGCTGGGAGGCCGACGTGTCCTATGCGCCGAAGTTCTTCGAAGGGGACAGCAAGACGCCCTTCGACTTCACCGGCAACAGCAGCAACGTCCTCACGCTGATGGGGAACGTCCTCATCGGCGTCCCTCTCGGCGGCCAGAGGGGCGCCGGGTTTCGGCCCTATGTCACCGGTGGCGCCGGCCTCATCCAGATCCGCGTGGTGTCGGACAGGGGCACGTTCAAGACCAACAATCACGAGTTCGGGTTCAATGTGGGCGCGGGCGCAATCGCGTTCATCAGCGACCACGTCGGCGTGCGCGGCGACGTCAGATACTTCAGGTCCTTCGAGGATCAACCGCCNTCGTGGACGCGAGGGATCGATTTCGATCTCGCGCCGGGCAACTTCGACTACTGGCGCGCCACGGTCGGACTCACGTTCCGCTTCAGTGACTGAAGCATCGACCACCCTCGAGGAAACACGGCGCGCTCGGACCAGGTCCTTCGAGGCAATTCGTGATCCAGCAGCATGCGGACCAGATGTCGGCGACGGCCGGCCGACACCGCATCGGCCAGACTGCTGCATTTGAAGCGGAATTCCGCGGCATCGTAGGAAGCTTCGATACTCGTCCGCCAGATCAGGCACGGCAAGTCTGTTTGCAGATCCATCCGCCCGGAGCAGGGCGTGAAACAATACGGATGGCGCCGACAGGCCACGCGATGCGCCTCGGGTGTGATGGCGTTCCACAGCAGCGGCCACGCGAACGCCTCGACTGGATGGCCAATCCACGACTCGATGATCGCGGCACTCTCCACGATCTCTGACTCGTACTCCGCCTCCGGGATTTCCGACAACCGTGCATGCGACATCGTGTGGTTGCCGATGGTGTGGCCTCTTGCCGCCAGATCACGGATCTGCTCCGGCGTCATCGGGTTCAATGCCGGCCACCTGTTGCGAATGTGCTCGAGGTAAAACCGCCGCCCTTCGTCCCCGGCGGAAGCGCTGAACCGCGGCACGACGAAAAACAGGCCTCGCATGCCGGCCTCTTCGAGGATGGGTGCCGCCACGTCGTAGTTGCTGGCCAACCCGTCATCGAACGTCAGCAGTACTGCCGGCCGCTCGTCTTGGAGTACGAGGCCGCCCTCGAACAGGCGCTTGAACATCTCGAAGTCGATCACGTTGAAGTGGTTGCGCATCCATACCATTTGCCGACGAAACCTCTCCGCGTGCGCCGGGGACGACTCATGCAGGAACAACACGCGCACGACCTGGGTGCGGCGATGACGTATTTCGCGGCACTCACGAGACCGCATCAGCCCGTCCACGCCCATCCAAGCGGCCGTGTCCACCACGAGGCGCCGAGAACATCTGCGAGCCATCCTGCGAAGCGACATTGCCCTTATCCCTCTCGAGGCGCGGCGCCCGCCATCGTCAGACGAAGCGCGGCCTCTGCCACCAGCTCTTCCGCGTTCAACGCGCCGGGTTGCCACCGGCCGATGAGGAACCGATCACTGTGGCGCGTCATCGGCCGATTTCCCGTCGCGAATGCGGCGGTATAGCCGGCACGCCGGGCGGCCCTGGTGACGCGCGCATCCGCCCTTCCGTATGGATAGGCAAAGAACTCGACGGCTCTGCCCGCCGCAGACGAAAGCGCATCCCGTCCCTCTGTCAACGCGCGATCGAGCTCAGCATCAACGAGACCGGGCAGCGCGGCGTGTCGGACAGTGTGGAACCCGATCGTCATGCCTGCCTCGGCGAGCGTTCGGACCTCACCCGCTTCCATCACGGGCGGCGTCACTCGCGGTGAGAGCTCTTTGACTGTCCCGGCACGGCGGCAGGCCCTCGTCAGCTCCCTGATCGTTCTGCCGCGGTGGCCCAGCATGCGCGACGTGGCCTCCAATCCCATTTCCTCGACGGACTGCTCGAGCAGCGTCCACCAGTACGGCCCCAAACCATGAAGGGACCGCCCGGACAAAAGGAACGTCGCCGAAATGCCCAGCTCGCGAAGGATCGGCAGCGCGTAGCGCACGTGGCTGGGATCGTCGTCGTCGAACGTCACGGCAAAGGCGGGGCGCCGGTACGAGACAGGGAACGAGAGCACGCGACTCAGCGAGACGATGTCGCCGGCCTCCTTCAACGCCCGCATCTGTTCGGCGAACCGCGCGGGAGGAATCGGCTCGACCACTTGGGGCCGGCCGGAGTCCGGCGCAACGCGGTGATAGCAGAGCACCAGACAGCGTCCACGCTCCGCCGCCGCGTGAAGGAGTGTGTTGCGCAGGCCGACTCGATGTCGTAGTACCGAGAGCGCGGCAGTCTTGACGCCGTGTTTCACGCGTGCGTACATCGCTCACGCCTCGAGAGATCCGGGTCGCAGTCGCCTCAGACGCCGCGATCCCTCGATCATGAGATCCGACACGAGCTGTCGCTCGGCTCGACTTGCGGGCATGCTCAAATACCCGATGCCATAGACGAGGAGCGTCACGACGACCCAGCTCACCAGCACGCCGATCGTCGGCGTCTCGACGCGCCGCTCGAGCGTCAAGAGCACTCCGGCCGCGCAAGCCCCCGGAAGGATGCCTGGCAGCCAGATCTCCCACAGCGCGGTGTGCCAGGAAACGTTGAGCGTGCGATTCGCAAACGGCATCACCACACACAGTGAGGCAATCGCGGTGGGAATCAACGTCCCGAGCGCAACGCCCATCAACCCGAGTGGGGGCAGCAGCAGAATGGAGAGCGCCATGTTCGCGACGCCTGCAGCGAGCGACGTGGCGGCCACGATGCGGTGCTTGGCCATGCCTTGCAGGATCTCCCCGGCGGGCCACTGACTGGCGGCGATCAAGCTGGCGAGGCCGAGCACCGCGACGAGATTGGCATGTGCGGCGTACACGGGTCCGACCCACAACGCGAGGATCGGCCCGCCAAGGATGAGGAGCACCACGGCAACGGGGCCCGCGATCCCGAGCGCCAGACGGCTGGCGACAACGTAGAGGTTTCGAAGCTTTCGCCCATGGTCCACCGCATCGAGCTCGGAGGCGAGCGGCATCACGACCTTGAGGCACTGCACGGTGGCCAACGCGGTCGCTTCGCCGAGCCTCCGCGCAAGCGCGTACGGGGTCACGGCACTCAGCGCGCCGAAGACCGCGATGATGAACTCGTCGGTCTTGTTCTGAAGGCGACCGGCCACGTCGATCACGAACGCCGACCAGCCGAACGACGCGATCCGCCGGAGCGTTGCGAGGTTCGCGCCGCGCCACTGCAGCGTCAGGTCGGGCGCGACGTACTTGATCAAGGAACAGGCGACTACACGCATCACGATGGTGACCGGGATGTTCATGGCCACCATCCCCAGCACGCCGCCTCCTGCGAGGAGCGCGCCGACGGTCGCGCCGGCCAGCAGGAGGGAGCCGGCCACGTTCACGCCGTTGTAGAGGTCGTATCGCTGCAGTCCGCGCAGCACGGAGACGGGCGGCGTGAATGCAATGGTGATGGCGAGATCGACGCCGGTCAGAATCACCAGCCACATGGCCGTCGACCGCTCATCGGCCGGCACGCCCACGAGGCCTGGAAGCACGGGGGCGATGAGAACGCTGAGCCCCACGGCGGCGAGCGCGAGGCCGAGAGACAGCCAGAGNGCGGTGGCGATCACTTCCTTGGCGGCTTCCCGCTCGCCGCGGGCGATGTGCTCGGCCACGTATTTGACGACCGCTCCTCCGATGCCGAAATCGAGCAGCGATCCATACGATCCGACCGCTGTCATCAGCACCCAGAGCGCATAGCTGCGCGGTCCGAGCTCGGCCAGCATGAATGGCGTCAGGACGAACCACGTGCCGACCGAAGTCAGCTTGCCCCCGAAGTTGCTCAGGGCGCCCGTCAACAGACGCCGGCGGATCATTTCCTCTTCACCTCCAGAGCCGATCACGACCCGACGTTCCGCCGGCGGACTTCACAGCACGCACGGTGACAATCAACGGGAACTCCTCGTCGTTCGCCTCCAGTTCGTGGGCGTTCAGCTCTTCGAGCGCCATGCCTTCAAGGAATGCGATGCTGACCAGCACGTTACCGTAGGCGGCTATCGAGATGTCTTCGCGGCGGAACACCTCCGCGAACAGCATGGCGCAGGACGGAGTGGTGAATCGCCAATAGTCGCGCGAGGCCTTCGCCGCAGCGCGGCTCACCGTCGGGACGGTCACGAGAAGGGTGCCGCCCGGACGCAGCAGGCGATAGGCGTGACCGATCGCGGCGCGTGTGTCATAGATCAAATGCAGCGTCTGCGTCAGGATGAAGCAGTCGAATTGGTCGGAGGGCACGTGGTCCGCCGCCGCGAGATCCGCCACGATGGTCGCGTGCGGATTGCCGGAATCGATGTCGAGGACGTCCCGCTCCGTCACGTCGGTACCAAAACGGTCGGTGTACGAGGTGTCCTTGACCTCGAGGACCCGACCGCGAATGTCCCGCCGCTGCTCGGCGAGAAACCGCTCGATGTAGTAGCGATCGATCGGCGTGCCGCGGTCGAACCCCCACGCCCGACTGAGCGGCGTGGTTCGCCGGAGCGANCCGAGAAACGCGGGATGAAAGAGGCGCCGCAGCCGCTGCCGCGTGCTCAGGGGTATCGCGTCTTTCGAGATCCTCATGAGTGCCCCACACGTTTCTCGAGCGGTTACCACGGCCGGACCCATCGTTCCCCCGTTCAACTCGTGCGCGTGAGGCCGTAGGCGATCCCGCATGCGGCCCCGCGCAGCATCAGCAGCTCCTCGCGAACACGCCGCCACCGGCGCCGCACGCAGGCCGTCAGCAGCGCGCGGCTTCTGTCGAAACACCAGCGCGCCAGCATCCACCCCGCGTATGCGTCATGGCGCCGCGTCCACAACGCGCAGAATGCGCCCATCCCGAAACCGTATGACGGCCGGCTGGCGAGCCGGCGCGCGCCGTCCTGTCGCTCGTGAAAGACGATGGCGTCGGGCTCGTAGCGCACGGTGGCGCCCGCGCGCAGCAGACGGTAGAACACGTCCAGATCCTCGGCCGAGAACCCCGGCGAGCCGGCGCCAAGCCGCTCGTCGAAGCCGCCGACACGATCGAGCCATTCGCGCTTGACGGCGCTGTTCCCGCCAGAGCCGACGGCCCACGGCAGCGACCGGCCACGATAGACCGCCCGAACACGACTGGCACGCGTGGACACGGCGTAGAAACCCGGNCGCTCCGGACCAAGCGGCAGGACGCGGCCCGTCACGGCGTCCGGCTTCTCGGCGCCGTCGAATCCCGCGACGATCGCGGTCAGCCATCCTTCGTCCGGTACGCAGTCGTCGTCGGTGAACACCACGATCGGCTGCGAGGCGTGTGCGACCGCCGCGTTTCGCGAGGCGGCGAGTCCTCGGTGCGGCTGTCGTACGTACCTGAGCGGCACGATCCGATCCCAACCGGCAGCCGTCACGAGGTCGGCGGTCTCGGTTTGCGTGCTTTGATCGACGATGACGATCTCGGCGGGCAATGCCTGTCCCATGAGGATGGCACTCATGCACCGCGCAAGGGCGGATGGCCGGTTCATGGTCGCCACCGCAACGGTCAAATCGATCCGCGACACATCAGACGCCATCAGTTGCGTTCCTCGCCGAACAGCCTGTGGGCGTACTGGGCGAGGACCCCGACATAGGCGACGAAGCGATTGCCGGCGCGGCGGGCCGCGTCCGGGCGTCCGAGTTTGGCGAGCCTTCGGGCACGCTCAAGAGCCTTCTCGAGGAAGGTATAGACCAGCAGAAATCCGAACAGGGACGCCGGCAAGCCGACGCGGCGCATGTACTCTGCGATTTCTCCATGAACGGCGCGCGTGAGCGCGTCCGCCGGGCTCCCGGCGCAGAAGAGCGATTCGAAATGCTCGAGGCGCTCGGTGTCACTCGCGCGGCCCGCAGCGGCGGCGCTCCAGTCCGTGACGAAATACAGCAGGTCCGCCAGGGCCGGCCCGCGCCGCGCCGTCTCCCAGTCGATGACGGATACGTGGCTGCGATCGAGATACACATTCGGCGGGCCGAAATCGCCGTGCTGCCACACGATTGGCAGCAAGCCCGGCCGCGCCACGTCGAGGCGTTGCGACAGTGTCGCGAACAGGCGCGTTTCCGCATCCGTCAGCCCGAACGTGGCGGCGTAGTCTGCACACATCCCATTGACGAGGCGCTGTGTCAGCCACTCACGCGCCGGCACGGTGTCGATGGTCGTCTCGCGATGAAACGACGCCAGCCACGCCACGGTGAGCCGCAGATCCTCCAGCGCGTCGTTCGCGGCCGGTCCCGCCCGGCTGCTCAGCGACGAGCCCGTGACGCAGGTTTCGGCCGAGACCGCAAGCCCGTTCCAACGGAACAGCGCCGACGTCGGAATCGATCTGCGGATTGGCGGCGCGAGATTCGAGCTCAGCTCTCGAAGAATGTCGTGCTCCCATTCGACCTGCTGGTTGAAGACCGGCGTCCGCGGCAACTTGATGGCCGCCGTCGGAACGGAGGCATTCGGATCGAACAGGAGGAGAACGATTCGATTCCATTCGGTTTCGCCGTACGCCAGGAGCACAGGCTGGTTCGCATGGCTGATCGAGAGACCCTCCATACATGCGCGCTCGATCAGAGCGGGCGGCCGCGTCGTGCCCCGTACAGCCGTAATGGCATAACAGGGTGCGAATGCGGCGAGCCCGCGGCCGGCAGCCGCCAGGGCGCGAAGCGCGGTTCCCACCATCCGCCGACGACACGTCGGGGTCCGATAGAGTGTGTCCAGATACCAGCGGAATGCGCGTCCGGCCTGGAGCGGCAGGTACATCTGCCGCGCGGGGAAGCCCGGCTTCACCCAATACGCGGCGGCTGGATTCAGACCGTGTTGTTTCACACGCCGCAGAGCCCGTGCGGGCGTCATCCCGAACTGTCCCGGCACACGCCGGTCGACTTCCCAATAGAGCACCCCGTTGTGATCGAGATGGCGTGCGGCGGTGTCCAGCGACTCGGTTGCACCGGCGAGCACGATGAGCGCATCGGCACGGTCGCCGTGGCGAAGACGACGGCTCACGCGCTGCGCCACACCGAGATCGAGGATGCTTGCCTCAATCTCCGTCGAGCCGCCCATGAGCGCGAGGTGCTCGAAGGGATGGCCTTCCGGTTGGGGCAGGAGGAAGCGCCAGTCTATCTGGCGCGCACATGCCGTGGGCGGCGTGAAGATCGCGTCCATCATTGCAAGCCCAGACGGCCGATGGCCGAATGAAACTGTGGCATCAGCGTCTTCCAGTTGAACGCATCGCTGACCAGCGCGCGGCCTCGTGGCGCAACCGCCCGATCGGCTGCCAATCGCGGAAGTGCCGCCGCCAGACCCGCTTCGCTGGGCTGCGCAAGGACCGCTGCGCTCCACCGCTCCAGCGTCTGTGCGATGTGGATAGCCTTCGACACGATGCAGGGGACGCCCAATGCAAGATTCTCGAGAAGCGCAATGCTGTGGCACTCCCAACGTGAGGGGTGGATGTAGCCTTCCGCCTGCTGAAGGAATCGCGTCTTCTCGGCGCCGGCGATCACGCCGTCGAGACGCACCCACTTCGCCATGTCCAGTTTCTCGATGAGATCTCGCAGTCGAGCGATCCCATTCCTGTAGTCGTAGCCGCGGATGCGAAGCATCGGCCGCTGGTCGGCCGGCAACCGTGCGATCGCGCCCACGAGCGCGTCCAGCCCTTTGTGGAAGGGGTCGATGCGCCCTAACCATCCGAGATAGCCGCCGCCTCCCGTCCAGCGCTCGTTGGGAAGATGAAAACCCGTCGGCACCGTGATGAAGCTGGCGTTGGGAGCGAGCGCAGCCACGTCTGCGATTTCCGATTCGAAGAACACATGAACAGCTGCCGCGCGTTCCAGCAGTCGGCGCTCGAGTCGATGGCGAAGCCACCTGGGAGGTTTCAGATACGTGGTCCACGCCGACTCGTACACACCATGCGGCATCACGACGTAGGGCACTCGCGCACGGCACGCGGCCGCTGCCGCGACGAGATTGCCGGGAACCCAGCCTTCGTGGAGCACCAGAAGGTCGTTGCGACCGAGATACCGATCGAGGGCCACTGGCCGGAGCGTGAGGCGATGCCGCCCGCGATGGGGAACATCATGGTGCGAGAGCCCGGGAGAGCTTTCCTTCGAGACGAACGATATCTCCTTCGTCGAGTTCGCAGCAGGTGCGTGGAGCACGCAGACCTCGGAACCCGACGCCGTCTGCGCGCGGGCCCAGCTCCAGAGCGCAAACGTCACGCCCGAATTGTCCATCGCGCCTGGGTAGTAGTGAACGATGCGNCTCAACTTGTGGCCTCGTATCGAGGGATCGNCCGTTCGGCAGATCGGATGCCGATTCNGGAACGGGCGGCAGCCCGCGCCGTCGCGCGCTCGTAGATCGCCATGAGCGACCGATAGTTGGCGGTAGCGCCGAACCGTACCTCATAGGCGGCACGTGCCGCGCTTCGCATGGAGTTGTGCGACTCGGGACGGGCGAGCAGCCACTCCACCTGGGTCACGAGGTCGTCGGCATCGCCGGGACGCACGAGCAAACCCGTTCGCTGGTGCTCGACGAGCTCCGTCGCGGCGCCTCCGGCCGATGCAACGACTGGAGTGCCGGCGGCATAGGCCTCAACGATCACTTGTCCAAACGTTTCGTACGCGATCGACGGGAAGATCAGGAAGGCCGCGTCACCGATCAGGTGCTGCACCTCCGATGGTTGTCGCTGTCCGAGCCAGCTCACGCCGGGCAGGCGGCTGGCCGCGTCGGCCACGATCGACGCCAGCGGTCCATCTCCGACGATTCTGAGCGGGACGCGGCCGTCGAGCCGCGACCACGCGGCGAGGAGCGTGGCCACGCCCTTCTCTGCAGCCAGCCGGCCAACGAAGAGGCCGTAGCCGCCTCGCCCGGTCCCGATGCCAGGATCCGGATCGACGAAATGCGGTTTCACCACGATGCTCTCGGGTGGAACTCCGCTGGACACGAACATCCGGCGTGCAAACTCCGTCGGCGCGATGTACAGGTCCACTTTGCTCTGCCAGGTCCCGGCGACGCGGTGGAGCAGCAGCATGGCGGCGACCGTGCCGGTGGCGGCGCGGCTGCGCCGGTAGCACGCGTGTCGCACCGACGGCCACGCGATGGAGGTGCCGACGCAGTCGGTGCACGGGCGGTCATCGCGAAAGCACANAGCGTTCGGGCAGACGAGCCGGTAATTGTGCAGCGTCTGGATCACCGGGATCCCTTCGGCGTGCGCGGCGTAGTAGACGGCTGGAGAGGCCAGCGGCAACGTGTTGTGGACGTGCAGGAGATCGGCCCGCTCCTGCGCAATCAGCTGCCGTACCTCTCGGTATGCCGTGTGGTTCCACAGCGTCATCGCCGCCAGGGTGACAGGGGGGATCTCGTCGATTCGACGGTTGTCTGCGGTATAGCGAACCACCCTGTGACCATGCCGCGCGAGCAGCGTGGTTTCGAGATCGACGACGCGATCCTCGCCGCCCGGCTCGCGATACCGATTGTGGACGACCAGCACGTTCATGACGCGGCACACAACGCACAGATGAACAGCAGCGAGGTTTCGAAGCCGGGGGATCCGGCGAAGCTCTCGGTTGAAATGGAGTTGAGCACGAGGAACACCATCAGCGCGGCCACAGTGGCGCGCAGCCAGGGGGTGAGCCCACGCGTCGTTGCTCCCAGGGCTCGAAACAGGGCTCCGAACAGGCCGATGGTCACGAGCGCGACCAGCGCGAGGGTTCCGATGAGCCCGAGGTCGAGAATCGTCTGCAGCAGCGCGTTGTGTGCGTAGGCGGCCCAGGACGCGACGTCCAGCACCACTGATCTCGAGGCCTGGTAGCCGTACCCAAAGAGCGAATGCCCTGCGATGGCCGGGCGCAGGTCGTCCCAGAGCTCCATCCGGCCGCTCAACCCGAGTACCGTGTCGGCGCTCTGCCCGCGGAAGAACAAGCGGCTCATCGCGGAGTCCTGATTGGCTGCGGAGCCCAGCCATGCCTGCACGTCTGGTCCCGACGCGACATACATCAGAACGAGGGACGCGATGATCAATAGCAGCAGCGCGCGAAGAGACGATCGCACGCGCATCAACATCACGATGCCGAGACCGGCCACGAACGCAAGGAGCGGGCCCCGGGAGTTCGTCAGGACGAGAACGAGAACGAGCGGGATGACATAACACGGCAGCGGGATGCCGAGCTTCCTGGATAGACCGTCCGGCGGCCCGAATACACTCGCCGAGAGGAGGCCAAGCGCGGCAATCGCGGTGAGAGTCCCGACCGAGACGGGATGCATTGAGAACCAGGCGAACCGGAAGCCATCTTCGTAGTAGAACGTTCCGGACGCCCACGGAAAAATCGCGGCCAGTCCCGCACAGACCAGGACGTACGCGGCGATGGCCGTACACGCCGTCCACAGCGCGCCGGAGGGCGTGAGCACGCGGACGGCGACGATGGCGAGTGCCGACATGATGAGCAGCTGAATCGCCCGAACCAGCGTGAGAGCCGGCGCCAGCGACCAGAGGGTGGACATCAGGGCGATCGCCGCGTATCCGAGGATGAGCGCCTCGACCGCCGTCAGCCCGCGTCGATCGCCTCGGCCCGCGATCCAGACGGCGACCAGTCCCACGCCGATGACCGCGAAGAGCGCGATCTCCAAGAGAATCTGCGCATCCATCACGCCGTCGAGCGATGCCGCCGCATCGCGAATCCTGAACTTCGTCCCGGCGATGAGCGTGAAAAGAAATGAAGCCGACAGGGCCAGCCGCGGGCGCTGGAAAGCAAGCGCGCCCCACGCCGTCAATGCGGCCGCGGCGACCACTGCAGCCGATACGCGGAGATCCGCCACGCCGACGTACCCGATGACCGCGAGCGCCAACACTCCGACGACAACCCAGCCAGCCCCCGTCTCCGTTGCCGGATATCTGGCGGCGGTTCCCACGCGCGTCATGCGATCCTTTTCTCCGATTGTCGATGCGCGGTGCCCGGACCTTCGCTGCCAGCCTCCGAAGCCGTGCGCCAGATTTCTTCCAGCGCCCGCCACACGAACGCCGGGTTGTTCAACAGGTACCGTTTCCAGAGACGTCGCGGCTCGCTGCCCAGGCGGAAGAGCCATTCGAGCCCGCTCTGCTGCATCCAGCGTGGAGCTTGGCGCTTGAGGCCGGAGTGGAAGTCGAAGGCCGCGCCGACGCCGACGAGCACGGGCGCCTCGAGGCGGTCGACATGGTCCGCCATCCAGTACTCTTGTTTGGGAGTGCTGAGCCCGACCCACACGATGTCGGGAGCGGCGGCATTGATCATCTCGACGACGTCCTCGTCCTCCTGCTTCGTCAGCGCCCGGAACGGCGGTGTGTACGTGCCGGCCACGGCCAATCCTGGAAAACGTTTGGTGAGTCGCCTGACGAGCAGCTCGGCCACCCCTTCCTGTCCGCCATAGAAGAAATGCCGGTAGCCCGTGGTGATCGAGCGCTGGCAGCACGTGAGCAGCAGGTCGGGGCCGTACACACGCCGGGCGTGCCGCCACCCGCGCCACCGCGTCCACCACACGAGTGGCATACCGTCCGGTGTCACCAGTCCGGCGGCGTTGTGGATCTCCTTGAGTCTCTCGTCGCGCGTGCTCTCCATCACCCCGTGCACGCCGGTGACGCACACGTACTTTCGAATGCCCGTGGTGATCCAGTGGTCCACGATCTCGAGCGCCTGGTCCATGTTGATCGCGCTCACGTGAACCCCGAGGATGTCGACGCGGGGAATGGATCGTTCGGGTGAATCAAGCAACCGCATGCTCCACCTCGCGCAGTCCGAGCGACTCGGCCACTCGTGCCTCGATCCAGCGGTACGTGCGGGCGATCCCCTCTTCGAGCGAGACCTGCGGTTCCCATCCGAGCACCTGCCGGAGTCGATCGTTGTTCGAGTTTCGGCCGCGCACGCCCTGCGGACCTGGGACGTGCCGCTTCGTGACAACCATTCCTGCCGCCTGCGCGACGAGGTCGGCCAGCGTATTGATGCTGATGAGCCGATCCTGGCCGAGATTGAGCGGGTCGCGATACGGGCTCGCCATCACCCGCTCGAGCCCGGCGACGCAGTCGTCGATGTAGCAGAACGATCGCGTTTGCTCGCCGTCGCCCCAGATCTCAATCTCATTCGTCTCGGTCAGCTTGGCGACGGCCACCTTTCGACACAACGCGGCCGGCGCCTTCTCGCGGCCTCCGTCCCAGGTGCCGAGCGGCCCGAAGATGTTGTGGAAGCGGACGATCCGGATGTCCATGCCGTAGTCGTCGCCGTAATGGAGGCAGAGGCGCTCGGTGATCAGCTTTTCCCAGCCGTAGGCGTCCTGCGGTTGCGCCGGATACGCATCTTCTTCCTTGAGCGGCTCGACGTCGGTGTTCGTCTGCAAATACTCAGGGTAGACACAGGCAGACGAGGTGTAGAGATAGCGGCCGACCGCGTTCTGTCGCGCCGCGTCGAGCGTGTGGGTGCTGATCAGCAGGTTGTTGCGGAGAATCTCGGCGTGATGATTCGAGATGAACCCCATCCCGCCCATATCAGCGGCGAGCGCGTAGACGTCATCCACGCGAGCGGTGGCTTCAAGACACGCCTCCCAGCGGCGAAGATCGCGAATCAGGAATTCGTCCGCGTCGCTTGGCGCATATTCGGGGTACTTGAGATCGACGCCGCGGACCCAGGCGCCCTGGCGCTTCAACCGGCTGACCAGGTGATGGCCGATGAAACCGCCTGCGCCTGTCACGACCACTCTGCGGCGGCGAGCCGAGCTCATCGTCATGCTTCCTCCCACGACTAGGTGGCTCCCGTCCCTCGAAGTACCGCGGGAACCGTGCGCGCCAGGATGACGAGATCCAACACGAGCGACCATCGATCGATGTAGTGCAGATCGAGGCTGATCCATTGGTCGAAGCCGAGGCCGCTGCGACCACTGACTTGCCAGAGCCCGGTGAGGCCGGGACGCACGCTGAACCGGCGCATGTCCGCCGACCGTGTGAACCGGGCAACGTCCCGGACCGGCAACGGACGCGGACCCACCAGCGACATGTCGCCGGACAGCACGTTGATCAACTGCGGAAGCTCGTCGAGCGACATCCGCCGCAACCACCGGCCGAGCGGCGTGATGCGCGGGTCGCGAGCGATCTTGAAGACGGGCCCTTCGGCCTCGTTCTGCCCTTCGAGCGACGCCTGCGACTGCTCGGCGTCCTGCACCATCGTGCGGAACTTCAACATGCGAAACCGGCGTCGGTTCAATCCGTAGCGTTCCTGGGCGTAGATCACCGGGCCGGCGCTCGTGACCTTGATGGCCGCGGCGATCGCAAGCATCACCGGCGCGAGGACAATCAGGGCGACGGTCGCACCGAACAGATCGAGGGCTCGCTTGATGACGAGGGGTGCGCCGTCGGTCACGACCTGCAGCTCCACTCGCGGCGCCGCGCCGGCGCGGTCGACTCGAGCGCGCGCGAGCTCGGTATCGAAGATATCCGCGCCGTACATGAGCGTCACGCCGACGCGCTCACAGACGCGGATCGTCTCCTGAATTTGCGGATAGTGTGATCGTACGGGCAGCCCGACATGCACTTCGTCGACGTGCTCTCGGACCAGGATGGCCTCGAGCCGGTCCAACGAGCCGAGCGTGCGACGCGTCATGAAGGGGCTGCGCGCGCCGGCGTTGGTGTCGACGAAGCCCAGCACCTGATACGAGGTCGAAGGGTCCGCCGACAGATCGCGACAGATGCGCAGCGCGTGCGGTCCCGAGCCGACGATGATGGCCCGGCGGCAGCGTCCGACCGATCGCGTCACCTTCGCGCGCACGGCGTGCGTCAAGACGAGGCCCGCGAAGCTCGCCGCCCAGAAAGCCATCAGCGACACGGCGTCCAGGACGGCGCTCCGCGTCGCGGTGAGGAAGAGCAGGGCGATCGCGGCAAGCGCCGTCGTCCCCTCGAACACCCGAGTCAGCTCGTCGAGCCAACGGCGCACCCGAGTCGCTTC
>JGI25382J43887_10000164_pt1 | contig 17837 bp, 22 predicted proteins | sample GraSoi013_1_40cm_3_FD_43887 | JGI IMG/M metagenome (IMG submission 43887) | reverse complement strand
GGGTCGGCCCGCACGATCGCGGCCGCGCGATGGGCACGTACTACACGGCCTTCGAGCTGGGGATCGCCGGGGGAGCCGTGTCGTCCGGACTCGCCGTCGGGNTGCTGGGCTTCGCCGCGACGTTTCTCGCGATGGCCGCGGTGGCCGCGGCCGGNGCCCTGCTGTCCCTGCTCGGCGCGCCGCGCGCCACCCGCCGCGCCTGAGGNGCCCACTCGGCCGCCATCACCCCTCGCTGGCGGCGGCGGTGCGCGGATCGCCCGGACGGCGGCGCCGGCCGCTCATGGGAAGGCTGTAGGGAATGAGAAACAGCCACCGGATCCAGGACTCCGAGCGTTTGGACGGCGCCCAGCTCAGGGCGCGCTGGAGATCCGCCCGCACGAGGCGGATCCACGGCTTCCATAGCTCGAGCTCCTCCACCGGAATGGTCCGCACGAGCATCCAGCTCAGCCTTCCCGTCGGCTGCANGTCGTCGGTCGCCGGAAGCTCACCGCGTGACATCGGAATCAGCACACGCTCCACGACCCACCGGTGCGCGCAGAGAATGAGCTGGCGGCGCAGGGGCGGTTCGACCGCGAGCCACGAGGCCGTCATATCCCGGTACCACTCGACGAAACGGAGCCGCGAGGGCGGCTGCCAATCGGGGGCAACGGGCTCGCCGGGCAGGGCCGAGGGTGGTGCCGCCGACCGCTCCTCGTCGGCCAGCCGGGTGCGCGCGATGTCGGTGAGCTGCTCGCACCGCTCGGGGGCGCCGTCGTAGCGGCAGGTCCACCGGCGGAGAATGTAGGCCGCGTCCCGGGCGGAGCGCCACTGCAGCACGGTAATCGGGACGATCAGGCCCGCGGCGCGGAGGTCGTTGATGACGGCGCGGGCCACGCGGCGCGTGTCGGCGAGCCAGCGACCGCGCTCCTCCGGCAAGGGCAGGAAGGTCTGGCGCAGCAGGAGCGCCGTCTCACCGTCCGCGGCCTGGTAGACGGCGATCAGATCGGAGTACCTGCGGCAGACGGCGGTATGCGCGCCGGTCCACATGGCCCTTACCGCCCCTGCCCGAAGAGCCCGGCCTGCTGCCCGGCGGCCGCGGGCACAGCCGTCTCGGGTCGCATGACGGTCACCGAGACCGCCCGGCAGTGCCCAGGGCGGCTCTCGGTCGTCACCGTGACGTAGTCGCCGACGCGCAGATGGGTGGCGGTCTGCGGGGCTTGCTTGAAGCCGCCCGCCCATCCCCCGGCGGCAGCGGCCCTCGCGCGCGAGACCAGCTCGATCCGGGTCGCCGACGTCAGCTCGATCCGCCGCGTGACGAGGCCGGCCGGGCGCCCCGTCCCGGGCCCCACTTCCTCGAGCGTGATCACGCGGTGGCCGCCGTCGAGCGCAAGGATCTTCCCCGAAACGAATGCGAGCGCGATGCGTCCCATGGGTGTCCTCCTCACGACGGCAGCGCGATGTAGAGGTTGCCGCCGTGCCGGTGCACGAGGAGCAGCGTCGGGGTATCGCCGGCACGCCGGTGGATCAACCGGTTCACGTCGTCGGCGGTCTTCACGGGATGGTGATCGACCTCGGCGATGACGTCGCCGGGCTGAACGCCCGCCGCCGCGGCCGGGCTGCCGTCCTCGACGCCCCGGACCAGCGCCCCGCTACGGTCGGGCAGGCCGAGCTCCTGGGCGAGCTGCGGCGTGAGCGTCTGCACGGCCAGGCCGAGCGCTGGCCGGCCCTTCGCCTCCGGGGTCGCCGGCTCCTCCGCCTCGCTGAGCCGAACGACCCTCGCCGAGAGCGTGACGGGCTTGCCCCCGCGCACCACGGCCAGCGTCACCTGGCGCCCGACCGGCGTGGCAGCAACGGCGCGCGGCAGATCCTCCGCCCGAGCGAGCGTGTGGCCTTCGTACTCCACGATGACGTCGCCCGGCTTCAGGCCGGCCGTCATCGCCGGTGAGCCCTCGACGACCGAGGTCACCAGCGCGCCCCGCGCCTCGGAGAGGCCGAAGCTCCGGGCTAGCTCGGGCGTGACCCGCTGGATCGCGACCCCCAGGTAGCCGCGGACCATGTGGCCCGTCGCGGCGAGCTGCGTGAGCACGGGCTTGGCGAGGTTCACGGGAATCGCGAACCCGATGCCGACGGACCCGCCCGACTGCGAGACGATCGCCGTGTTGATGCCGACGGCCTGGCCACGAGCGTTGATCAGCGGGCCACCGCTGTTGCCGGGGTTGATGGAGGCGTCGGTCTGGATGAAGTCATCGTACGGCCCTTCGCCGATCACGCGCCCCGTCGCGCTCACGATGCCGGTCGTGACCGTCTGCTCGAGGCCGAACGGATTGCCGATCGCCATCACCGGCTCGCCCACCTGCAATTGCGAGGAGTCGCCCAGCGGGATCGCCGGGAGCCCAGTGGCGTCGATCTTCAGCAAGACGAGATCGGTCCGCGCGTCGCGGCCCAGCACCTTCGCGGGCAGCTCCCGACCGTCCGAGAGTCTCACCTTGGTCTCGGTGGCCCCGTCCACCACGTGGTTGTTGGTCACGACGTAGCCGTCCGGGTGGATGATGAAGCCCGAGCCCAGGCTACGGACGGCGCGGCGCGGCGGCGTTCCGAAAAACTTCTCGAAGAACGGGTCGTCGGGCTGGGCGCCCTCCTGCACACGCGTCGTGTTGACGTTGACCACCGCCGGCTTCAGTGTCCTCGCGAGCCCCACCCATACCGGCGGCGGTGCCGCCGGCGCACCCACCAGCGGTCGCTCACTCCACAACGGCATCGGCGGGCTCGCGCTGAAGCCAAACCTCGGCGCGACAGTGACGAGCGCGAGCGCCGCGATCAGCACGGCGGCTGCCCACAGGCGAACAGACAGACTTGCTCTCATTGAACGCTCCTTTCTCGTGATCCCGCAGCGCGTAATGCCTGGTGCGCGATCTCTCCGAGCGGTCCCTCGCCGGCGAGGCGGCGGGTCTCGTCGTACTCCTGCACCGTGGCGCTACGGTCGCCGGCCCGGTCGAGCACCGTGGCCAGCAGGAGATGAACCTCCGCCGCCCGGGGGCGGAGCCGGGCGGCCCGTCGCAGCCGCACGATGGCGGCCGCCCCCTGACCGTCGTCGAGCAGGATCCCGGCCAGCCCGATCTGGTACCGCGGCTCGTCGGGGTCGAGGCGCACCGCCTCTTCGAGCTCGCCGCGGGCCGCCGGCCGGTCGCCGACCTCGCGGTACGCGCGACCCAGCCCGGCGTGAAACTTCGGCTCCCGCGGCACCAGGCGGACGGCGTCTTGGAATTGGCTGATCGCCCCCGTCTGCACCCCGAGGTGCGCGTAGGCGAGCCCCAGGTAGTAGTGGGCGCGAGCGTCGGCCGGCGCCTGGGCGACGGCCGCCAGCAGCGTGCGGACGGCCGACGAGTAGTGGCCATCCGAGATCGAGCGGACGCCGTCGTCCACCGACGCGGGCGACTGCCATCGCGCCACGCCGAGGACGAAGGCGACCACGATCGCCGCGGCGGCGGTCAGGGCTCCCAGCGTGACCAGGCTGGCGGTGACGGTGTCGTCAGCCTGCTTCGTCATCGTGCGATTCTCGCTCATCGTCCGAGGAAGAACCTACGGGCCGAACATGAGTTCGCGATGAGATGGACATGAGAAGTTTCTCATTCCGCCTCCTCCCGTCGGCCGGGCAGGTCGACGAGACAGATACGGACCTTTCCTTCGCAGGCCAGGATCGAGAGGAGCGAGGCCGCGGCGCTTTCCGAGACGCCCAGGCGCCGCCCCACCTCGGCGGGGGGCGTCGCGCCCTGTCGCTTCAAGCACATGAGGATGTCGTCTTCGATCTCCGTCCACCAGCTCTCCATGATTCCCCCCGCCCCTTCCCGGGCGGCGTCAGATCGCGAACCGACTCGCGACCCGCCGCGCCTTGNTCTCGTCGAACCGCTGCTCGACGACTTTCCAGTTCAGGTTCGCGAAAAACGCCTTGACGTACTCGCTCCGCTCCGAGGTGCCGTAGTCGACCATGTACGCGTGCTCGAACACGTCGAGCACCAGAATCGGATCGAACCCGGCGGGATGATCGACCTCGTGACCGCTCACCCACCAGTTGTAGAGACGATCCACCTGGGAATCGTGGTAGAGGATCGCCTAGCCGATCCCCCGCATCGCGCCGGTCCTGGCCCCGGACGGTCGCACGGAAAGATGAGAGGACAATGAAACGGAGATGAGAAGTTTCTCAGGCGAGGGGCAGGCGGATCGTGAACGTGCTGCCGGCGCCCAGGCTGCTCTCCACGGAGATGGTCCCGCCGTGCGCCCGCACGATCGATCGGGCGATCGCCAGTCCGAGCCCGGCCCCGCCCGCCTCCTGGGTCCGGGTGTCGAGCCGCACGAAGGGCTCGAACACGCGCTGGGCGTCGGCCGGATCGATCCCGATGCCCGTGTCGCTCACCACGATCGAGGCGCGGCCGTCGGCACATCCCAGCGAGAGCTCGACCTTGCCGCCCGGCGTGTACTTGACGGCGTTGTCGACCAGGTTCACGATCGCCCGGCGCAGCGCGGCGGCGTCCCCCTCCACCGCTGCCGGACAGACCTCGCCGAGCCGCACCGCCACGCCCTGCGCTTGGCCGAGCCGGACGCCGACATCGAAGGCGTCGACGAGCAGGGAGTCGAGCTCCACCCGGGAGCGCGGCGGTGGCATGCGGGCGGCGAAGCGGGAGAGCAGCAGCAGATCCTCGGCCAGGCGCGTCAGGCGCTCGACTTCCTCGAGGCTGGACGCCAGCACCCGCCGATATTCCTCAGTCGACCGCTCGGCCCGGAGCGCGACCTCGATCTCGCCTTTGAGTACCGTGAGCGGTGTCCGCAGCTCGTGGGCGGCGTCGGCGGCGAAGCGGCGCATCTGGGCGAACAGCCCTTCCAGACGCGCCAGCATCGCGTTCAGGGTCTCGGCCAAGTGGTCCAGCTCGTCCCCCGTGCCCCGGGGGACGATGCGTTGAGCGAGATCTTCACCCGTCGTGATCCGTCGCGCCATGCGCGACATCGCGTCGACAGGCTGGAGGCCGGCCCGGGCGATGATGACGCCTCCGGCCGCCGCCAGCACCAACCCCAGGGGAACGAGGACGAGCAGCGACTCCAGGTAGCGGGCGAGCGTGCGCTCGGTGCGCTCCAGCGGGATCCCGACCTGAACGAGGTGGGTGAGCTGCCCGCGGCGAGTGATCGGAAGGGTGAGCAGGCGGACCCACTCGCCCGTGGCCAGCCGGACCGTCTCGAACGTCCGGACGCCACGGGCGGCGTTGGCTCGCGCCGCGGCCGAGAGAGGAAGGGCGCGATCGCGAAGCTGCGTCGAGCGGGCTCCCGGGCGGCCCTCGGGATCCACGAGCTGGAAGAACTTGTCGTAGAACTCGGGGCCCAGGATCTGCCGCAGCGCCGTCTCCGGGCCGGCAGCGAGGTCCGAGCCCGGGTAACCGGTGTCGTGGATCACCTGCGCCACCGTCAGCAGAGAAGTGTCCAGATCCTGCATGATCGTCCAGCGGAGCCGGGAATAGGACAGCACGCTGACGACCAGCAGCATCACGAAGAGGATCGCCGTGTACCACAGCGTCAGCCGGGTGCGGACCGCCAGGGGGGCGCCCCAGCGCTTCACTCGGACGCCTTCATCACGTACCCGGCGCCGCGCATCGTGTGCAGCAGCCGGCGTTCACCCCGGTCGTCGATCTTGCGGCGCAGGTAGCCGACATAGACGTCGATGATGTTGCTCTCGGGGTCGAAGTCCAGGCCCCAGACGTGCTCGGCGATCATCGGGCGCGTCAGGATACGCCCGACGTTGCGCAGGAAGTATTCGAGCAGCGCGTACTCGCGCGTGGTGAGGTCGATGCGTCGTCCGCTCCGGGTCACCACGCGGGTCGCGGGATCCACGGTGAGATCGTCGAGCTGGAGCAGCGGCAGCCGCTGATCGGTGCCCCGGCGAAGCAGCGCCCGGACACGGGCCAGGAACTCCTCGAAGGAGAACGGCTTCGTCAGGTAGTCGTCGGCGCCGAGATCGAGCCCCGTGACCTTGTCGGTCACACTGTCGCGGGCGGTCAGGATGAGCACGGGCGTCTTGATCCGATGGGCGCGCAGCGTCTTCAGCACGTCAAAGCCGTCGTGCTTGGGAAGCATGAGGTCGAGGACGACGAGGTCGTAGGGGGGGCCGGCCACGAGCAGATCGACCGCCTGGGCGCCGTCGGACGCGACCTCGACGGTGTGCCCCTCCTCGGCGAGCCCCTGACGGATGAAACTCGCGACCTTGCGCTCGTCCTCGACGACCAGAACCCGCATGACCAGTTCGGCGCCGACCAGTATACGCGCACGCCGATGCAGCGAATGCGCGGAACTGCGCGCGGACTGCGAGTGCTGTCGTGTCGCTCGGGGCGGGGGCGGGGTTGCCTCCGGAGACCCGTGTCTTCTGGGGGTCGAGGGAACCTCGGCTGGGAAGAAGGCACGCGACGATCGTGGATAGCGTGGTCGACGGAGGCAGCCCCGCCCCCGCCCGCGAGAAAACTACGAGCGCTCGCGGAGCCGGCGCGCGGCTTCCGCGCGCATCTTCTGCATGGCATGCGTCTCCTGGTCGGAGTAGCGCTCCTCCTTCCAGGGGTCGGCGCGCATGTGGTAGCCGTTCTGCTCCCACAAGCCGGGCGGGTTGACGTCGAGGAACTCGAAGGCCCGCACCCACTTGGCGCTCTTCCAGAAGTAGAGCTTGGGCACGACCAGCCGGCAGGGGCCGCCGTGGTCGGGCTCGAGGTCCCGGCCGTTGTGCTTGAGGGCCAGCAGCACGTCGTCCTGGACGAGGTCATCCAGGGCCAGGTTCGTCGTGTAGTCGGGGTCGGCGTGAACCATCACGTGCTTGGCCTCCGGCTTCAGCCCGACCCGGCGCATGATCTCGCGGATGGGCACGCCCTCCCACGCGTTGTCCAGCTTCGACCAGCGCGTGACGCAGTGGACGTCGGAGGTGACCTTGGCGCGAGGCAGCGCCAGAAACTCCTCCCAGGTCCAGGCCACCTCTTCCTCGACGAGCCCGAAGCAGCGGAAGGTCCACCGTCGGAGATCGACGCGGGGCGTGAGGCCGTAGGTGAGGACCGGCCACTTGAGCGTCAGCGTCTGGCCCGGGGGCACCCGGTCGGCCCNGGCGGGATCGACATCCNTCATTCGCCACGACCTCCNGGGCGCGAAAATCCGGCGCGCCATCCGTCGGACCCCACTATACAATAGTCGACCAGAGTAGCGACGACGGGACCGTCGCCGCCTCGACGAAAGGACATGCCGAATGAACGGAGAACGGAAGCTGGCGCTGTTCATCGATTTCGAGAACATCGCCCGTGGCGTCAAGGAGGCCCAATACAAGCAATTCGAGATCAAGCTGGTGCTGGAGCGGCTGCTGGAAAAGGGCAAGATCATCGTCCGGCGGGCCTATGCGGACTGGAACCGCTTCACCGAGTACAAGCGTCCCTTCCACGAGTGGGCCATCGAGCTGATCGATGTCCCTCAGAGCCGTTATAGCGGCAAGAACTCCGCCGACATCCGGATGGTGGTGGACGCCCTCGACCTCGCCTACGGCAAGACCCACATCGACTCCTTCGCGCTGGTGTCCGGCGACTCGGACTTCTCCCCGCTGGTCTCGAAGCTGCGCGAGAACGATCGGTACGTGATCGGGCTGGGGGTNAAGTCGTCGTCCTCGGACCTGCTCGTCGCCAACTGCGACGAGTTCATCTTCTACGAGGACCTGATCCGCGACACGAAGAAGACGACCCTGCTGCGAGGGCTGCCCGAGAAGAAGGCCGAGGCGATGGCGCAACTCATCGACGCCATCCAGGCGCTCATGCGCGAGAACAAGGAGACGCTCTGGGGCTCGATGGTCAAGCAGACGATGATCCGCAAGAACCCGGCCTTCAACGAGTCCTACTACGGCTACTCGACCTTCTCCAAGCTGCTGGAGGACGCGGCCAAGCAGAAGATCGTCACGCTCGAGCGCGACGAGAAGAGCGGCACCTACGTCATCACGTCGCTAGCGAGGAGGGCGGTCGCGCCGCCTGATTACTTCGGAGGGGGCGGACGTTACGGCCCCCTCCGAGGATTCATCGTCGTTCCTCTAGTCGCCGCCCCACGGGATCAGCAGGTGGTCGATCGACCAGGCGCCGGCCCCACCGATGAGGATCGACAGCGCCATGGCGATGAGCACGAGGTTGAACTCGAAGCCGTGGCCCTTGCCCGGGGTCATCGAGAAGTTGATGAAGAACCCGTGCTTGGCGTGCACCTTGGCGATGGCCACCGCCATCACCACGATGAGGCCGAGGGCGGCGGGGCGGGCCAGGAAGCCCACGATCATCGACAGGCCGCCCAGGAACTCGATCAGCGCCGCGACGACCGCGGCGGCGGGCGGGACGCCCATCCCCTTCTGGAAGTGGCCGATCGTTCCCTTGAGGCCGGGGCCACCGAACCAGCCCAACACCTTTTGTGACCCGTGGGCGAAGAAGACGACGCCCAGACCGAGACGCACCACCAGGTGAGACCAGGACGGGTACGTGCCGAACACGAGCTCCATGGGCTCCTCCCTCCACGTTGCGCGAGGTCCGACAGCGGCGTATTCTGAGCGGACGTGAACGAGGGTCCGGTGTCGCGCCCGCGGCGAGTGTACTACATTCTGCTCCTCGTCCTGCTCGTCCTCTTGGTATCGCCGGCGTCCGGGCAGATCGAGCTCAGCGTCGAGCCGGCGATGACGAAGGGGCCGGCCGGGGCGCCGGTGACGATCGTGGAGTTCTCGGATTACCAGTGACCATACTGCAAGCAGGTCCAGCGGTCGCTGGCCGCAATCCTCAAGGAATACGACGGGCAGGTGCGCCTCCTGTTCAAGGACCTGCCGCTGGCCATCCACGATCGGGCGCGCCCGGCCCACGAGGCGGCGCGCTGTGCGGGGGCCGAGGGGCGGTACTGGGCGTACCACGACCGCCTCTTCGAGGAGCAGCCGCGGTTCGAGCGGGAACACCTGATCCGCTACGCGATCGACCTTGCGATCGACGGGGAGCGCTTCGCCCGCTGCCTGGACGGACGCACCTTCGCCGCCGCCGTGGAGGCCGACCTGGAGCAGGCGCGCGCCCTGGGAATCAAGGGCACGCCGACGTTCCTCGTCAACGGCCGCGTGCTCGTGGGCGCGCACCCGCCGGAGGCGTTCCGCGAGGTCATCGCCGAGGCGCTCGGTAGACGCTGAGGAGGCAGGCTTGGCATTCGTCCGGGTCGCCGGTGCCCACGACATTCCCGTCGGCCACGGCACGCTGGTGGAAAGCAACGGCCTCCTGTTCGCCGTCTTCAACGCCGGCGGGGGCCGTTACTACGCCTGCGGCGCGATCTGCCCGCACGAGGACGGGCCGCTGGCCGACGGCTGGCTCGAGGGCGACTCGGTCGTCTGCCCGTGGCACGGCTTCGACTACGATCTCGAAACCGGGACGTGCCGCGTGGACCCCGATCTGTCGATTCCGGTCTACCCGGTGCGCGTGGTCGGCGGCGCCATCGACGTGGACGTGCCATGACCACGCCGGTCAGCCTCTACGTCGACGCCGCCGCCCGCCCCTGGCAGGAGCGCCGCCCCGGCGTCCACTGGAAGGTCCTGTGGGAAGAGGGCGATTTCAAGGCCGTCCTCATGCGCTACGCGCCGGGCGCCACCATCCCGCGGCACCGCCACCTCGGGGACGAGCAGATCTTCGTGCTCGACGGCAGCGTCACCGACGACACCGGCACCTGCACGAGCGGCAACTATGCCCGCCGGCCCCCGGGGTGCATCCACAGCGTCACCAGCCGGGACGGCGCCCTGGTGCTGGCCATCATGTCCGGCCGTACGGAGCCATGTTAGCCTGACCAATTGACGATACTGGACAGAGGGAAGAGGTGGCAGAACGAGCGGTCCCACACGTACGGAAGTTCCTGGGTCAACGCCTCCGCGCCCTCCGCGGGCAACGCGGCCTGAGCCAGGAACGCCTCGGACGGCGGTCGGGTCTCAGCGGCAAGTTCATCGGCGAGGTGGAGCGCGGCGAGAAGTCGATCTCGGTCGACAGTCTCTATCACGTCGCGGTGGCGCTGGAAGTGCCGCTCCGCCACCTGATCGACGTGCGCCCCGGCCGGCGGGCGGTCGTCCCCAGCGAGGAGGCCGAGAGGATCTTCGCCCTCGTCTCCGCGCGTCGGCGCCCGGCCGACGTCCGCAAGGCNCTGCAGGTGCTCCGCGCGATGCTCGGCAGCGCTCCCTAACCCGTTTCGACGTGCGAGCGGTCAAAGAGGTGGGTGAATGTTGACGGCAGAACATGTGTGGCTCGGGATCGGTCTGCTCGGTCAGGCGCTGTTCTCGGCGCGCTTTCTCGTCCAGTGGCTCGCGACCGAACGGAGGCGGCAGAGCGTGGTTCCGCGTGAGTTCTGGTACTTCTCGGTGGGGGGCGGGCTCACGCTTCTCGCCTACGCGCTCCACCGCCTGGATCCCGTCTTCATCCTGGGGCAGGGCGCCGGCCTGTTCGTCTACGCNCGCAACCTGTACTTCATCCACCGGCACCGGGAGAGGGCCGGGGCAGCCACCTGAGCGGAGGCCGCGCCAGACACGCTACAATGCGGCTACCCTGAGCGCCAAGGAGACGCCATGTCCGTGACGATCAACTGGGCCCAGTGCCACACCCGTCCCCTGCTCATGATCCCCGGCCCCACCGAGCTGCCGCCGCCGGTCATCCAGGCGTTGAACCAGCCGCCGACGATCCAGTACGACCGCTCGTTCGACGAAGGCGTGCTGGAGCCCACGACGCTCGCCTTGCGGGAGGTCTTCAAGACCAAGGGCGAGGTCATCCTGATGCCCGGCTCGGGGCGGACCGCGCTCGAGTCCAGCGCGCTGTCGATCATCGAGCCGGGCGACCGCGTGCTGGTCATCGGTGCGGGGCAGTTCGGGGTGCTGATGCGCGAGATCATGAACCGCGTGGGCGCCGGCCTGACCGAGTTCACGACCGAGCTGGGGCAGCCGCTCGACCTCAAGCGCCTAGCCACCGAGGCCGAGCGCCTGCGGCCGAAGGCCATCACGCTCGTGCACAACGAGACCTCCACCGGCACGACGTACCCCGCCGCCGAGGTGGGGCGTATCGCGCGCAGTGTGGGCGCGCTCTTCCTGCTCGACACCGTCTCCTCCATCGCCGGCATCGACGTGCGCACCGACGAGTGGGGCGTGGACCTCAACATGACGGGCTCGCAGAAGTGCCTGGCGGCGCCGCTCGGCCTGGCCCTGGTGGCCGTGAGCCCGCGCGCCTGGCAGGTGATGGAGCGGCGCCAGCGCCCGGCGTCGAGCTGGGCCTACGACCTGCTGCGCTGGAAGGAGCTGTGGATCCCGGAGTCCCGCGGCGGCCGCGTCAAGGACGGAGCGCCACGCCGCCAGCCCGTCTCGATGCCCACCCACCTCACCGCCGCCATGCAGGTGGCGGTCCGGCTGATCCTGGAGGAAGGGCTCGCCCATCGCTTCCGCCGGCACGAGGTGGCGGCCGCCGCGCTGCGCAGCGGCGTCCAGGCCATGGGGCTGGACATGTTCCCGCACCCATCGCTCTGGTCGAATACCGTGTCCTCCATCAAGGCGCCCACGGGCGTCGAGACCGGCGCCGTGGTGACCCGCATGCGGGACCAGTACGGCATTCTCATCGGCACCGGCCTCGACAAGATCCGCGCGACGACGCTGCGCATCGGGACGATGGGCATCACCGCCAGCCCCCACTACGTGCTGCCCACGCTGGGCGCGCTCGAGCTCACGCTGCGCGACCTCGGCTACAAGTGCGAGCCCGGCGCCGGCGTGGCCGCCGCCCAGCAGACCTTCGCCGACGCGTCGTGAATGGCGCCGCCCTGGGAGGCTAGGGCCGCCCGCCCGCTGATCGTCGTCCCCGACGACTTCCCCTCCGTCTTCGAGGGCACGCCGGCCCACGAGCGCTGCCGGCAGCTCGGGGAGGTGCGGGTCTTCACCGCGCGGGGCGCCGACGAGGAGGCGGAGCTGATCCGGCGCGCGGACCGCGCGCACGTCGTCATCAACATCCGCGCCCACGCCCGCTTCACCGAGGGTGTGTTCGCCGCCTGCAAGAATCTCAAGATGATCTCGATCTGGGGGACCGGGACCGACAACGTCGACCTCAACGCGGCCGGCCGCCACGGCGTCACCGTCTGCAACACGCCGGGCGTCAATGCCCGGGCGGTGGCCGAGCACGCGCTGGCCCTCATGCTCGCCCTGGCNCGCCGCATCCCCCAGATCGACCACGAGATGCGCGAAGGGCGCTGGCCCCGCGAGCTATTGACCCAGCTGCTGGGCCGGACCCTGGGCGTGTTCGGAACCGGCACCATTGGCGCGCGGGTGGTGGAGCTGGGCCGGGCCGTCGGCATGACCGTGCTGGCCTGGAGCCTCCGCGGCGANGCCGGCCGCGTCGCGGCGCTGGGCGCCCGGGCCGCCGCCAAGGAGGAGATCCTGCGCGAGGCCGACGTCGTTTCGCTCCACCTCCGGCTCACGCCCGAGACGCGCGGCTTCATCGGCCGCAAGGAGCTGTCGGTGATGAAGCGCACGGCGCTCCTCATCAACACGGCGCGCGGAGCCCTGATCGAGCGCGACGCGCTGGTCGACGCGCTGGNCCAGGGCAAGATCGGCGGCGCCGGGCTCGACGTCTTCCACGATGAGCCACTCAAGCCCGGCGATGCGATCCTCAAGCTGGAGAACGTCGTGCTCTCCCCGCACAGCGCGGGGCAAACGCCAGAGGTGATCCGGGACGGCCTGCTCCGCGCGGTCGAGAACGTGGAAAACTTCCTCAGCGGGCAACCGACCGACGTGGTCGTCGCTCCGGCGAAGTGAGGCGGCTGCCCAGATTTCTGGGCACCCGTGCCAGGTTCCCCGGGCAGTGCGAGACCGCATCTCTCGACTAAGCCTTGATTGAGCCTGCCATCGCGACCCCGGCACGCCTCTTGCGGATCGGGGCAACGCATGAAGACGGGCTTGAGAGCAGTCGGGATCGTCGTGTTCACGCTCCTCCTCGGAGGGCACGTCTCCCCGGTGGCCGCGCAGAGCTTCCAGCCGGTCTTCACGAAACAGTACACGCGGCAGATTGGAACGCCGGTGACCGCGTCCGACAGCTTCGCCGCCTGCGATCCCTCGGGAACGTTCCGCATGGTTGTCATCAATGGTCCGACCGGCCAGAACCAGATCGGGACGGACCCGATCAGCAGCGCCTCGATTCTCGTCAACGGCACGGAGGTCATCCACGAGCACGACTTCAATCAAAAGGTCACGCGGATCGAGCGCGCGCTGACCGGGATCGTGCCCGTGAATCGCCTCGACCTCAGGATCCGCAGCGGCCCCAGTGGCGCGATCCGGGTGAGCGTCGAGGCAATCCAGCGCTGCCTCGGCGTCACGATCACCTCACCGGCGCCGGGGAGCACGGTCAGCCGCTCTCCTGTTCTGGTTCGTGGCGAGGTGAGAANTCCGCCCGGCGCCGACTTCGGCGTCACGGTGAACGGGACTTCTGGCTTCCTCACGGCCAACGGCTTCGCCGCTATCGTCGCGCTCGACGCCGGTCCGCAGACCATCACCGCGAGCCTCAACGATCCCACCGGGACGATCGCCCAGGACACGATTTCCGTCCAAGTGACTCCCGGGCCAGCCNCGAGGGNGCTCTTCGTGACGGCGTCACCCGGAACGGGCATGGCCCCACTCGCGGCGGCGCTCCGCGCCAGCTTCCTCGGCGCCGCGGCGAACTATCAGTGGGACGTCGACGGAGACGGGACCATCGATTTCTCGGGCGAGGCACTCGACGAGATCATCTTCCAGTACGCCGCCCCCGGCCTCTACTTCCCGAAGGTGATCGTGACTGACGTCCAGGGAACGCAGACCGTAGAGAACGCCGCTGTCCTCGTGCTCCCCCCAGCCGACCTCGTGGCCCTCCTCCAGGCCAAGTGGCAAGGCCTCAAGGACGCGCTGCGGGCCGGGAACGTCCCGCGCGCGCTCGGCTTCATCGCCATCGGCCGCCGCGCCCAGTACGACGAAATCTTCCGCAATCTGACCGTCCCGCTCTCGGTCATCGACCAGGTGCTGACCGACATCCGCTTCGTGCAGGCGCGCGCGCAGACGGTGGAGTTCGAGATGCTGCGGTCGGACGAGCGCGGCCAGCTCTCGTACCTCGTCCGCTTCGCCGTGGACGAGGATGGGATCTGGCGACTTCGGGACATGTGAGGATGCGCTTCGCGCCTCGCCGCTTCGCCTCTGTGCTGGTGGTGATCGCCGGAATCGCCAGCTGCGCGGTCAGCCCAGGCTCCGCGTCGGCCGGCCCTTATCGCGGACGGGTGATCGACGCTGAGACCAAGGAGCCGCTGGTAGGTGCGGTGGTGCTCGTGTACTGGAACCTCTTCGCGCTCGTACCTGGGCATCCCGAGCGGTTCCTGGACGCCGAGGAAGCCCTCACCGACGGCCGCGGGGAGTTCAGCATCGGCGCGCATCCGCCCAGCGCTCCGCTCCCGGGCACGAAGGTCAGCGAACCGCACATCAGCATCCTGAAGCCCGGTTACGCGCCCTTTCCCTATGGGCACACGGCGCCGCCGTGGCCGCCGCGGGGCTACGAGGAGTTGCTGGAGATGATGCAGCAGAGCCCCATTCTGATCGAGTTGCCCCGGCTGAAGACACAAGCGGAAGCCCGCCGGATGCTGGACCTGGTCAATCCCCTCGCTGTCCCACAGGAACGGATACCCAGGATGATTGAGACCTTCGATGCCGCCCGTCGCCAACTCTACCAGCTGCCGTAAAGAGGGCGTCGCCATGAGTCTATTCTTGCGGGTGCTGGCCCTGTCGGGGTGTCTCATCGTCCCGTTCGCGCCCACCGCCGCGGCGTTCGAAACGTCGACGCACGCCGCGATCAATCAGGGCGCGGCCAGGGCCTCGACCCTCGATGGCGTCTTAAAAGACGAGCTCGGCTTCCTCAGCGGCCTCATCACGCCGCTGATCGACCGGAGGACGCCGATCGACTGGATCGGGTTGGGTGGGCTGGCCGAGGACCATTATCTCGGCAGCGAAATTCTCGGCAGCCTCACGCGTTCCGTGAATCACTTCCACCAGCCCCTGCGCTCCTGGAACAACGCCGGCTTCCTTCGTACCTCCGAGGCATCTGTCCGCTGGGCCCAGAACCCGACGCAGTCCCCGGGGGGACGCGCCTCGTGGCTCGACGCCCGGGCCGCCTTTCATCGGGCCCTCACGACCGCCAATCTGGGCGAGCGGCAACAGGCTTTCGCCGATGCGTTCCGCATCCTCGGGCAAGTGATGCACCTGGTCGCCGACATGGCGTCGGTCCCGCACACGCGCGACGACTCCCACCTACTCGGTGACGGCTTCGAGCGGTTCATGGGCGATCGCCGCAACGCTGGCCTCATCGGCGGGTTCGCTCGCCCCGCCCCGAGCCTGGTCCGGTCAGCCACGGGTGACGCGATCGCGCGCGTACCAATCGCGCGGCTCTGGGACTCCGACCGCTACGACGGCACCAACCCGCCGGACACGGTCACCGGCGCCCTCTTCGGTCTCTCCGAGTTCACCAGCGCGAACTTCTTCAGCGACGATACGATGGCGCCCCGGGCCTTCGCGAACCCCGAGCTGCCACTGCCGGCGCTGGACCGGCTCGTCCCCGGTCCCATCGAGGTCTATCCGCCGACCGGGAGCCGGCGCCAGTACCTGACGAAGACCGGTGACGGTGTTCCCGTCACCCACATGGTCGCCGAGGGCCTGTTCTCTCGCGTCACGCCCCCGTTCGTCACCCGGCACGTGCTCGACGACCTCGTCTATGGCGACTACGCGGCGCATCTGCTGCCCCGCGCCATCGGCTACGCCTCGGCGCTGGTCGACTACTTCTTCCGCGGCCGGATCGAGATCGCCCCGCCGGATCGGCACGTGTACGGCCTCACGACCTTCCGGGAAGGCAACGCGGGCGCGTTCACAAGGCTGCGCTTCAAGGTGCGGAATGTGTCGGTGCTCGGGTCAGACCGGACCCTTCCGGAAGACGTTCCCGCGGGTCAAGCCGGGGAGCTGAGGGCGGTCGTTCAATACCGCACCGCCGCCGGTGTGAATCTGCTCCTGCACCCCGAGGCCGATCTGTCGGCGGCCGTGTTCGCGGTCTCGGCACCGCAAACGGTGGCGCTGACCCGTGACTTCACCGAGCTGAACNTCGACTTCAGCGACAGCCCCATCCCGGTGAATGCCGCCGACGTATTNNTGACCGTCGTCTACAGGGGCCCGCTGGGGCTGGAGCAGGACGCGGTCGCGGTCGGTGGCAAGGATCTGTTCGAGCCGGATTCCATCCCCGTCGTCAATGCCACCGACTACGACTGTTTCAACGGCAGTCCCAGACACGTGTCGGATTTCGCCCAGTTCCCGCCCTTCGATCCGTCTCTTCCGTTCAATCCGAGCAGTCCTCAACCGCGCGACGTGAACGGGGACGGCCAGCAGGATCTCTTCGGCCCCGACGATGAGCTGGGCGGGATCTTCATCAAGTCGGCCAGCTTCTTCGCAGCCCCGAGCCCCTCGGAGAGCCAGTTCGATTTCCAGCTCCCTCAGCGCACGTCAGCGCAGTACATCCGCTATTCCGTGCTTCAGGATCAGCCCTTCTACACCGTCGCCTGGCGCATCGGCCGCGCCGTGGATCGCGGCAACACGCAGACGCCCACGTTTCCGAATCTCGTTGTCGGCGTCCCCGTCGACGCGAACGTCAATCGGCTCATCCTTCTGCCAGATGGGAGCGTAGCCCACTTGTTCAGGTCCTCATTCACGTATCGGGGGCTCACCACCACGGACATTGTGCTGTTTCTCGCCATTCCCGGGCGGTTCGTCCAGTGTCTGGGGAGCTCGTTCACGCTCTCGCCGGACCTCATGCGGATCGATGGAACCCTGGCGCCGTAGGAGGAACCATGAAAAGGATGAGAGTGCTGACCCTCGCGGCGGTCGCGCTCCTCGCGGCCCCGCCACTCGGCGCCCAGGAGCTTCATTACTGGGGCCAGGTCACGGGAGCGGAGAAGCGAGGCTGGATCGAGCGTCAAGGGCAGCACGTCGACGTTGGCGAGGGGGACGAGATTCCGGGAGTCGGCATCGTCCAGGAAGTGCGGGATGAGGTCCTCGTGGTTCGGCGGACCTTGACGGACGACGAGAAACAGCGGCTCAGAGTTCAAGGCCTCGAGGTCGTCGATGTCAAGGTCAGCATCGTTCCCAACCTGTGGCGCAGGGTCGGCCGCTAGGAGGACGACCAGCGCCGCTCACCCCTTCACCACTTGTGCGCCTTGTACCACTCGTAGATCTCCTCGCCCGTCGCCATCCAGACGCCCTTGTGCTTGCGGATGTAGTCGTAGACGGCCTCGAAGTACTTGATCCGGTGCGGCACCCCGTGGATGTAGGGGTGCACGGCGATGGCCATCACCCGTGGATTCCGCGCCCCTTCGGCGTAGAGGCGGTCGAACTGGTCCCGGCAGCGCTGCAGCCACTCCGACGAGGCGTGGTGCTGGATGATCATCATCGGGATGTCGTTCAGCTCGATCGTGTAGGGCACCGATACCAGGCGGCCCGCCGTGGTCCGGAGCTCGTAGGGCTGATCGTCGTTCACCCAGTCTGAGACGTACTCGATCCCCTCCTGGGCGAGCAGATCGAGCGTCTCCCAGGTCTCGGTGAGCCCGGGCCCGAGCCATCCCTTGGGCTTCTTGCCGGTGAACTTCTGCAAGATGGAGATCGCTTGCCGGATCGCCTCCCGCTGGTCCGACAGCAGGTGCATGGCTCCCTGCACCACGCCGTGGCCCATGAACTCCCAGCCGGCGTCGAGCATGGCCCTGGCCACCGGCGGGTACGAGTTGCACACGTTGGCGTT
>JGI25382J43887_10000162_pt1 | contig 17869 bp, 15 predicted proteins | sample GraSoi013_1_40cm_3_FD_43887 | JGI IMG/M metagenome (IMG submission 43887) | reverse complement strand
CCGGCGGCCTTGAGGCTTGCTTCGAGACCTTGGAGGCGGTGGTCAGGATCCTGCCAGCGCTCGGTCCAGAAGGCGCACCTCCCCGGCCGGGGCAACGACACCGCGGGCGCGCCGTGCCACCGCCACGGAGTGAGGCCGTACTGTAGCCGGCCGCACAGCCGGGCCAGGGGCTGGATCACATGAAGCCCCGCCGTGAGGAGGCGTAACGCGAGACGGGCGGCGGGCCGTCGGGGTGCGATCGGAAACGTCGCCCTCACGGCGCCCACGCCCGCGGACATGACAGGGACCAGCACCGCCAGCGAGAGCGGCGGCAGCGTGAACAGCAGCGGCCGCCAGAGCGCCCCGGCCGCCGAGAGCACGCCGAGGGCGAGGATCACGAGATACCACTCCGGCATCGCGGCGAGAGACCGGAGCCCGCCCGGCGCCGGCTGGTAGAGGAACTGATACGGGGCGCTGCCCCAGACCCCGTGATAGACCCGGCTCCCCCAGCCCGCTATCTGCGCGAGTCCCTTCCCGTACAGGCGGCCGGCCCAGGTCACGTGGCCGGTGCCGTTGTACTTCTCCGGCCACTTCCGGGCCAACAGCGCCTCGGCGCGGCCGTACCCGCGCTGCTGCCTCCAGTACGCCCGGATGGAATTACGGCGGTGGTGCCAGACGACGGCGGCGGCGCTAAACCCCAGGTTCCAGCCGTTCGCCCGGAGCCGCCAGCAGACATCGACATCGTCGCCGGCCGCCCGGAACTGGGGATCGAATCCGCCGATCGCCCGGAGACAAGCGGCCCGGAACGCCATGTTGCAGCCCGGAATGTGCTCGGCCTCCCGATCCGAGAGGAGCACGTGCAGGGGGCCGCCCGGGGCGTTGGCGACGCAGTCCGCAATCGGTCCGTCGCCCGGGGGCGGGAGGTTCGGTCCTCCCACCCCCGCGTGCGTCGTGGTCAGGAAGGTCGCCGCCAGGTACGTGAGCCAGTGGGGATCGGGGTAGGCGTCGTCGTCGATGTAGGCGACGATCTCGCCGGTGGCCGCGTCCAGGCCCGTATTGCGAGCGGCGGCGAGACCACGATGATCGGTCCGGATGACGCGACAACCGAACTCACGGACGATGGCCGGTGTCGCATCGGCCGATCCATCGTCCACGACGATCACTTCGAAGTCTGGATAGTCGAGCTTCCGTAGGCCCTCCAGGCAGTCGCGGATGGTGCGCGCGCCGTTGTGCGTGCAGACCACGACCGTGATCCGGGGCCAGGGCAGATCCGGTGGAGCCGGCGCCTGGCTGAACGCCTTGCTGACGGCAGCGAGCGCCGGCTTCGGGGAACGGTCGCGGCGGGTGAGACCGAACGCCCAGTCGTCGACATCGGCGCCCGCCCTGAACCACTCGTCGGTCCAGGCGAACACGAAGGCCCCGGCGCAGCCGGCGGCGAAGGTGGTGCCGATCTGCCAGTCGAGCACGCACGCCTGCACGTCCTCCCCGTGCCGGAGACCGTCCAGCCCCATCTCACTCATGATCAGCGGGCGGTCGCCGGCGAGGTTCTGGAGGCGGGCCAGGTAGGCCTCCAGCGTGTCCTGCCGCTCGAGATAGACGTTGAAGCACAGGAGGTCCAGGAACGGGAGCTGGAGATACTCGGTGGTGGGATAGTTTACGTAGGTGACGAGGCCGTCGGGATCTTCGGCCTTGACGGCCTGGCACACCCGTTCCAGGTAACGTTCCACCCGGCGACGGCCCAGCCAGCGCACGACGGAGGCGGGGATCTCGTTGCCGAGCGCGTAGCCGAGGAGCGCCGGGTGANCGGCGCACTCCCGGACCTTCGCGCGCACCAGCGTCTCGATATCGGACAGATCCTTCTTCCGATCGATGAGGAACCCCACATACTGTTCCGCGGACAGCCCCACCATGACCCGGAGGCCGTGCCGCCGGGCCGCGTCGAGCAGGGAACGGGGAGGCGTCGTGTGCGGAATGCGGACGGCGTTCAGGCCGCTGGCCGCCATCTGCGCGAAGTCGCGCTCGATGACGTCAGCGTCGTGGTACTCGCGGCCATCCGCATCGGGGCGAAATGCTCCGTAGGTGACGCCGCGCACGTAGAACTTCTCATCGCCGGCGAAGAGGAACTTGCCCCGCACACGCGGCCGGACGAGCACCGGGACGGAGGTCGACCTGCTCGCGCGGGAAATGTCCGGAGCGATCGTCCGAGCGATCGCTGCGTCCGTCGTGGGCGAGTTCTCAGGAGGAGCGATCGACACGCGGGCCACCTACGCCGAGACTTGCGAACTTTGCGCTGGTGTCACGCTCGCGAACCACTCGATCGTCCGCCGCAGTCCCTCCCGGAGAGGCACGGTCGGGGTCCATCCGAGCCCCGCTTGCGCCTTCCGAATGTCCGGTTGCCGACGCGTCGGGTCATCCTGGGGCAGGGCCAGATGGACAACGTCGGGCGGAGTTCCCACGAGCGATGTGACGATCTCGGCCAGTTCGAGCAGGGTGACCTCTTCGGGGTTGCCCAGGTTGAAGACCTCGCCCGCCAGTCCCTCATAGGTGGCGAGCCGGTAAATGCCCTCGACCAGATCGTCAACGAAGCAGAAGCTCCGCGTCTGCCGGCCGTCGCCGTGCACCGGCAGTGGGATTCCCGACAGCGCGTGGGTGATGAATTGCGGGATGACGCGACCGTCACCGGCGCGCATGCGCGGGCCGTAGGTGTTGAAGATCCTGACGATGCGCGCATCCAGCCTATGCGCCCGGTGGTACGCCATCGTCAGGGCCTCAGCAAAGCGCTTCGCCTCGTCGTACGCGCTCCGCGGACCGATCGGGTTGACGTGGCCCCAGTACGATTCGGGCTGCGGATGCACGTGGGGATCGCCGTACACCTCACTGGTGGAGGCCAGCAGGTATCGCGCCCTGTGCGCCTTGGCCAGCCCGAGCGTGTGCAAGGTGCCNACGCTGTCGACCTTGAGGGTGTGGATGGGATGCCGGAGGTAGTCCCGNGGGCTGGCGGGACAGGCAAAGTGCAGGACGAGATCGACAGGAACATCGACGAAGAACGGCGTCGTGACGTCCTGCCGCATGAACCGGAACCGGGCGTCGCCGGCCAGATGGGCGAGGTTCTGCGCGGTCCCCGTGAGTAAATTATCGAGCCCCAGGACACGCCAGTCCCGCTTCAGGAAGCACTCGCAGAGGTGTGAGCCAAGAAACCCCGCCGCCCCGGTGATCACCACGGTCGCGGACGATCGGCGGCGCACGCTCACCCGCGGACCCGCTGTGGCTCACGGCGGAGGGTCGCATCCCCACGGCCGAGGCTGTAGTACTCGAACCCCTCCGTCTGCAGCTGGGCCGGCTCGAAGAGATTCCGCCCGTCGACGATGATCGGGGTTCGCATGAGCGACCGGACCCGGTCGAAGTCCAGAGACCGGAACTCGTCCCAGTCGGTGAGGATGACCAGCGCGTGGGCGTTCCGGGCCGCCTCGTACGCCGAGTCGACATAGCCGAGCCGGTCATCGGGTGGGTAGAGTGCTTTCAGGCTGCGGGCGCCNGCGGGATCGTAGATGCGCAGGATGGCCCCGGCGCCGTGCAAGCGCGGGACGACCCCGAGGCTGGGCGCCCCCCGAATGTCGTCCGTATCCCGCTTGAAGGCCACGCCGAGCACGCCGATGACCTTGTTCCGCAGCACCCACAATGCCCGCTCGACCTTCGCCAGCAGCCGGTCCATCCGGGCTTTGTTGATGCGCTCGACCTCTCTGAGCATGCCCACATCGACGCCGTGGTCCTCGGCCTGCTTGATGAGCGCGCTCAGATCTTTGGGCAGGCAGGAGCCGCCGAAGCCCAGGCCCGCCTGGAGGAAATGGCTGCCGATGCGGGGGTCGAGGCCGATGCCCTTGGCGACGGTCGCCACATCGACGCCGAGCCCCTCACACAGATCGGACACCAGGTTGATGAACGAGATCTTGGTCGCGAGAAAGGTGTTGGCGACGTGCTTGATCAATTCCGCTGTGGTGACGCTCGTCACCACGAACGGGCAGTCGAAGCTGGGCTCGTAGAGGTCGAGTAGCAAGGATCGCGCGCGCTCGGTGTCGGCCCCGATGACGATCCGGTCCGGCTGCAGGAAGTCGCGGACCGCCGAGCCCTCGCGGAGGAATTCCGGATTGCTGGCGACATCGAACTCGCGCTCCCCGAGAGCCAGCCGGCGGATCGTCCAGTCGATCCAGAAGGCAGTCCGGGCCGGCACGGTGCTCTTTTCCACGATCAGCTTGTAGCCGTCGAGCATCGGCGCAATGGTGCAGGAGACCTCTTCGACCTGGGAGAGCTCGGCCCGTCCATCGGCCCGGGGCGGGGTCCCCACGCAGAGGAAGATGATGTCCGACGCGGCCATGGCCTCCTCGGCGCGCGTGGTGAACCGGAGTCGGCCGGCCCCCAGGTTGGCGGTCAGCAATTCTCCCAGCCCGGGCTCGTAGATGGTCGGCCTCCCGTCCGAAAGGCGGGCCACGATGTCCGGATCTTTGTCGATCGCCGTCACGGTGTGGCCCAGCTGAGCGAGGCCAACGGACGTGACCAATCCGGCGTAGCCTGTGCCGAAGACTCCGAGCCTCATGGGTGGTACCTTCTGGCCTCGCGCCGCCGGCGGATGAGGCGCTATAGTGCCGCTCGCCCGTGATCGCGNAACTTTGATGTAACGTAGAAGAGCACTCGCGCGGATGCCGGTCTACCCCCGTGGCGGGGATTCTGAGACCGCTGGATGGGGGGAACCACCCCCGCGAAGCGGCGGGCTTATACGGGCGTGGTCACTGCGTTGAGGTCCGGCCTTCGGCTGATAACCTATAGCTCCCGCAAGGGGAGATTAGCTTCGCTCCCTGCCGCTGTCAATTGGACTTAGGTCTACCGTGCCGGCGGACCGTAGTCGTAGATCGTCGGCGTCCCGTCCGAAGGGCCCGACGGAATCGGGGCCCGCTGAACGGAGGATGTGGACACTCGAGAATGGGGGTGAGGACACCCAAGACGGCGTGCTCTCGAATAGGCGTCCGCGCCCGGTCCGAGCGCGCCGTCACGACGGGGCGGACGAAATCCGCTGAGTCGGGTTGGCGCGACGCGACCGGAATGGCGCCCGACGCTTAACGCCCGCCCTCTTTGGGCGTGGCGCGCTCGAGCAGGCTCACCAGCGCGCTCAGCCGGGCGCCCACGTCGCCGGCCTCGCGCTCGCGGTCCTCGCGGGATCGGAAGAGCTCGTCGGTGATGTCGAGCGCCGCCAGCAGCAGCGCCTTGGCGGGGTCCTGCACGCCGGACTTCCGCAGCGTCTCTACCCGCTTCTCGAGATACCTGGCGAGCGTACGGACATACTCGGGCGGGGCCTCGGTGCGGACGGTCAGGGCCTGGCCGAGCAGCGTCAGCTCGACGCGCCTGGGCTCGCCCATCAGGCGTCCAGCGCCGTCATAGTTCGAGCCTGCCGATGTCGTGCAGGATGGAGTCGACCTGCGCCAGCATCTGCTTGCGCTCGGAGGCCAGCCGCGCCAGATCGCGCCGGAGCCGGTCGTTCTCGTCGCGCAAGCGTCCGAGCGCGTCGGCGGCGCGGCGCACGGCATCTTCGAGCTGGGCGAGCCGGCCCAGAACGTCGTCAGCCATCGGCTCGCCCGATTTCACTCAGGCTCGCCTCCCCTACGGCTGCGGCTCGCCCGGTTTCACTCAGGCTCGCCTCCCCTACGGCTGNGGCTCGCCCGGTTTCACTCAGGCTCGCCTCCCCTACGGCTGCGGCTCGCACTACCATCAGACACCCCGCCAGGTGANGTTGAACCGCTCCGCCGCCCGCCGGGCCACGCGCTCCTGGACCTGGTTGGCCTCGTCGTCCGTCAGTGTACGATCCTCGGCCTGGAGCGTCAGGCGCCAGGCGAGGTTCCGCCGACCGTCCTCGAAGGTGAAGACGTCGAAGAGGGTCAGCTGCCTGAGCAGCGGGCCGGCCTCGGCCCGGATGAAGGCCTCGATCTCGGCGGCGGTGACGGTGCGGAGCGCGCCGACGAGGAAGGCGACGTCGCGCTGGACGGCGGGGTACCGCGGCAGCGGACGGTAGCGAACCGGCGGAGGGGTGAGCCGCAGGATCTCGTCGAGCGGCAGGAGCGCTGCGAACACAGGGGCGCCGATGTCATAGAGCGCGCGGACGTCGGACGCCACTTCCCCGAACTCGGCCACGGTCACGCGCTCGGCGACGAGGACGCCGTGGCAGTCGGGTTCGAATCCCTTGACGCCTCCGCCCAGGATCGCCCGGGATTCCGGCGCGGGCACGCCGAGCGCTTCCAGGACGTGCTCGGCCAGACCCTTGGCGTCGAAGACGTCGACCGGNTCCGGCCGCGCCTCGGTCCCCGTCTTCGCCCACCACGCGAGNGGCACCCGCGCGCCGGTCACCGCGATGGCGAGCCAGCGCGGCTCCCGCGGCAGCCCCGGGGCGGGCTCGAAGACCTTGGCCAGCTCGAAGACGCGGACGTTCGGCTGCTGCTTTCTCAGATTCGTGGCCACGACCGCCAGCACCCCTTCCAGCGGGTTGTAGCGCAGGAGCGAGGCGTCGCGGCTCAGCGGGTTGCGGAGCGCGATCGGGCGGGGCGCCGCCGGCGAGCGCAGGACTTCGTCGTAGGCGGGATCGCTGAAGCTCGGGGTCACAACCTCGCTGAGCCCGGCCCCGATGAGCGCGCGGCGCACCGCCTCCGCCTGGCGCAGGGTGGCCGGCAGCTGGACGAGCCGGAGGGCGCCACCGGGGAGCGTCGAGGGGATCTTGTCGTACCCCCAGACGCGGATGACCTCCTCGACCAGATCGTCCTCGATGGCGAGGTCGCGCCGGAAGCTCGGCACCTCGACCTCGAGGCGGTCGCCCGGCTGCTCGGTCACCGCCAGGCCGAGGCCGGTCAGGATCCTCCTGGCCTCCGCCGGCGCCGGCGCGATCCCCAGCACCCGCATGACCCGCTCCATCCTCAGGCCGACGCGGACGCGCCGCTTCGGCGTCGGGTAGGCGTCGACCATCCCCCGCGCCACCGTCCCCCCCGCGGTTTCCGCGATGAGCTGCGCGGCCCGGTCGCTGGCGTCGACCAGCCCCTCGATGTCGGCGCCCCGCTCGAAACGGTAGGCGGCGTCGGTCACGAGGCCCAGGGCGCGCGCGGTGCGCCGGATGGAGGCGGGCAGGAAGTACGCGCTCTCCAGGAGCACGCGGGTGGTCGTGCCGGTGACCTCGGTGTTCGCGCCGCCCATCACGCCGGCGATGCCGATAGCCCGCTCGGGGTCGGCGATGACCAGCATCGAGCCGTCCAGAGTGCGCTCCTGGCCGTCGAGCGTGGTGAAGCGCTCGCCCGCGCGGGCCCGGCGCACGACGATCGTGGCCTGCGCCACCACCGCGTGGTCGAAGGCGTGGAGCGGGTGGCCCAGCTCCCACATGACGTAGTTGGTGACGTCGACGACGTTGCTGATGGGCCGCAGCCCGACGATGCGCAGGCGCGTCGCCAGCCAGGTCGGCGACGACGCCACCCGGATGCCGCTGATGACCCGCGCCGTGAATCGGTGGCAGAGGTCGGGCGCGTCGATCCGGACCTGGGCGAGGCCGGTGACGGGCTCGTCCGACTCCTTGACGGCGATCGTCGGGAAGCGGAAGGGGGCGCCGGTGAGCCCCGCCAGCTCCCGGGCGACGCCGACGACCGACAGGCAGTCAGGACGGTTGGGCGTGATCTCCACGTCGAGCACGTGATCGTCGAGCCCCAGGTGCCCCACGAGGTCGACGCCGAGCGGGGCGTCGGCGTCCACCGTGAGGATGCCGGCGTCGTGCTCCTCGCCGAGCCCGAGCTCGCGCTCCGAGCAGAGCATGCCCTGCGACTCGACGTTGCGGATCTTGGCGACGGTGATGCGCCGACCGCCGGGCAGCACGGCGCCGGGTGGAGCGAAGGCGGCCCGCACGCCAACGGCGACATTGGGGGCGCCGCAGGCGACCGCGAAGCGCTCCCGGCCGGTGCTGACGCGGCAGAGGACGACGCGGTGGGCGCCCAGCTCGCGCTCGATCGCCTCGATCTCGCCGACGACGACGCCCGACAGGTCCGCGGGCTTGAGCGGCGTGATGCCGGTGACCTCGATGCCGGCGTTCATCAGGCGGTCGGCCGCCTGCGGCGGCGTCAGATCGAGATCCACGAACTCCCGCACCCACTTATACGGGATTTTCATGCCGCGGCCCGCCACCGCGATGCCGGGACCGCTGTCGACGCCACCGGCCTCGCTTTCGAGATGGTCCGCGTGGCCGCCGCGATGTCCGGACGGGGATGCTGGCGCAGGCAGTACGGGTGGCGGGCGAGCGCCTCCCGTCCGCCAGCAGCCTGTGGAACCGCGCGCGCGGGCGCGATGGGATCCACGCCTGGAATGCGCGGATCGAGTCGCCGGCGACCGCAACGCCAGCCGCCGCGAGCGATGCCGGACGGGAGGCGCGAGCCGGCCAGGACCCGTACTGCCTGCGCCAGGCTGCTCATGCGAACTGCCGCAGGAAGCGCAGGTCGTTCTCGAAGAACAGGCGAATGTCGTCGACGCCGTACTTGAGCATCGCGATGCGCTCGATGCCCATGCCGAACGCCCAGCCGGTGACCTCTTCGGGATCGTAGCCGACGTTCCCGAGCACCTGCGGGTGCACCATCCCGGAGCCCAGGATCTCGAGCCAGCCGTCCTTGCAGACGCGGCAGCCGCTGCCACCGCAGAGGAAGCAGAGCACGTCGACCTCGGCGGACGGCTCCGTGAACGGGAAAAACGACGGGCGGAAGCGGATGCGCGACCGCGGCCCGAACATTTCGCGAGCGAAGAGTTCCAGCGTCCCTTTGAGGTCCCCCATCGACACCTGGCGGTCGACCGCCAGCCCCTCGACCTGGTGGAACATCGGCGAGTGCGTGATGTCCGCATCGCGGCGATAGACCCGGCCGGGGCAGATGATACGGACCGGAGGGCGCTGGGACTGCATGGTGCGGATCTGCACGGGGGAGGTGTGGGTGCGCAGGAGCGTGTCTTCCGAGAGGTAGAAGGTGTCCTGCATGTCCCGCGCGGGATGATCCTTGGGGATGTTCAGGGCCTCGAAGTTGAAGTAGTCGCTCTCGATCTCCGGCCCCTCGGCGACGGAAAAGCCGAGGCCCACGAAGATCGCAATGATCTCGTCCTGCACCCGGGTGAGCGGGTGGCACGAGCCCAGCGGCGGACGACGGCCGGGGAGCGTGAGGTCGAGGCGCTGCCGGGCGCGCTCCTGCCGGCGCTCGGCCTCGCGCCTCTGGGTCAGCTTCAGCTCCAGCAGGGCCTCCAGCTCACGCTTGACCTCATTGGCGGCCGCGCCGACGAGCGGGCGCTCCTTCTCCGGCAGCGTGCCCAGGGAGCGCAGCAGAAGCGTCAGCGCCCCTTGCCGTCCCAGGTAACGGACGCGGAGCTGCTCCAGCTCTGCCGACGACCCCGCGCGGGCAATGGCTGCACGCGCTTCGTCGGCGATGGCATCGACGCGCGGATGCCGCATCTAAAACTCGGAGGGGGGCTTGGCATCGGCGGGGGCCTCGACGGCCCCCTCCGAGACCTCCCCCAGAACGGCTTGCGCCGGCAAAGCCGGCGCTCGGACAGACCAGACAACGCGCCGGCGATAGGCGGCCAACCGAAGACGCGACACGGGGCTAGCCGACTTTCCCTCTGGCGGTCTCGGCGAGCTTGGCGAACCCGGCCGGATCGGTCACCGCCAGCTCGGCCAGGATCTTGCGATCGAGGAGGATCCCGGCGTTCTTGAGGCCCGCCATGAACTTCGAGTACGAGAGACCGAGCTGGCGGCAGGCGGCGTTGATGCGCGCGATCCACAGCGCCCGCGCCAGCCGCTTCTTCTGCCGGCGATCGCGGTACGCGAAGGCGCCCGCGCGCAGGACCGTCTCGGCCGCGGTCCGGTACAGCCGGTGCCGGCCGCCCACGTAGCCCTTGGCCTTCTTGAGGATCTTCTTGCGCCGGCGGCGCGTCTTGGCTCCACCCTTTGCCCGTGGCATCGCTCGACTCCTTCTTAGAGGTAGGGCACGAGCACCCGCAGGCGGCGCTCGTCGGCCGTGGACACGACCTTCCCCTGGCGGAGGTGGCGCCGACGCTTCGGCCCCTTCGTCTCCAGCTTGTGCTGCTTCCAGCCGCCAGCGCGCATCAGCTTCCCGGAGGCGGTCTTCTTCAACCGCTTGGCCGCCCCCCGTTTGGTCTTCATCTTGGGCATTCCGCTCTCCTCACGCGCGTCAGTTGTGGGCCTTCGGGCTCAGCATGATGTGGAGCATCCGCCCCTCCATGCGCGGATTGTTCTCGACGTTGGCGATGTCCTGCACGGCGTCGACCATCTTCTGGAGCATTTTCCAGCCCAGCTCGGTGTGCGCCATCTCGCGCCCCTTGAAGCGCACCGTCACCTTCGCCTTGTGCCCCTCCTCCAGGAAGCGCCGGACGTGCTTGAGCTTGAAGTCGAAGTCGTGCTTCTCGGTCTTGGGGCCCATCTTGACTTCCTTGACCTGGATCGTCGTCTGCTTCTTCCGCGCCTCCTTCAGTCGCCGCGCCTGCGTGTACTTGTACTTGCCGAAGTCCATGATGCGACAGACCGGAGGCTGGGCGTCGGGCGCCACCTCCACCAGATCGAGCTCCCGCTGCCGGGCCGTATCCAGCGCCTGGGGCAGCGGCATGATGCCGAGCTGCTCGCCCTCGGCGCTGACCACGCGCACGTCGCGGGACCGGATGCCCTCGTTGACACGGATTTCCTTGGCTTGGCTGATAGGCGTCTCCTGGTTACGCGGTGTTGAAAGGCGGCCGCCCGCTCACGAGCGGCCCACGGTGAGGTCGGGGGCGCGGGCGCTGATCTCCCGCGTGAAGTCGGCCATCACGCGCTCGACGGAGACGTCCTTGAGCTCGTCCCCGGTGCGGTGCCGGAGGCTCACCGTTCCGCTGGCGCGCTCCCGCTCGCCGACCACGAGCATGTAGGGGACCTTCTTGAGCTGCGCCTCACGGATCCGGTAGCCCAGCTTCTCGTTGCGATCGTCCAGCTCGACGCGCAGGCGGGCCGCGCGGAGCCGCTCGTACACGGTCCGTCCGTACTCCGCGTGCTTCTCGCTGATCGGCAGCACACGCGCCTGCACGGGCGCTAGCCACGTCGGGAACGCTCCCGCGTAGTGCTCGGTGAGGACGCCGATGAAGCGCTCGAAGGAGCCGAAGATCGCCCGGTGGATCGCCACCGGCCGCTTGGGCTGCCCGTCGGCGTCGATGTACTCGAGCTGGAAGCGCTCGGGCAACATGACGAGATCGACCTGCACCGTCGCCATCTGCCAGTCGCGGCCCAGAGCGTCCTCGATGTGGATGTCGATCTTGGGGCCGTAGAAGGCCCCGTCGCCGGGCTTGACCTCGTAGGCGAGCCCATTGGCCTTGAGGGCTTCGTGCAGCGCGCGCTCGGCCGCGTCCCATTGCTCCGGCGATCCCATCGCCTTGGGGGGCCGGGTGGCCAGGCGGAACGAGGGCTCGAGGTTGAAGGTCTTGTAGAACTCGCGGACGAGCTCGAGGACGCCCGTAATCTCGTCCTGCAACTGGTCGGGGCGGCAGTAGATGTGCGCGTCGTCCTGGGTGAACTGGCGGACACGGACGAGGCCGGTCAGCGTGCCCGAGCGCTCGTTGCGATGCAGGCGTCCCATCTCCGACAGCCGGAGCGGCAGGTCGCGATAGGAACGGAGCGCGTGCCGGTACACGAAGGTCGAGGGCGGGCAGTTCATCGGCTTGAGGCTGAAGAGCTGCTCCTCGACCTCGAGCTTGAACATATTGTCGCTGTAGTGCTCCCAGTGGCCCGACTGCTCCCAGAGCTTCTTGTTCACCAAGATCGGCGTGGAGATCTCGGCGTAGCCGCGGGCGTCCTGGGCCTCGCGGGCGAAGCGCTCGAGCTCGCGGACGATCACCATGCCGTGGGGGAGCCAGAAGGGCGCCCCCGGCGAGACGTCGTGGAACGCGAAGAGGTCAAGCTCCCGCCCGAGCTTGCGGTGGTCGCGCTTCTTGGCCTCTTCCAGGCGCCACAGGTGCTTGTCCAGCTCCTCCCGGGTGAGCCAGGCGGTCCCGTAAATGCGCTGCAGCATCGGGTTCCGCTCGTCGCCCCGCCAGTAGGCGCCGGAAGAGGCGAGCAGCTTGAAGAACCTCACGTGGCCGGTGGAGGGCACGTGGGGCCCGCGGCAGAGGTCGATGAACTCGCCCTGCTGGTAGAGCGACACCCGGGGGGCGTCGATCGCCTCGAGGATCTCGACCTTGAACGGCTCGCCGCGCTCGCGAAAGAAGCGGATGGCCTGGGGCCGGTCCATCTCGCGCCGCTCGAAGGGATGGTCGGCGCGGGCGATCTCGCCCATCACCTCCTCGATCCTGCCGAGATCGTCGGCGCTGAAGGGCTCGGCCTTGGCGAAGTCGTAGTAGAAGCCGTCCTCGATGGCGGGGCCGATGGCCAGCTTCACGTCGGGGAACAGGCGCTTGACCGCCTGAGCCATGACGTGCGAGGTGGAATGGCGCAGCGTGGAAAGCGGCGACGGATCGCAGTCGAACTCGCCGGTCAGCTTGAGATGTCGCTCTTCTTCAGCCTCGGCCATACACTCCTAGAGAGAAAAAAATGGTAGGCTCGGGCGGTTTCGAACCGCCGACCTCCTCTGCGTCAGAGAGGCGCTCTCCCACTGAGCTACGAGCCTATCCCGAAGTATCGCCCATGCTACATGCCGCTCGTTCGACGTGTCAAGCCAAAGGCCTTAGATTACAGACGTTTCAACGGAGGATGGACCTGAGCGTCGTGTAAACCGTGTAGACGAAGTGCGCTTTGATCGGCATGCCAGCGCTCCCGGGCTCCAATGCTGCCACGATGGCCGGAGGGAGGGGCGGGAAGGGCTGAGCAAGCTTGATGGCATTCATCGAGTAGTCATCATAGATGGACCATTCAGACGGTTGCACCAACTCGACGACCTGCAAGTTACCGTTCTTGAGGATTCCGAAGTAAACCACGAGCGAGGTCGTCTTGTAGTCGCATTCGAAGGTCGCAGAGTTCTTGATACACGGATAGACCATCTTTGCCTGGATCTGGCGCCGGACCCGCTCCAAGTAATCTCTGAACCGGGGATCGGGCGAATCGAGCGAGACCGGTTCTCCCGTGATGCCTCCCCATCCACCGCCGTGGACAGCCCCCGCCCCACCATCTCGGCCCAGCGCAGACCGGATATCGACCGGCGGCGCCAGCTCGCGGCTGGGCGGCACGGATGCGACCTGCGGCCCAGGCGCAGCGCCGACGGCGGGCGGTCCGGGGGGCGCGCTCTCCGGGGGCGGCGTCTCGTGCTTCGGGGCCGGTTTCGGCAGCTCGCCTGCGTCAGGCAGCGGCAGGTCAGGGCTCGGCGGCGGCGGTGGAGTCGCCGGCCGGCTGGCCAGGACGGGCGAGGGGCTCGGAGACGGAGTCGGTGGGGCCGGCTTCGCCGGGGGCGCGGGCGGGGTGCGCTTGGCCGCCGTGGGCGTCTCCGGGCGCGGGGGCGCCAGAGACTTGGCCGCGGGATTCCCCCGGGGGGGTGGCTCCGGCAGCTCCGGCAACTCGATGAAGAGCGGCTCGCCGCGCTTGCCGGTGTACTGGGCGGCCGGCAGGGCCAGCAGCAGCATGAGCGCCACCACGAGCCCGTGGAGCGCCAACGAGATCGCCAGCCCACGCACGGGCCGCCTGCGCAGCGGAGCCCACGCCTTGCNCAGCATNCCGCGGGAATTATAAGGCCGAAGAGGCCTAGACGTCGCGATCCACCGCCCGGGCGACGCGCCGGAGCTGCTGCATCAGCTCGGCGAACCGCTCCGGCTTCAGCGACTGGGGCCCGTCCGAGAGCGCTTCCGCCGGCCGCGGGTGCACCTCGACGATCAGGCCGTCGGCGCCCGCCGCCACGCCCGCCCGCGCCATCGCCTCCACGTACTCCCAGTGACCCGTGCCATGGCTCGGGTCGACCACCACCGGCAGGTGCGTCAGCTTCTTGATGACGGGGACGGCGTTGAGATCCAGCGTGAACCGGGTGGCCGTCTCGAAGGTCCGGATGCCCCGCTCGCAGAGGATGACGTTCGGGTTGCCGCCCGCGAGGATGTATTCCGCCGACAGCAGCCACTCCTGGATGGAGGTGGCCATCCCGCGCTTGAGCAGGACGGGCTTCCGGGTCTCGGCCACCCGCTTGAGCAGCGAGAAGTTCTGCACATTGCGGGCCCCGATCTGGAGGATGTCGGCATACTCGGCGACGACCGCCACCTTCTCGGGCTCCATCACTTCGGTGACCACGGGCAGCCCGGTCTCGCGCTTGGCCTCGGCCAGGAGCTTCAGCCCCTGCTCCTCGAGCCCCTGGAACGCGTAAGGCGACGTGCGGGGCTTGAAGGCGCCGCCGCGGAGGATCGAGGCGCCGGCCGCCTTCACCTTCGCCGCCACCTCCAGCACCTGGTCGCGCGACTCGACCGAGCAGGGCCCCGCCATCACCACCACGCGGGGGCCGCCGATCTCCACNCCGTCCACCCGGATCCGGGTCGGCTCGCCTTTGATCTCCCGGCTGGCCAGCTTGAACGGTTGGAGGATGCGCTGGACGGCCTCCACGCACTCGAGGTTCTGGAGAGAGAGCAGGTCGTCCTTGCCCCGCTCGTCGCCGACGGCGCCGANGACCGTCCGCAGCTCGCCGCGGATGGTGTGCGGCGCGTAGCCCAACGCCTCGATGCGGCGACAGACCTCNGCGATGTCGGCGTCGGTCGCTCCGGACTTGAGCACGATGATCATAGGGATCTCCCCAGCACGCGCGCCAGCGGGCGCAACTCCTCCATCAGTCTGGCGAAGCGATCCGGCTTCAGCGATTGCGGTCCGTCCGAGAGCGCCTCTTCGGGCTTCGGGTGCACCTCGATGATCAGGCCGTCGGCGCCGGCGGCCAGCCCGGCCCGGGCCATGGCACCGACGTAGTCCCAGTGGCCGGTGCCGTGGCTGGGATCGACGACGATGGGCAGGTGCGAGAGCTTCTTCACCACCGGCACCGCGTTGAGATCGAGCGTGAAGCGCGTGGCCGTCTCGAAGGTCCGGATGCCCCGCTCGCAGAGGATGACGTTGGGATTGCCGCCGGCCAGGACGTACTCCGCCGACAGCAGCCACTCCTGGATCGAGGTCGACATCCCGCGCTTGAGGAGCACGGGCTTCCGGGTCTCGGCCACCCGCTTGAGCAGCGAGAAGTTCTGCACGTTGCGGGCCCCGATCTGGAGGATGTCGGCGTACTCGGCCACGACCGCGACCTTCTCGGGCTCCATCACTTCGGTGACCACCGGCAGCCCGGTCTCCCGCTTGGCCTCCGTCAGCAGCTTGAGGCCCTCCTCCTCGAGCCCCTGGAACGCGTAGGGCGACGTGCGGGGCTTGAAGGCGCCGCCGCGGAGGACCGTCGCTCCCGCCGCCTTCACCCGGGCCGCGACCTCCAGCACCTGAGGCCGCGACTCCACCGAGCAGGGACCCGCCATCACGACCACGCGCTCTCCCCCCACGACCACGCCGGCGGTGACGGGCACGCGCGTGTTCTCGGGGTGCACCTCCCGGCTGGCCAGCTTGAACGGCTGCAGGATGCGCACGACCGCCTCCACGCACTCCAGCGACTCCAGCGCCAGCAGCCGCTCCTTGCCGCGGTCGTCACCGATGGCGCCGATGATGGTGCGCGCCTCGCCGCGGGAGAGATGCGGCCGGTAGCCCATGGCCTGGATGCGGCGCGAGACGTCCTCGACGTCGGCGTCGGTGGTTCCGTGCTTCAGCACGATGATCATGACGTGCTCCTTTCCCCTGCTCGCCCGGCAAAACAAAAGGCCGCGGGTCGGTGGCCCGCGGCCTCGAGATCCTCGCCGCCGCGGGCTTTCGGTCCGCCCGCGGCTCCCTGCTATCTCAGGTCAGAGCGCCTGGGCAGACCCCGGCGAAGTAATAAAAGAAGAAGCCGAACCCGCGCCAGGGGGTACCCATAAAGTGCCCGCTACTCTACAGGGCGTCGCTCCCGGCCGTCAAGCCCCTTTCCCTCCACCCGTTTGCGGCCCAGGCGCGTGAGAAACTGGTTCCGGTAGTAGTAGAGCGGCACGCAGATGGCGACGATGATGGCCATGAAAAACAGCGCGTAGATGTACTGCTGCTCGGCGACGTGGGCCCCGAAGTAGGACGAGATCCAGGTGCCGGGCAGGCGCCCCAGGGTGGAGACGAGCGCGAAGAGCCAGAACGGCATCGGGCTGAGGCCGAACAGGTACGAGATGATGTCCTTGGGGAAGCCGGGCATGAGGTAGAGGATGAAGCAGAGAATGGCGCCTTCGGCCTCGAGGATGAAGTTCAGACGGTTCCAGTTGTGCTCGCTGAGCCACGGCCGCACGAGCGGCTCGCCCCACTTGCGCCCCACCCAGAAGCAGAAGAGCGTCCCGGCCGTAAGGCCGATGGTCGAGTAGATCACGCCCCACCACGTGCCGAACAGCGCCCCGCCCACCGGTCCGGTGATTTCGCCGGGAATGGGCGAGATGATGACCTGGATCGCCTGGATCGCGATGAAGACCAACGGCGCCAGCCACCCCCACGAGACGACGGTGTCCTTGAGAAACTGCTTGTCGCGGTAGAGGCGCACGACGAAGCGGATGCTCGGCGCGTCGATGACCACGAGCCAGATCACCAGCACGAGTGTCCCGGCCAGGACGAGGGAGGCCAGGGCCCAGCGCGCGACTGGTGTCAGCCCCAGGCGGTGCCGGTCGGGCGTCGTCACAGCGGCGGGCGCCGCTCACTCCACGGGCACGCCGTCTCGTAGGCCGCCGACGCGGCCAGCACCGCCCGGTCGGCGTGGCGACGTCCGATGATTTGCAGGCCGACGGGCAGCCCGTCGGCCGTGGAGCCCGCCGGCACGCTGGCCGCGGGCTGGCCCGTGAGATTGAACGGATAGGTGAAGGGCATCCAGCCCAGCACCGAGACGGGCTGGCCGGCGATCTCCCGCGGCGGCGCCTGACCGGCGCCGAACGGCGGCACGGCGACGGTCGGCGTGAGCAGCAGGTCGAAGCGGGCCAGGAAGCCCTGCACCTCACTCCAGTAGCCCTTCACGCGCTCGGCGGCGACGAGGTAATCACGCGCGCTGATCGCGCCCCCGCGCCGGATGAACTTCACGAGCGTTGGATCGAGGAGGGCCTCGGCGGCCGGGAGGTGATCGGACCAGTGCGCGTAGAACTGCGCCGCGATCAGCGTGCCGAAGACCTCCTCAGGACTGTCCCAGCCCGGATTCACCACCTCGACGTGACAGCCGAGCGCCTCGAACTCGGCGGCCGCGTTCTCGCAGAGCGCCTGGACGCGCGGGTCGACCACCGCATACCCGAGGTCGGCGGTCCAGGCCACGTGCAAGCCCTTGATCTGCTCGTCGCAGGCCTCCAGATACGAGCCCGCCTCGCGGGGCAGCGAGTAGCGATCGCGATCGTCCCCCCCGGCGATGACGTCGAGCACGAGCGCCGCGTCGCGCACGGTCCGCGTAATGGGGCCCGTGCAGCCGACCCCGTCCCAGCCCGGAAAGCCTGGATGCTGAGGCACGCGTCCCCAGGAGGGCTTGAAGCCGTACACCCCGCAGAACGCGGCTGGAATGCGGATGGATCCCCCCCCGTCCGTGCCGAGGCCGAGCGGCCCCAGGCCGGCGGCCACCGCGGCCGCGGCGCCGCCGCTGGAGCCGCCGGGCGTCAGCGCGAGGTTCCAGGGGTTGCGCGTGATCCCGAACAGCGGGCTCTCGGTGACGGCCTTGTGGCCGAACTCCGACGTGGTGGTCTTGCCTGTGATGACCGCGCCGGCCGCGCGCAGGCGCGCCACCGCCACCGCGTCCTCCTCGGGCACGACCTCGGCGAACAGGCGCGAGCCGCCGGTCGTGCGCAG
>JGI25382J43887_10000161_pt1 | contig 17877 bp, 17 predicted proteins | sample GraSoi013_1_40cm_3_FD_43887 | JGI IMG/M metagenome (IMG submission 43887) | reverse complement strand
CTAGCCGATGCATCCGTTCGAGTACCTGGCTCCGGAGTCCCTCGACGAAACCCTGGCGATCCTGGCCCGGTATGGCGACGAGGCGAAGGTGCTGGCCGGCGGCCAGAGCCTCCTTCCGATCCTCAACTATCGCCTCGCCCAGCCAGCCCACGTCGTGGACATCAACGGGCTCCCGCTCGAGGGCATGCGCCTGGAGAACGGCCGCCTGCGTTTCGGCGCGCTCACGCGCCACGCGACGCTTGAGGAGTCGGCCGACATCAGGCACCACTGCCCGCTGCTGAGCGAAGCCGCGCGGCTGATCGGCAACGTGCGCGTGCGGTCGCTCGGCACGCTGGGCGGGAGCCTGGTCCATGCCGACCCCGCGGCGGAGCTACCGATGGTCATGCTGGCGCTCGACGCCCGCTTCACGCTCGCCAGTACTCGTGGTGTGCGGACGGTGCCGGCTCGCAGCTTTTTCACGGGCTATCTCTCGACGACGATCGAAGCGGACGAGCTTCTGACCGAGATCGACGTGTCGGCGACGCCGGCCATGGGCTACGCGGTCGAAGAGATCTCTCGGCGCGCGGGTGACTTCGCGATCGTCGCCGTGGCCGCGCTGGTCAGGATCGACCGCCGCGGCCGCGTGGACGACGCTCGCCTCGCCTTCGCAGGAGCCGCGCCGACGCCGGTGCGGGTGTCACAGGCCGAAGAGGTCCTCTCCGGCCACGAGCCGACGGTCGAGCGGGTGGCGCAGGCGGCCGCGGCGGCGCGCGCCGCGGCGCAACCGGAGTCCGACACCTTCGTTTCTGCGGCCTACCGGAGGCTGCTCTCTGGGGTGCTGGCGCGGCGGGCCTTGGCGCGGGCCGTCAGCCGCGCCCTGGAGGCGGCATGATCGCCACGTTCTCGATCAACGGCAGGACGCGCGACGTCGACGTGCAGCCCAACCAGACGCTCCTCGACGTCCTGCGGGACACGCTCGGCATCTTCGACCTCAAGGAGGGCTGCAGCGAGGGCGTGTGCGGCGCCTGCACGGTGCTGCTGGACGGCCGCCCCGTTTCGAGCTGCCTCATCCTGGGGCTTTCGGCTCGTCGCCGGCGGATCATGACCGTCCGAGGCCTCGCGGGAGACGGCGAACTGCACCCCTTGCAGCAGGCGTTCCTCCGCCATGGCGCCGTCCAGTGCGGCTTCTGCACCCCTGGCATGCTCCTGACCGGCCTGGCCTTCCTCGAGCGTCACCCGAACGCCGACCGAGCGGCCATTCGGGAGGCACTCGCGGGGAACCTCTGCCGCTGCACCGGGTATGCGAAGATCCTCGATGCGCTCGAAGCCTACGCGCGCGAGCTCAACGGACGTGGCTGACGCCGTCGGTCTCGAGCGCGATCTCCGACTCGTTGGTCAGCGGGTGATCCGTCACGACGCCCGGGACAAGGTCACGGCGGCGACGGCGTTCGCGGCCGATTGGGCGATGCCGGGGATGCTCCATGGTGTGGTGCTTCGGTCGCTCTATCCCTCGGCGCGGATCAAGAACATCGACGCGACCCGCGCCGCCTCGATGCCAGGCGTCGCCGCCATCATGACCGCCAAAGATGTGCCGCGGAACACGCTCTGGACCGATGTTCCGGGGCAGACGACGGCGGTCGGCTCGCTTCGCGCGAAGCTTCATGTGCTCGCGGAGGATCGGGTTCGCCACCAGGGCGAGCCGGTCGCGCTCGTCGCCGCCGAGACCGAGGAGCAGGCCCGCGAAGCTGCCGAAGCCATCGCCGTCGAGTACGAGCTCCTTCCCGGCGTCTTCGATCCGGCCCAGGCGCTCGAGCCCGGGGCTCCGCGCGTGCACGAGGAGGGGAATTTGCTGGCGCACTGGCGGGTGTGCCACGGGGACGTGGCCGCCGCCTTCGCGCGGGCCGCCGTCGTCATCGAAGGCGACTACCGCACCCAGTTCGTGGACGCGGCCTACCTCGAGCCCGAATCGGGCGTGGCCTGGATCGACTCGGACGGCGTCATCACGATCCGCGTCTCCACCCAGGTCATCGAGCACTTTCGCGACGTGGCCGAAGTGCTGAACGTCCCGCAGAATCGCGTGCGCATCATCGGCACGTACCTGGGCGGCGGGTTCGGCGGCAAGGAAGACGTGACGGTGGAGGTGTACCTCGGCCTCCTGGCCTGGAAGACGGGCCGGCCGGTGAAGATGGTGTGGAGCCGCCAGGAGTCCCTGCTCGCACGGGCCAAGCGCCACCCGTTCCGTCTGCGCTATCGGACCGGGGCGCTTCGAACGGGCCAGATTGTCGCCCAGGAGATCGAGCTCCTGGCGGACGCCGGGGGCTACGCGTACCTCTCCGCGCTCGTGCTGCTCTATGCCACGGTCACCGCCGCCGGCCCGTACCGCGTGCCGGCGGTGTCGGTCGACGCGCGTGTCGCCTACACGAACAACGTGCCCACGAGCGCGATGCGGGGCTTCGGCGCCATGCAGGTCGTCTTCGGCTACGAGTCCCAGATGGAGCGGGTCGCCCGGGCGCTCGGTCTCTCACCGGTCGAGATGCGTAAGATCAATGCCCTGAGCCGAGGTGACACGCTGCCAGTCGGGCAAGTGGTGGACACCCACGTGGCGTTGCCGGAATTGGCCGAGCGCGCCTGGGCCGCCCTCGGAGAGCTGACGCCACCGCGGGCGCCCCACGTCAAGATCGGTCGGGGACTCGCCTGCAACTTCCAGCCCTACGGACGCATCGTCTGGCTCCACGACTGGTCGAGCGCCTGGGTCGGCTTCGAGATGGACGGNAGCCTTGTTGTCCGCTCGGGCGTGCCCGANGTCGGCGGTGGCCAGGCCTCCTCGCTCTGCCAAATCGCGGCGGAGGTTCTCGGGGTGCCACTGGAGCAGGTGTCGGTGTACATCGCCGACAGCGCACTGACGCCGCTGGCCGGCACGACGACGGCGAGCCGACAGCTCTACATGTCGGGTAACGCCGTCCTCAAGGCGTCTCGGGAGCTCTGCGAGCAGCTCCTGAAGGCCGCCGCCGCCGTCCTCGGCGTTGATCGCGACGCGGTCGGGCTCGCCGNCAGCGCCGTGCGAACCGCCGACGGGCGGAGCCTTCCGCTGCCGGAACTCCTGCACGCCTGCTCCCGGATGGGTGTCCCGCGGAGTCACCTTGGCGTCTATCACGCCCCGGCCGGCGAGCCGGTGGATCTCGAAAAGGGCGCCGGCAAGGTCTTCCCCGACTATACGTACGGCGCTCATGCCGCCGAGGTCGAAGTCGACACGGAAACCGGGGTGGTCAAGGTCCTCAAGCTCGTGGCGGTGCACGACGTTGGACGTGCCATCAACCCGCTCTCCGTCGAAGGCCAGATCCAGGGAGGAGCGGTCCAGGGCCTCGGCTACGCATTGATGGAAGACGTCGTCGTGGAGAAGGGCATCAACATGACGACCTCATTCGCGTCCTACCTGATACCCAGTGCCGTCGACGTTCCCGACGTGCGCGCGATCGTGGTGGAGTCTGGCGAAGGGCTCGGACCCTTTGGGGCCCGCGGGATTGGGGAGCCGCCGATCGGTCCCCCGGCCGCCGCGGTCGCCAACGCCATCGAGGACGCCACGGGCGCGCGTCTGTCCGTGCTGCCCCTGACGTCCGAGCGACTCGCCCGGGCCCTGGGGCTCATGTAACTCTCTCGCGTTCCTTGAAGTGTAAAGGTCGACGGAGCCAGAACAAGCTCGACGTGGGCGTTCGAATCGAGATGTGTGAATGTAGACGTTCACCTCGCGCAGGCCGCGACGCGACCGACGCAGCGGACCATTTGACATGCCGGCGGTCTTGGCCTAGACGTTGTAGGCCGGTGGCCGCGATCGGCGGGCGCGGAGCGGCGACCGAAAGGAGGCATGTCATGCACGGTGGAGCATTCCGACGCAATCGGGCTCTGGTCGTCTTCCTCGTGGCGGCGACGCTCATGCTGCTCGGCCCACTGGGGATCTTGGCAGGCCCCTTCATGACGNGGGCGCTGGTCCAGGTCTCGGGCCCGAGCCCGTTCGCGAGCTGCACGGCCGACGACGTGGCCGGGCAGATCGCGCGCGACCCGACGGGGCAGCGGAAGGTCTCCCTCAACACCGAGGTGGAGCCGTGGGTCGACGTCAATCCGACGAACCCGAAGAACATCGTCGCCTTCTGGCAGCAGGACCGCTGGTCCGACGGCGGGTCTCGCGGCCTCGTGGCCGGCGTCAGCCGCGACGGCGGCGCGTCGTGGACGTCGGTGGTGATCCCGGGGATCTCCCACTGCTCCGGCGGGAGGTTCCCGCGCGCCACTGACCCGTGGCTCTCCTTCGCCCCCGACGGCACGCTCCATCAGCTCAGCCTGGCCCTCGACATCGATCCGCCGGCGAACCGGCCGGGCGGCTTCGGGCGGAACGCGCTGCTGGTGAGCCGGTCCTCGAACGGCGGGCTCACCTGGACCGCGCCCATCACGATCATTGAAGACGAGAACCCGCGGTTCCTGAACGACAAGCAGTCGATCACGGCGGACCCGACTGACCCCCATCTCGTCTACGCGGTGTGGGACCGGCTGAAGAGCTCGACGGGGAACATCATCAACCCCGAGCGTGTCCCCGGCGACCTCTCGTTCAAGGGCGCGGCGATGTTCTCCCGGACCACCGACGGCGGAGCGACGTGGGAGCCGGCGCGCGTGCTCTACGATCCGGGCGCGATCTCCCAGACGATCGGGAACCAGCTCCTGGTGCTGCCAAACGCGACGCTCGTCGCCTTCTTCGACGAAATCCTCGGCGTCCGGAACAGCGCGGGCCCCGGACCGTTCAACCTCTCGCTCAAGCGCTCGTTCGACAAGGGCGTGACGTGGCTGCCCGCGGGCCCACCCATCCGGACCAACAAGCTGCTGCCCCTGGGAACGGTCACGCCCGACGACAACCGCGCCATCCGGGACGGCGGGCTCCTCTTCGATGTCGCCGTGGACCCGGCGACCGGCAACCTGTACGCCGTCTGGCAGGACTCCCGCTTCAGCGGCTTCCGGTTCGACGAGGTCGCGTTCTCCATGTCCACGGACGGCGGCCTGACGTGGTCCACGCCGATCAAGGTCAACCTGACCCCCACGGGCCTGACGAATCCGCTGCGACGGCAGGCCTTTCTCCCGTCCGTGGCCGTGACCGACGACGGGACCGTCGTCGTGACCTACTACGACTTCCGCAACGACGGGAACTCTGGCGAGCTGGCGGACTACTTCGCCGTGCACTGTCACGCGGCGTGCGCCAGTCGGTCGAGCTGGGGGAACGAGGTGCGGCTCACGGACACCTCATTCGACATCCTCAAGGCGCCCGTGGCGCGCGGGCTCTTCCTCGGTGACTACGTGGGCCTGGCCACGAGCGGGCAAGACGCGCTCGCGGTCTTCACCCAGCCGCACGGCACCGACGGCTCGAGCGTCTTCTTCAGGCGCGCCGGGCCATAGGGCGCACCGGGCCATGAGCGAGGAGGGGGGCCCCGTCACGGCGTCGCGACGGGGCGCTCGAGTCGTCGGCGGCGATTTCGATTGAAACAGAGACGTCCGATTTGACAACGGAGATCGCAGTGGCCTTGCGCACTCTAGACCTGTTGATGGCGCGGATCAGCTGGTGGCAGGGTAGCGCCATTGGCGCGTCCGCTGACCTCGAGGGCCGGGTTTTCTGGATTGAGATGTGTGAAGCGGGAGGGCGGGGGAGCTGTTCGCTCCCGCCGCCCATGAGCACCCCCAGTTAGGGCACCTGTACGTCCTGGCCCCGCGGAGCCTCGACATCCTGGCCCCGGCCGCCCGTCCTGTCCGCCAGCGCCGCCGATGCGGTCGTCAGCACGCCGAGCGCGAGCAGAGCGGCCACAAAAGCCTTTATTGCCTTCATTGCCATCACCTCCCTCTTTCACACTTGAGATGCACGCGAGTGAGCGCGGGTTTCAGTGGCTTGACCTATGAGGGCCCAATTCCGGCAACGTGTCGGTGAGCTGCTGTGCCAAGGAGGCGCGGGGTACGAGGTCCGCGAGGTGACGCTCGGCGTGGGAATTCAGGTCAAGGACCGGGTCGTCGCTCCACTGTCGCCCGTCGGGCCTCGCGGATCGCGTCGAGGAATCCCCGGGTCGCGGCCGCGGGATCGTCGGCGGCGCACACGGCCGAGATCACGGCTACGCCGTCGGCGCCGGCCCGGATGACGTCGGCGACCGTATCAGGGGTGATGCCTCCGATCCCTATCAGGGGACCTCGGATCTCCCCGCGGAGTTTCCGGATGAGCTCCGGCCCCACGAGCNGGAAATCCGGTTTCGTGGCGGTGGGGAACATGGAGCCCACCGCGACGTAATCGGCGCCGGCGGCCTGCNCGGCGCGCGCTTGCTCCAGGCTGTGCGTGGAGAGCCCGAGAATCATCCCCCGGCGCAGCAGCGGGCGGGCCACCCTCGGCGGCAGGTCGTCCTGACCCAGGTGCACGCCGTCGGCGTCGAGGGCGAGCGCCAGGTCGACCCGGTCGTTGACGATGAAGGTCACGCCGGCGGCGCGACAGCGAGCGCGCAGACGCTCGGCGAGCGGCCACAGGCGGCCGGACGGCCACTCCTTTTCGCGGAGCTGCACCATGTGGCAGCCGCCGGCGATCGTTGACTCGAGAAGATCGGTCAGGTCCCGCCCGCGCGCGGCGGCACGGTCGAGGATGACGTAGAGGGTGGGATCCATCTACGGGTGGAGGCGGCGGCTGTCGGCGCTGGTGAAGCGACCCTCCAGGAACGCCGGATCGGAGAGCACCTTGAGCTGGAAGGAGATCGACGTCTTCACGCCCTCCACCGTGGTCTCGACGAGCGCGCGGCGCAGGCGCTCGATCCCCTCGGCCCGGTCCCGTCCGTGCGCGACGANCTTGGCGATGAGGGAGTCGTAGAAGGGCGGGACGGTGTACGGCACCATCAGGTGGCTGTCCACCCGGACGCCGAAGCCGCCGGGCGGCACCCACGTCGTGATCCGGCCGGCGCTGGGCGCGAACGTGTCCGGATCCTCGGCGTTGATCCGGCACTCGATCGCGTGGCCCTCGAAGCGCACCGCCTCCTGGCGGTAGCCGAGGGGCTCGCCGGCGGCGATCCGGATCTGCTCGCGCACGAGGTCGATGCCCGTGATCATCTCCGTNACCGGGTGCTCGACCTGGATGCGGGTGTTCATCTCGATGAAGTAGAACTGCCCGTCGGTATCCACCAGGAACTCGACGGTGCCGGCGTTGACGTAGTTCACCGCCCCCGCTGCCANCAGCGCCGCGCGGTGGAGCTCTNCCCGGGTCTCTCCGCTGAGCCGCGGCGCCGGCGATTCCTCGATGAGCTTCTGGTGGCGCCGCTGGACGGTGCAGTCGCGCTCCCCCAGGTGCACGCGGATGCCGTGCTGGTCGCCCAGGACCTGGACCTCGACGTGCCGGGCCTCCTCGATGTACTTCTCGCAGTAGATCTCGGAGGAGCCGAACGCCGCCGCCGCCTCCGACTGGCAGGCGGCGAATGCCTGGGCGGCCGTGTCGCGCTCGCGCACGATCCGCATGCCGCGCCCGCCCCCGCCCGCCGCCGCTTTGAAGATCACCGGGTAGCCGATGCGGTCGGCGACCTCCAGCGCCTCGTCCGGGCCCTGGAGGGGCCGCTCGCTGCCCGGCACCACCGGCACGCCCGCCTGCTTGGCGATCTGGCGGGCCTGCGCCTTGTCGCCCATGAGCCGGATCGCTTCGGCCCCGGGGCCGATGAAGGTGATGCCGCACGCGCGGCAGATGTCGGCGAACGCCGGGTTCTCGGCCAGGAACCCGTACCCGGGGTGGATGGCCTCACTGTCGGTGACGGCCGCCGCCGAGATGATGGAGGGGATGTTCAGGTAGCTGGCGCGGGCGTCGTTGGGGCCGATGCAGATCGACTCATCGGCCAGCCGCACCGGCAGCGACTGCGCGTCCGCCGTGGAGTGCGCGACGACCGTGCGGATGCCCATCTCGCGGCAAGTGCGGATGATCCTCAGCGCGATCTCGCCGCGGTTGGCGATCAGGATCTTGTGAAACATGCCCCGGATCAGCTACCGAGGAGGTTGCGCCACTGCGACTCCAGCTCGGCGAGCGGCACCCCGTAGACGCGCGCNATNGCGCCCCCCAGCGGGTCGCCGGCGCCGAGGCGCTNGAGCANCACCCGCAGGGCGGANATGCCGCCGCGCTGTTCGAGGTCCTGCGTCACCCACAGCGCGATGTCATAGCCGGCGCGGGCGCGGACGGCGTCGGGGTCGGTGACGAGCGCCTCCAGGCCGGCCAGGGTCAGGGCCCCCGGGACCCGGAGCTGCGGGTCGGCCTGGGCACCCTCCAGCGCCTGCGCCAGCCCCTCGTGGAGCCAGCGCGGCGCCCGACCGCGGGACAGCTCGTGGATGGNGGCGTGGGCGTACTCGTGGACGACGAGGCGCTCGAGCGCGGCCTGGGGCGGCAGCGTGGCCCCCAGCGGCAGCCGGATCTTGCCGTCGAAGAGGCCCGTGACCCACCCGTGCACGCGCGTCAAGCTGCGGAACTGAGTGTCTTCGTACAGCACGACGGTGAGGCGTTCGGCGGGACGGTAGCCGAGCTGGTCGCCGACCCGTTCGTACGCCCGCTCCAGCGCCCCCAGCACGGCGCGCATCGCCTCACCGTCGCGTCCGCGGGCTTTCAACATAAAGTGCGCCGTCGTGTGACGTCGGAAGCCCGCCTCGACGTGACGCTCGCGTTCCACCTTCTCCAGCAGCCGCCGGGCCGCGGGGTGCTCGGGCTCGCGCTCCAGCACCGCCTGCAGGTGCCCGACGGCGCGCTCGGGCTCGTCGCGCTGGTCGTAGAGCCGCGCCAGGAGCAGACGGACCTCCAGGTCCGCGTCGGCGCTCACCACCCGCTCGAGTGGGTCGAGCGCGTCCTGGGGTCGCCCGTCGTGGATCGCCGCGATGCCGAGCCCCCTCAGCAGGCCCGGATCATCGGGGGCGGCCTTGAGGCCCTGCCGGAACAGCAGTCGGGCCTCCCCCGGACGCCCGTCCCGGAGGGTCTGCCAGCCCCAGCCTTCGAAGCAGCGGGCNACGTCCTGGCGCCAGGCGGCGCTCGCGGGGTCGTGCTCGGCGGCGCGGCTGAAGCGCTCGCAGGCCGGGGGAAACTGCCCGGCCGCGTAGAGCTGAATCGCTTCTTGGCGGAGCGCGCTCGAGGTGACGACGGCGATATCCGGGCCGGACGTCTCGACGCTCGGAGGCGTGCGCCTGGCGCCGTACCACCAGCTGAGGAGGAGCGCGGCGACCGCCACGACGGCGGTGACCTCGAGCCCGAACGCGCGCGGCGAGCGTGGCACGTTGGGGACTCAGCCCCCGGGCTCGATGAGGAAGAGCGGCTGCCCGTACTCCACGGGTTGGCCGTTTTCCACCAGGATCTTGGCGATCCGGCCGCTCGCTCTCGACTCGATCTCGTTCATGAGCTTCATCGCCTCGATGATGCAGAGGACCTGGCCCTCCTTGACGACGTCGCCCTCGTGGGCGAAAGGCTCCGCGGTCGGCGACGAGGCCCGGTAGAAGGTGCCGACCATCGGGGCCTCGATGGTGATCATCGACGTCGGCGCCACCTCGGCCACCGGCGACGGATGGACGGCCGCGGCCGCCGCGACGATGGGCTGGACGGCGACCGGCGCCGGCGCGCTGGCCCGCTGCAGGCGGACGCGCACCCCGCCGATGCTCGCCTCGATCTCGGTGAGGTCGAGCTCCGACAGGAGCGCGCCGAGCTGACGGGCCAGCTCGGTGACCGCGCGGTGGTTCCGGCTCGGCTTGTCGCGCTTGGCCATCACGGGGCCGCCGCGACCCGGCCCAGGTAATCGCCGGTGCGCGTGTCGACCTTCACCACGTCGCCCTCGTTGAGGAACAGGGGCACCTGGATGACCGCCCCCGTCTCCAGCGTGGCCGGCTTGCTGCCTCCTTGCGCGGTGTCGCCGCGCACGCCCGGGTCGGTCTTCCTGATGGCCAGCTCGACGAAGTTCGGTAGCTCGATGGTGGCCGGCGCGCCGTCGATGAAGAGCACCTCCACTTCCATGTTCTCCTTGAGATAGTCGCGGGCGTCGCCCACCTCGTCGGCGGAGAGCGACACCTGCTCGTANGTGTCCGTGTCCATGAAGTGGTACCGCTCGTCGCGGTAGAGGAACTGCATGCGCTTCTCGTCGAAGTCCACCAGCTGGACTTTCTCGCCGGCACGGAACGTGTTGTCGATCACCGTCCCCCGCTTCATGTGCTTGAGCTTGGTGCGAACGAACGCCCCGCCCTTGCCCGGCTTGACGTGCTGGAAGTCGACGATGGCGTAGGGCTCGCCGTCGAAGACGATCCGCAGCCCCTTTCTGAACTCGGCGGTCGAAACCTGCATGGCGCCCTAGCCCTTCCGTCGGAGGCGCGCCCGCAGCGCCTGCTCGAGCCGCTGGCGCGCCTCGGGGTTTTCGGGATCCTTGCGGAGGATGCGGCCGAACGCCTGGGCGGCCTCCTCGACGAGCCCCTGGTCGAGGCAGAGCGCGCCGAACGTCACCGTGACGAAGGTGTCGTCGTTCAGCACGCGGCCGAGCCCGCTGGTCTCGCCGCCGGGCGCGGCGCTGGCGCGCAGCACCCCCAGTAGCGCTCGCGACTCGCGATCGCCCGGGTCGAGCCGGACGGCGGCTTCCAGATGCTCGACGGCGGCGTCGATGCGCCCGCGGTGACGATGAATTTCCGCGGCCAGCTGGTGGCACTGGAGGTCTCGCGGGCTGACCTCGAGAATCGTCGAGAGCTCGGCCAGGGCCTCGTCCAGCTCGCCGTCGGCCATCAGGGCTTTGGCGAGGATCAGCCGGGCCGTCGTGTAGTGCGGATACCGCGCCAGCCCGTCCCGGCAGAGCGTGATCGCCTCCGGGGTCCGCCCGGCCTTGCGATAGAGGTCGGCCAACTGCGCGAAGGCGAGCGATGCCGGGTCGCGCTGCAGACGCTCCTCCTGCCGGCGGATCGCATTGGCCGTCGCGGCGTCGTCCACCGGCATGGTGAGTCTGTTATACGGAGCCGCACTTTGCGTTGTCAATGCGGTCAAGCCTCGAGGCTCGCCAGCGCGGCCCGCACATCCTTGACGGCGACGTCGTAGACGACGCTGAAGCGCCCGATCTCGGGCGCCAGGACGAAGGGCACGCGGCCGTCGCGCGCTTTCTTGTCGTGCCCGATGGCGGCCAGGACGGCATCCGCGTCGATGGCCTCCGCCCGGATGGGCAGGCCGAGGGCCATCAGCAGGCGCTCCTGCCGCTCGACGGTCGGGGGCGCCGCCAGGCCGAGCCGCGCGGCCAGCCGCGCCTCAGCGACGATGCCGAGGGCGACCGCCTCGCCGTGGGTCCAGCGCGCGTAGCCCGTCGCGGCTTCCAGGGCGTGGCCGATGGTGTGACCGTAGTTGAGGACCTGGCGCAGCTCGGTCTCGCGCTCGTCGCGCTCCACGATCCCGGCCTTGAGGCGGCACGATCCCCCGACGATGCGCTCGAGCGTCTCGAGGTTACGGGCCAGCAGCGCGGCCGCGCTGGTCTCGAGGTCGGCGAAGTACTGCGCGTCCAAGACGATGCCGTGCTTGACGATCTCGGCCAGCCCGGACCGGAACTCGCGCTCGGGCAGGGTCGAGACGGTGGCCGGATCGACGAGCACCAGCCGCGGCTGGTGGAAGGCGCCGACGAGGTTCTTGGCCTGCGGGTGATTGATTGCCGTCTTGCCCCCGATGGACGCGTCGACCTGGGCCAGGATCGTGGTCGGGATCTGCACCAGGTTGACTCCTCGCATGTAGGTGGCTGCGACGAAGCCGGCAAGGTCGCCGACAGCGCCGCCCCCCAGCGCCAGCACGGTCGAGGTGCGGTCGAGCCCCGCCTCCAGCAGCGCGTTCCAGGCGCGCTCCGCCACGGGGAGTGTCTTGGCCGCCTCCCCATCGGGCACCTCGACCGTAGCCACGCTGATGCCGGCCCCGTCCAGGCTGGCCACGACGGTCTTGCCGTAGAGCCGCAAGATGGCGGGGGCGCTGACCAGGGCTGCCCGCGAGCCCACCCCCAGCTCGCTGAGTCGGGCGCCCAGGGTGCCGAGGGCGCCCCGCTCGACGACGATGGCGTAGGAATGGGGGCCCAGACGGACCGGGATCACCATCGAGTCATTCCCGCCCTACCAGCTCTTGAGTCCTTCCTGGTAGGCGGCGTAGTTGCGGCGGATCTCCTCCAGGCTGTCGCCGCCGAACTTCTCGAGGAAGGCGTTGGCGAGCACGATCGCCATCATTGCCTCGCCGACGACACCGGCGGCGGGTACCGCGCACACGTCGCTGCGCTCCACCACCGCCTCCACCGCTTGCTTGGTCGCCAGATCGACCGACTTGAGCGGCGTCCGCAGCGTCGAGAGTGGCTTCATGGCGGCCCGCGCGATGACCGGCTGGCCGTTGGTGACACCGCCCTCCAGGCCGCCGGCGTTGTTGGAGGAACGTCGGAATCCCCCGGCCGGGTCGAAGAGAATCTCGTCGTGCACGGCGGAGCCGGGGCGGCGCGCTGCCTCGAAGCCGAGCCCCAGTTCCGAGCCCTTGATCGCCTGGATCGAGCAGAAGGCCTGGGCGAGCCGCCCGTCGAGCCGCCGGTCCCACTGCGCGTAGGAGCCGAGTCCCACCGGGCAGCCCAGGGCGACAACCTCGAAGACACCGCCCAGCGTGTCGCCCTTGGCCTTGGCGTCGTCGATGGCGGCGACGATGGCTGCCTCCGTCTCAGGGTCCGCGCAGCGCACCTCGGACGCCTCCGCGCGGCGTTGCACCTCCGCCCACGGCAGGTCCAGGGTCTCAGGGATGCGCACGCCGCCGATCTCCGTGACGTGGCTGAGGACCGTGATGCCGAACTCGGCGAGCAGGCGCTTGGCCACTCCGGCCACGGCCACCCGCGCCGTCGTCTCGCGGGCGCTCGAGCGCTCCAGCACGTTCCGGATGTCCCGGTGGCCGTACTTCATCGCGCCGGCGAGGTCGGCGTGGCCGGGCCGCGGCCGCGTCACCTCCTTCTGGGGCGCGCCGGGCTCGGGGGGCGCCACCGACATCGTGGCCTGCCAGTTTTCCCAGTCGCGGTTNGCGATCTGGAGCGTGATGGGGCTGCCGAGGGTGAACCCCCAGCGGACACCCGAGACGATGTGCACCTGGTCCCGCTCGATCTTCATGCGGCCGCCGCGCCCGTAGCCCCGCTGGCGTCGNGCGAGGTCGACATTGATGTCGGCCTCGCCGAGGGCCAGGCCCGCCGGCACGCCGTCGATGACGGCCGTCAGNGCCTGGCCGTGCGACTCACCAGCCGTGAGAAAACGGAAGATCTCTGGCATGGCGTTCAGGGTACCACGCGGGGCCCGGGATCAGGGCCGGGCCCGGGCGGGTGCCGCCGCCCGGGCCCCGGGGTCGCTACTTCGGGGCCGGCGCCGGCGCTGCGGCCGAGGCGCGGTCGATCGTCCGCAGGACGGTCGGCGTCACGAAGACGACCAGCTCTCGGCCAGTCTCGGACTCCTCCTTCTGCTTGAAGAGCCAGCCGAGNAGCGGGATATCGNCGAANATCGGNACCTTGCGGATGGCGGTTATGTTGGTCGCGGCGGTGACGCCGCCAATGACGAGGTGATCGCCCTCCTTGATGAGGACCTGAGTTTCCGCCTTGCGCTTGTTGATCGCGGGGGGCTGTCCGGCGCTGCCGAGGTTCACGGTGTCGCCGCGNGAGTTGTTCTCGACGACGACGATCAGCTTGATCTTGGTGACGTCGCCTTCCCTGATGACCGTCGGGGTCACCTCGAGCTTCAGGAGCGCTTCCTTGAACTGGATCTGAGTCCCCGCCGAGCTGATCGTGGCGTAGGGGATCTCCTCGCCGAGCGACATGATGGCCTTATTGTTCTCGACCGTCACCACTTCAGGACGTGAGAGCGTGCGCGTCTTGCTCTGCTGCGCCAGGGCCTGCAGGGCCAAGTTTACATTGTACCGGGTGCCGACGATGCCGAAGGCGAGGCCGGCCGTGGGGATGCCGCTGGCGGTGGGCAGCGCGGCGATCGGCAGGCTCACCACGTTGCCCCCGAGCGGGAGCCCGGTAACCCCGCTGATGGGGAGCACGCCGCTCAGCGACAGGCCTGGATTCGGGGGGGTTAGTCCGACAACACCAATGCCGGGCGCGGCTGAGTCAGCGAAGCCTCGCCCGACGAGGGTCTGCGTGCCGGCTGAACGCTGCACCGCCGCGCCGCCCCACTGGATGCCGATCTGCTCGAGCGCGCTCCGGTCCAGGATCTCCATCCGCGCCTCGATCTTCACCTGCGGCAATGGGATGTCGAGCGACTCGCGGATGAGCTTCTTCACCCGCTCCAGGTCCGCTGCGTACAGGCGCAGGAAGAGGGTATTGGTCGGCTTGTGGGCCCGGATGGTCAGGCCCTTGGCCAGGACATCCTGAGAAATGGAGACCGGGGTCCTCGATGGCGGCGGCGCCCCCCCGGGCGGGCCGAAGAGCTGCGAGAAGGGCGGTTCCGCGATCGGCCCGCTGTAAATTCCCGGGCCCTCGATCTTCTGGCCTTCTGCGGAGATTCCCAGGATGCCCTGGAGGGTCTTGGCGACCTCCTCGGGATCGGCGTAGGAGAGGCGGATCGACTCCTCGCGGAGCGGCCCGCGCGCCTCCTGCTCCAGCCTCGCCGCTTCGGCGGCGAGCTTCTTCTGGATCGCCTCGGCTTCCTTGACCTGGGCCTCGGCGAGCTTGGCCCGGGCCTCGGCCTCGCCCTTGATCCGGGCCTCCTCGACACGCGCCTTCGACTCGCGATCCTTGGTGAGCTGGTCCCTCGTCACGATGCGCAGGACGCCNTCTTTCTCGACCTTCTCGAGCGCGCGCGACTCGAGGATGATCTCGAGCGCCAGGTCCCAGGGGACGTTGCGCAGCGAGATNGACATCTTGCCCTTGACGTCCTCGCCGATGACGAGGTTGCGGCCGGCTTCGGCGGCCAGGATGCGNAGCAGGTTCACGACATCGGCGTCCTTGAACTCCAGGGAGATCAGTCGCTGACCGCNCGCGCGCGCCGGCTGGGGGGCGGGCGCCGTCGGCGCCTGGGCGACTCGCACGGGAGCACGCGGCTCACGCATCGTCGGCGCGGGCGCTGCCGGGCGAGCGGGCATCGCTGTCGGAGGCGGCGGAGGCGTCTCCCCCGGCGCGGGGACCGCCCCCGAGGGCGGCGACGCCGCGGCGGCCATGGCCTTCGGCGCGACTGGAGTCGGTTCCGGGTCGGCGGCTCCCGGCGCCGGCGCGGCGCTCTCCGGCCGGGCGCTGGCCTGCACCGTGGGGACGATGATGGCGAGGCCGTCTGCGTCCTCGCGGATCGCGTAACCGACCTTGTGGGTGAACTCGACGACGACGCGGGCAATGGCCGTTCGGTATTGACTGCCGCGGACCTGCTTCACNGACTCCGTCCCGACCCTGAGCGGGGTCCGGCGCCAACCGTACACGGTATCCTCGAGATCGACGACCAGCCGGTTCGGCGACTCGATGAGCTCGGCGCGGTACCTCGCCGCGCCGGAGATCTTGATATGCACGACGGTCGCATTCTGCTGCTGGGTGACCGTCACGTCGCTGAGCCGCGTCGCCGACGCCACGGGAGGAGTCTCGTTCTGAGCCCCAGCGGCACAGGGGACGACGGCAAAGGCGAGCAGCAGGGCCGCCCGCACCATCCGCTTACACAGTTGTGACGTCATCAGTCCCCCGCGAGCCGCAGGACGACGCGGCTGGTAGTTGACCCGGATCTCGGGGCGACACTGAACACCACGTTGTCGCGACCGATCTCGATCACGCGCCCGTCCCCGAGCACGTCTCCCGGTTTGAGGATGTAGCCGAGGCCGTCGGGGGTCTCGACCAGCGCGAGCACGCTGCCCGCGCTCTGCACGATGCCCGTGAGCTTGGCCGACGCCACGCTGGTCCCGGCGGACCCCTCGCGCGCGGACGGCGGGTCGAACGGATCACGGCGTCCCCTGGCGTCGTACTGGGCTTCGGGCCGGGTTGGAAGCGGAGAGGTTGCCTCCTTCGCCGTGACCGAGGCGGCCGGTTGCGGTCCGGCGGGCGCGGGCTGCGGCGCGGCGGCCGTGGGCGGGGCCGGCGCCGGGGGCGCCGGGGAGCCCCCGCACGCCGATAGGAAGAAGGCGAGACCGACGGCCCCGACGAGTGGGGTCTGTCTCATCACTGCCTCGCTGGCGCCGGCTGCGCTCCCGGCGCCGGCGGTTTGGGCGCGGGAGGCGACCCGACGGGACGGTACACGTACGTGGCGAGGGTAAGATCCGCCTTGACCGTGGCCCTGCCCTTCCCGAGGCCGGTCAGCCTCCAGTCGACGACGTTGACGACCCGCGGGAAGGCCGCGACCCGTTCATAGAAGTCGCCGAGCTGATGGTAGCCTCCCTCCGCATTCAAGGTGATGGGGATCTCGTTGAAGTAGTCGGTCACCTTGGGCTCCCGGGGCTGGAAGAGCGCCACCCCGAGGCCCGCCTGGTAGGCGGCGTCGGAGAGCGTGCGGTAGAGGGTCGGCATCTCCTTCTCGCTGGGCAGCTTTTCCTTGATGACCTCGATATGCTTCTCCAGCTCGGCGATCTCGCGGCGGAAGCGCGCTAGGTCGGCAACGATCCGTCGGCTTTCAACGAGCTCACGCTGGAGCGACTCGTGCTCGGCCGTGAGCGCGCTGATCTGTACCTCGATCGGCGAGATCAGGAAGAAGTAGGCGGCGACGACGAGGGCGACGACACCCATCAGACCCAACACCATCTTCTGCCATTTCGGGGCGTTGACGATCGGGTCGAAGAGCGGTGGCAGCGCCAAGGCTAGATCTCGAAGCGGCAGGTGACCTCGAAGGTCACCGGGCGCGGGTTCTTCGCCAGATCCTGTCTGGCGACGAGGATGTCCACGTCTTTGAACTTGCCCGAGCGGCGCAGGTTCGCCATGAAGTCGGCGACCGCGGTCGTCGAGTAGGCGGTCCCCGAGACCCTCAGCATGGAGGTTTTCTCCTCGAGGCTGGTGATCCAGAGGTCCGGCGGCACCGTGTCCAGGAAGGCGTCGAGGAGCTGGATCGGCCGCCCCTGGTTCTTGGTGAGCTCCTGGATCGCCTTGATCCTGTTCTGCAGATCGGCCAACTGCTCCTTGATTTTCGCGCCCTGGCCGATGGTCGCCTTCAGCGATGCCAGCTCCCTCTGGTCAGTTTCTATCTGGGCGGCCAACCGCGATGCCGTGCTCGCGCGGTACCACCAGTACCCGCCGATGATGACGACGACGGCGATGTAGACGACGGCGAACAGCACGCCGAGGTTGAAGCTCGGGAGGGCGAACTGGAAGTCGGCGAGCTGGAAGCCGGCGCGCCGGCGGCGGCGCCTGTCGAGGGGGGCAAGGTTGATCTTGATCATGAGCCCTTGTCTCCGGCCTGCCGGAGTCCGAGGCCGACCGCCACCGCCAGCGCCGGCCCGGCGGCCGCGACCGTCTCGGTGTGGGCGCCGGGGACCTCGATGCGCTGGAACGGACGGGCCACCTCCACGGGGATGCCCCAGGTCGACGACAGGTAGTCGGCCAGCCCCGGCAGCTGGGCGCATCCGCCCGCCAGCACGATCTTGGCGATCCGCTCGGAATCGGCGGTGGACGCGAAGTAGTCGAAGGTCCGCTGGACTTCGAGCGACAGCTCGCGCGAGATGGACTCGAGCGCCGGGACGATCGCGTCCCAGCCGATGCCCACGTCCTTGCCGAGCTTGGCCGCTTCGGCCTGCTCAAAGGCAATGTGCAGATGCTGCGCGATCGCCTGCGTGTAGTTGTTGCCCCCGAAAGGGATGTCCCGCGCGAAGATGGAGGTGCCGCCCCGGAGCACATTGGTCTTCATCGTCGAGGCGCCGATATCGACCAGCGCCACCGCTTCGCCGCGCTCGTCTGGGTGGTTGAGCTCGAACTGGTT
>JGI25382J43887_10000160_pt1 | contig 17899 bp, 17 predicted proteins | sample GraSoi013_1_40cm_3_FD_43887 | JGI IMG/M metagenome (IMG submission 43887) | reverse complement strand
GTAGGTGTTTCCCTGCGCCAACAATGTCCTCCTCCGGGTCGAGTGCGACCCCTCCCCCGCCCGCCCACGGCGGCAGGTCCGCGCAAGTGTCACGGCGAGCCGTCTGGCCTGTCAATCGGGGACTAAAGAAAGAGGGGCCGGCACGCCTCTCTATGGCAACGCCCGATGATCGACCGCTGGCGCGGGACCTCTGGACGTCGTTGCCCGCGCGTAACAAGGGTTTCCACGCGGCAACCGACCGGGCGGATCCCGCTGACGGTTCGCTAGCTCCTTCCGCCCACTGCGGTCGCGAGCACCCCGTTGACGAACTTCGGCGAGGCCTCCGAGCCGAACATCTTCGCGAGCTCGACGGCCTCGTCGATGACCACGCCCGCGGGCGCGTCGCCCGAGACGCGGAGCTCGTAGAGCGCGATCCGGAGCACGTTGCGGTCGATGCGCGCCATTTGGTCGATCGGGAATTCGGGAGCGAGCGTCGCGATCTCGGCATCGAGCTCCTTGCGGTGCGCCAGGACCCCCTGAACCAGCGCCCAGGCGAATCCCGCGGCCTCCTCGGTCAGTCCCGCGCGAAATGCGCCGCGTTCGTGAGTCTCGCGCGGGTCGGCGCGATTGAAGTCGATCTCGAAGAGGGTCTGGAGAGCAAGTCGCCGTGCGGGGTGACGGCCGCCGCGCGGCGGTCTCGTGTTCACGCGGCGGATGTCGACACGCCCTGGCCGATCGCCTTGATGAGCCGGGTCGCGACGGAGCGCTCGGCCACCTCGATCGCGCGGCGCATCATGTTCGCCCGCGCGCGTCCGTGCGTGACCACGGACACGCCCGCGACGCCGAGGAGGGGCGCCGAGGCGTATGGGTCGTAATCCATGCGGCTCCGGAACTTGCGGAGGCCAGGGTAAGCGACGAGCGCCCCGACCTTGCCCCAGGCTCCGCCGAAGATATCGTTGCGGATCCCATCGACGAAGACGTCGATGACACCCTCCATGCCCTTCGCGAGCACGTTGCCGGTGAAGCCGTCGGTCACACAGATGTCGGTGACGCCCTTGAGCAGATCCTTGCCTTCGATATTGCCGTAGAAGTTCAGGTCTTCGGCGCCGGCGAGCAGCGCGTGCGCCGCCTGATGCATCCGATCGCCCTTCTCGGGCTCCTCGCCGACGTTGATGAGTCCGATGCTCGGACGCTCCACGCTGTGCAGCCGCTCCATGAACCGCGATGCCATCCGCGCAAACTGCAGGATGTTGTGCTCGCTCGCATCCATGGTCGCGCCCGCGTCGAGCAGGCACGCCGGTTTCCCCTTCGTCGTGGGGAACATCCCGCACAGCGCCGGACGGTCGATCCCGCGGATGCGGCCGAGCTGGAGCAGAGCCGCGGCCATCGTGGCTCCGGTGTTCCCCGCGGAGGCGACGGCGTCCGCCTCGCCGTGCTTCACCAGCTCCGTCGCGACGCCGATCGATGTGTCGGCGCGCCGCCGGAGTGCGCTCGCGGGATGCTCGTCCATCGCGACGACGTCGCTCGCGTTGCGAATGGTGATGCCCGGCGGCGGTGAGGAGTCCAGGATCCGTCGCAGCTCCGGCTCGCGGCCGACGAGGACGATATCGGCCTCGCCGCCGCTCGCCCGATACAACAGCGCGCCCCGGACGATCTCGTCCGGGGCGTGGTCGCCGCCCATGGCGTCGACGGCGATCTTCATGCGGACTGCGAGGTTATGCGGTCGTCCGCTTGGCCTTGATCGGTATGACCTGTCGGCCGCGGAACGTGCCACAGTGCGGGCACGCCTGGTGCGGCGGCTTCGGGTTCTTGCACTGCGGGCAAGGAACGAGCGTCATCGCACGGAGCGCAAGATGACTGCGGCGTTCGCCCTGCGCCGCGCGCGGAATGCGCTTCTTAGGGTGACCTGCCAAAGCGTTCTCCTAGGACGGGGTAGAGCGATTCTAACGGTCGGGGCGGAACTTCTTGAGCTCCTGCAGCTTGGTCCAGCGCTCGTCGGCTCCGGTGTCGTGCTCGTGGGGGTCGGCATTCAGGTCGCGCCCGCAGACCTCGCAGAGTCCCTTGCAATCGGGGCGGCAGAGCGGGGCGAGCGGCGTCGCGAGGATGAGCTCCTCGCGCAGAAGCGGCGTGAGATCGATCCAGAAGTCGCTCCCGATCGTCTTCGCGTCGCGCGGCGCCTGATCCTTGGCGTCGCCGCTGACGACGTCGATCGTGGCGTAGTACTGCTCCGCGAAGTGTGCGTTCACGGGCGCCTCGATGGGCTTGAGGCAGCGGCTGCACTGCAGGGACAAGCTCGCGCGCGCGTCGCCTTCGAGATACGCACCGGGGTTGGTGTGGGTTGCAAGGATGTCGGCATCGATGCTCGAGACCCCGGCTTCGATCAGCCCCGCGTTCTCGCCGTGCGGGTCGATAGGAGACTCGGCCACTTCGTAGTCCGTCTGCGCGCCGATCGGCTGTTTAAGTAACGGCGCGACGTTCACCTTCACGTGTCTCGCCCTCCATGGGCTGGGCTCGTCTCTCTTCGAGAACTTCGAGGCTTTTCTTGATGACCGAGAGCGTTTTCACGAGATCGCTCTCGAGGCGGACCAGGACGTCCGCCGCGTATTGATCCGCCCCATGCATCGTCTCCTCGGCTTTCGTTTCCGTCCTGTCGAGGATGTCCTGCGCGCGTGACTCCGCCTCGCGCAGGATCGATTGGTCCTGCAGCAAGAGCGCGGCCTGCTCCTGCGCCGCGCCGATGATCCCCTCCGCTTCCTCGCGGGCTTTCGAGATGACCCGGTCGCTCTCCTGATTGATGCGACGTGCTTGCTTGACCTCTTCGGGTATCGCGACGCGCAGCTGATCGATCAGGTCGAGAACCGCGGCTTGCTCGAGGATGATCTGGCTCGTCATCGGGACCTTGCGCGCGTTGACGACGAGCGCCTCGAGCCGTTCGACCAAGAACTGTATGTCCAAGTCAACCTCCCGCAGCGAAGTCAGAGTAATCGCTTCGCTCATCGGTCGTCACTCATCGTCACCCGTGGCTCCGCCTCGGCCCTCCGCGAGGGCTGGACCGTACCTCAGGAAAAACAGCGTCTCCTCGCCGATGTTCTTCGCGCGCACGACGCGCATGCTCGCCGGCAGCCGAGGTGCGTGCTTACGCAGCGAGCGCACGACCACGAGCCCCTCGGCCGCGAGCGCGGGGCCGAGAGCGTCATGACCGAGCGTCGCCTCGGCGCCCGCGACATCGACGAATGGCGGGTCGACGAACGCGATGTCGAAAGGGCCCACTGGCCGCGCGCCGAGGAACGCTGTGACGCCCGCCGGGACGACGTGCGCGCGGTCAGCGAAGCGCGTCGTCTCGAGGTTTCGCCGCAGCGCCTTGAGCGCCTCCGCGTCGCGCTCCACGAATGTCGCGGAGCGCGCACCGCGCGAAAGCGCTTCGATGCCGAGACTTCCCGCTCCCGCGAAGAGATCGAGCACGTTCGCATCCGGAAGCTCGGGCTCGAGGATCGCGAAGAGCGTCTCGCGGATCCGGTCGGTCGCGGCGCGCGTCGCGCCGCCGCGTGGCACGACGAGTGTCCTTCCCTTGGCCTCCCCNGCGATGACCCGCATCAGGCCAGCGCGTAGCGGCGCCAGAGCTGGTCCACGGCACGCGCGAGCGTGCCGTGCTCGGNGCGCTCCAGCGTCGTGTCGCCCGCGAGGATGCGGTCGGCCTCCTCGGCGGTCTCGCTGATGAGCCGCGGGTCGACGTCCGCGAGGTCAACGATGCGCAGCTCGGGAACGCCGTGTTGCCGCTCGCCGAGGAACTCGCCGGCCCCGCGGATCTCGAGATCGCGCCTGGCAAGGTCGAAGCCGTCCAGAGGGACCGTGTCTTCTCCGGACCGGCTGGGCTTCCGCTCCACCATGGCCGCCAGGCGTTCGGAGTCGGATGCCTCCGAGACCAGCACGCAGTACGCCTTCTCCGTTCCGCGGCCGACACGCCCGCGAAGCTGATGGAGCTGCGCGAGTCCGAATCGCTCGGCTCCGAGGACGACCATCACCGTCGCATTCGGTATATCGATGCCGACCTCGACGACGGTGGTCGCGACGAGCACGTCGATCTCGCGTTCCGCAAAGCGGCGCATGATCGCGTCGCGCTCCTTCGCAGGCATCCGGCCGTGCATGAGCGCGAGGCGCACTCCTCGGAGCTCGCCCTGGCGAAGCTCTTTCTCCATCGCGATCGCGCTCGGGACGTCGTCCTCGCCATCTTCGGCGGGATCGATACGCGGCGTGACCACGAACGCCTGCTGGCCCCGCTCGACAGCCAGCCGGACGCCGTCCCACACCCTCGGCAGCTGATCGGTGGTGCGGAGATGCGTCGTGATCTCCTTCCGGCCCAGCGGCAGCTCGTCGATCACCGAGATGTCGAGGTCGCGGTAGACCGTTTGGCTGAGGGTCTGCGGGATCGGTGTCGCCGTCGTGAGCAAAAGATGTGGGTCGTTCCCGCTGCCCTTCTCGCGGAACGTCGCTCGCTGCCTGACGCCGAAGCGGTGCTGCTCGTCCACCACGGCGAGGCCGAGACCCTTGAACCCGACGTGCTCTTCGACGAGCGCGTGCGTTCCCACGACGACGTCGATCGACCCGTCGGCCAGCCCCGCGAGGATCGCCCGACGCGNCTCGCCGGTGACGCTCGACGTCAAAAGCGCCAGGCTGGGTCCGCCGTCTTTGAAGAGGGCNGCGAGCGAGTGCGCGTGCTGCTCGGCGAGGAGCTCCGTGGGCGCCATCAGCGCGGTCTGCGCGCCGGACTTCGCGGCGATGCGCGCAGCCAGCGCCGCGACCACCGTCTTCCCCGATCCGACGTCACCCTCGAGCAAGCGGGACATCGGCACCCGGCCAGCAAGGTCTCCGCGGATCTGGGTCAGCGATCGCTCCTGCGCGCCGGTCAGAGTGAAGGGCAGCGCCGCGATCCACGTCGCGAGCTCTGAGTCAGGCACGCGCAACGGTATCGCCCTGGCCTGGGAGGTCCAGCGCGCGCGGCGCTGCGCGAGCGCGAGCTGCAGCACCAGGAGCTCATCAAACGCGAGGCGCCGGCGCGCCGCGAGGAGCCGCTCTTCGTCGTCTGGGAAGTGCACCTGCCGCAGAGCGGACGCGATGTCCGGGAGCGCATGCCGCTCGCGCACCGCTCCCGGCAGCGGATCGGGCACCTCACCGACAACCCCCGTACGTCGCGGACCGCCTTCGATCGCCGTATGCAGCCACCGGCGCATCTGGCCGGGCTTGATGCCCTCGGTCAGTGGATAGATCGGCACCAGCCGGCCGGTGTGCACCGCTTCGGCGTCGGCACGCTCGAGCGTCGGCTGGCTGAACTGCAGCGATCGGCCAAAGAACCGCACCTTTCCCGAGATGCGGACGCGCTCGCCTTCCGGATGCGTCTCCTTGACGAAGGCCCGCCCGAACCACGTCGCGCGGACCTGGGTCGGAGTTCCGTCCTCTTCGTGGAGCTCGGCTTCGGTCATGAGCTTGCCGGTGGCCGTCCGCCGCTGAGAGATGTGGCCAAGCACCGCGAGCGCCGTCTGGCTCGCGTTCGGCACGAGCCGGCGCAAAGGAACGAACTTGGAGAAGTCATCGAACCGCGTCGGAAGGTGCCAGAGCAGATCGCCGATGGTGTGGATCTTCATCCGCTCGAGCAGCTTCGCCGACTCGCGGCCGATGCCGGGAATGCGCGTGACCGGAAGATCCAGCGACGTCGCGGGCGGNTCGCTTGTCGTGCGTGCGGGCGGTGCGGTCGATGTCACGATGGAGACATGGTGCTCCGCGCGGATCAATGTTGGAAAAGGCGGAGGTCGCGAAGGCCGAAGGGACCGGCAGGCGGGAGCTCCGCGCGGATCCGTTCGACCGAGAACATGGTCGCAGGCGCCAGGTCGTCGGGTGGCGGGTCGGCGAACGGCAAGGGCTCGACCACGCTCTCCGAGAGGATGCGCACCTGCGCGGCGGCAACGAGCGGGATCGTCATCGTGCGTTCGAAGACCCACGCGAGGATTCGATGGATCCAGACCGGCGTCGGCACGACACGTACCTCTCGCCCCACGGCCGCCGCGATCCGTCGGATCGCATCTCCGGCGCCCAGCTCCTCGGGTCCGAGCACCGCGATCGTACGTCGCGACAGCCGCTCATCGGTCAGGGCCGATCGCGCGATCCGGACGACATCGCCGACGTAAGCCGGCCGCAGCCGCGTGGGGCGGAGACCGACGAGCGGAAAGAACGGGAACGTGTAGAGCGCGCGACTCACATGGTCGAGCAGATGGTCGCCGCGACCGTAGATCACGCCCGACTTCAGGATCGTGTAGTCGATCCCGGAACCGCGTACGAGCTCCTCGGCGGCCCACTTCGACTCGTGGTACGGCGAGCCACAGGTGGGACGGGCGCGCAGGAAGCTCAGGTAGACGATCTTGCCCACCCCGGCCGCTCCCGCCGCGGACACGACGGCTCGCGTACCACGAACGTGTACGCGCCCGTAGGTCTGAGCGCCGATCTCGCGATTGATGCCGGCGAAGTGCGCGACGGCGTCGCACCCAGCGAAGGCTTGGCGAAGAGAATCGGTGTCGTCCGTCGAAGCCGCGACGAGCCGCGCGCCGCTCCCGAGGATCGACGGGTCGCGCCGATCGACCCCGCGTGCGACGAGAACGACCTCGTGACGCTCGGAGAGCAGGGCGACGGCGAGGTGGCGGCCGACGAAGCCGGTGCCGCCTGTGATAGCGATCCTCATACCCGGCGCGCGGCGATCCTCCGCCGCTGCCGCATCTGCGTCGGACAGACCGCGCTGAGGTAGGCGTTCAGGCTGGAGATGAGCGTCTCCGGCTCGAGGCGGTACAGGATGCGATTCGCGTCACGGCGTTCGCTCACCAGGTCCGCCGCCTTGAGGATCGCGAGGTGGCGGGAGATCGATGGCGCCGAGATCGCGAAGCGTGAGCCGATCTCGCCTGCCGCGAGCTCCCCGCGCTTCAGCTCCTCCAGGATCTGCCGACGGGTGGGGTCGGCCAATGCACGAAAGACTCGGGCGGCGTTGCGCACGCCATCAGTATTTAGCTAATTCGCTAAACTCGTCAAGAGGCCAAAAAAGGGGGGGGCCGCCTACTCGGCCGCGACGATGAAAGCGTAGTATTGCTGACCCCCATGTGCCACCTCGACGGACACACGGGGACACGCCGCGCGAAGCCGCTGGACGGCATGCTGGACACGTACCTCGTCGACGCCGGCTCCGCTGTAGAGCGTGAGGATCTCGGCGGCGGTCAACCGGCGTGCGGCGTCGCAGAGCACCGCGACCTCATCCTCTCCGTGCGCCACGACCCGGCCATCGAGGAGGGCCATCGCCTCACCCTGGCGCACGCGCTCGCCGTCGACCGTCGCGTCGCGGATCGCGCGTGTGACCTCGATGCCGTGGGCCCGCTCGGCGACCTGGGCCATGTCCTTCGCCACCTCGTCCGGGTCCTTTGTCGGATCGAACGCGACGAGGGCCGCCATGCCCTGCGCCACGTTCTTCGTCGGGACGACACGGACTCGAACGCCGGCGACCTTCGCGGCCTGCTCCGCCGCCAGGATCACGTTCTTATCGTTCGGCAAGACCACGACGGTCCTGCGTTCGCGGCATTGATCGCGTTGACGAGCTCCTCGGTCGACGGATTCATCGTCGGCCCGCCGGGTAGCGGCCACGCTCCCAGCGAGCGCGCGACGGCCGCGAATCCCTCACCGGGGACGACGGCGACGACGCCGACGAGGGCCGCCGGCCCGCGGGAAGAAGGAGCCACGACGATGCCCGTCGTTCGCTCGTGCTCGGCGGTCATCGCATCGAGATCCTCGACGACGACGTCCGCGATCCGTCCGGCGGTCAGACCGATCCGAACGATCTCATCGGGCTGCAGCGTATGCACATGCACCTTCATCAGCGACTCGTCGCCGACGACAAGGACGCAATCCGCGCCGAACCTCATCATCTCGTCTCGGATCTCCGCGATCGGCCGCGAAGGTCGCTGGACCAGGAACTGCACGTCGTAGGCGCCCTCCCACGACGGCGCCGCGGACGTGGCGGGCGCCTTTGTCGCGACGGTCTCGATGCGGCTCAGCGGGATCTGCTCGCCCGTGAAACCCGACAGCACACCCTCGAGAACGAGCTGCAGGCCGCGCGCACCCGCGTCGACGACACCCGCGGCGCGGTTGGTCGGGTTCTCCTGGCGCGTGCGCGCCAGTGCGGGACCGGACTCGGAGACGATGTGTTTCAGGAGCTCGAGCACGTCACTGCCCTCGCGGGCCGCGGCATCCTCCATCGCGACCGTGAGGGTCAGCATCGTCCCCGGCGCCGGGGCGCTGACCGCTTCGTGGGCGTAGCGTCGCGAGAGCTCGACCGCGCGCCGCATCTCGCGGACTCCGGCCTGATCGCNGTTCGCGAACGCCTCCTTCGCCCCGCGGAANACCTGCGAGAGGATCACGCCGCTGTTGCCGCGCGCCCCCATCAGCGAGCCCTGCGCCGCCGCGGCGCTGATCGCCGGCAGGGTCGGCTCCGCGGCGCGTGCGTACTTGAGGGCGGAGCGCATCGTGTGAAGCATGTTCGTCCCGGTGTCGCCGTCAGGTACCGGATACACGTTGAGGGCATTGACTTCATCTACGCGCGCCTCGAGGCGTGCCGTCGAGGCCTCGAGCGCACGCAGCAAAGCCGCGCCGTCGAATTGCGTAACGATGCGCGCGACTGTAACATCGAGATAACGTCGGCCTGATCGCATTCCCGAAGGAGACCTCTGCGATGCCACGCGCCTGTGCCATTTGCGGCAAGACCGCCGCATACGGATACAACGTCAGTCACTCGAAGGTGCACACGCACCGTCGTTTCGACGCGAACCTGCATCCGGCGGTGATCGACGGTGTGAAGCTCCTGGTGTGCACGCGTTGCCGTCGCACCCAGACGAAAGACGCGCGTATGGCCAAGAAGCGGGAGCGCGCTCGCCGCTAGAACTGCGCCGGATTCAGGGCGCGACCGTAGACGTGCTCCCGATCCGCTCCACACGGAGCCGCCTGGATCGCACACCTCCGACCAGGACCGGCAGCGCGTAGCACCCAGCAGCGACGAAGCCGACGACCGTGAATCCGACGTTGATCGTGAGGGCGACGGCCAGGATCGAGCCGATCACCGATGCCGCGCCGTTTATCGCCCAGGCCCAGCTCACCAGTCGCGGATCAGTCGCGCCGGCGACCGCTACGACCTTCGGGAAGACCGCCCCTAACGGAACGCCGAGTGCGACAGATGCCATCAGGGCGACCGCGGCGCGTGCGGCCAGCGGCCATGCCAGGGTGATCACCGCCACCCAGGTCAGCGCGAACAGGACGATCGGCACGGCGATCGCGCAGAGCGCCGACGCTTTGTCCGGATCGTTCGGCAGTCTCGAAGACAAACCCGATCCGATGGCGGCGCCGATCAGGAGTGCGGCGAGGCCGAGCGACAAGGCGAGCGCGGGTTGACCCAGATACAGGGTGAGTCGCTGGAGGAGCACGATCTCCGCCCCGATGAAACCGAGCCCGACGGCTAGAGCGCGCACCGTCGTAGCGAGGCCGACCTTGGTTCGAAGCAATGGACCGAGCGTGCGTCGCAGCGGCAGCACGAGAAGCAGGTAGGACAGAAGCACCGCCGGCACGAGCGCGACGAACAGGATGGCGTATGCCGCCGGGACCCGACCGTCCTGCATGTCGGCGGCGAAAAAGAAGGGGCGGTCGTCGGTCGCCGGGATTCCCCGATCGTCCTTGATGGCCGCCAGGAATGGGCCGGCTGGCGCGAGCGGATCGTATGCGACGACGAAGCTGCGAGCGGTCGCGAACGTACGGATCCTCTCGACGGAGTCCCGGTCGAACGGCACCTGGCGCGCGATGAGGAGGCCGAAATTCCGGTAGCGAAGGACGATCATGCGGTCAGAGACGTCGGAGATGGCCTCCGCCCGGAGGGCCGTAGCGGCGAGCTGAACGGTATGAAGCATCTCCACCGGCGGATCGCGGTACCAGCGGCCGACNGCGAGGGCGCCCCGACCACTCAGGTGCGAGAGGTAATCGTCGAANGCTTCCGCCGTGTACAAATAGCTNTCGGTCAGCGCGTACGAACCGCTCGCGAGCGCGGCCCAGCTGTCGACGACAGTCATGACGATCAGGTCATAGCGATCGCTGGAACGGCGAATGTAGCTTCGAGCCTCGTCCTCGACGACGCGGACCNTCGGCGCCGCNTACAGGTGGCCGCTGTAGCTCGCGAATTCGCCCCGCATCAATCCGACGACAGCACGATTGACTTCAATAGCGTCCACCGCCCGCGCCCCATGGACGAGCGCGTTCTGGATGTCGACCCCTCCCCCAGGCCCGATGACCAGAACGGCCGGATCGGTAAAGAGCTCGTACGGCGCGGCGATGATCGTCTCCCGGACGACGCTCATGTCCCCGCTGCCGTCCAGGATCTGCGTCGCTGCTCCGAGGTCGAGGTACATGAGATGAGCATCCGGACGTGGCTTTGTGTACGCCGGATCCACGAGGTACCGGTACTGCTCCCCGATCGTTTGACCTTCGTACTGAACGACGTCAACGCGCGCATATGAGTCCCACCGCGTCGCGAGATGCACGACGTCAGGTGCGTACACGGCGCTCTTCTCGGGTCCGGCTTGGGGCGGCGCGACAAGGTCGCCCCACGCCGCAAGCACTGTTGTCAACACGACGCACGTCGCGATTGGGAAGAGACGCGCACGGCTCGAGAAGCACATGGCGGCACTGACGGCTGCGAGCAGCGCGGCCAGGCCATAGAGCCCGGGCGCGCCGAGGCTCGGAAGACCGAGAAGCGCGAGCAAGCTTCCGACCCCCGCGCCCGCCAGATCCGCGGCGTAGAGCGTCCCCGCCTGCGCCGGACGCTCTCGCAGGCTCCGAACGACGATCCAGCTCGCGAATGCGAACGGCGGAAACCCGAGGACATAGGCCGCCGTCACCGCGAGCCCGAGATCGGCCGTCGGGTCGATATGGGTCTGAACGAAGAGCGCGAGGACGATGCTGGCCATCGCGCCGAGAGCGAGATGTCCAAGCAAAGGTCTCCGCGGTCGCGCATCAAAGAGCGCGCTGAGCGTCGCGCCCCAGCCNACGCCGAGGAGTGAAATGCTGATCACCAGNTACGTCAGGTGGTAGCCGAATGTCGCACTGAAGAGCCGCGTTTGAGCCACCTGGAAGAGGAGCGCGCCCGAGGAGACGAGGAAGATCGCCGCGGCCCGAGAGAGCACCCGGCGACGCTATCGGTGAGACCCAGGCCGCCCGCTATCAGATCGGAAGCAACCCGGAATTTTCCTTCTTAGGACTGCAGGCGCGAGCGGTGCTGGCGGAGAAACCGCTCCTGCTCCACGATCAGCGGGGGCAGCGAGTCGAACTCGAAGAACGCGGCGTCCTCGACCTCCGGACTCGGCGTGACGGTGCCACCGAGGGCTCGACAGCGGAGCCAAACGTCGAGCCGCCGCGGTCTCGCTGCCGATCGCACGTCCAAGATGTCGACGAACTCCACCGTGAGCCCGGTCTCTTCGCGGACCTCTCTGACGATCGCATCGCCCGGGGACTCGTTCGGCTTGAGCAACCCGCTCGGCAATCCCCATGGTGCGAACGGCCGGTATGTGTGCCGGAAGAGGAGCACGCGACCCTCTGCGTCGGTGACCACACCGAGGACCCCCACGAGGAACTTCGCTTCGTGCACGCGCACGATCAGGCGCTTGAGCGGCGAAGGAAGCCGGCCTGCCACGCGATATGCCATGCGCTGGATCTGGCGCATCAGGCCTGCGCGGCCGAGGCTTTTCCCTCTGCGACTTTGAGCTGACCACAGCCCGCTGCAATGTCCTGTCCCTTGCTGATGCGCAAGGTCGCCGCGATCCCCTGCTCGTGCAAGACCTCGGCGAAGGCTTCCATTCGCTCGACCGATGGCCTCCGGAACCCGCCTGCGCCAGGGTTGTACGGGATCAGGTTGACGTGAGCGTCCTTCGTCGGGCCGTGCCGCATGATCAGCGCGGCAAGCTCGCGAGCGGTNTCGGTCGAATCGTTGACGCCGGCGAGCAGCACATACTCGAACGTCACGCGGCGCCTCGTCCGCTTCACGTACCGCGCCGCTGCCGCGAGAACCTCCTCGACGCCCCACTTGCGGTTGATCGGCATGATCCGTGCGCGCGTCGGATCGTCAGGGGCNTGGAGCGAGACGGCCAGGTTGATCGGGAGCCCTTCCTCGGCAAGCTGGTCGATGCCTGGCACGATGCCGCACGTCGAGATCGTCAAGCGGCGCGGGCTGATGCCGAAGGACCCGGGATCTATCAGCGTTCGGGTCGACGCGAGCGTCGCGTCGTAGTTATTGAACGGCTCACCCATCCCCATGTANACGACGTGTGAAACACGCTCGCCCCGCTCGGCGAGCTCGCGCTGCCAGTGACGGATCTGGTCGACGATCTCGCCGGCGGTCAGATTTCGGACCAGTCCCATCTCGCCGGTGGCGCAGAACGCGCAGGCCATCGGGCAGCCTGCCTGCGTTGATACGCATACCGCGTTGCGCGCGCCGTGGTGCGGCATGAGAACGCTCTCGACGTGATGACCATCCGCAAGCCGCAGAAGCGCCTTGCGCGTCTCGCCGTCCGCGCTCGCCTCTTCGCGTACCGGCTGAACGGAGGTCCAGTGAAAGGATGTCCGGAGCGCGTCGCGGAGCGCCTTCGGCAGATCGGTCAGCTCATCGAAGCCTCGCTCCGTCCCGTGCGTCGCATGACGGCGGATCTGCTTTGCGCGGTACGCGGGCATGCCGCGCTGCTTGAGCCACGCGACGAGCTCCGCGTCGGTCACATCGCTGATCGCCGGTTGCACGTTTCCCCGATCTTCGAGGGTACCGGCTCTCCTCAAGATGGCACGCGCTCCCGCTCGGTGAGATCGCGCAGCCCTCGTGCCCACTCCGCGCCGCTCATGGCGCGTTTTCCCGCCGGCTTCACGTCATCCAGGCGCAGCCAGCCCGCTCCGGCAGCGATGTGCGGAACGCCGTCTCGGATCTGCAACGTCCCGTGATCGACCCCGCGGCCGCCGACGACCGTCGCCCGAACCAGGCCGATGCGCTGGCCGCGGAAGGTCATAAACGCGCCGGGGTCGGGTGTGTACGCGCGCACGACCCGCGCGAGCTCAGCGGCGGGACGCGAAAGATCGAGCTCTCCCTTTCGCGGATCGAGCTTCGGCGCAAGCGTCACTAGGCGATGCTCCTGGGGACGGCGGACGAGCTTCCCGTCGAGATAGCGCGGAAGCTCGCGCTCGAGCAGCTCGGCGCCGAGGTCCGCGAGCCGAGCTTCGAGCTCGCCACGGTTCTCGCTCGCGCCGATCTTCGCCCGCGTCTGCGCGAGGATCGGACCTGCATCGAGCTCCACGGTCGCCTCCATCAGCGTGGCGCCCGTTTCGACATCCCCTGCCAGGATCGCGTGCGCGATCGGCGCGGCGCCGCGCCACCGCGGGAGCAGCGAGGCGTGAACGTTGACGGCCCGGCCGCTGACCGCATCGAGCAATGACTTCGGGATCCGGTTGCCGTACGCCGCCCATACGAGCAGCTCCGGACGGAGCGCAAGCAGCGCTTCGACCTCCTTCGGAGCCAGGCGCTCGGGCTGCAGCACCCTGAGTCCCATGTCGCGCGCGCTCTTCTTGACGGCGGGCTCGCGCACGACACCGCGTGAGGCGGGACGATCGGGCTGCGTCACGACACCGACGATCTGGACCGCTCCGTTCTCGCGTAGGCGTTCGAGCGCCTCGAGCGAGGGGACGGCGAACTCGGGCGTGCCGAGGAACAACGCGCGCTGTGCTAGGCGGAAACCGGTTCCTCCTCTTCGGGCTCGACNAGGTGCAGATCTTCGCGCGACTTCAGACGGTCGACGTAGAGCAGGCCNTCGAGATGGTCGGCCTCATGGAGCATGCATTGAGCACCGAACTCGTCGCCGACCACCGTGAAGCGCTTGCCGTTGATGTCGTTCGCCACCAGACGCGCCGCGAGCGGTCGATCGAGCACCCCGTACATGCCCCGGATCGACAGGCACCCTTCGCTCGTCTCTTCCTGTTCATCGCTCGTCCACTCGATCTTGGGCTCGACGGCGACGATGCCCGCCTGGTCCACGTCGATGATCGCGATGCGCAGCGGGACGCCGATCTGCGGCGCGGCGATGCCGATGCCGCGCGCCGCGACCATCGATGCGAACATCCGAGCCGCGATCGCCTCGAGCTCCGTTCGGGGAAGACGCGGCTTCTTGGCGGGCGCGTGGAGGATCGGGTCGCCGATCTGACGGACCTCGACGGCATTTGTGGAGACGAACTCCGGTGCGGACCACTTCGCGCGCCTCCCGGCGTCGATCCGCCAGGGCGTCCCCTTGGTCACTCGGAGCCGCGGGGGCGGCGGCGCTTCCGGGCTCTCCGGGAGGTTTGAGGGGGCATCCGGCCCAATCGACTGAGTCATCCCAGAAGTGTCATCGGGTCAACGTCGACCGTCCACTCGTCGCTCAGCGTGACGCGAGCCAGAACAACATCGGGGTGCGGACCGCGCAGGACGATCTGCGCGCGATAGGTCCCCGCGCGTTTCGCCGCGAAGGCTGGGGCCGGCCCGAGCACCTCGGCGTCGCCAGCGGCAGCCTCCCGCAGCCACTCCGCGAGCTCGCGCGTTCGGCGCTCGACTGTCTCGAGCTTTTTCGCCTGGGTCGANAGCAGCACCAGCCGCCCGAAGGGCGGATACCCGAAGCGGCGGCGCCCTTCGAGCTCCGTCTCGGCGAACGCGAGGTAGTCATGCTTCGCGGCGGCGCGGATCGCGTAGTGCTCCGGGAGATAGGTCTGGAGGATGCCGCGCCCGCCCGCGGCGCCACGGCCGGATCGTCCGAGGACCTGGGTGAGCAGCTGAAACGTGCGCTCCGCCGCGGTGAAGTCCGGGAGGTTCAGCACCGTGTCGGCGTTGACGACGCCCACGAGGGTCACGCGCGGCAGGTCGAAACCCTTCGCGAGCATCTGCGTCCCGACGATGACCTGGGCGTCGCCCGATCGCATGCGCTCGTAGGCGGCGGCGTGCGATCCCTTCGCGCGCACGGCGTCGCGATCCAGCCGGATCACCTTCGCGCGCGGCACGGCCGCTCGCACTTCCTCCTCGACCCGCTGCGTCCCGACGCCGAGCTGCTTGATGCGCGGACTGCCGCAGGCCGGGCACCNCTCGGGAGCGCGCGCCTCGCGCCGGCCGCAGCGATGGCANACGAGGGATCCATCCAGATGAAAGGCGTAGGGAATGTCGCAGGCGGGACACTTCGCGACGTACCCGCAGTCGCGGCAGAGCACGACCGTCGCGAACCCGCGGCGGTTCAAGTAGAGGATTGCCTGCTCGCCGCGCGCGACCGTTCGCTGAAGCGCCGTGCGCAGCACCCCAGAGAGCGTGCCGCGGTTGCCGCTCTTGAGCTCGAGGCGCAGATCGACGACCGTCGTCGGCGGAAGCGGCAGCTCCCCCACTCGTTCGGGCAGCGAGAGCATGGTGAGCTCACCTGCCCGCGCCGCCTGGTACGTGGTCACGCGCGGCGTGGCGCTGCCCAGCACGACCGCGCAGCCCGCGATCCGTCCGAGCGCGAGCGCCGCGTCGACCGCGTGGTAGCGCGGATCGCTCTCCTGTTTGTACGAGGGCTCCTGCTCCTCGTCGGCAACGACGAGGCCGACCCGCTCGAGTGGCGCGAAGAGCGCCGATCGCGAGCCGATCACGACATCCGCTGCCCCATCGAGCACGCGACGCCACTCGTCGAAGCGCTCGCCCGCTGAGAGCGCGCTGTGCAGCAACGCGACACGGTCGCCGAATCGCGCGATGAAGCGCGCGACGACCTGTGCTGTAAGGATGATCTCCGGCACGAGGACGATGACGCCGTCGCCGCGCGCCAGTGTCTCCGCGGCCGCGCGCAGATAGACCTCGGTCTTCCCGCTCGCGGTGACGCCGTGCAAGAGGAAGCCGCGCCCGCTCCCGAGCGCGCCGGTGATGGCGTCGATGGCGGCGCCCTGTGCTGGGGTCGCGGCCGGAGCCCCCGCTCTCTCTTCTTCCGCCAGACCGAACTCGACGGGGATCCGCCGGATCGCACGCCTTCCTTCGAGGGCGAGCCCGCGCCGTGCGAGCGCGCGCGCCGCCACGGCCGAGCCGCCTGCGTCCGCCAGATCCCTGCCTGTGATCGCACCGGCGGCCAGCGCGCGCAACGTGATGAGCTGCCGCGCGCCGAGGCGCGTCGTGCCCGCCATCGCGTCTTTGCCGCCCGGTGCGATGGCGAAGACCGCTTCGGTCCGCTCGCCGCGCGCCGCACCCAGCTTCGTCGAGCGCGCGCGGGACGCGAGCGCGGGCGGCAGCATCGCTCGGACCGCATCGGCGAGGCCGCAGCGATAGCGCTCGGCGATCCATCCTGCGAGCGCGAGCTGATGCGGGCGCAGGAGCGGCATGGGATGCACGAGCGCGTCGACGGACCGGAGCTCGCGCGCGACGACCGCGCCGTTCAGCGAGATGACCACACCCGGGACGGCGCGTTGTCCGAGGCCGACGCGCACGAGGTGCCCCGGTTCCAGCTCGAGACCGGCGGGAACCAGGTAACTGAAAGTTCGCGCGGGCCCGCGCACGCCCGCGAAGACGGCGACCTCCGCCGTTCGGGCGGTCATAGGTCGTAGTGCCGAGGCTTCTTCATCTCCTTCCGGATGATCTCGGCGATCTCCTTCACGGTCTTGTCGATCCTTCCGTCCTCGTTCACCACGACATAGTCGTATTCCGGCGCCGCGGCCATCTCGATGGGGGCGTTACGCATGCGGACGTCGAACTCTTCGGGCGACTCGGTGCCCCGCTGATGCAGGCGTTTTTGAAGCGCGTCGAGCGACGGCGGCATCATGAAGATTGTCAGGGCCTCCGGCAGCTTCGCTTTGATCTTCCGCATCCCTTGCGGCTCGGGCTTGACGATGACGATCCGATGGTCGCGGAGCGTGTCGGCGAGCGCATCCTTTCGGACCCCTTTGAAGTCACCGTGGACCATCGACCATTCGAGGAAGTTCCCGGCCTCGATCTCCGAACGGAACTTCTCGGGCTCGTAGAAGTAGTAGTCGACCCCATGAGTCTCATTCGCCCGCGGCTTGCGGCTGGTCGCGGTCACATACACGACCGCGTCGTCCAGCGACTTGACCAGGCGGGAGATGACTGTGTCTTTTCCCGCGCCCGACGGCGCGGAGATGATGACGAGGAGTCCCTTCCCGTCGATGCCGGTCAGCGGATCTGCTCCAGGACCGGGGTCGGGCCGATCGGCGGGCCCAGGGAGGTCAGGTAGGCCGCCAGGTCGGGCGCGAGCGGGGCCGTGAAGGTCCGCTCGCCGGCGTGGGGCAGACGCACGGTGAGGCGCCAGGCGTGCAGGAACTGTCGCTCGAGCCCGCTTCGGTCGCCTCGCCTTCCGTACACCGGGTCGCCAACGATAGGGAGTCGCGCGTAAGCGAGGTGCGCGCGGATCTGATGGGTGCGCCCGGTGAGCGGCCGCACGTGGAGAAGAGCCTGCCGCTCCGCGCCCGCGCGGAAAGCGGCGATACGCTCGAAGCGCGTCGTCGCCTCGCGCCCGCCCGCACGCACGACCATCCGGCGTCGGTCGTCCGGATCGCGCAGGAGCGGCGCCTCGACCACGGCCGGCGTCTCACCGGAATCGCCCCAGACGAGCGCGAGGTACTCCTTGCCGAACTTCTGGGCCTGGATCTGGCGCGCGAGTGCGAGGTGCGCGATGTCGTTCTTCGCGATGACGAGCACCCCGCTCGTGTCCTTGTCGAGGCGGTGGACGATGCCCGGGCGCGATGCCGCGCGGCCTGTCTCCGCGCTGATGCGACCGACGACCGCGTTCACGAGCGTCCCGCTGGCGTGGCCGTACGCCGGATGCACGACGAGACC
>JGI25382J43887_10000159_pt1 | contig 17899 bp, 13 predicted proteins | sample GraSoi013_1_40cm_3_FD_43887 | JGI IMG/M metagenome (IMG submission 43887) | reverse complement strand
CAAGCTCAGCTTCATCAAGAGCGGAATCGGATATGGGGTTCTACTATTGCGACTAGGATATTAGATTCTAGACAGTCCTCGCGCGTCATCGAACTCAAGTTTCGCTTTTCGATCTCATAACCCGGCTCATGATCCCGGTTCGACAATAACACAGCCGCGGAAGTCTGAGTGAAATCTTGGACGCCTANAAACGAGAATGCATGATGGACCGTTCNCGCTAATCCTCGCTGATAATTGCTCGCGGGACTGAACATTTCAGGGGAATTGCGTTGACGCCTATAGGTCCAGTCTAGACGTATCGAACTTCGACAATCTGTTCAAGGTTGTATAATGAATAAATAGCGTCGAGGTCCGGAGAACTTTCGTCAGTAGCGGAGTCGATGATTAGTTTGCAGGAGCTTTGTCATTGTGACTGAAGTCGTTTCTCTCGAGGAGGACATGTCTGAAACTCCGCAAGCCGAATCGGGAAAAAGACCGTCTGCTAGTCCACAAACGCTGAATCTGAAACGCCTCCGCGGACCTGATCTTACTGTCGCTCTTGTTTCCAAGTTTCCACCGTCGATAGGGGGAGAGGCGGAGTACTTCTATAGCCTTGCGACTTCCATATCGAAGATTTCCCCTGCGTTCGCGGTGGCAAATTACGAGACGAAGGCGAAGCTTCTAGAATCCTCCGATAAGCTACGCATCTTTCGCGTATGGAGACTCAATAGTCTTACATACCCTCTTAGGATTCTTCGGGCATGCCTAAGCCTGAAGCCTAGGCTGATTCACGCAAATCACGAGTACATGCTCTACGGAAGGCCCGCTTACGGGGCGCTATTTCCGCTACTCCTCTTACTCTTGAGGTTAACCCGAACCCCCATTATTCTAACTATGCATAGCGTTGTTCCGCGCGGTTCTCTCAAGACTGACTTTTTCAGAAGATATGGCTGGGAAAGGTTGGCCTCAATCTGGGGTCTTTGCTTTATGATTTGGACGAGACTTACTTTGAGACTNTCNGCTCATGTAATCGTTCATTCCCAAGCTTCCAAGACACTCTTGTGTTGCGAGTATGGGTGCCGATCCGATAAGATATCGGTTATCGGGCACGGCGTGGCGACTTTTCCTATCACAAACCAAAGCCGAGCAAAGGAATTGTTGAAGTTTGGAGATCGGCCCGTCGTTCTGCAATTTGGGTTTCTCCACGAAAAGAAAGGTACTGAAAGCCTCCTCCGGGCCTTGGGAATCGTGGTGAAAAATCATCCCAGCGCGCTCTTAGTGGTCGTTGGCGGTCCACACGTCTCCTACAGGAACGATCCCGCGTCGTTTCGAGAGTTTGTGTCGAGACTGACTTCCCTTGTCAAACAAAACGGCCTAGACAACAATGTCGTAATAAGAACGGAATATGTTCCCGACGAGCTTGCTCCAATATATTTCGCCTCGGCCGACATTGTCGCTCTTCCATACATCGAGCACTTCGGCGCTAGCGGTGTCTTGGCGCGAGCGATGGCAATGGGTAACGCAGTCGTTGCAACTCGAGTAAATCCCTTCTTCGAGACGATTGATGATGGGGTAACGGGCATCTTGGTGGAACGGAACAACGAGACTGAACTTGCTGACGCGATAGACGAGATGCTCTCTGATTCGAAATTGCGAGAGGCTCTCGGACGCAATTTAAAAGCTTCCGCGAGCAAGCTGTCATGGCAGAACGTGGCCAGGCAACATCTCGAATTGTACTCTCAGATTTCGGAATACGACTCAAAGTTGCACTACTAGCCGCGCTTCCAGCCGTGTACCGGCTACAAGCAGAGTTACTGCAAGTCTATTGAAACGCTTCTGCACGCAGCCTCAAATCCGGCGAGGTTGCCAAGCATAAGCGGCCGGGCCAAGTGATGCTCGTGACTCTACTTCTAGTCTAGAAGACGCAGGTATTCTCTTTCGACGAGTTCTGCAGCCCTGTCCCAGGAGTATTTCACAGAGTCTTTCTCGTTGTTTCTCGATATCATCTCTGCTGTCTTGGGATGTTTCAAGAGAGAGAGGACGGCTTCTGCCAGAGCATTACTGTCTCCTGTCTTGAATAGCAATCCATTCGTTCCATCCTTTATGATCTCTGGAAGGCCTCCCNTGTCGGAAGCTACGAGAGGTATGCCGCAAGCCATTGCCTCTAGGGCTACAATCCCAAATGCCTCGTAGAGGCTCGGCACAACTATGACGTCGCACCCAGAATAGAACTCCTTGAGCGCTTCGTCCGATAGTTCGCCTAGGAATGATACAGAACGACTCACCCTCGTCTCTTCTGCTAGCCTCTGAAGTTCTGGCAAATACCCGAAGTCTTTGCCTACGATCGAAATCTTTGCTGTTGGTATTTCTCTCAAAATTGAAGGTGCAGCTTTGATCAGGAATTGAAATCCTTTCGCCGAGGTTACTCTACCCACTGCTCCTATCCTAGGTGCGTACTCATCGGAGGCATGAAGAACTCGGCTCGGGGATTTAGACCAGAACTCTGTGTCAACGGCATTACGTATCACCGTGACCTTGCGGGGGTCGACCAGTCTTCTGAACTGGCGGGCGTCGGAGTCGGAAATACTCAAGATTTTCTTCGGAATCTTCAGCGCCCAGTTACGAGCTAATGCTACATAGAGGCTATCCAAGACCGGATGAGTCGGTGCTGTTGCTGGAAAGAAGCCGTGCGTAGTCAAGACCAAAGGTATTCGACGTACTGCCGCAACTAGAGCTGAGCAATCCGAGGTAAAATAGCCAAATCCATGAGCGTGTATGAGGTCACAGTCTTCCTTCATTAGTTTCCGGAAGTAGCCTTGGAGCGAAGGATACCTAGTGAATCTGTTTGAGGCATGGAACCTTCTGACCTGTATGCCTCGGTAGTATCTTTGTCTGATGGTCTCCCTATTCAGGTAGCTGATTCTTGGATAATGTGTTGCTAAATCGGACGTGTATACGATAATGTCATGTCCTCTGTCGACTAGTTTCTTAGACAGCTGGAATACGTGTTCCTCTCCCCCTCCGATTGCAGGCTTGAATCGAAGAATCGTCATTACGATTCTCATAGCATCTCAAACAGACAATAATCGTCGAAAGTAGTAAGTCGCGGCCTAAACCACCGAATTCTCTTCGTAGAGTGAAACGGGTTGGGCAAATCGGAGCAAACTGTAGTTCTGAGGGAAACCCTTGACAAGTTGGACTGTAGCGTTATAGTCTGAGGGAAGAATGATAACATATTTCGGTGTGAAACCGTTCGGGAGGGTTGTGGCAAGATACCCCCGTTGCGATGTTGAATTGTGGACGATAATTATGGGGTAAACGTTGGTGCTTTTGGCTACATGTGCAAATATGAGATCCGAGGCTAAGACTGGGGCCCCGTTTGGTATTAGGTTGTAGAGCTGTGCCAATTGCGCGTCGTTAGACGGGGGCAAATATGTTTGAACCACATGAGGTCCTGGTTGCAAATAGGGTGCCAGCGAGGGGTAAAGGGGGCAAAGGACCAAGAAGGCGACCAGAAGCAATGTCGACACGTTCCTTTGAATGGGGGCGATCTTCAACACTCGTGAAAAACCTGCCCATATCCGGTTTGAAGGGGAAAGATTGTTGAGACCAAAGATCATCGCAACAAACAAGGCGGGCACGATCAGGAAGTTGTACTGCCAATACAGGCTGGAAAAATTCGGGTTATTTCCGAAGACCGATACTGTGAACCATGGGATGGCCATGATCGAGGTTTTCTTGCTGGCAAGAGGAAGGAATCCTGCAAGTCCAAGAAGAACTAACCAGTATCCTATTTTCTGAAGGAGGAGGTTGGTAAGATTGAACGGGCTTATTCCGTAGGCTGTCGTAGCGGTAGGGATGAAGCCCACGCTGGGGTTAATCTCGAGGAATAACCGATTCTCTAAGAGAAATGCTACGGCAGCCGCAGTGAGGACGCCTATCGCCAATGCGACGCCTCTGGTCAACCGGCGATTCGTTATGAGAATTTGCAAATCTTGACGATTGACCACAATCAACTGGACTGCCGTAAAGAACAGCAGAGCGTTAGCTGACTCTTGGATTAGTCCTGTGAAGAGAAAGAAGAGAGCAGCCTTGTTGTATTGCTTCGATGTGAAAAAGTAGTAGCCCGAGAGAAGTGCAAATGGAATGATCGCTTCTTCATGGACGTCGTACAGATTAGCCATGATCAGGGGCGGGAACAACAAGTACAGGAAAGAGAGAAACAGAGATATTCTCTGGTCTTTTGTTATGTACGCGCACAGCCTGTAGACGGGAAAACTTCCGAGGGCCACAAACAGAGCCTGGAGAAACAGAAGAGTGGTTGCGCTGGGGTATAACCAGTATGCGCCCGCAAAGAGATACTTCACCGGAGAGAAATGGATTCCGAAGAAGTTGGTCGATAATGTTCCATTGGTGATAGCCCAGTTGGCGGTCTCAAGAGGAAGACCGGTTTGAAGGATCGTCGCGCTCATTTGCACATTGACACCCATGTCGAAGGATGGGTCCCCCAGATTATCGTACTGGACCCACGTGAAGTATGTCAAGACCGCAGTGTACAGAATGACACCGATAACGAGCGCGAGAGGTATCCCCTTGTGCTCATTCAGCATAGTTCGCCCAAACCACTTGGAACGAATATTCGCTGTCTTTTCAGCCAAGAGATAATCTTCTCTTCATTGGATTCGCAAGAAGCCACGAGATAGGATCTGAGTCAATCATCTCATTCTTGCGCGCCAGATTGNTCCGTCAGTTTGGGCTTGTGGGAACTTATTTGAAATGTGGCTCGAAATCCGACTATTGAAGAACGGCTTCATCACATTCTANGAATCGACAAGACCTAAGATCTTGAGAGCACTAAATAGTCGAGCGACGCCCATCTAAGGGGGTAGGGGATCTGATCGATCTTTATCGTCACCGTATGGGTTCCCGGGGTTAGATCGATTCCATNGAAATCTCGAATGATTGGAGTCTTAGAGTTATNATAGTAAATGATTCCTAGGATTCTTGCGTCAAGTGTTACGGTGAGGTTGTTGCCAGTCTGGTCCCAATACCGAATACTGACAGTGTAGGTTCCAGCCGAAGCTACGTTGAGGTAGTATGAAGTCTGNACGTGTATCGGAGCCTTATCCACGTAGACCTCGAATGCGTTGAGGCTCTCGGCCCAAGGCTCTGGTACGGGCCTCCAGGGCCCTGTGTGGCCAATATCGCCAATGAACAAAGGTATGGTTACGTTGGATAAGTNNCCCAGCATGGTGGGATTGTCAACGAATACTCCAGGCGAGACCTCTGTAAAGAGATTCGACGTGTAGCGGGGTAGCGGGAACGGGCGATAGAAGTCGCTGAATATAACGATGGGGTGCTGCAGGAGGGACACCGTGTTGTTTATGCCCGAGTCCCTGATTTGCTGCATGAATGTCGTAGACATGGCCCGGGCTATTGGGTCCGCGAATGGGGTCTCTTCCAGTTGGANGAGATAATTGGTGGATCCGAGGTATGACAGATGGTTTCCAACTATTGCNGAGGCCCAATTATCGTAGAGTTGGGATAGTCCCCCCGCGTACTCGTCTAGGTCATTGAACATGAAGATCGGGACTGTCGAGGACTTGAGATTTGAGCTCGCCCAAAGGAGATGCTGATACTGCGATGTGGTAATGAACAGATTATGGCTCTGGGTTGCGGTTCCATAGACAAGAGGCCAAGATGATACGATCACAATAACGATTGCGACGAGCAGTCCTCTTTGAAAGTTTTGGACTAGCGCAAGGCGAGTTCTTACGTTTCCCGCAACGCGGAGTAATCTGCTCCATCCCACTGCGACGAGCAGTGGTGTCGGAACCAGTATTACGCTGCGTTTTGCAAAGTTAATCAGTTGAGGGCTCGCGTATTGAGACATACCGACAAGTAGAGCGGCCGTTCCCCAAACCAGAACAACGACTTCGAGCCAATTTGTCCGACGCGCGGACAATGCGACAATCCCAAGTATGGTTAGAGGTAGCAAGGGCCCCAGATACAAGATCCAAGAACTCGCAGTCATTGGGCCCGACGAGAAATCGAGGGTACCGCCGGTGAGAAAGAGAATCTGTTGAAGGTGTACGCCATATAAGATGGAGGCAGGGAGGACAATGGCCACGATTGCATATCCAACTCTGGAAGGGTAAGGTCTCAATGTGCTCAGGCTTGCAACCAAGAGCACTGAAGTAAACAGTAGGGTTGTTTCGATATGAGTCAGCGAGGCTAGGCCCAATAATGTCAGCCCAGCGATGCACCGTGTTTGTCTTATTGACGAGGCCTTTGATAGAAAGATGATCGACGCGAGGATAAGTATCAACGCTAGCAAGTTCGCGTGAAGATCGGCGGGAATCCGATAGACGGCGTACCAGGCTGGGACAGCAAGTGCTACGACGGTTGCGGTGCGAAGGCCCAGGTGAATGAGTGCCAGTCTGCTCGTTAGAAAGGGAAGAGATGCAGCGAGAATCACTGGGAGAACTATCTCCATATCCATTGCTGGGATTCCTGTCCAGACGATGAATCCCGCAAATAGCTGATAGAGAAAATCGTAGGGCCCCTGCAACGCGAGTAAGGCTAATGGTCCCTGCGAAGCTACAAGATTAGACTGAGCCACATAGCCTGGAGTGTCCGATCCTATGGGCAGTCCGTCATGTCCCCACAGAATGTAAGATACAAAGAAAGCGAAGACGACGAAGGCAGTCGAAGCTAAGACCGCCATACGGAGTCTTGAGATATCGGTATCCGACAAAGACGATTCTGCCATAACTGTTTGACTAGCGGCTATAGGCCTCGATTCCTATTGATGAGAACACCGGCTGTGGCTACTAACCTTAAGAAGTTTATATCAAAAGCCAATCGATTGAGTCGACGTGCTGGATCTGCTCTACCGCGGTCTCGCTAGCGCTTTCGGCGGAGCCGGGACTTAATTATGAGTCGCCGCGAAAACTCCATGGAGGTCTCTCCTCTCCAGCTGAAGTCCATTCTAGAGAGGGAAGAATGTGAAGTCGTCCTAGTCGATGTACGCGAGAAGATCGAGTTTGAAGATTGGAATATTGAGGGAAGCGTAAACATTCCGCTCAGCCAGAGCGGTTTCGCCCAACGTGTAAGGGAACACGTCGCAAGACAAAGTGTTCTGACCATCTGTTCACACGGGACAAGGAGCATGCTCGCAGCAGAGACTCTCCGTCGAGAGGGTATTGAGGCAAGATCTCTCTCTGGTGGTCTTGTGGGATGGGGCAAGGTGTACACCAGTGCTGCTGTGCCGCTCCGTGATTCCGAAACCACTCTTCTACAAATCAGGAGAATGTCTAAGGGCTGTGCCAGCTACATCATTGCTTCAGGGGGCGAATGCGTCGTGGTGGATCCCTCGTCAAAGATAGAAGAGTATCTTAACATCGCAAGAAACGAAGAGTTCGAGATCACGCATGTTATTGACACCCACAAACACGCCGACCATATCTCTGGAGCTAAGACGCTCGCAGAGGCAACGGCAGCCACTCTCCACCTCAATCCCATGGACTCGTACCGATTTGACGAATTCAAGCCGCTTGAGGATGATAGCAGAATATCGCTTGGGAGGAAGAATGTCTCGATCACTGCCATACATACTCCTGGACATACGAAGGGAAGTATCAGCTTGCTAGTGTCTGATGAAGCACTTCTCACTGGCGACACAATGTTTCTGGATGGCGTTGGTAGACCTGACATTCACGAGGATCCAATCGCTAACGCCATGCAACTCTACGATACTTGTTGCCGAATGGTTACGCGGTTGAACCCCCGAATTAAAGTGCTTCCCGCTCACTTCGCATCCGGAGCTCAGCTCCTTAGCCCTCAGGCACTGACCGCGCCTCTCCATGAGATTTCCCAGAGGAACGGCTTCGGGTCAAGATCCCAAGAGGAATTTCTCAATCTTGTTCTGCAGAATCGTCGGCCAAGCCAGCAAATTACGAGACAATACTCAAGATTAACTCCGGCGAGGCTTTGTTCTATGTATGTGACGCGGATCTGCTCGAAGAGGGCCCAAACAATTGCCTCCTCCAACCCTCGCTGTTCTGATAATGGTTTCGTGGCTAATCCTGTAGACTCTCACGGAACAACACTAACGGTCGCCTCGGGCTCGACAACCCGTTCGGTCTGAGCGTAGACGGCCTCGGGCGACGCTACTCCAGCTCTCCATCTCACTTTTGGAGCGATTACGTTCCTCTTAGCCGCGATTCTGTCTTTGAATCTAACAAGGTCTCTAAGCATTATCTCCAGCTCGCCCTCTAGGCTCCTCGTTGGCTGGAAGCCCAGCTTCCTGAGGTTATCATGATCGACGTTGTAGTGGTGATTCTCTTGTTCGATGCGCGGGTTCTCGACCGTCCCGATCTTTACTTGGAGGCCGAGGCCTTCACTCGTCCGACTCACAATTTCCGCGAGCTCCCGGACGCTATAGACCTCGTCCAGCTGGTTGAAGACCCGATATTCTCCAGTGTCTGGTGGGTTTTCGATAGCGATCGACAAGCACTTTATCGAGTCTACGAGGGCGATGAAGCCTCTTCTCTGTCCNCCCAACCCATAGGGGCTGAGAGGGTATCCAATGACGGCTTGAGCGCAAAACCTGTTGATAACTGTGCCGAAAGANTCGTCAAAATCAAACCTAGTCAGCAGCTGGTTATCTTCGGTCTCGTTGGTGCGNCTTCCGTANACTACGCCTTGCATTACGTCCGTGGATCTCAGACCCCAGATCTTGCACGCTAGGGCTATATTGGCCGAGTCGTGCACCTTGCTCAGATGATAGAAGCTTCCCGCCTGTCTAGGGAAAGGGAGACGGGCCTTTCGGCCTCTGAACTCTATATCAAAGAACCCTTCAGGGATGTCGATATCAGGTGTTCCGTATTCACCCATAGTGCCAAGCTTGAGAAGGTGAGCGTTCGGAGCCCACTCTTTCATTGCAAAGAGAATGTTGAGTGTTCCAGTCACATTGTTCTCCTGTGTAAAGACTGCATGCTCCTGGTCGATCATACTGTACGGCGCGGATGGCTGCTCTCCCAGGTGGACTATGGCGTCAGGCTTGGATTCTCTAACTATCCTAGCAACATCATTGTATTCACGGAGGTCTCCTTCAAGGAAAGTAATCTCGGCCCCGAGAATCCTACGTGCTGCCGAAAGGCGCGTCTGCATTCCGNTGATCGGAGTCGCNCTCCAAGATCCCACTTCGCGCACGATCTTGCGCCGGGAAAAATTGTCGATCCCATAAACCTCGAATCCTTGGGATTCAAGGCGAAGTGCAAGCGGCCAGCCTAGATACCCATCNATACCACATAACAGGACACGATTCAAGGTCACAGCCTCAGGTCGGCATTTAACAGACAAGAGCGCGGGGCACAGCTCATTCTCGAAAACGGAAATCTGGAAGCTCCGAGTGTCTCTCTCAACTTAGAGCCGGAAGCCGGCTTCCTAGTTAGCACATTCGAGGGGGCACAAAAATGCTGTATATATGATTTCAGAAAANTCTGCTCTAATCTACACATGATTCAATCCGGGATTGGTCGAAGAACTCTACAGGGCCAATCTATGCAAAGGCATGGCGCTTAACATCAGGTGAAAGATCATTTTCTCTGGGGGAAATTCTTATGACAGGCGCGTTGGATTTCAACTTCCTTGATTGGGCTTTCCTTGGATATCAGTGGAAAAACTCTTAGCGATGCGTGAGAAGATCTCTGCTAAGACGGCGCCTACAACGAACATTGCGGTCGCTTCGACTAGACAGGACAGAATCTGGGTGACACTGCTTTGAAGCTACTCATGGCAGTTTCTGCTATTGACCTGATCGAGAAACCCCAGGCTACCAAAGCTTGGTGGTTCCTGTTTCGAGCATTGAGTGAGAAAGGTCATGAAATCGTTGTACTCCCGTTTTTGGGAAGACCGGTCGATTCGCCATGGTGGCGGTCTCGTGACAATCCAAGCAAGCTAATCTCATCTATCCTATATTCGGGATGGCGAGGTCGATCAAAATCGGCCCGTACGAAAGCATTCTATGCCAGACATTACAGGCGGATCATATTTCTTCCACGCTTCATCATTTCAAGAAGATGGAGGGAGAGCATAAACAGGGCAGTTGCCGAGGAGGGGCCGTTCGACGCCGCAATTTTTTTCAGCGTACCCCTGAACCTTCTTTCCACCGTTCCTGCCCATCTGAGGCAATGTTGTGGAGTCCCTTCAGTGTATTACGAAGCGGATATGCCGTCAATTCTTCCATCCTACGGAGGTATTCACTTCAGCTATTATTTTGGGGCGGACCTCTCCCAATTCGACGGCTTCCTAAGCGATTCCGATGGTGTGGAAGAAATAGTCACCAAGATGGGGGCAAGAAACGTTTCAACACTTCACTGGGCAGCTGACCCAAAAGTTCTGTTCCCCTTGTCGGTGGAGAAAGACACTGACGTTTTTTACACAGGCGGGACAAGCGCGTTCCGCCAAGGATGGATGGACAGAATGATAAGAGAGCCATCTCGTGAGATGCCGAACAAGATTTTTGCCATGAGTGGCTTAATGAAAGAGCACTACGAGAATGTGAAATCCTTAGGCTTCCTGGGCTTCGATTCTTGGAAGAGACAGATATGCCAGAGTAGAATTTGCCTGAACATTTCGCGGGTGGCGCACGCCTCAGTTAAGGGCACAAGTTCGACCAGAATCTTCGAGCTGGCCTCATTGGGGGCATGCATCGTGTCGAGCCCTCACGCAGGGCTGGAAAAATGGTTTGAGCCCGAGAAGGAGATCATTGTTCTTCATGACAACGATCGTCCAGCGGACGTCTACAGGCGACTTCTTGACTCCAGACAATTGATGCAGGAACTCGGCTTGAGGGCGAGAGCTCGGGTGCTTGAGGAGCACACCTATGATCACAGAGCGGAACAGCTTCTCGCTTACCTGGCGCGGGTGATTTAGATAACGTGGGGCAGAGTGCTTCCGGTGACGGATGATTCGAGGAGGTGAGCTGAAGCGTTTAGCAGAGTCACCAGAAATAGCGTCTTTAGACACCGAATCCAGATTGGCGCTGGTCTCCTCGTCGGGTTGCCCATCCTATACGTGTGGAGAACCGTCGTCGACCCATACCTCAGAAATGGAATGCCCACGGGGTGGGATACAGGTGCTTATCTCGCGTGGGCGAATAGCTTCGCTCTACGCGGGTTCGGCTACGTTCAGGACCCAGGATTCATGCAGTTTAGCGGGCTGAACCTTTCACCCCTTCTACTGCTCTCTGGAACTATTTCACTGACCAATTCTGAGTTGATGGGATACGTCGTTTTCCAGTCGGTAATCCTTTCCTTCTTCGTCGTCTCTACATTTNTTCTGAGCCGGGTCTTCCGTAAGTCGTTGGCTTACTCGATTCTCGTGTTTCTTTTTCTGGTTACTGACTCCGCTTTCATACGTATGACGAGGGACCTATACGCCAACCTCTTGACTATGGCTTTTCTTCAGCTAGGTCTGGCTGGTTTGGCCAAGCTAAGGATTGCACCCGGAAGGACCGCTGCTCTAACAGTCTATCTCTCTTCTACGCTCTTGCTCCTTACTGACGTCGAGATAGGGATCTTCGGACTCTTCGTTCTCTGGGGTTCAGCCTTGGTGACTGCTCTTCGAGAGCACTCGAACCGTAACGAAACAAGAGGTATTTTCACCCCGCTTGGTGCAGGCTTGATCACCGCATCCATTCTATGGATACCTTATGCTAGCAGTTACCTGTCGATCTCAGCGGTGACCATCGCAGGATCCGCGGCGCTCGATTGGTCAGCTCTCTGGACGCAACTTGGCGGGGTAGTAATCGTACCGTTTTGGATTGTCGGGATTGTCTATGTGACTTACGAGGTGATACGAGGGAGGGGTGGTATGCGTTCAAGCATTTTATTGAGTTGGGTTCTTGCTTTTGTTCTCTTTGCGGCAGCCTCACTACTCTTCAGACCAAGCTTGGCTTATCGAGTTGCTCTTCTTCTCCCTGTTTACTTCCTCCTGCCTGAGGCGACGATCTCAGTGAGTAACACATATCGTAGTGTCAGCCGGATCAAACCGTACGCAAGGCCACTAATGATGCTCGCATTATTGATTGTAGGTACTAGTATCGGTTTGTATTCAGCTACCACTTTCGTGACGCAGACAAGTCCAGATGCTACCTCACCGTACATTTCTATACAAGAATATCAGATCCTATCCAGCGTGAGCAACTATCTCAGATCGANCAATGTTAGTAGCCTCTCCACCGTTTTCTTGGTATACCCGCCGGAAAGGACCTACGATCCGAGCGGGGTGAGCCAATGGACCAATCTCTACGACAACTGGATATTCGCAACTGTCGGGCCGCACCTGACCTATTATGGAACCTTGGAGAACCTCACNATGCATATTCCTATAGACTTCATTTCATCCAATGAGGAGGCCAATTTCAAGTTCTACTCGACCGTTTTTGCCTCAAAACTCTCCGAGTCCAACCTTACGATTATAGTTGTCTCATTTCTGTACGGTGGGAGCCAGCCTGGACTTCTTGGGCTCTCCCAGCCGGTAACGGGAGTTTATGTGGGCAAGTTGGATTTCGCCTAAATCCTCCTCAGCAACCAAGTNCCCGGTTAGGCCGGTATCAGATCATCTCTGACAGATTTCTATGTCTGGTAGGTCTCAGGGAAATGTTGTTTACAACGGAATTTTATGTGATGGTCGATGGACTCAGTTCCATCCCTAGGCTTACCAGGTTCTTGGATGCACTTCGGAGACTATGAGTCTAGCAATTTCTTCGATTCAATTCCGAACGGATGGAGGCACCGATTGCTCGTGCATCATAGATTCCTATTACGAAGGCGCCACTTCCCGGATACCGTTGGCCGTATGGCGTGTCACAAGCCTCATCAAAGCTTGTTTCGCGCCACAAATTGCCTCTTGTTACGCGTTTGAAGGAGTAGACGTCCGAGAAAGTCAACGTTTTGTCCTTGATGAGTCTCGAGATACTTGGGTTGTATCCGATAGGCAGTGTAGCTACAATTTTTCCCGTCGGGGTTAGCATTGACTTCAAATGCTCGAAAACTCTAACAATCTTGTCGTCGTCTGGAATCGTCTCATCGAATCCCACGTGCTCGAGGGTCGAGATGCTTATTATGAGAGCATATTTGTGGCTGGATGCATATGTTTCAATGTCTTCGTTGATAACATTCTTCGCCCTCTCATACTTGTCTACGATGTCGTGATTCACTGGAAAATAATGCGATAGAACGTTTCCAACCTCCAGGATCTCGCCTCTTTCTTGCTCAACAAAGTCCCGTATAACAGGAATTTCGATCGCTCGCTCATTCATCCAAGTACGGTTGTAGTTGGCATAGAGGTATGGAATTCTCTTCCCTCCGAAAAGGAACACGCTGGGTCTTCTTCTCTTATATAGAAACTTCTGGAAGGGAGCCCATTGCCAGCCGAAGTAAAGGTAGTAGTATGCGCCCTTCTGTCTCAGCTTTACTAGGGTCCGGCCGATTCCCATAGAGATTCTTACCTGACTTAGCAGAACATTGCTAATGAAGATACTCATTCCGACCAAGNTTCTCGTANGTAGAACAGACTTGATCTGCCATCTTACGCCANGAAAAATTCTCGCTCCATATCAATGCCTTTCCTGACCAATCGGCCCACGAATCTTGCCTATACAAGANGATAGATAACGCTTCGAATAGCTCCCCAACGTTTCCGGGAGAGTACAGCAAGCNGGCTCCTCCGAGATATTCTTGGGAATCAAGGCAGTTAGCTCCGATTACNGGCGTTCCGCAAGACATCGCCTCTAACGTTGACAGTCCAAATCCAAAATAGGAGGGCCATACAAGCACGTCGACGGAGTTGTAAAGGTCGGATAGTTGTTCCTCTTCGACGAAACCAAGGAAAGACACCTTTTCAGCTATACCCTTGTTATCAGCAAGTTCAGTTAGGCTCCTAGTATACCCACCNTTCCCTCCGATGAAAAGTTGTGCTTCATGGGACTTGCAAAGCCGTGCAAACGCCTCGATGAGGTCTTTGGCACCCTTCAAGGAGTTTAGTCCCCCAAGGTACAAGACACGGGCGATCTTTCCTCTTCGCCTACCCTCTTTCGATCTGAACCTTTGGTGGTCGACCCCGTAACGAATGGTGTCGATTTGACCGGCGGGAATGTTGAATTCCTGCTTCAGCAGGCTTGAGTAGAAGTTGGAGGTCGTGATCACCTGGTCAGCATGTTTTGCCAGGAGGAGGTGCATCCTCTGGTTCGCATAGATAAGAGGTGAGTATCTCGAGAACAGTCGAGGTAACAAATCATGAATGGTCACTACGATCGGCCTCTTCCTTGCTAGTATCAGACTGCCCAGGCCATACTCTGAGGTGGCATGATAGATCTTTGCATCAATCTGCTTGAGGCGGAGAGCGGTCTCGATTTCGCGGATCACGTAGTTAGTTCTATTGGTCCTAGGAGCAACAAAGCGCACGTCGAGTCCAGACTGCTGACCTACACCTCTAATCAATTCGTAAGCATATCTATCGAGACCTCTTCCTGAATTCTTGGTCGGATANTTTGGAAATGTAACGAAGCAGACGTCACAGGTGACCATGGACTCAACCTCCGCTCTTCCGGGTCGCCGATGCAGTGGTGATTGTTCCCATTTTCAACTTGTAACATAAGGCACGTTTCATCTCGTCTCGAATCAAGCCATNCCTCTCGAGCCAGTTTCTTGAAGGATTCATGCAGCCTGGGCAACTGCACTAATGTTCCAATCTCTCACTCCCGTTGAACGACTTGGATAGAGGAAGGGGTGTAAAGATACCGTTTCAAATCCAGCAAGCTTGAGTAATAATCGGATCTCTTCAGGGTAGAAATATCTCATTGAGTGGAGTTCGGAGAATTCGTCTATCTTTCGCGGCCCTTTCTTGATCAACATCTTGTAATGTACTCTGCATAGGTCGTGCAGAGGATCCAGTCTCGGTGTTGCGGACCTTACGATTGTAAGCCCTTTTCGATGGACTGTTTTCACCCTCTTGGATGGTTTTATGGTTAAGACTGCGAGTCCGTTCCAAAAGTCGAGTATCAAGAGTCCGCCGTTGCTAACGTGCGTTCGCATCGCCTCAAACGCCCCTAGGGTCTGTCCAAGACTTGGGAGATATCCGATTGAGGCGAACATGCACAGGCAGGCGTCGAACTTTCCCATTCCTTGTAGGGATCTCATGTCTCCCTTCTCCAAACGAACCTTGCCGGAAATTCCGGCTAAGGTTATCTTTGTTCGAGCTATTGACAACATGTTCGCTGAGAGGTCTCTCGCTAACACCGTGTAGCCCCTTTTGGCTAGTTGGATGGTGTGCCCTCCTGTCCCACAAGCAACGTCTAGGATTCGGCGAACTCTTCTCGTTGCAAATTCTCTGAAAAGTAGCTCTAAGTAGTCACATTCCTTTTCGTAGTCCTTGTCCCCATAGAGCAAGTCATAATAGTTGCTGTATTTTCTGCCGAAGGATGACAACGGATCTTCAGCTCTCGACCGAACTATCTGTCCAAGGAGTACCTGGTTATGATTATATTTCTGTCATCGGGGTATAGCGGAGCGTCCCAGGGGAATGCGTCGCCTCTCTGGTTTGCCTTCCATCGCTTGAGATCGCTGTCAACCATGTCTTTAACCAATTCGTCAAAAGTCCTCCTTGGCTTCCACCCCAGGGTTTCCCTGGCCTTCGTGGGATCCCCTGCGAGGCTGTTTACTTCGAGGGGCCTGATGAGCCTCTTCTCCTGTATCAGATGCTTGGACGAATCTAACCCAGAGTGGGCAAAGGCCGTATCGACGAATTCCTGGACTGAACGGGTCTCCCCTGTAGCGATGACATAATCGTCAGGCCTGTCCTGCTGCAGCATCATCCACATCGGTTCCACATAGTCCTCTGCGTGTCCCCAGTCCCTACAAGCTTCNAGGTTGCCTATGGCTAGGCTATCCTGAAGCCCTAATGAGATCTTTGCGCAGGCATTGGAGATTTTCCGGGTTACAAATTCCAAACCTCGTAGAGGGGATTCGTGGTTGAAGAGAATTCCGTTGCAGGCAAAGAGACCGTATCCGTCTCGGTAGACCCTTGTGGCCCAGTAGGCGTAAAGTTTGGCCACGGCGTAAGGACTTCGCGGTTCGAACGCTGATCCCTCGTTCTTTAACGGAGAGGGAGAGTTTCCATACAGTTCGCTGGTAGATGCTTGGTAGAACGCGGTGTCCTTCGACACTAGCCTTATCGACTCAAGCATTCTCGTGGTTCCCAGCGCGGTGATGTCGCCGGTAGAAAGCGGCTGTTCAAACGAGGCGCCGACAAAGCTCTGCGCAGCGAGATGGTAGACCTCGTCGGGTGTCGAGACGTTGAGAGCCTCGATGATCGAGCTCATGTCTGCCAGGTCCGTGGACACGAGTTTGACTCGATCATAGATTCCGAGGCTCTGAAGTCGCCAGAAGTTCGGGGTAGATAATCGTCGGAATGTACCGTATACCTCGTATCCCTTGTCGAGAAGAAACCGGGCAAGGTATGCGCCATCTTGGCCGGTTATCCCGGTGATCAGAGCCCTGCGCGTCGTTTATGGCACCTAGTTTCTCTTGAAGAAGTCGAGGACACAGTCGGACACGTACGATATGTCGTCGTCAGTAAGCCCACTACCTGAGGGCAGGTTGATTCCGCGTCTCGAAATATCATCCGCCACTTTGTAGCTCTCTCCACCATAACGGGGAGCGTAGTAGGGTTGACGGTGGATAGGATAGAAGAAGGTTCGGGTCTCGATCCCTCTCTCCGAGAGCCATGACATGAGGTTGTCTCGCTCTGATGGATCATTCAAGAGGATGGAGTACATCCAGTACACGTTCTTGGCCCATTTCATCTCTGGCGGAAGGATAATCTTGTCGTGGGACAAATTCTCAAGTAGCTTGTTGTACAACCGGGCGTGATTTATCCTTCTACTTATCATGTCGTCGATCCGCTCCATCTGAGCCAATCCCACTGCGGCCTGAAGCGATGTCATTCGATACCCGAATCCAAGCGCCTCGTGCCAAAAGTGTTTTCCTCCACGACCGAAAGCGTGAGCTCTTAGCCAGCGCATCTTGTCTGCCAACTCCTCGTCTTTNGTAACGTTCATTCCGCCTTCGCCGGTAGTGATGATCTTGTTAGAATAGAAACTGAAGCTGCCTACGTCCCCGAGAGAACCCACGGTCCGACCCTTGTATCTCGCGCCGTGAGCTTCCGCAGCGTCTTCGATTATTCGGAGCCCACGCTCTGATGCAATCTCAGCTATTGGGTCCATGTCAGTCGGATGTCCGTAGATATGGACGGGCATGATCGCTTTGGTTTTCCCTGAGATCTTTTTATGAACAGCCGAAACGTCCATATTCCAAGTTTCCGGATCTGCGTCAACGAGGACAGCTTTGGCTCCAGTGTATTCAATGGCGTTGATCGATGCTATCATGGTGAAAGTGGGAAGAATGACCTCGCTGCCCCTGCCGATCCCCAGTGCAACAAGCGCCAAATGGAGAGCCGTAGTTCCACTATTAGTCGTGACGCCAAAGCGGGTCTCGCAGAAATGAGCGAACTTGTCCTCGAACTCACCTACGAATGGGCCCAGAGAGCTTATCCAGGAAGATCTTATGCACTTCGTAAGATACTCTAGCTCTCGCTCACCAAGGACGGGAGCGCATATGGGAATCTTCCTTGTCTGCAGCACGATTTCAGGGTTGTAAATCGACAACTTAACGCTTACGCGCTACGGTTCTGTTAACTTATCGTCGGATGCCTCTCTGACGTATACGGTGGGTTCTGGTTCTTGTCGTTCATTGTTGGCTGTCAAGTCTGTCTGGCAGCACTATGCTCCAACACTGGAAGTGTTGGAACTACTGGAAGTGTTCAGGAGGATGGTCAACGAGTCCATACGGAT
>JGI25382J43887_10000156_pt1 | contig 17975 bp, 16 predicted proteins | sample GraSoi013_1_40cm_3_FD_43887 | JGI IMG/M metagenome (IMG submission 43887) | reverse complement strand
GCGGCTTCGCACTCCCACGCCGGTCGATCGAGCACCTGGACTGCTCGTCGTTCGAGCGCCGGCTCCGCCGGCGCCATCCCTTCCTGGGGGAGGTTTCGGAGGGGGCCGTCGCGGCCCCCTCCGATTGATCTAGATGGCCATGAAGCCGGAGGAGGTGCTCCGCGCGATCGCCGCCGGGCGGGGCGACGCGATCTGCGTGCCGACGATGACCACCTCGCCCGCCTGGCGCACCCTGGCGCCCGACGACCTCTCGATCACCTGCGTCGGCTTCATGGGCGGCGCCTCGGCCCTCGGGCTCGGGCTGGCCCTGGCCCGGCCGGAGCGGCTGGCCCTGGCCCGGCCGGAGCGGCGCGTGCTCGTCCTCGACGGCGACGGCTCGCTCCTCATGCAGCTCGGCTCGCTCGCCACGATCGCCGGCGCCCGGCCGCGCAACCTGGTGCACTTCCTGTTCAAGAACGGCGTCTATCACACCTCCGGCGCCCAGGAGATCCCGGGTGGGTTCGATGTGGACTTCGTGATGATGGCCAAGGGCGCGGGCTACCGGGCCGCCTACACCATCGGCGACCTCGGCGAGTTCCGCCGCCGGCTGCCCAAGATCCTCACCGAGGAGGGGCCGCTGCTGGTCGAGCTCGTCACGGGGCTGGCGGCCGAGACGCCGATGACCGCCCGCGGGGGCAAGCCGTTCCACCAGCAGGCGGAGGAGCTGCGCCAGAGGCTCCTCCGGGTCGGGGCCTAGCCATGGAGTTCGGCCTCTTCACGGAGTTCCAGTGTCCGGCGGGGATGAGCGAGGCCGCGGCCTTCGACGAGTCGCTGGCGCAGATGCGGGCGGCCGAAGAGGTCGGCCTCGACGCCGTGTGGCTGGCGGAGCTGCACTTCCAGAAGGACCGCTCCGTGCTCTCCTCGCCGCTCGTCGTGGCCGCCGCCCTGGCCACCTGCACCCGGCGCGTCAAGATCGGCATCGCCGTCCAGGTCTTGCCGCTCAGCCATCCGCTGCGGCTGGCCGAGGACGTGGCGACGGTCGACCAGCTCTCCAAGGGGCGGCTCGACTTCGGCGTCGGCCGGAGCGGTCTGCCCGGGCACTATCAGGGCTTCAACATCCCCTACAGCGAGAGCCGCGACCGCTTCCTGGAGACGCTCGACATCCTCCTCAAGGCGTGGACCCAGGAGCGGTTCACCCACGAGGGGAAGTACTTCCAGTTCCGCGACGTGTGCGTGATGCCCAAGCCCTACCAGAAGCCGCACCCCCCCGTCCGCATCGCCGCCACCACCGAGGAGACCTATCCGCTGGTGGGGCGCATGGGCTACCCCGTGTTCCTGGCAGCGCGCACCGTCTCCATCCCGGACCTCACACGCTTCGTCGTCGGCTACCACGAGGGCCGGGCGGCTGCCGGTCATCCCGGCCGCGGCGACGTGGCGCTCAGCATCCCGGTGTACGTGGCGGACACGGATCGGCAGGCGCGCGACGAGGCCGAGGCGAGCACCATGCAGTTCTTCCGCGCGATCGCCAAGGCGCTGCAGAAATCGGACGGGGCTTCCCAGCAGACCACCGAGGCGCGCGAGGGCCGCGCCCAGCGGCTGGCCGAGATCAGCTACGACGACGTGCTCCGCGAGCGGGCGGTGTTCGGGAGCCCCGGGACGGTCGCCGACCGCCTGCTGGAGCTGCGGGAGACGATCGGCTTCTCGAGCCTCTCGGCCTGGATGAACCCCGGCGGGCAGATCCCGCACGAACGGGTGCTCCGCTCGATGCGTCTCTTCGCCGAGCGCGTCATGCCGCGCCTGGGCTGATCCCGCCGGGCGCGCGCGCCAGCCCCAGGCAGAACGCGCCCACGAAGCCTTCGAGCGAATGGGCGAAGGCCAGCGTCTCCGCGTTGGCGGACCGGAGCCGCGCCGTTGCCGCCTCGGCCTCGGTCCGCACCCGGGCCTCATCCACCGTCAGCAGGCGGCCGCGATCGAGCACCAGGCGCCCGTCGATCATGACGCGGTCGACCGCGGCGCCGCTCTCGCCGTTGACGAGCTGGAGCATCACGTCGTTGAGCGGCACGTAGTTGACGTTGGCCAGGTCCAGGAACACGACGTCGGCCTTGAAGCCCGGCGCCAGCCGGCCGATCTGCTCCGGCATGCCGAGGACACCGGCGCTCCCCGCCGTGGCCAGCGTGAGCGCCTCGTCGACCGTCAGCCAGCGCCCCGAGTCGGGCGTCCGGATTCGCGAGAGATAGCTGGCGAGCCGGGTCGCCTCGAACATGTTCTGCGTGTCGGAGGAGCTGGCGGAGTCGGTGCCGACGCCCACCCGGAGGCCGCCCTCGAGCATCTGACGCACGGGCGCCACCCCCGAGCCGAGCCGGAGATTGCTGAGCGGGTTGTGGGCGACGCTCGCTCCGGCGTCGGCCAGCCGCGTGACGTCGTCGGGCTCCAGCCAGATCGCGTGGGCGCCGCTGAACCGGGGGCCGAGCAGCCCGAGGTCGCCCAGGTGCGCCGTGAGCGTCTTGCCGTACTTCTTCCGCCCCAGCACNGCCTGGGCTCTGGACTCGNCCAGATGGGTCTGCAGCCCGACGTCGAACTCCCGCGCCAGATCGCGGCAGGCCCTGAGGAACTCGTCGCTGCAGTGCAGCGGGATGGTCGGGCCCAGCGCCGGACGCACGCGCGCCCGATCGAACGGCCACGTGCGGAGGATCCCGCGGCAGGCCTCGATGCTCGCCTCCCAGGGCGCGGTGCGGATCTGCTCCACCTGGCGCCGCGCCGGCTCCGGCACCGACTCCACGAGCCCCGGGAGCGCCTGCCAGAGCGTGCGGTCGGCCATCATCGGCGCCACTACGGCCCGCAGGCCCACCTCGTGGTACGCGCGCGCCACGGCCTGCACGCCTTGGACCGTGGGCAGGGGGAACTCGACGAAGAGGTCGTAGCAGGCGGTGCAGCCCCGGCGCACCATCTCGATGGCGGAGAGCTGGGCGGAAAGGTACTTGTCCTCCAGCGTCCGGTTGCCGTTCACGGCGGTGCTGAAGGTCAGCAGCACCTCCAGCGGTGCGCGGTCGGGGATCAGGCCCCGCGAGAGCGCTCCGTGGGCGTGAGTGTGGGCGTTGATGAGCCCGGGGATGAGCAGCCGATCGCGCGCATCGAGCTCGGCAGCGCCGGCGGGCGAGGCCATCCCCGGACGGCCGATCTCCCGGATGCTGTCGCCCGCGATCAGGATGTCGGCGGGCTCGGCCCGGTGGCCGCCGATGTCGAGCACCCGTCCCCCGCGAATGATCGTCGCCGTCGTCACGGCTGGCTCGCCATGTAGTGGCCGATGGTGTGCGCGTCCGCCGTCTCTCGCGACGTCTCGTGCACGAGCCGGCCCTCGAACATCACCACGATGCGATCGGCCAGCTCGAGGAGCTCGTCGAGATCCTCGCTGATCAGGAGGACGGCCGCGCCGGCGTTGCGCGCGCCCATGATCCGGGCGCGGATCTCGGCGGTCGCCGCGAAGTCGAGCCCGGCGCACGGGTTCTGGGCGATGAGGACCGCGACGTCTTCGGACAGCTCACGCGCGAGAACGGTCCGCTGAACATTGCCGCCCGAGAGCGTCTCCAGACGCGCCTGGGGGCCTGGCGTCCGGATGCGGTAGCGCTCGATCAACGCGCGCGCCTGGGCGCGCAGCGCCCGCCGGCTCACCAGCCAGCCGCCGATCGTGTTCCGGCGGTCGTCGAAGTTGCGGAAGGCGAGATTCTCGGCGACCGACATGGTGCGCACGCAGGCGTTGCGGAGGGGCTCGTCGGTGAGGACGAACACGCGATGGCGGCGCATCTCGGCCCGCGTCCGCGCGTAAACGGCGCCGCCCACCCGGATCGCGCCCGAGGCCGGCTCCCGCTGCCTGGCCAGGACCTCGACCAGCTCGCGCTGCCCGTTGCCCGATACGCCGGCCACCCCCACGATCTCGCCGGCGTGGACGCGCAGCGAGACGTCGCGGACGGCGACGGTGCCCTTGTCGTTGAGAACGTTCAGGCTTTCGACCTCGAGCCCGATGGCCCGTGACGCCGTCGCCTGCCGCGCGGCCGGGTCGGGGATGCTGGCGGAGCCGATCATCATCCTGGCCAGGTCGTCCCGGGTGAGGTCCTTCACCAGCCCGCCGCCGACCCGGCGTCCCGCCCGGAGCACGGTGACCTCCCGCGCGAACCCCAGCGCCTCGCGGAACTTGTGGGTGATCAGGACCACGGTGAGCCGGTGCTCCTCCGTGAGCTCGCGCATGGCCTTCAAAATTTGGTCCGCCTCGTCCGGCGTCAGCACGCTGGTCGGCTCGTCCAGGATGAGGATGCGGCGCCCGAGGAACAGTTGCTTGAGGATCTCGAGCTTCTGCTTCTCGCCGGCGGCCAGGGTGGCGACCGGCCGGGCGGGATCGATCGCGAAGGGCATCCGCCGCTGGAAGGCGTCGATCTTCGCGCGCTCCTCGTCCCACCGGATGACCGCGGGGAGATCCTCGGCGCCGAGGACGAGGTTCTCGGCGACCGTCATGCTCGGTACCAGCGTGAAGTGCTGGTACACCATGCCGAAGCCGAGCCGGTGGGCCTGCCGCGGGTTGCCGATCGCCCACTCCCGGCCGCCGACCAGCACGCGGCCGGCGTCCGGCCGATGGTAGCCCATGATGCACTTCACGAGCGTGCTCTTGCCGGCGCCGTTCTCGCCCAGGACGGCGTGGAAGCTGCCGGGCGCCAGCGCCAGGGACACGCCGTCGAGCGCCAGGAGGTCGCCGAAGCGCTTGGTCATACCGAGGACCTCGACGGCAGGCGGTGCCCCCGTCATTTGCTGATGGTGAGCTCGCTGGGCGCGCCGGCCAGCGCGTGCCGGGGCGAGGAGCTGGCGATGAGGAGGATCAGCGTCAGGACGTACGGCGCGGCGCCATAGAGGTAGTAGTTGGACGCGATGCCCACCGATTGCAGCGCCGGCCCCAGCGCGGTGGCGCCGCCGAAGAGCAGGGAGACCCAGAAGCAATGAATGGGGTTCCAGCGCGCGAAGATGACGAGCGCGATCGCCATCAGCCCCTGACCGCTCGACAGGCCCTCGTTCCATGTTCCCGGGTAGTAGAGCGACAGGAACGATCCGCCCACGCCGGCCAGGAAGCCCCCGGCCATGGTGCTCAGCGTCCGCACGGCGCCGACCGAATACCCGAGCGCCTTCGCCGCATCGGCGTTGTCGCCGGCGGTCCGGACGACCAGGCCCCACCGCGTGTGGCCGAGCCCCCACAGCAGAAGCGGTGCGAGCACGGCCCCGACCACGAACAGCGCGTTGACTTCCAGCGCCGCCCGGATCTGGGGCGAGGCGCTCCAGGCGCCGAGCGCGACGTGCGGCAGCCGCGGCGCCACCGGCTCGATGAAGGGCTTGCCGAGATAGAACGCCAGCCCCGTGCCCAGGAGGAACAGGGCGATGCCCACGGCGATATCGTTGACGCGGGGCAGGGTCGAGACGCCGCCGTGCAGGAGGCCGAACGCCGCGCCCGCCGCGCCCGCGACCAGCACGCCCAGCCACGGCGAGCCGCTGAGGTAGGCGACGGCGTAGGCGCTCATGGCGCCCATGACGAGCGTGCCCTCGAGCCCGAGGTTCACGCGGCCGCTCTTCTCGGTGAGTGTCTCGCCGAGACTGACGAAGAGGTAGGGCGTCGAGACCCGGGCGGCGCCGCCGAGCACCGCGATCACCACGCCCCACCAGCCGAGATCCGTCGCGGGCGGCATGTCAAGCCGCCGGCGGCCGGAAGATCTTGAATCGTCCGTAGAGCGTGTTGCCCGCCAGCACGGCGACGAACAGCAACCCCCGGAGCACGAGCGTGGCGGCGTCGGGCAGNCCGAAGCGCCGCTGGAGGAGGCCGCCGCTGGCGGAGATCCCGCCTAGGAGAATCGCCACGAAGACGACGGCCAGTGGATTCTGCCGCGCCAGGAAAGCCACCAGGATGCCGGCGTACCCGTAGCCGACGACCAGCGACGAGCTGGCGAAGCCGTGGACGGCGACGATCTCGATGGTGCCGGCCAGCCCGGCGGCGGCGCCGCCGACGAAGCAGGTGGCCAGCACCATCGCCCCGATCGGCAGCCCCGCCATCTGGGCGGCGCGAACGTTGCCGCCGAGAATGTCGACGGCGAAGCCGAAGGTGGTGTGCCGCATCAGCCCCCAGGTCAGGAGGCAGGCGACGACGCCGAAGGCCAGGCCCCAGTGGACACTCGTTCCCGGCAGCTCGCCGATCATGAGCCGCTCGCCGATGCTCCAGCTGGCCGGCTTGAGGACCTGGGCGAAGTCGCGGATCGGGCCGGTGACCAGGTGGTTCATGACCGCGATGGCGATGTAGTTCAGCAGCAAGGTGCAGATCGTCTCGTTGACGCCGCGCCAGTGGCGCAAGGCACCGGCCGCGCCGATCCAGAGGCCGCCGGCCAGGGCGCCGGTCATGCACATCAGCGCCACGGCCAGGGGCGGCGGCCATCCCGCCAGCGTCGCGCCGACCAGGACCGTGGCCACGCCGCCCACCACCAGCGCGCCTTCGCCGCCGATCACCAGGAGCCCGGCCCGGGCCGGCAGCGCCGTGCAGAGCCCCGTCAGCATGAGCGGCGCGGCCTGCGTGAGCGTCTGCTCGATCGAGAACCAGGTGCCGAAAGCGCCCAGGAAGAGGGCGGCGTAGACCTCGAGCGGGCTGAGGCCGCGGAGCGCGACGAACGCGCCGAAGAGGACCAGAGCGCCGAGGAGCGCGGCCGCCGAGATCGCCGCCGTCTCCGCCCCCGACCGGGCCAGCACCGGCTACTTCTTGAGGCCGGTCTTCCCGATCGCGCCCTCGACGAGGAAGTTGACGGCGAGCTTGAACTTGTTGTCGTCGTTGGCGATGACCTGACCCTCTTTGAGGATGACGTTGCCCTCGTTGTCCTTGAGCGGCCCCTGGTAGAGCTTGAACGTGTCGTCGATGAAGCCCTGCCGGATCTTGAGGATCTTGCTCCGCACCTCCGCCGACACCGAGCGGCCGAAGGGACTGATCGCCACCATGTCCTGCCGGAAGCCGCCGCGCANGAGATTCGGGTANGAGCCGCCGGTCTGCCAGGCCTTCACGAACTGGGCGCCGGCGGCCCAGTTCCACTCGGCGCCGGTGAGGAAGCCCTTGGGCGCCAGCTCGCTCACGTCGGTGTGGTAGCCGCAGGTCCCGATCCCGCGCCGCTCGGCGTTCTCGACCACGACCTTGGCGCTGTCCACGTTGGCCACGATCACGTCGACGCCCTGGTCGATCAGGCTGTTGGTGACCTCCGCCTCCCGGACCGGATTGTTCCAGTCGCCGGTGATCACCACCTGGCAGGTGATGCTCGGGTTGACCGCGCGGGCGCCCAGGATGAACCCGTTGGCGTTGTTGAAGATGAAGTAGAGGGGCTTGCTGCCGATGAAGCCGATCTTGCCCGTCCTGGTCGCGTGCCCGGCGGCCACGCCGCAGAGATAGTGCGGCTCCTCCATGTAGCCCCGGTAGCCGATCGTGTTCTTGGGATCGCCCTCCTTCCAGAGGGCGCCGATGTGGACGAAGAGCACGTCGGGGTGCTTGGGGGCGAGCTTGAGGACGTTCGGCCAGTACCCGAACGAGGTGGCGAAGACCGCCTTGGCGCCGTCGTGGCGGATCATGCCCTCCATGACCTTCTCGACCTCGACGGTCTCCGGCACGTTNTCCTGCTCGATGAGCTTCACGCCCTCCAGCCGGGCGATCTTCTTGGCCGCCACCGCGTGCGCCTGGTTCCAGCCGTAGTCGTTCTTGGGCCCGACGTAGATGAAGCCCACCGTCAGCGGCTTCACGGCGGCACGGGCCTCCGGGCCGGGCAGGAGGCTGGTCAAGCCGCTGGCGGCCAGGAGGCCGGCGGTGCCGGTGACGATGTGGCGGCGCGTCAGGGTGACATCGCTCATGGCTTGCTCCTCCTCCCCGGTGGGGGCGACATACAATAAACAAAAACGGGGAGCCTGGCTACCGTGACCGACGACGTTGCCGCGCCCTTCGACGTCTATCGCGACGTCGTCCGGCCCGAGTGGATCGACCACAACCGGCACCTGAACATGGGCTACTACCTCGTCGTGTTCGACCTCGCCACCGACGAGTTCCTCGGCTGGGTCGGCCTGGACGAAGGGCACCGCCGGGACCGGCAGGTGACGACCTTCTGCCTGGAGGCCCACGTCACCTATCACCGCGAAGTGCGGGCCGGAGATCCCCTGCGCTTCACCACGCTGCTGCTCGCGCACGACGAAAAGCGCATCCACTACTTCCACGAGATGTACCATGCGCGGGAGGGTTATCTGGCCGCCACCAACGAGCTGCTGTCCCTGCACGTCAGCGAGCGCACGCGCCGCGGCGCCCCCATGGCGCCGGAGATCCTGGCGCGACTGGCCCGTATCCAGAAGGCGCACGACGCGCGGCCCCGACCGCCGCAGGTGGGCCGCACGATCGGTCTCACGAACCGGCCGGGGCCGCGACCGCCCTCGGGCCCCCGATGAACGGTCCGTCCTCCGTCGTCACCGCCGCCACCGGACCGGCCTCGAGCGCCCTCCGGTTCGCGGCGTTGCACAGCCCCGCGTACCGCTGGTACTTCCTGGCCGGCCTGCTCACGATGGTGGCCGACAACATCGAGCACGTCATCAGCTACTGGGTCATCTTCCAGGCGTTTCACTCGCCCTCCCTCGCGGGCTTCGCCGTGATCAGCCACTGGCTGCCCTTCCTGATCTTCTCGGTCTACACCGGTGCCCTGGCCGATCGGTTCGACTGCCGCCCGCTCATCCAGGTCTCCCAGGCGCTCTTCATGGTGGCGTCCCTGGCGTGGGGCCTTCTCTTCCTCACCGGAACGCTCCAGATGTGGCACGCGGTCGTGATCCTGCTCATCCACGGCGCGGCCGGGGTGGTGGCGGCGCCGGCCACGCAGCTGATCCTCCACGACATCGTCGGCGCGGAGCATCTGCAGAGCGCGATCCGTCTCTATGCGAGCAGCCGCTATCTGTCCATCCTTCTGGGGCCGGCGGTCGGGGGCGGGCTCATGCTGCTCCTGGGCCCGGCCTGGGGCCTGCTCGCGAACGTCCTCATCTACCTGCCCTTGTGCGCGTGGCTGATCCGCGTGCCGTACACCGGGCATCTTCACGACGGCGATCGACGGGGGCCGGCGCCGCGTTTCGGGCTGCGCGAGGCGTGGGTCCTCTTTTCCCAGGTGCGCTCCGACCGGCGGATCACCGCGATGATCGTGCTGGGTGGGGCCACCTCCTTCTTCGTGGGCAACGCCTTCCAGGCCCAGATGCCGGAGTACGCGCAGCACCTCGGCGCCGACGACACCGGCATGCGATACAGCGTCCTGCTCGCGGCCAACGCGGCCGGCGCCGTGATCGGCGCCGTGCTTCTGGAGAGCGCCAATCTCCTCCGGCCTCACGTCCGAACCGCGATCCTCTGCGCGATCGCCTGGGGCGTCACCATGGGGCTGTTCCCGGCGGCGGGCAGCTACGGCCTCGCGGTGGCGCTTCTGGTGCTGGCCGGCATTTTCAACATCGCCTTCACGTCCATGGCGCAGACGCTGGTGCAGCTCCTGGCGCCTCCNCGGGTGCGCGGGAGTATCGTGGGGCTGTTCAACACGGCGATCCTGGGCCTGAGAGCCGGCAGCGGCGTGACGGTGGGCATTCTGGGAGCGTTCATCAATGTCTACTGGTCGTTGGCGCTGAGCTCGGCCGCGGTGGTCGTGACGGCGCTGGGGCTGCTCTTCCTCGACGCGAGCCCGTCGCGAAGCAGCAAGCCTTGAGGGAGCGCCTCGGGTCCAACCCGGACGAGAGGCGTGAGACGCTCCCGAAGGAAGGAGAAGACGATGGCGGAGATCACGATCGGTTTGCTGCATCCGGGAGAGATGGGGAGCGTGGTGGGCGCGTGCGCGCGCGCGGGCGGCGCGCGCGTGCTCTGGGCCTCCGAGGGTCGCAGCGCCCCCAGCCGCGCGCGCGCGGCGGCCGATGGCCTGGAAGACGCCGGTGCGCTGGGGGCGCTGGTCGCCCGTAGCGCCGTGATCCTCTCCGTCTGTCCCCCGCACGCGGCCGCCGACGTCGCCCGGGCCGTGGCCGCCCTCCGCTTTTCCGGCATCTACGTGGACGCCAACGCGATCGCGCCGGCGACCGCCCGCAACGTCGGCGCGATCGTGGAGCGGGCGGGGGCCACCTTCGTGGACGGGGGCATCGTGGGTCCACCCCCGCGGACTCGCGGCACCACGCGGCTCTATCTGTCCGGCCGGGAGGCCAAGCGCGCCGGTGCGCTCTTCGCCGAGACCCCGCTGGAGACGATCACGCTCGATGGCCCGCCGGGGGCGGCGTCCGCGCTCAAGATGGGGTATGCCGCCTGGACGAAGTGCACCGCCGCGCTCATCATGTCGATCCGCGCGATGGCCGGCGCCGAGGGTGTGGACGAGGCGCTCCTGCGCGAGTGGCAGCGCTCGCAGCCGGACCTGCCCGCGCGCTCGGAGGCCGCGGTGAAGTCGAGCGCGCGCAAGGCCTGGCGCTTCGTGGGCGAGATGGAGGAGATGGCCGCGACCTTCGCCGGGGCCGGGCTCCCCGACGGCGTCCAGCGAGCCGCCGCCGACATCTATCGCCGCCTGGCCGGCTACAAGGACGCGGCGGCGCCCCCGTCGGTCGCCGAGGTCGCCCGGACGCTCAGGAGCTGACGCCGCGCCGCCGCTCCTCGAGCTCCTCCAGCGTGCGCGGCCAGTCGCGGTGCAGGAGCCGCGAGAGCGCGCGGTCGGCGAGGAGCTTGCCGCCGCTCTGACAGCGGGCGCAGTAGTTGGTCTCGTTGTCCGCGTAGACGATCCGCTGCACGGGCGCGCCGCACTGGGGACACGGCTTACGGTAGCGCCCGTGCACGGCCATGCCCTCGCGGAAGGCGGTGACGCCTTCCGGAAACTCCCCGCCGGCCTCCCGCCGCAGGCGCTCGATCCAGTCGAGAAGAGTCTGCCGGGTGGCCTCGAAGAGCCGGGCGATCTCCTCCTCGGTGAGCTGCCGGCTCAGCTTCACGGGGGAGAGACGNGCCCGGTGGAGGATCTCGTCGGAGTAGGCGTTGCCGATCCCGCTGAAGACCCGNGGGTCGGTCAGCACCCGCTTGAGCGTGTGACTCTCCTTCACCAGCGCCGCCCGGAACGCGGCCAGGTCCGCCTCCAGCACCTCGAGTCCGCCCGGGTCGTGCTCGCGCAGCGCGACCTCGCCCCTGGCCAGGTGCAGCGCCGCGCGCCGCTTGGTGCCGGCCTCGGTCATGAGAAGAGTGCCCGAGGAGAAGTCGACCGCGGCCAGCGCGATCTTCCCGGGCGGCCGGGCGCCGGCGCTCCGCCAGTGAAGCCGGCCGGCGATCATGAGATGGATGATCAGGAAGATCTCGTCCTCGAGCTCGAGGACGATGCGCTTGCCGAGGCGCCGGAGCCCGGTCACGGTCCGGCCGGCCGCGGCCGCCAGGGGCGGATCGACCGAGCGGAGGACGAAGGGGCTGAAGAGGCGCACGCGCTCGAGCCGGGCGCCGCGGATCCGCGAGTCCAGGGCCTCGATGTAGACGGCGACGTCGGGCAGCTCGGGCATTAGAATGCGCTCCGATGGACGCCTACAAGGCTATCGTGAACAAGCGCGACCAGCGCGCCTTTCTTCCCCGGCCGATCCCCGAGGACGCGCTCGGGCGCATCCTGCAGGCCGGCCGCATGACCGGCAGCTCCAAGAACCGCGAGCCCAACCGCTTCGTCGTCGTGCGCGACCGCGGGCGCCTGGCCGCCATCGCCGCCCTCAGCGGCTTCGCCCGGTGGATGGCCGCCGCCGCCGTCGCCATCGTCATCGCCCAGACCGAGCGGCACGAGTTCGACGCCGGGCGATGCGCTCAGAACATGATGCTGGCCGCCTGGGACGACGGCATCGGCTCCTGTCCCGCCCACGTGCCCGAGGCCGAGCTGGCCACCCTGCTCGGCATCCCGGCCAGCATCGCCGTCAACCGCGTCGTCGGCTTCGGCTACGTCGATGCCGAGCGCGCCGCCCCACCCCGCGCGGTGGCCCGCCGGCGCCGGCTGCTCAGCGAGCTGGTGCACTGGGAGACCTGGTGAACTCGGCGGGGTACACTAGCGGGTCAGCAGCCACCAGGACCTTTGGTGGGGGAGGCAGCCATGCGGGGGGACGAGCTGTACGTGCACATCCCGGTCAGGCACCGGGAAGGCAGGGTGGTCTCGGTCTCCTAGCGTGCCCTCGCCCCCCGTCGCGAAAAAGATTCCCAAGATCGACGTCGTCCACGGCGACGTTCGCCAGGACGATTATTTCTGGCTCCGCCAGAAGGACGATCCCGAGGTCGTCGCGTATCTGGAATCGGAGAACGCCTACACCGACGCGATTCTGACGTCGACCGAGCCTTTCCAGCAGGCGCTCTACCAGGAGATGCTGGGCCGGATCAAGGAGGACGACCAGACTGTCCCCTACCAGCGCGGCGCGCACTTCTACTACTTGCGCACCGAGAAGGGCAAGCAGTACCCGATCTACTGCCGCAAGCAGGGACGCCTGGAGGCCCCCGAAGAGGTGACGCTCGACCTCAACTTCCTCGCCCAGGGCCACCCGTTCCTGGCGCTGGGCGGCTATGCCGCGAGCGACGACGGCCACCGTCTCGCCTACACGGTCGACGTCACCGGCTTCCGCGAGTACACGCTCTACGTGAAGGACCTCCGGACGGGCCAGCTCGCGCCCGAGCGCATCGAGAAGGTCAGCACGCTGGCGTGGTGCGCGGACCCCGCGATCCTCTTCTACGTCACCGAGGACCACGCCAAGCGCCCGTACCGTCTGTGGCGCCACCGGCTGGGCGCCGCCACCGACGACCTCCTCTACGAGGAGGCCGACGAGCTCTTCAGGCTCCACCTCCGGCGCTCGCGGAGCCTGGCCTACGTCTTCGCCACCTCGGCGAGCCTCACCTCCACCGAGGTGCGTTATCTGCCGGCGACCGAGCCGGGAGCGCGGTGGGCCGTGCTCCTGCCGCGGGAGAAGGACCACGAGTACGACGTGGACCACGGGGGCGACCTCTTCTACATCCGCACCAACGGCGGCGGCCTCCGCAACTTCCGCCTCATCGTCGCGCCCGTCCGCGACCCTCGGCCGGCTCGCTTCACGGAGCTGATCCCCCACCGCGAGGAGGTCATGCTGGAGGACGTGGATGTCTTCGCGGATCACTACGTCGTCCACGAGCGGGAAGACGGCCTGACCCGGCTCCGCGTCACCGACCGGCGCGACGGCGCCTCCCATCACATCCACTTCCCGGAGCCCGCCTACGAGATCGACCCGGAGCCCAACGCCGAGTTCGTGACGTCGCGCTATCGCTTCCGCTACCAGTCGTTCGTCACGCCGTCCTCGGTCTACGACTACGACATGTCGACGCGCGCGCTGACGCTCCTCAAGCGGACGGAGGTCCTGGGCGGCTACGACCCCGCCCGCTACCGCTCCGAGCGTCGCTACGCGACGGCCCCCGACGGCGCCCGNGTGCCGCTCTCGCTGGTGTGCCGGGCCGACGCGCCCCGCGACGGCACCAGCCCTTGCTTTCTATCCGGCTACGGCGCCTACGGCATCCCCTACCCGGTGACCTTCTCGTCCAACCGCCTGAGCCTGCTCGAGCGCGGCCTCACCGTGGCCGTCGCCCACGTCCGCGGCGGCGGTGAGCTGGGCAAGCGCTGGCACGACGCCGGGCGCATGCTGGCCAAGCGCAACACCTTCACGGACTTCATCGCGGTGGCGGAGTTCCTCATCAAGGACGGCTATACCGCCCCCGACCGCCTGGTCATCGAGGGCGGCAGCGCCGGCGGCCTGCTCATCGGCGCCGTCCTCAACTTGCGCCCGGACCTCTGTGCGGCGGCCGTGCTGCGGGTGCCGTTCGTGGATGTGATCACCACCATGCTCGACGAGTCGCTGCCGCTGACGGTGGCCGAGTTCGAGGAGTGGGGCAACCCCAAGATCCCTGAGCACTACCGGTACATGAAGACCTACTGTCCCTACACGAACATCGCGGCCCAGCGCTACCCGGACATGCTGGTGCGGACGTCGCTGAACGACAGCCAGGTGATGTACTGGGAGCCGGCCAAGTACGTGGCCCGGCTCCGCGCCGCCAAGACCGACGACCACCTGCTGCTCTTCAAGATCAACATGGCCGCCGGCCACGGCGGCGCCTCCGGACGCTACGATGCGCTGCGGGAGGCCGCCTTCGACTACGCGTTCATCCTGACCCGGCTGGGACAGCGATCGTGACCGCGCCGGCGGCGGCGCCCGATCGCNAGCTGGCCGAGAGGCTCATCCTCGACGAGCTCTTCGACCTCTCCCTCTACACGGCGCTGCGGGACGTCAGCACCGGCGACGTCCAGAAGACGCTCGACGAGCTGATCGCGATCGAGTCCACGCACTTCAACTTCTGGCAGGACTTCTTCCAGCTCCGCCTCACGCGCCTCGATCCGGGGCGCCGCCTCAAGCTCTGGCTGGTGCGTCTGGTCTGCCGGCTCGGCGGGCGGCTGGCGGTCCAGCTCGTGCTGGAGGCCATCGAGGTGTACGGCGTCCGGAAGTACCTCTCGCTGTGGGACGCCTACAAGGACGGACCCCTGGGCGGGGCCGTGCGCGGGATCCTCGAAGACGAGCTCAAGCACGAGGACCGGGTCGTCAGCGAGCTGACCGAGCGGAAGATCAGCCCCCAGCGGATCCGCGATATCTTCCTGGGCATGAACGACGGCCTGGTGGAGATTCTCGGCGCGGTCAGCGGATTCTTCGGCGCCTTCGGCAACCCCGGCACGGTCCTCATCGCCGCCTCCACCACGGCGGTGGCCGGCGCGCTCTCCATGGCCGCCGGCGCCTACGTGGCCGTGAGCTCCGAGCAGGAGGTGGCGAGGACGGAGCGGAGGCGGGCGCGCTTTCTGGGGACGGCAGCTTCCTCCGTGGCCGCCGCGGACCGCGCCTGGGTCTCCGCGCTCTTCGTGGGCGCCAGCTACTTCGCGGGCGCGCTCGTCCCCGTGCTCCCTGTCCTCCTCGGCGCCCGGAGCGCGCTGGCCTCCCTCATCGCGGCCGGCGCCATGATCATGGCGGTCTCGCTGGTCGTCGCGTTCCTGTCCGGCATGGATGTCCGCCGGCGTGTGCTCACCAATCTGGTCATCATCGCCGCGGCCGTGGGCGTCACCTATGCCATCGGCGTCCTGGTCCAGACCATCTGGGGGATCGCGCTATGAGGAGCATGGACCGTCTCCGGCTTCTCGCTGCTGCCGTCGTCTGCCTGCTGGTGGTCGCCTGCAGCGCCGCGCTCAACGGCTCCGGCGCCCTCCGCGGCGATCACGCGCCCTTCGATCACATCGTCGTGCTCTTTCTCGAGAATCGCTCGTTCGACCACCTGTTCGGCACGTACGCGGGCGCCGAGGGGCTGGCCAACTACTTCGGCAGCCAGGCGGACAAGAACGGCCTGACGTACATCACGCTGCCGGCGGCGCTCGGGCGCGACGGCAAGCCCGACCCGCGCTTCCCCGGCGATCTCCCCAATGCGCCCTTCCCGCTGCTGCACTTCGTCGGACCCTTCGATCAGACCAACAACCCGGTCCACCGCTTCTATCACATGCAGCGGCAGTACGGCGTCGGCGCCGACGGCCTCCCCATGGGCCAGTGGGTGGCCGAGGGGACGAGCGGCGGGATCACCATGGGCTATTACGACCGGTCGGCGGTGCCCGTGCACTGGCGTCTGGCCGATGAGTTCGTCCTCCTCGATCACTATTTCCAGGGGATCCACGGCGGCTCGTTCCCGAATCACTTCTATCTGATCTCGGGCGCGGTCGCGCGGTATCCCCAGGCGCCGGCCGCCGAGCGCGTCGAGCTGGGGCCGGACGGGCGCGTGGCGAAGGACGGGGAGGTCGATCCCGAGGGCTACGTGGTGAACAACCTCGACCCGCCCTATCCGCCGCAGCGCCTGCAGCAGATTCTGAAGTCCCCCCAGACCGTGCCGACCATCGCCGACCGGCTGGAGGCGGCCGGGGTCACGTGGGGCTGGTACGCGGCGGGCTGGGCGGCGGGCCCCGATGCCGTCCGCCACGGCCTCATGCCCCACCACAATCCCTTCCAGTACGTGAAGCGCATCATGGAGACGCCGGACGGGCGCGCGCACATCCGTGACGTCGAGGAGCTCGTGAGCGCGCTGCGCGGCGGGGGGCTGCCGGAGGTCGCCTTCGTCAAGCCGGCGGCGCGGGACAACGCGCACGCGGTGTCCTCCACCGTCGGCGCCGGAGACCGGTGGATCCGCGAGGTCATGCGCGAGATCATGGCCAGCCGCTACTGGCCGCGGGTGGTCGTGGTGATCACCTACGACGAGGGCGGGGGATGGTTCGATCACGTGCGCCCGCCGGCGGTCGATCGCTTCGGCCTCGGCACGCGAGTGCCGACCCTGATCGTCTCGCCCTACGCCAAGCGCGGCTACATCGGCCACCGCCAGTACGATCACGCCTCGATCCTGAAGCTGATCGAGTGGCGCTTCGGGCTCGAGCCCCTGACCGAGCGCGATCGGCGGGCGGAAGCATTTCTGGAGGCCTTCGACTTCTCCCGGCCTCCCCGCGCGCCCATCGATCTTCCGTGAGCTGCTCGTGCATAGTGGATCAGATCGACGGGTCGTCGAGCGCAGGCCCGAGAATACTGGGCACAAACCTCGCCATGGTGAAGAAGCTGGTAAGGCTCTTTGACCGTGCCTGGGCGACTCGTGAGTAAGGACCTTCTCGAAGCCGTCGAGGTCGAGACCGGCCCCGCGCCGCGGGCGGCCGTCATCTGGATGCACGGCCTCGGCGCCGACGGCCACGACTTCGTGCCCCTCGTGCCCGAGCTGGCTCTGCCCGAGACGCTGCCCGTCCGCTTCGTCTTCCCCCACGCGCCGACGCGGCCGGTGACGGTCAACCGCGGCTACGTCATGCGCGCCTGGTACGACGTCCGGGACGACACGGGCGAGCGGCGCGCGGACGAGGCCGGCGTGCGGGATTCCCACACGCGGATCGAGGCGCTGATCGAGCGCGAGAAGGCGCGGGGCATCGCGGCGGCCCGGATCGTCCTCGCGGGCTTCTCCCAGGGCGGNGCCATGGCGCTCCACACCGGGCTGCGCTACCCCGAGCGNCTGGCCGGGATCATGGCGCTCTCGTGCTTCCTGCCGCTGCCCGACGCGCTCGCCGCCGAGGCCNGCCCGGCCAACCNCGACGTCCCCATCTTCGNGGCCCACGGGACGGAGGACGCGACGATCCCCATCGCCCGCGCGCGCCAGTCGCGCGACCGGCTGCTCGAGCTGGGCTACCGGGTGGAGTGGCGCGAGTACCGGATGCCGCACTCCGTGTGGGCCCAGGAGGTTCGCGACATCTCGGGCTGGCTCGGCACGGTGCTCGGCGCGCGCTGAGCGCCGGCTCAGGCGGCGCCGCGGATCGCCCGCCACACGCGCTCCGACCGGAGCGGCATGTCGAGGTGCCGGATGCCGAAGGAGCGTAGCGCGTCCACCACCGCGTTGACGATGGCCGGCGTCGAGCCGATGGTCGCCGCCTCCCCGATGCCCTTGGCGCCCAGCGGGTTGAAGGGCGTGGGCGTGACCGTCTCGGAAGTCGTGAACGACGGCAGATCGTCGGCGTGGGGGACGGCGTAGTCCATGAGCGACCCCGTCAGAAGCTGGCCGTCCTCGCCGTACACGAGTGTCTCCAGCAGCGCCTGGGCGATCCCCTGGGCCAGGCCGCCGTGGACCTGGCCGGCGACGATCATCGGGCTGATGCGGACGCCGCAGTCGTCCACCGCGACGAAGTCGCGGACGCGCACGTGACCGGTCTCGCGGTCGACCTCGACCACGGCCACGTGGGCGCCGAAGGGATACACGAGCTGCGGCGGGCGGAAGAAGTCGGTCGCCTCCAGGCCCGCCTCCACTCCCTCCGGCAGCGCGTTGCCGTAAGCGTGCGCGGCGATCGCGGCCAGGGTGAGGGCGCTCGCCGGCGCGCCCCGCACCCCGTAGCGCCCGTCGG
>JGI25382J43887_10000155_pt1 | contig 18051 bp, 19 predicted proteins | sample GraSoi013_1_40cm_3_FD_43887 | JGI IMG/M metagenome (IMG submission 43887) | reverse complement strand
GTCGCTCTTTCTCGCGCTGGTGCTGTGGATGGTCCGCGGCCGCGGGATCGTCGCGCAGTGGCGCGACGGCGGGCGCCCGGTCCTGGCNGCGGCNGTGTGCATGGCNGTGTCCTCGACGTGCTTCATCTTTTCGCTNGCGCACACGTCGGTGGCNAACACGCTGATNCTCATGTCCACNGGGCCCTACGTGACCGGGCTGCTGGGATGGATGCTGCTCGGCGAGCGTGTCGCGCTGCGCACGTGGCTGACGATGGGCGTCACGCTCGCAGGTGCGGTGATCATGGTGTCCGATTCCTACCGTCGAGGCGCCATGATCGGCGATCTGCTCGCGATCGTCATGGCCACGAGCTTCGCCATCGCCACCGTCATCGTGCGCCGGCACCCCGAGATCCCGATGGCGCCGGCGGCGGCGCTCGCAACGACGCTCACCGCGCTGGTGGCGCTGCCGCTGGCCGCTCCGCTCGACACGGCGCCGCGCGACCTCGCCCTCCTGGCGTTCTTCGGCGTGGGGCAATTCGGCGCCGGCTTCCTGCTGTTCATGGCGGGCGCGCGCTTGATTCGCGCCGCGCAGAGCTCGCTCATCGGGATGCTGGAGATCGTGCTGGGACCGCTGTGGGTCTGGCTCGTGCTGAGCGAGCGGCCTGCGGCGGCCTCGCTGACGGGTGGCGCCCTCATCCTCGCCGCGCTCCTGGTGAACACGGTCGTCGACCTCATCTCGCCGCGCCGGGCAGGTGCCGCTGCGCGCTGACGATCGTTTCCAGCAGCGCTGGCCGACCTGCCCGAGTGGCGGATATTCACCGGTGGCGATCCTCTCTATCCTGGGTCCAACGTCGGAAAAGCATTCGGGAAGAGAGGCGAAACGATGACGACGGTGATGGATCTCTCCAACGCTCTGGCCAGCGCGGTCGAAAGGGCTTCAGGATGGGTGCTCGCGGTGCACGGCCGCCCGCGTTTGCCGTCGACAGGCGTGCACTGGCGCGGGGGGCTCATCGTCACCGCGAACCACACGGTGGAGCCGGACCGCGAGGTCACGCTCACCGGTCCGGATGGTCGGTCACTACCGGCGAGCGTCGCCGGGCGTGACCCCAGCCTCGATATCGCCGTGCTGCGCGCCGCGGTCGACGGCGTACCCGCCGCCGATATCGCCGACGATGGCGACGTCCGCGTTGGCCATCTCGTGATGGCGCTCGGTGCCGGGCCACGCGCGAGCGCCGGCATCGTCAGCGCACTGGACGTGCGCCGCGGTCGCCACGCGGCTGGTGAGCTGCTCGCGGTCGACCTCACGCTGTATCCAGGTTTTTCCGGTGGGCCACTCGTCGACGTGCGCGGCCGCATCATCGGCATCACGACATCGGGGGCATCCCGGCACCTGCAGTGCGCGGTCCGCGCCACGGCCGTGACCCGATTGGTCGAGCACGTGATACGTGGCGGGAGGATCCCGCGGGCGTACCTCGGCGTCGGCACACAGCCCGTCGAGCTTCCCGATGCTCTGCGCGAGCGGTTGGGCCTGGCCCAGCGGACGGCGATCATCGTCGTGAGCGTCAAACCCGACAGCCCGGCCGCCGCGGCGGGGCTGATCATCGGCGACATCATCCTCTCGATCGACGGGCGAGCGATCGCGGAGCCGGAAGATCTCGTGGCCGTGCTTCAGCCCGATCGCGTCGGGGCCGCCGTCGCGATGATCATCCTGCGCGGCGGCGAGCCTCGCGAATTTCCGGTGACCGTCGGTGAGCGTCCTTCTCGCGCTTGAGGCCGTGACGCCTCACCTGGCCCAGGCCGCCGACCGGCTGCGGGAGGTGACGGTCGAGATCTACGGTTCAGGCGGGGTCGGCGCCGGCATCCTGTGGGCGCCCGACCTCGTCGTGACGAACGCCCATGTCGCGCGCGCTCCGTGCCTTCGCGTCGGGCTCGCCGACGAGCGGCAGGTCGACGCGCATCTCATCATCGCCGATCGTCGCGCGGACCTTGCGCTCTTCCGCATTCCGCATTGCGGGGCGGCTCCGGCCGCCCTGGGCGACTCCGATGCCTTGCGTGTCGGCGCCCTCGTCGTGGCCCTCGGCCACCCTCTCGGTCTGCGCCGGACGCTGACGGCCGGCGTGGTCCATGCGCTCGGGCCGGCGCGACCCGGTGGACGACGGTGGATCCATGCGGACGTGCGTCTGGCCCCGGGAAATTCCGGCGGCCCTCTCGCCGACACGGCCGGTCAGGTCGTGGGAATCAACACGATGATCGCCGGCGGCCTGGCGCTCGCGATCCCGATCAACGACGTCCGGCGCTTCGTCACCTCCACGCTGGCAAGCGCGACATGAGCCGTGACGCGCGAGCGGGAACGGTGATCGTCGTCGCGCACGACTCGATGTACGCGGCCCGGGTCGAAGCCGCGCTTCACGAGCTCTCAGGCTGGCGGATCGACGTCTGCACCGCGCGGCAGTTGCGTGGCCTCTTCGAAGAGCGCCCGGCGGCGATCGTCGTGATCATGCTCAGCGACGCCGAATCGCGCCGGCTGCTGCGAGCTATTCGCGGGTGGCCGCGGAGCCCGGCCATGATCGTCCTCTCCGACGATCCCGCCCGGTTCTGGACGTCGGCGACGCGCACACTCGGGCTCCGCGCGGCGCTGCCGCTCCGCGCGACGGCGGAGGAGCTCGCCGGCGCGGTGCGCGCCGTGCACGCCGGTCTCCTCGTCGTCCATCCGGAGGCGCTGGTGCCGGCGAGCGCACGCGACACGGCCGTGGCCTCGGGGACGCCGCTGACCTCGCGGGAGCGCGAGATCCTCGAGCTGATGGTCGATGGCGCCAACAACCGGATCATCGCCTCTCGCCTCGGCATCTCGCGCCACACGGTGAAGTTCCACGTCGCCTCGATCCTCGCCAAGCTGGGCGCGGGTGGCCGTACCGAGGCGGTGGCGTTGGCGCTGCGCAGCGGACTCTTCGCGGTGTAGCGGCTCATCTCTCGAGATCAGCGCTTCCAGTCGATGCCGAACCACGTCCGCAGTCCGCGCAGGCCCTGCGCGGTCAGCGTGAGCGTTCGCTCCTCGCCGACGAGACGCACCCAGCGGAGATCGAGGCAGCGACGCGCCACCGCGGCGCCGAGAGAGCCCGCGAGGTGCGCGCGGCGCTCGCTCCAGTCGAGGCACTGGCGCGCGAATGCCCGGCGCTCCTCGCGGGCCTTGCCCACATCGACGCCGAGCCGGCCCAGCAGACGCTCGCCGGCCGGCGTCAGACGAAAGTCGCGTCCCTGAGGCTTCAAGACGCGACGCCGCACCATGGCGTCCGTCACCATCACACCGAGCCGGCCCGCCAGATGGTCATAGCACGTGCGCGCCAGGCGCAGTCCGTCGAGTGGCCGCTCGGCCGCCGTCGCACGGGGCGGTGAGGGTGAAACGGCCATCAGAGCCTCGACCGCATGCCCGACGCTCGGCGCGGCCAGGCGAAAGTACCGATGGCGGCTCTGGCGCTCCATGGCGAGCAGGCGGGCGCGCAGGAGCTTCGCGAGGTGACTGCTCGCCGTCTGCGGCGTGACGCCCGCCCCGTAGGCGAGCTCTTTGGCGGTGCGCGCCCGGCCGTCCATCAAGGCCGTGAGCATCCGCGCGCGGGCGGGATCACCGACGAGCGCCGCCACCGCTGCGATGTTCGACCCAGCATCCATAGTTCGACGGTAATCGATTCATTCATGGTTTACAAGAGCGCGCGACCCGCGCATCGTGGCCTCGACCATGGGCGATTCCGGGTCGTACCGATGGATCGTGCTCGGGGTGTCCACGGCCGTCAACGCGCTCGGCTGGGCCGCGCGATCGACGTTTGCGCTCTTCTATGTCGCGATCCTCCAGGAGTTCGCCTGGGGACGCGGCGCCACGGCGCTCGGCTACTCGCTGAGCTGGCTCTGCTTCGTCGTCTTCGCGCCGTTGGCCGGCTGGCTCCACGACCGCTGGGGCGCGCCGACCGTCGTGACGACGGGCGGAGTGGCGCTCGGCGTGGCCCTGGCGCTCACGGGGCAGGTGACGTCGCTCACGCAATACTATCTATGCTTCGGAATCCTCAGTGCCGCGGGGATCGCCTGCATCGTCATCCCGGCGACCACGATCGTGACCGGGTGGTTCGTGAGGGCTCGTGGCACGGCGATGGGAATACTGAGCACCGCCAATTCCGCCAGTGCCGTCGCCTTCTACCCCGTGAACGCCTGGCTCATCGTGACGCTGGGTTGGCGCAGGGCGCTCGTCGCCTTCGGCTGTATCGTCGCGGCCGCCACCGTCTCACTCGCTCGCCTCTACCGAGATCCACCGACCGACCAGGAACGCCCGGCGGCCGACGTGGAGGCCCGGCACCCGCAGTGCATCGGCGAGGAGTGGACGCTCCGTCGAGCGCTTCGGAGTTCCCGGCTCTGGGCGGCGTTCATCATGACGGCACTCGGAGTCGTTGCCTACCAGATCATGGCGACCCACCAGGTGGCTCACGCGGTGGATCGCGGCTTTCAGCAGGCCACGGTCGTGTGGCTCTTCGCCTTCGGCGCCGCGTGCACGATGGCCGGAAATCTCCTCGGCGGCTGGCTCTCGGATCACTTCGGCCGCGGATGGATATTTGCACTCGGCTCGATCGTCGCTGTGATCGGTATCGTCTGTCTCGGCCTGACGAGAGGGCCTCACGATCTGCCGCTCCTCCTGATCTACACGGCCTCGGGACTCGGCTTCGGGATGCGCATCGCGCAACTCTCGGCGATTCCGGCCGACGTCTTTTCGGGGGCACACCTGGGTGCAATCCTCGGGGTGGTCCAGGCCGGCGGCGGCCTCGGCGGCGCGATCGGCCCCTTCCTCGGCGGCTGGCTTTTCGACATCACCGGCAGCTACTGGCTGGCCTTCATGGCCGCCTGTGTCGCCGTCGTGGGATCGGCGGTCGCGGCGTGGTTCGCCGCGCGCCCGATGAAGCCGGGCGCGAGGAAGATGACGTGAGCTACGGCCGGCGCAGGAGGTAGAGGCCGTGCTCGTCGCGGCCGAGGCGGCGCGCTTCGCGCAGCGACCCCCACGCCTGGAGGATGACGCGGTACTCGGCGTCGCCGAGCTCGCGCAGAAGCTGGTAGAACGTTCGGGGGCGCTCGGCCAGCAGCTGCTCCATGCGCGCGGCCACGGCGCGGATCTCGCTCACCGATAATCGTCCCAGGACACGTCGTCCAGCCAGACGTGGCGGATCCGCTCGTAGTACATGGGCGGGATCCCCTCCGGGATGGTGGCGTCGATGCCCATCTTCGCCGTCATCGGGAGCTGACCTTTCGCGAGCTCCCATGGACGCACGCTGGGGTCGACGTGCTTGGCCTGGGCGTCGCTGATCACGATGACGTCCCGATCGGCCTGCACACGAAACGTGCGCGCCCACTCCACCTGCGTGGGATCCGAGATGTCGATGTCGTCGTCGACGACGATCGCGTGCTTGGTGTCGGGCAGCGCGAGGATCGCCATCAGCGCGTTCTTGCCGCCGCCCGCGCGCTTGCGGATGGAGGCGATCACCGACCACCGGCAGGCGCTGCCTTCGGTGACGGCGACGCTCACGACGTCGACGCCCGCCGTCTTGAGGACGTTCCACACCTGCGCTTCGGTGGCGGCGGCGCCGAGCCACGCGTTCTCCCAGGGCATCAAGGGCCCCTCGTCCTCCGTCCACCCGATCGGCAAGAGCTCGCCTTCCAGCACGATCTCCGCGTCCGCGAGGGCAGGGACGTCGACCGTCACGCCGGAACTGAGACGCACCGGCCCGCCGTGCAGCCCGCCGGCGATGGCGATCTCGCTCACACCAACCGGCGCCTTGAACGCCGCGCTCAGGATCTCGATCGGATGCACGCCGACGGAGACCGAGATCGGCAGCGGCTGCTGGCGCGCGAGCGCGGCCTCGTACAGGCGACGGAGGTCGGATGCGGTGACGAGGTCGATGCCGGTCTCGTCGCGGGAGCGGTACATGAGGCGATAGCAGCCGGCATTGAGTCCACCCTGGGCGCCCTTCGCGAGCACGACGCCGGCGCTGATGTAGGGCCCGCCATCCTTCTCGGCCAGCTACGGAAGCGGCAGCTCGGTGAGATCGACGTCGGCGCCGGCGCGGACGACTTCGCGCGCCGGCGCGTCGTCCACCAGGACCGGCTCGATCATGGTGCGCACGCCGGCGGCGAACCGCGTGCCGAGCTCGACCTCCGGCCAGCTGAGCGACGCCGCCAGCCGAGCGCGGCTCCAGAACAGTCCGCCGACGACCGGGATGTCGAAGCCGCGCACGCGCTCGAAGAGGACCGGCCGGTCCGCCTTCACGACCAGGGCGGACAGATGACGCGCGTCGACCTCCTTGGACAGCCGCAACATCCGACCGTCCCGGTCGATCCGCGACAGCATCGCGTGAAAGGACTCTGGCATCGCGTTGTCGGCCCATCATCGCCGTCTTGCCGTGGCCGTTCAAGCGGCCGCTCGTGACCGTCACGGTCTGCTATCCGCCAGCCGGCCGCATGGCCCGCGCTCCTCCGGCCGCGTACCAGGCGGAGACTCCGCCGCGGATGTAGCGCGCGTCGAAGCCCCGCTCCCTGAGCGCTTTCGTCACGTTGCAGCCGACGTGGAAGCCATAGGCGCAGTAGACGGCCACCGGCTCGTCCGTCGACAGCTCCCCGATCCACTCCTCCACCCGATCGGGATCACGCCAGATCGCGCCCTCCATCAGGTCGGTGACCCTCGAGATGTGATGCCGCGGCCGGGCGTCGAGAACCTGTACGCGCTCGCCCTTCGCGAGCTGAGCGGAGAGCTCTTCGACGGAGAGCGACGGAAGGCTCTTGTCTGACGGGTCCTCGTGCGGTAACGAGCGATCGGCAGAGACCGCGGCCAGCCGCCCGGTCACGGCCGCCCAGTCGACATTTCGCATGAAGGCGTCGATGTAGGCGGTGGCGTTCGCCCCGAAGTCCAGGTGGTAGGCGTGCTCGTACATGTCGAGCGCCAGGACGGGGGCGGCGTCGACGGCGGCCTGCGAGTGATCGAACGCGATCTGGTTCCACAGCCGCCTGTCTCGCCGCGAGTAGGTGAGCAGCACCCAGCCGGAGCCACCGGCGAGCGACTGTGCGGCCCCCACGAACTCCCGTCGCCACGCGGAGACACTTCCGAAGTGCTCCTCGAGCACGGCGCGGATCTGGTCAGGGATCTTGTTGCCCTCGCCGCCCAGGTTGGCGAAGTAGAGCTCGTGAAGCGCAACAGAGCCCATGGCGGTCAGCTCCTCGCGCTTGAGCGCGCGGATCCGGTAGCCCGGTGCTCCGGCCTCGAGCCCCGCCAGCTCGCGCCGTACCGCGTTCAGAGTCCGCACGGCACCACCGTAGTTGTTCTCGTAGTGGCTGACGATCAGCCGCTCCGAAAGTCCATTGAGCGTCCACGGCCGGACCGGAATCGGGGTGATCTCCTGCTGCATGGTGATGTCCTTTCTGGTTAGCACCAACTTTATGTTGCTCATTGAAACACTAGTTTCATTTGCCTGTCAAGGGCGAGTCAGCCCGCGTAGCGCTCGTCGACGGTCGCCGCGAACACGACGACGCCGACCAGGCCGATCCCGCCGGCCACCCAGAACGGAAGGGCGGGGGCGATCTCCCAGAGCAGACCGCCGACGACCGCCGCCGGAGCGATGGTGACGCTGCGGATGAGGTAGTAGAGCCCGATCGAGCGCGCCCGGAGCGACGGCCGCACGAGATCGACGATCAGGGCTTTGCGAGCCGGCTCACCGATCTCGCGCAGGCCGCCCACGACGAACGCGACGACCAGCGTGGCGAAGTCATGGGCCAGCACGACGGCCACGGGGAAGGCCGCGAAGGCGACGAACGTGGCGATCACGAAGGGCTTGCGCCCGATGCGATCGGCGAGCCGCGCGACCGGGAGGTAGCTGAGGATGGCCGTCGTCATCTGCACTCCGATCAGGACGCCGTACGCCGCGGCACCGAGGCCGATGACGTTGATCGCATAGAGCACCAGGAACACGTCGACGAGCCCCTCGCACGTCCGGATGACGATGTCCGACGTGAGGAGCCAACGGAGTGGCGTCGGCAACGACCGCCACACCGTGACGATGTGGATGGGGACGACGTCGACGCTGACCGGGATGTCCACACGCCGGACCGCCGCCAGCGTCAACACCGCGAGGCCGACGGTGATGGCCAGGCCGAGGTGGATGCCGCCGCGCACGCCGTACGCGGCGATGGCGAGACCGCCCAACGTCGGCGCGACGGCGATCGGGATGCGGCGCAGGATCGATTGCACGGTGAATCCCAGCGCGCGCCGCTCTTTCGGCAACGCGTCGCCCACGACGGCGAACAGCGTGGGACTCGCCATGCTGGACCACGCCATGACGAAGAGGAGGCCGACGAAGACGAACGGCCACGACGGCGCGATCCAGTAGAGCGCATAGCCGATCGTGGCCAGGGCGACGAAGAGCAGCAGCGCGCGGCGGCGTCCGTACCGGTCGCCGATCCATCCCCCCGGATACTGATAGACGCCGTCGAGGAGATCCTGGAAGCTTCCAAACAGGCCGATCGCCGCGACCGGAGCCCCGAGCGCTTCCAGATACTTGGGCAGGAAGCGTTTCCAGAGGTTCTCACCGAGCGCCAGCAGGAAGACGGCGGCCGAGACGGCGAGGATGTTTATGATGGCCCTTGACGGTATCATGAAACTATTGTTTCATATCGAAACATGACGCCGACGTTCCTGCTCTTGCTGGTCGGAGTGCCGCCCACGCCGTCGAGTCTCCGGGTGCGCGTGTGGCGCCGCCTGCGCTCGCTCGGTGCCGTGGCCCTCAAGCGCTCCGCGTATCTGCTGCCCGACACGCCGGAGCGGTACGAGGACTTCCAGTGGCTCGCCCAGGAGATCCAGCGTGAGGGCGGGGACGCGACGCTCGTTCGCGTCCATCAGATCGAAAACGTGAGCCCGGCCGACGTGCTGCGTCTCTTCCACGAGCCCCGCGACCAGGACTATCGGCACCTGGCGGTGCGCTACCGCAAGGTGCTCCAGAGGCTCGACCGCAAGTCAGCGGCGACGAAGGCGCGCGTGCAGGACGAGCTGGCCCGGCTGTCGAAAGACCATCAACGGATCCGTGACATCGATTTCTTCGACGCCCCCGCCGGCGCCGAAGTGCGGCGTCTCGAGGAGGTCATCGCCATGCGCACGCGACGCCCGGAACCAGCCCACCGCGAGGAGCGGCCGACGCTCGACCTCACGAAACTCCGCGGGCGGCGGTGGGTCACCCGTCCGCGCCCGCACATCGATCGCATCGGGTCGGCGTGGCTGATCAAGCGCTTCATCGATCCCGACGCGGAGTTCCTCTTCGCGCCGCCGGCGGAGTTCCCCAACGGCGCGATCCCATTCGACGCCCCCGGGGTGGAGCTCACTCATCACGGCGAAGACTGCACGTTCGAGACGCTGGTCAAGCGGGGCCGCCTGCGCGACCGCCGCCTGGCCCGCCTGGCCGAGGTCGTCCACGAGGCGGACCTGCGTGATGGGAAATACCCTCACGAGGAAGCCCGCGGCATCGACGTCGCCGTCCGTGCGCTGCTCGCCGCGTCGTCCGACGACCACCAGGTTCTCGCGCAGGGCATGACGTTGTTCGAGGGCCTCTACGCCACGACGTCGAGGAAGGCCTGACATTCCTCAGGGAGAGACATCATGAAGTGGATCACGCGTGAACGTGCCCGGGTCGACCGTATCGCCTGTCCGTGGCTCATCAGCCGCTTCGTCGATCCGAAGCCGGAGTTCCTGTTCGTCCCGGCGAGCCAGGTCGTGGACGCGGCGCGACGCGAAGGCGCGATTCCCTATGACATTCCGAACGTGGAGCTCGGTCACCAGGGTCCTCGGTGCTCCTTCGACGCGTTCATCGACCGCTACGAGCTGGTGGATCCTGCGCTGGCCACCCTCGCCGCGATCGTACGGGGTGCCGACACCGACGATCGCGGTCTGACGCCCGAATCCGCCGGGCTCTACGCCGCTGCCACCGGCTTCCAGGCGATCAGCCGTGACGATCACGACAACATGGCGCGCCAGTTCCCGATGTACGACGCGCTCTACGCGTTCGCTCGCACGCGAACCGCGACGGTGCCGGCGCCGGCGCGCGTGGTGTTCGTCTGCCTCCACGGTGCCGCCAAGAGCGTGATCGCGGCGGCGCACTTCCGTCGGCTCGCGGCCTCGCGTGGTCTGTCGATCGACGCCGCGGCGGCAGGTACCGAACCCGATCCCCAGCTGGCAGCGGGAACGGTGAAGGGACTGGCCGGGGAAGGACTGACCGCGACGCCGGCCCGCCCCCGCCCGCTCACGCTCTACGACCTCGACAGCGCCACGCGGATGGTGAGTTTCGGCTGTGACGTCGTGCCCGCGCACGGACAGCCGGTGGAGCAGTGGGAGGTTCCGGCGGTGAGCGACGGCTACGAGAAGGCTCGGGACCGGATCGTTGCGAACGTCGAGCGCCTGGTTGGCGAGCTCGCGGGCAGCGGCCATCGATCGAAGCCGGACTAGGGCGCGGCGTCGGCGAGAGCGCGCAGGCGCTCGCCGGCGACGCTCATGATCCGTACCTCCGCGCCGACTGCGCCCAGACGTCGGTAGAACTCGAGCGCGCCTGCGTTGGCCGTGTGCACGCCCCAGTCGAGCGACACGCAGCCAAGGCGCACCGCCTCTGCGGCGACCGCGGCCATGAGTGCCTGGCCCACGCCGCGCCCGCGCGCCGCCGGGGCCACGAAGAGGTCGTAGAGCCAGATAGCCCGAGCGGCGACGTCGGTGTTGTAGCCGGGGCCGAAGAAGACGTAGCCCGCCACCACGCCGTCGAGCTCGGCGACCCAGGCGGTGAAGGCCGCGTGCGGGCCGAATCCGGCGGCGCGAATCCGTTCCGGCGTGAACGGCCGACCGTGGATCCCGACGTGGTCGTTGAGGTCGTTGGCCATCTCGGCCAGGACCGCGGCCTCATCGACGCGCCCCGGGCGCACCCGGATGGCGCTCATGGGAACGCGGTGGGGGCGGCGCGCGGCGCCGCCCCCGTGCCGTGGCGCATCGTCTCAGTTCTTGCCCGCGGGAAGCCGGGGCAAGAACTTGTAGACGGTGGTGGAGGTGAACTTCTGTCCGGGATTCAGGACCGTGGTGGGGAAGCTCGGCTTGTTGGGTGAGTCCGGGAAGTGCTGCGTCTCGAGGCAGACGGCCTCGCGGACGTTGTAGGTCTTGCCGCCCTTGCCGACGTCGTTGGGCGCCTTGCCCGTCAGGAAGTTCCCGGTGTAGAGCTGCATGCCGGGCTCGGTCGTGTACACCTCCATGACGCGGCCGGAAGCGGGATCGGCCAGGCGCGCGGCGAAGCTCGGCGCCGAGCCCGTCTTGTTGAGCACGTAGTTGTGGTCGTAGCCGGTGCCGAACTTGAGCTGTTCGTCGGCGTCGTTGATGCGCGCGCCGATCTTCATCGGGCGCGTGAAGTCGAACGGCGTCCCCGTGACCGCGCGCAGCTCCCCGGTCGGGATCGACGTCGCGTCGATGGGCGTGAACCGATCGGCGTTGATCGTCAGCTCGTGACCGAGGATGGCGCCTTGCCCCTCGCCGGCCAGGTTGAAGAAGGCGTGGTTGGTGAAGTTGACGACGGTGGGCTTGTCGGTGATGGCCTCGTACGCGATCCTCAGCTCCTGGTCGTCCGTCACCGTGTACACGACCGTGAGCGTGGTGTTGCCCGGGTAGCCCTCTTCACCGTCCTTGAAGACGTAGGTGAGCCGCAGGCTCCGGTCGTCGAGCTGCTTGCCGTCGAAGACGCGGAAGTGGCTGCCCTTGCCGCCGTGCAGGTGATTGGGGCCGTTGTTGACGGGGAGCTGATATTCCTGCCCGTTCAGCGTGAAGCGGCCCTTGGCGATACGGTTGGCGAAGCGGCCGATGACGGCGCCGAACGAAGCTCGCCCGGCCACGTACTGGTCGACGCTCTCGTAGCCGAGCACCACGTCACCGAGCTGGCCGTTCCTGTCCGGCACCAGGATCTGGACGATCTTGGCGCCCTGGTTGGTGACCTTCACCACCATGCCCGTGCCGTTCTTCAGCGTGTAGAGATCGGTGGGCTTACCGTCGATCTCCTTTTGAAACGCCTCTCGCCGTATCTCGACGTACGCCGACTTCTGGGCCTGCGCGAGGCGCGACGATGCCTGGACCGCGACGGCAAGGACCACGAGACTCCCGAGCGTGACGGCGACCACGCTATTCATCTTCATGACCTCCTCCCGCGAGTGACAGATGGTAACGCGAACGCGCTCACCATCGCCTCCGGGGCGAGGGATGGCGCATCCTGGTGCAGGTAGCAGGACACGGCGCGGTGGCGATCGGTCTGAAAGAGCGGCGGCGCGGCTTCGCGGCACCGCGACGCGACGGACGGGCAACGCGCGGCGAACTTGCACCCCGCGCCAGCGGCGTCGTAGACCGCGGCGGATGCCATCGCGTTGTCGGTCATCCAGGTCCGCGCGGCGCTGGCCTGCGGAATGGACGACAGCAGAAGCTGCGTGTACGGATGTCGCGGCTGCTTGACCACCAGCTCCACGTCACCGGCCTCGGCGACCGAGCCGCGATAGAGCACGACGATGTTGTCGCTGATCTGGTAGGCCGTCGTCAGGTCGTGCGTGATGTAGAGGATCGAGATGCCGAGCTCGGCGTTCATCCGGCGCAGCGAGGCCAGGATGGTGGCGCGCAGGGACGCGTCCACCATCGAGACGGGCTCGTCGGCCAGGATCACGCGAGGCTTCAACAAGAGCGCCCGCGCCACCATCACGCGTTGCCGCTGGCCACCACTCAATTGGTGCGGGAAGCGGCCCAGCGTTTCTTCGGGGCGCAGGCCCACCGCTCGCAGGACGTCCTCGATCAGACCTCGGGCCGCCGCTCGCGACGAGGCGAGGCGGAACTTCGCCACGGGCGTCGCCAGCACGTGATCGACGCGATAGAAGGGGTTGTACACCTCGTAGGGGTCCTGAAAGATGACCTGGACGTCGCGGCGGAACGCGCGCCATTCCGCGCGCGACATCGCCTGGAGGTCCCGTCCCTCGTAACGGACCCTTCCTTCCGTCGGCGCCGTCAGCCCGAGGAGCAGGCGGCTCAGCGTGGTCTTTCCGCTGCCGCTCTCCCCCACCACCGCGGTGATCGACGGTCGGTCGCCGTCGATGGCCAGCGAGAAATCGTCGAGCGCCAGCGTGGAGGTGCGATCGAAGAGACCGCCGCCGAAGATCTTCGTCACCCGCCGGGCCTCGAGCAGCGTGCTCATCGCCGCCGGCTCACCGCAGGTGGCACGCGGCCCAACCGGCGGGCCGAATCTCTCGGAGCCGTGGCTCTTCCGCGCGGCAGCGATCGACGGCGTGCGGGCACCGCGGATGGAAGGCGCATCCGGGCGGGAGGTCGCGCAGCAGCGGGATCAGCCCCGGGATGCCGCGGAACGTCCCCTTCTGCTCGAGCGAGGGTAAGCTCGCGATCAACATCTCGGTGTAGGGATGGAGCGGCTGGGTGAAGATGTCGCGGACCGGCGAGACCTCGATGAGCCGTCCGGCGTACATCACGCCGAGCCGGTCGACGAACTGCGCCATGAGCCCCATATCGTGGCCGACGAGGATCACGGACGCCCCGAGATCCTTCTGTACCCGCGCCAGGGTCTCCATCACCTGCTTCTGCACCACCACGTCGAGCGCGCTCGTGGGCTCGTCGGCGATGATCACGCGGGGGCGCAGGCTGATGGCGATGGCGATGCAGGCGCGCTGCTTCATGCCACCACTCAGCTCGTGGGGAAACATGTCGGCGACCTCGGGTCTGAGCCCGACCGACTCCAGCAGCTCGCGGACGCGCTCCTCCACCTGTCGCCGCGACGGCGCGAGCCCGTGGTCTCTCAACGCGTCGGCGATCTGGTCCTTGATTCGCATCACCGGGTTCAGCGAGTTCATCGATCCCTGCGGGATCAACGCGATGCGCGCCAGCCTCACCTGGCGCATGGCCTCGTCGGACAACGCGAGCAAGTTGACGCCGTCCAGCCAGACCTCGCCGGCATCGATGCGGCCCGGCGGCTTGATCATGCGGAGGATGGCGAGGGCCAGCGTGGACTTGCCGGAGCCCGATTCCCCGACGACGCCGAGCCGCTCACCGGCCCTCAGGCTGAAGCTGACGGAGTCCGCCGCTGTCACCGCGCCGAGCGGCGTGCCGTAGTGAACGAGCAGATTTCGCACGCTGAGGACGTCGGCCGTCAGACCGCCCTCCTGAGCCTTGGGTTGGCGATCTCGTCGAGCCCCACGGTGAGGAAGAAGAGGCCGAGGAAGACGACGAGGATGATCGCCAGCGGTGCGCTCCACCACCACCACCAGCCGTTGATGAGCGCGGCGTTGAAGTTCACCCAGTAGAGCGTCATGCCGAGCGTCGGCGAATCGATCGGTCCGAGCCCTAGCACCTCGAGGCCGACGGAGGCGAGGATCGCGGAGGACACGGCGTTGACCAGCGTCGCCGCCAGATAGGGCAGGAGGTTGGGCATCAGCTCCTTCACGATGATCTCCGGCCCGCTCATGCCCGAGAGGCGCGCCACCTCGACGTAGCCGCGCTCGCGCAAGCTCAGGACCTGGGCGCGGATGGTGCGCGCGGGATTCAGCCACGCGAGCGAGGCCACGATGATCGCCATTTGATCGACGGTCAGACCCTTCTTGACGGAGACGGCGATGATGATCAGCACCAGGAGCCCCGGCACCGTGAGGCCGATGTCCACGACGCCGCGGATGACCGTGTCCACCGTGCCCCGGTAGTACGCCGAGACGAAGCCCAGCAGCGAGCCAATGCCCACGCCGAGGAATCCGGCGATGAACCCGATGCGCAGCGTGAGCGGGGTGCCGGCCACCATCGTCGCCAGCAGGTCGCGGCCCTGCCGATCCGTGCCGAAGGGATGCTCCGCCGACGGGGGTCTGACGGCGGGCGCCGAGAGCGGCCGGCTTTTGCCCGTGTCCACGACGAGGTGGCCGATGCCGACGAACAGAGCGAGTGCCAAGAGGAGGACGATGCCCACCGCGAGCGAGATGTTGCGCCGCACGTAGTGGAGGGCCGCCGTCGCCGAACGCATGTGCCTACGTCCTCCGATAGCTGATGCGGGGATCGAGCAGGGGATAGAGCACATCGAGGATCAAGGTCGCCACGCCCAGCGCCACAATGACGGTGAACACGATGCCCTGGATCAGGAAGTGGTCGTTCTCGCGAATCGCGTGGAAGAGAATCGTTCCCACGCCGGGGTAGCCGAAGATGACCTCGACCAGCACCGCACCGGACAGGATGTTGCCGAGGGCAAGAGCCAGCGCGGTGGTCTGCGGGAGGATGGCGTTCCTCACGCAGTAGCGCAGGAAGATCGTGAGACGCCTCAGACCCTTGGCCTCGGCGAAGGTCACGTAGTCCTCGCCCTGGGTCGTGACCATCATGCCTCGCATGCCGAGCGCCCATCCTCCGGTAGCCACCAGCACGATCGAGAGTGCAGGAAGGATGGAGTGTGCGATGACGTCGCCGACGAAGGTCAGGGTCAGGCCCGGAAAGGCGCCGGCGGTGTAGCCGCCGAACATCGGAAGGAGCTGCATCCGAAACGCCAGCAGGTACATCAAGATCAGGCCGAGGAGGAAGAAAGGAATGGCGTGCAGCGCCCACAACGGCGGCATGAGCAGTCGCATCCAGCGCGGGGCGCCGGGCCACGCGAGCAGCGCGCCCAGGAGCGTGCCGATGGTGAAGGACAGCACGGTGGTGATGCCGAGCAGGCCGACGGTCCAGGGGATGGCCTCGGCGATGATCGAGTTCACCGTCCGCGGATAGCTCGAGATCGAGTAGTTGAAGTCGAACCGGGAGACGTCGCGCAGATAGGTGACGTACTGCTTCCACAACGGCCGGTCGAGGCCGAAGCGCCGCTCGTATTCTTTGACCATCGCTTCGAGGCCCGTCTGCACGTGACCACCGAGCGAGGCTTGCTGCAGCAGCGTCGCGCGGACCGGATCCTGCCCGGACAAGCGGGGAAGGAAGAAGTTCAGCGTCGCGGCCAGCCACACGATGAGCACGAACACGCCGACGCGCCTGGCCAGGTAGTCAGCGCGCACGGAGCGCTCGCCCGGCTACTGCGTGGGCTGGAGGTTCCAGAGGACTATCGCGTACGTCAGGTGCCAGAAGGCGCCGTTGACGTAGGCGTTCTGCTCCGTCGGCCAGTTCGTCCAGTACGTCGTGTTCATCGGGATGCGGTGGAAGTTGTGGACGAGCGGGATGTCCGGCAGCTCCGGGATCCAGATCTCCATGGCTTTGTGGAACAGCTCGGTCAGCCGGGCCTTGTTGTTCATGTCGGTGACGAACACGTCGTCCACGATCTTGTTGTAGGCCTCGTTCTTCCAGCGCGCGAAGTTGACGAGGTGGGCGCCCGGCACCGCCACGCTCACGCTCTGGTAGAGCCGCAGCGTGTGGTACGGGTCGTTCACGCTGCCGCCGTGGCCGTAGATCGCTCCCGTGTACTGGCCTTTCTGGAACCGGTCGTCGAAATCCGGTGGCAGGCTGAAGCTGGCGTCGACGCCCTGGCGCTTGAGCAGCTCGGTCAGTACGGGGCCGATCGCGGGGCCGCTGGCGCCGAAGCCGATGATGTCGAGCCTGAGCTTTCCGCCCTGAGCGTCGGTCCAGATGCCGGCGCCGTCCTTCTTCCAGCCCTTGCGCGTGAGCAGCTCCTCGCCCTTCTTGGGATCGAACTCGAGCGTGTTGTTCTTCGCGAGGAGATCCTTCACCGACGCGATGTACGGACGTAGCCCGGGATATTCAGGCAGTGGCAGGGGAGCGACCTGCGAGGCGCCGACGTAGCCCACGTCGATGATCTGCTGGCGGTGGATGAAGTAGCTCAGCGCCCACCTGACGTCCTTGTCGTTGAACGGCGGCTTCTCGTTGTTCACGTAGAGCGAGATCGGCCACCAGTCCATGTAGCCGTACGGCGGCTTCTGTCCGGTGTGGGTGACGATCTTGGGATTCTGACGGAAGACCGTCGGATGGGTCGCGGGCTGCAGGCTCGGCCCGAAGTCGACCTGGTTGGTGATCAACGCCTGGGCGAGTTGCTGCTCGCCGGCTGAGGGCAGCCAGACGTTGCGCTCGACCTTGGGCATCGGCGCCAGCCCCGCCTTGGCCGCCCACCACTCGTCGCGGCGATCGACGACCTTCTGCTGCGGCGACGAGAACGCCACCTTCCATGGGCCCGTGGTGACGGGCCAATCCTTGGCGACATCGAAGTGCTTGAACGTCGTCCAGTCCTGCCCCGAGAAGATGTGCTGGGGGACGATGTAGACGCCGATGTCGTACTTGTAGGTCATGAAGTAGAAGAAGCGCGGGGCCGGCACCTTGAACTTGATGACGACCGTGTTGGGCGCGGTGGTCTTCGCCTCCTGCATGAACTGCTGAACGTCGACGCCCCAGCGCACCTTCGGACCCAGCTCCTTGAGACTGTTCAACGTGTAGGCCACATCGTCGGCGCTGAACGGCGTGCCGTCGCTCCACTTGATGCCGGAGCGGGTTTTGATGGTCAGCTCCCTGAAGTCGGAGCTGTACTTGTAGCTCTCGGCCAGCCACAGGTACTCCTTGTCGGCGAACGCGCTGTAGTACGCGAGCGGCTCATAGAGGATGCCGGGTCCGTTCTGGTGGTTCGAGCCGATGGCGTAGGGATTCCACAGCTCGTAATCGATCCACCGGCCCTCACGGCTGCCGGTCCAGACGAGGGTCAGCGTCCGGTTCCGCGCAACGGTGCGCGGCTGCGCGGTGGCCGGTTGCGCGGTGGCCGTCAACGCGGGCGCCACGGCCAGGGCTCCGGCCGCCAGGGTTCCCGTCCTGATGAAGTCTCGCCGGCCGAAACGCTGATGCCTGCTCCGCTGTACCATGTGGGCCCTCGCGTCGTGAGGATTGGCGCGGAGATTCTAGCCGAGCCCGGAGGGAGAGGACATGCCCAAGAAGGAGATCGTCAACATCGGCTCCGCCGCCCCGAACCCCAACCTGTCACCGGCCACGCGCTTCGGGAATCTCGTCTTCGTCTCCGGTCAAACCGGCCGCCATCCCGTCACCGG
>JGI25382J43887_10000154_pt1 | contig 18265 bp, 21 predicted proteins | sample GraSoi013_1_40cm_3_FD_43887 | JGI IMG/M metagenome (IMG submission 43887) | reverse complement strand
CGCTTCTGCTCGCTCGGGGGCGGGATCGGCCGCGGCTGGCGGCGGACGGCGAGGAGGGGCTCGAGGTCCCTCACCGGCGGCGCTTCTTCGCCTTCGCCGAGGGCGGCACGGCCCGGCGCACGGAGGCCGCCTCGCGCCCGCCCCCGACCGGTTTCAGGTGGGGCTCGTTGCGGTGCCCGACGTCGCCCCGGATCACGGGACCGGCCTCGATGGTGCGGATCCACGCCTGCAGACCGCGCGCGAGCTCCGGGTAACAGTTGTCGCGGTAGGTCTGGAGCGCTCTCAGCGCGGCGGGGTCTTTCCAGGGCTTGAGGACGAAGACGCCGTCGGGATCTCCCGGGTCGAACGGCGCTTCCGTGGCCATCGCCATCACGACATACCGGCGCGTCAGGTCAGCCATGTCGGATTTCTCCAGGCGGATCTACGGCTGGGACAGGACCGCGACGGCCGAGACGGCGCCGGGACCGCCCAGGTTGTGCGCGAGCCCCATCCGGGCGCCCTTGACCTGCATCCGGCCCGCGCGGCCGAGCAGCTGGTCGTGGATGTTCGCGATCATCCGGACGCCGGAGGAGCCGATGGGATGGCCACACGATTTGAGCCCGCCCGAGGTGTTGACGGGCAGATCGCCGCCAAGCTTGGTCACGCCGCCGGTGGCGAGCTTCCAGCCCTCGCCGGGCTTGGCCAGGCCGAGGTCCTCGTAGTTGATGATCTCGGTGATCGTGAAGCAGTCGTGGCACTCGGCCACGTCGATCTCCGTGGCCGGGTTGGTGACACCCGCCATCCGGTAGGCCGCCTTGGCCGCCTCCTGGGTGGAGCGGAACGACGTGAAGCTCCACGAGGGATCGAACTGCGTGTTCCAGTAGCCGGCCGTTACCGCATAGGCGATGCCGCGGATGACCGTGTAGGCGTCGGTGAGCGTCGGCGCCAGATCGGCGCGCGTCAGGATCACGGCGGCGGCGCCGTCGGTGGTCGGGCAGCAGTCGAAGAGCCCGAGCGGCTCGGCGACCTTGGGAGCCTTGAAGTACTGCTCCGCGGTGATCTCCTTCTGGAAGTGCGCCTTGGGGTTGAGCGCGCCGTGGGAGTGGTTCTTCATCGCCACCGCGCAGAGCGCCTCCTCGTCGGCGCCGTACTCCTTGAAGTACCGGGTGGCCAGCAGCGCGAACATTCCCGGCGCCGTCCGGCCCTTGGCCAGGACGGGATGGCCGCGGGTCACCGCCTGGGCAAGGAGGCTGCCCCGCGAGGGCACCTCTCGCATCTTCTCGGCGCCGACGGCGAGGACCAGGTCGTACTCGCCCGAGGCGACGGCCAGCGAGGCGTTGCGGACGGCCTCGATGCCCGTCGCGCAGTACGCCGCCACGCGCGTGACCGGGATCGGAAAGAGATTGAGCGGGTCGGAGACGAATGTCCCGGAGTTGCCTTCGAACCCGTAGAGCATCGGCTCATAGCAGCCGAGCCAGGCGGCCTGGAGCCGCTGCCGCTCGATCTTCGCGTCGGCCAGCGCGAGCGTCACCGCCTCGTAGATCATGTCCGTGAGGCTCTGGTGGAAGTTCTCGCCGTACTTGATCACGCCGCTGCCGATGATGGCGACCTTGCCGCCCAGTCCCATGGAGGCCTCCTCGGGAACTGGCCTAAGCCTACCCTTCCGGCCCGAGCGGCCGCAAGCCTGGCGCGCGCCCGAGCCACACCGCGCAGCCGGCGAAGACCAGCGCGCTGGCTCCTCCCAGGACGGCGTTCGGCCAGAAGGCGGTGACCGTGACGCCGCCGGCGGTCAGCACGGTGAACAGCGTGTTGTTGATCACGTGCGCGGCCACCGCCGGCAGCGCGCTGCCGGCGCGCTCGGTGACGAACCCCAGCCAGAGGCCGAGGCCGAACGCGAGCATGGCGTGGAGCCATTCGAGATGGAGCAGGCCGAAGGCGAAGCTCGTGACCAGCACGGCGACGGACGGTGGCCACTGCTCGGCCAGACGCGTCTGCATGTAGCCGCGGAAGAAGACCTCCTCGGCCACCCCCGCGATGACACCGATGACCAGCGCCGCCGCGAAGAGATCGAGGCCCGAGGTGCCCTCCAGCGCGCGGCGGATCACCGCCATGGTGCCCCGGTCGGCCAGCCCGGCGACCGCCGTCGCTGAATCCAGCGTCTGCCCCAGCGCCAGCGTCCCCACGATCATCACGACGAGGGTCGGCCCCGTCTCGCGTCCGGGCTTGAGCCTCAACCGCGCAGGGTCGAGAGGCCGCATGACGGCGAGGAGCGTCACCATCAGTGCGGAGGAGGAGGCCAGGGCCCCCGCCAGCAGTCCCGGCAGGCCGTCGAAGACCTCGCGCTCGGGCAGTTCGGGATAGAGCCCGTGGAGGACCAGCGCCGCCGCCAGGGTGAAGGCGACGATGCCCACGAACGCGAGCAGGTAGGCGACGAAGACCGGCCACACGCGTCGCGCACTCATCGGGCGCGACTCTAGCCGCGGCCGGGCCCGCTCTCGAGCAGCTGCCGGACGGCCGCCAGGAGCCTCCGGTTCTCGCTGGGGCGCCCGATGCTGATCCGGACATGGCGGTCGGAAAAGTCCCCGCGGACGACGACGCGCGCCGCCCGGAAGACCGCCGCCGCAAAGTCCGGCGCCGTCCAGCCGCGCGAGCCGACGTCCACCATGATGAAGTTGCCCTGGGGGCGCGGCGCCACCGCGAAGCCCAGGCGGGCGAACTTCTGCGCGAGCCACGCGCGGCCCTCGGCGACGACGGCCAGGGTCCGGGCCAGGTGACGGCGATCCCGCAACGCCGCCAGCGCCGCGGCCTGGCCGAGCGCCCCCGTCGGCCACTTCACATTCGCCAGCCGGAGGTACCGCGCGGTGTCGGGCGTGCCGATGGCATAGCCCAGCCGAAGGTCGGCGAGCCCGAAGGCCTTCGAGAAGGTCCGCGTCACCAGCACGTTGGGCCAGCGCGGCTGCCCACCCCGGAGCACCATCAGGGCCGTCTCCCGCGCCGGAGCCTCGGCGAACTCCATGTAGGCCTCGTCCGAGACCACGAGCGCGCCGACGTCGTCGGCCAGCTCCGCCACCGCCTCCAGCTCGGCGATGGAGATGAGCGTGCTCGTGGGATTGTTGGGCCGGGCCAGGAAGATCAGCTGCGTGCGCGGCGTGATGGCAGCCCGCAGGCGGAGCAGGTCGAGCCCGAAGTCTTCCTCTCGCAGCGGCACCGTGATCGGCGCCCGCGCATGGATGGCGGCGACTTCCCCGTAGACGGCGAAGCTGGGAGCCACCGAGATGATCTCGCCGCCGGCGGTGGTGAACGCCGCGACGATCGCGTGCATGAGCGTGGACGAGCCGCCGCCCACCACCACCTGCTCGGGACGCACGCGCGCGTACCGGGCGATGGCCGCGCCCAGCTCGGGCGCGCTCGCGCTCGGGTAGTAGTGCGCGTGGCGCGCCCGCTCCCGGATGGCCGCGACCGCCAGCGGCGACGGCCCCAGGGGGCTCTCGTTGGACGAGAGCTTGGCGATCCGCGGCCCCCCGCCCGTGGCCCGGCGCGCCGCCTCCTCCAGGGTGGCGCCCGGCACGTACGGCTGGACCTCGCGCGCGAGCCGGGCGGCCCGATCCAGGTAGGTTTCGGCCATCAGCGCACCGGCTCCATCCCGAGCCTCCGGGCGATCAGCTCGCGCAGGCGGTACTTCTGGATCTTCCCGCTCGGCGTCATCGGGAACTCGCCGACGATCTCCAGCCGTTCGGGGAACTTGTGGCGCGCCAGCTCCTTCAATTCCAGGTACTGGACGATCTCCTCCAGGGTGACGGTGTGGCCGGGCTCGGGGATGACGAACGCGCAGGCGCGCTCAGCCAGTCGGGGGTCGGGCATGGCCACCACGGCGACGTTGGCGATCTTGGGATGGGCGAAGAGCAGGTTCTCCACCTCGGCCACCGAGATGTTCTCGCCGCCGCGGATGATGAGATCCTTGGAGCGCCCGGTGATCGACACGTAGCCGTCGCCGTCGAGCATCGCGCGATCGCCCGTCTTGAACCAGCCGTCGTCGGTGTGCGCCTCCCGGGTGAACGCGGGGCGCTGCCAGTAGCCCACGAACTGCGAGTGACCGCGTACGAGCAGGTCGCCCTCGGTCTTGGCCGGCAGAGCCCGCGCCTTGTCGTCGACGACTTGGAGCTCCATCCCGGGCAGCGGGCAGCCGTCAGTGCCGAAGATCTTCCCCTCCGGGTCGTCGAGCCCGTTGCAGGTGACGAGGCCGTTCTCGGTCATCCCCCACCCGGCCGAGATCGCGCAGTGGAGCCCCTGGCGCGCGTCCTGGACCAGCTGGCGCGGGATCGCCGCGCCCGCGGAGATGAACAGGCGCAGCGAAGAGATGTCGTGGCGCTCGAGGGCCGGCGCATAGGTGAGGTCCTGTAGAAAGGGCGTGGCGCCCATCGTGTACGTGACGCGCTCGGCCTCGATGAGCCGCGCCGCCTCCTCCGCGCTCCAGACGTCGAGCCAGACCCCGGTCGAGCCCAGCAGCAGGGTGAGGCAATAGCCGTAGAGATAGCCGGTCTGGTGACCGAAGGTGGAGGACATCAGCGCGACGTCGTGCTCGCCGAACCCGAGTCGGGCGGTCAGCGGGTAGATGATCGAGAGCACCGTGTTGGAGGTGTGCATGACGCCCTTCGGCTCGCCCGTGGTTCCCGACGTGAAGATGACCTCTGCCACGTCGTTGGGGTCCGTCCCCGGCAGCGTCCCGCGGTCCGCCCGCGACTCCCAGGCAGTGTCGGTGAGGGCGGCGAACGGCCGCATGCCCGGCCCCGGCGCCCCCCGACACACGAAGACCTCGCGCANCGCCGGCGCCTCTCCGCGCAGGCCGGCGACCATCTCGACGTAGTCGAAGGTGCGGAAGCGGGCCGGGACGACGAAGGCCTCCGATCCGAGCGTCCGCAGGATGAAGCGCAGCTCGCTGGCGCGGTACGTCGGCGGAATGGGGTTCAGGATCGCGCCCAGGCGCAGCGCCGCCAGCGCGAGCAGGATCCACTCGTTCCAGTTGGGGAGCTGGCAGGAGATCACCGCGCCGCGCTCGATCCCCGCCGCCCGGAGCCCGTGGGCCACGCGCTCCACCCGGCCGGCCAGCNCGGCCCAGGTGAGCCGCCCGGCGCCGTCCACGACGGCGGTCTTGTCGGGCCGGCTCGTCGCCCAGCGGTCCAGATACCGGTCCAGCGTCTCGTTCTTCCAGTACCCGGCCGCCGTCAGCGCGGTGGTGCGCTCGGCGGTGAGCGTGGTCTCGAGGCTGGGCATCGGTGCTCAGCAGAGTACGGGGCATCGTCTTTCAAAGTCAACGCGCGTGCCGTAAGGTAGGGACCATGTCGCCCGCGCCCCGCTTCGTCGGCAGTGAGGTCAAGCGCCTCGAGGACCCCCGCCTCCTCCGCGGCCAGGCGCAGTACGTGGACGATCTGACCCTCAGCGGTCTCGCTCACGGCCATGTGCTCCGCTCGCCGTACGCGCACGCGCGCATCGTGAGGCTCGACACCGCGGAGGCCGAGAAGCTTCCGGGCGCATCCCCTTTCGTAGCCTCGGTCCAAGCCCGCGTCCGCCGCACCGGGACGGGCGTTTTTCTTGATCGACACGCAGAATTGTCCGCGGCAGCCGAAATGATCGGTCGTGCATGTCGGCCACCGCGATCGCACACGCCAACGTCCAGCGTCGATGTCGTGCGGCCGGGCGTCGGGGGGCCTTGGTGCCCGCCCGACGCCTACCGTGCGTTACACCGAGCCGAGCTGGCCGGACCGGATCAGGTCGACGAGGACGTTCCACTCCTGCTTTTGGAGGACGACGGTGTTTTCGGCCTCGCCGATACGGATGGAGTCGCCCTCGATGGCGACCTCCGGGCAGGCCGTGCACGAGGGACAGAGCGAGATTGCGAGCTTCTCCATGACGTGTCACCTCCCTTCGCTTCGATGTTTTGGCAGATCGCCGCGTGGCGGTCGGGGTGTCGCTGCCAGGCGCGCAGAGTGGTCTGAACCGCGCTGAGCAGGCCGGCGAGGTCTGCCGCTTTCCGTTCAAGCAGCGCGCGGACGTGGTTGCAGGGAGCGGCCCCGGCTCGTCTGAGCGCCACGACATGTCCGATCTCCGCGAGTGTCAGCCCGAGCCGGCGCGCCTGCCCGACGAACGCCAGCAGCCCCAGCACGTCGGTCGGATAGACGCGATAGCCCGAGCCGGTCCGATGCGGGCGCGGCAGGATCCCCCGCGCCTCATAGAGCCGGAGCGCCTTGCGGCTGACTCCGCTGCGCGCGGCCACCTCCCCGATCAACAGCCCGTCGCGCCCCATGAAGGCAGGATAGACCTTGCCCCCTGGGGGAAGGTCAAGGGCCACCCTCTACCGAGCTCCCACCGTTCGCAGCTCGCGTCTCGCCTCGCGGAGGACACCCACGGCCGAACTGCCGAACATGGCGGCGATCATCAGGCCCGTCACGATGTCCGGCCACGCCGAGCCAGTGACCGCGACGCCCCCAGCCGCCAGGAGGACGCCACTGTTCGCCACCACATCGTTACGAGAACACAGCCAAGCCGAGCGCATATTGATGTCATCCGCGCGACGCCGCCAGAGAAACAGCAACACGGAGGCATTGGCGATCAGGGCCAGGAACCCGACGCCGCCCATGAGCTCGACGGTGGGCACGAGCCCTCGGGCGATCTTGAGCGCGACCTCCACCAACACGCCAAGCCCGAAGGTTGCCATGATCCAACCTTTGAGCCGCGCTGCCCGCGCTTGCCACACGGCCCCCCGCCTGATGACGTAGAGGCTGAACCCATAGACGATGGCATCGCCCAGCATGTCCACCGAGTCGGCGAGGAGCGCCGTGGAGTGGCCCAGGAGACCGGCGAGGAACTCGATCAGGAACATGGTCGCGTTGATCCAGAGGACGATCTGGAGCACGCGACGCTGCCGGTCCGCAATGTCGGTCGCGATGTCACAGCACGATTTCATACGCGCTCGGGCTACGAGCCCTTGGTGCCGTACACGGGTTCAAAGAAGCTGCCCCTGGAAAGAGTATGCCCGATGAGGGGCAAGCTCTTGAACGACTCCTTGAACTCAGGAGTTTGGTGCGCGCGTTCCCACGCCTCCTTGTCCTCCCAGCTCCCGTACACCATGTATTCGAGCGGATCGCTCAGGGAGCGGTGGGCTCGTATCTCGATACACCCCGGCTGGCCCCCCATCAGGGCGAGGAGCTTGCGATGATCGGCCTCGAACTCGGCCGCTCGCCCTGACTGCACGTGAAAGACGACCAGCGTGTGAATCATCGGTGTTCTCCTTCTACCGACAGCTCGTCTTCTCGGATTGCGGTGGGGTTCACGAGCGCTCCAGCTCCCTCTTCATCGCGTCGAAGTCCTCCCGTGACAGCTCGCCCCGGGCATATCGGGTTTTGAGAATCTCGAGCGGTGTCGCCAGCGAGCGACCGGACGTCTCGCGGCGAAGCCACCGGACGGCCAGGATCAACCCTGTGATCATCAGCGCCCCAATCGTGAGCTTCAGGAGAATCCAGAGCGCGAGCCAGGGCCAAGCGGCGAACCAGCCTCCGTGCATGCCGCCTTGCATCATCATGTCGTGCATCATCATCGTGTTCCTCCCTTCGTGGGCAGTGGTCTCTTCGACGGCCAGCATCGTCCATGGCGGCGAGTATGCGAGTGCTCGGTGAAGTCCGTATGTCGAGACTGTAAACGTTTGTACGTGCGGTCTAGCAAGCGGCGCCGCCCGCCGGCAGGCTGATCACGACCCGACAGCCGCGCTCCCGACCATCCACCCGCGAGGCCGGTCCGATCGTGATCGTCCCGCTGTGGACCTCGGCGACCCGCCGCGCGAGCGTGAGGCCGAGTCCCACGCCGCGGGCCGCCTCACTCGTAGCTCCGGCCGTCCGGGCCCTCTCCCCACGGTAGAACGGGGCGAACACGCGTTCGCGATCCGCGGGCGAGATGCCGGCTCCTTCGTCGGTCACGCTCAGCACCAGACGGTCGCCCTCGCGCTCAGCGGCCAGCGTGATGGGGGGCCCCCCGTACTTGGCGGCGTTTTCCATGAGGTTCCAGAGCGCACGGCGGAGCAGGGCCGCGTCGGCGGTCAGCTCGAGAGGTGGCCCCGGCACGAAGCGGACCGAGGTTCCGGCGAGCAGAGGGTCTTCGCGCGCGCGCTCGGCGACCTCGGCCAGCAGCCGGTTGGCATCAAAGGCGTCCAGGCGCGCCGGAAGCCCGGTGGCATCGAGTCGGGCAGTGGTCAGCACGTCGTCGATCAGGCGGTCGAGATCCGCGAGATCGCGCTCCACGGCCCGCAGCCGCGCTTCGCTCGCACCGTCGCGCGGCAGGAGCTCGAGCGCCATGCGAATCCGAGTCAGCGGGGAGCGCAGCTCGTGGGAGATGTTGGCCAGCAGCTCCCGCTGGCCGCGCACGAGGCGTTCGACCCGATCCGCCATCTCATTGAACGCCCGCGTAAGCTCCTCCAACTCGTCGGTCGCGCGGTGGCCGCGCCGCCGCCAGGGGGCGCCCGCGCCAACCGCAGCGACTGGGACCCGATAGGACAGATCGCCGCCCCCGAGGCGGCGGGCCCCGACGGTCAGTCGCTCGAGGGGGCGCGAGAGGCGACGGGCCAGGGGGCGCGTCGCCAGCGCCACGATCAAAAGCACGAGGGCCACGGCGAGCGCCGGGTGCAGGAAGTGGAGAAAGCCGAAGCGGTGCCGGGCCGAGGCCTGAAGCACGGCCATGGGCACGCCCGACTGCGGATCCCGCACGACCGAGGCGGCAGACCACCGCGGTCCCGCACGGAGCGACAGCTTACCGGCCAGGACCGCCCGGATCTCCTCGGCGACTGGCGTTGGCAGCTCGGATCCACTCGACGCCAGGAGCCGGCCCTCGACGTCGCGCACCGTCACGTCGACATCGAGATCCCTGTGGATCTGCTGGACCCGTCGCGCGAGGTCCGCCGGATCGTGGGCGCTTTCGGCCACCAGGGTTGTGAGGTGCTGCACCGCCCGCTCGGCGACCTCCCGCATGAACGCGCCGCGGGCCCCGAGGGCGAAGACGACGGCGGTCGTCACGCACGCGACCACCAGCACCAGGAGCGAGTGGAGGTAGATCCGCGAGTGGAGCCGGGCCATCTCAGCGTGCGTCGCGCATCAGGACGTAGCCCACGCCTCGCACGGTCTTGATGTAGCGTGGCTCTTTGGCGTTCCGCTCGATCTTGGCCCGCAGCTTCGAGACGTGGACGTCGACCGAGCGGTCGAACGTCTCGTACCCTTCGCCCTTGAGCGCATCCAGAAGCTGCTCCCGCGACAGCACGCGGCCGGCGGTCCGGGCCAGCGTCCCCAGGAGCTCGAACTCGTAGTGCGTGAGCAGCACCCGCCGCCCCTGGACCGTGACCTCGCGCCCGTCGAAGTCGATCTCCAGGGCGCCCGATCGGAAGCGCGGCCGGCCGAGCGGCGGCGCCGGCGTGGCCCGACGCAGGACGGCCCGGATCCGGGCCAGCAGCTCGCGCGGGTTGAAGGGCTTGGCGAGGTAGTCGTCCGCGCCCAGTTCGAGTCCGACGATCTTGTCGACGTCCTCGCCTTTGGCCGTGAGCATGACGANGGGCGTGGCCGCGAGCTCGGGGGTCGCCCGGATCTGCCGGCACGTCTCGAAGCCGTCGATCCCGGGTAGCATCACGTCGAGCAGCACGACGTCAAAGCGCCCGCTCTTGAGCGCGGCGAGACCGCGCTTCCCATCGCCGACGGCCGTGACCTCGACGCCGTGCTGGCCGAGATATTCCGTCACCAGGGCGCCCAGGCGGGCGTCATCATCGATNAGAAGCGCGGCTGTGCGGGCCGCCATGCCGCCAGGATATCAGTGCATCGGGTGCCGGTGCGCCCTCACATAGTCGGCGAGCGCCTTCCGTTGGGGCGCAGTCAGGACGTCGTGCGCCTCGACGAGCGCCTGGCCAACCGCATCGGCGATCTTCGCGTGCTCCTCCTCGATCTGACGCCGCAGCGCCAGCAGGCGGTCGGTGTCGACCTGGTCAGCCTCGAACAGCGCCAGGACCGCCTCCAGGCGGGCAGGCCGTGCCTTCCAGTGATCACCAGCGAGGGTGAAGAGTCGGTCGCGGGCGCCGTGGATCGCGGCGCGCTGCTCGGGCGTCACCTGAGCCTGGTCGAGCGCCTCGTCGATGGCCCCCGCGGCCACNCGCTGCATCATGGCCTGGCCGCGCCCATGCGCGGCAATCGCCCCCGCGCTCGCGCCCGCCACCAAACCGCCCACCAGCAAAGACCCCAGCCAGATTACCGTCCGTCGCTTCATCGCCCGCACCTCCCGGTAAGATTCGCGGGCCCGTGCCCGCCCGCGTGTCCCGGAGCATGCGGCCTGTGGATGAAGATCGTATGCGCCNGACGTAAAGTTTTGTGATCGTCCGGCGGACTCAGCCCGCGGGCGCGGGCGAGCGCCGGCGCGAGCGCCCCGCCTCTTCCAGCAGCTCCATGAAGGCCCGGGCCCCCGGCGAGAGCCGGCGCGCCTCGTTGTGGATGACGTGGAAGTGCCGGCGAATGCGCAGGCCTCGAAGGCGCAGCGCACGGAGCCGGCCGGTGCTCACCTCTCCGCGCACCGCGTGGACCGACACGAAGGCGACGCCCAGGCCCGCGATGACGGCCTGCTTGATGGCCTCGGTGTGGTCGAGCTCCATCGCCGCACGGTACNTGACCGCGGCCTGTTCGAGGGCGCGCTCCGTGACTCGCCGGGTCGCCGACCCTTCCTCCCGCATGAGCAGCGGCTCCCCTGCCAGCTGAGCCGGCGCGATCTCGCGGCGGCGTGCCCAGCGGTGCGCCGGGGCGGCGACCAGGACGAGCTCGTCCACCAGCCCCGCCGCCAGGCACTCCTCCCGTGGGCCGAGCCCGTGCCCACCCACGACGCCGAGATCGAGCTCGTTGGCGCGGATGCGCTCCTCGATGAGCCGCGAGTTGGCGATGCGCAGGCTGAGATCGATGCCGGCATAGCGTTCACGGAAGACTCCGATGACACCGGGGAGCACGTAGATCCCCGGGGTCGTGCTGGCGCCGATCAGGAGCGAGCCCCGTTTGAGCCCCTGGAGCTCGCCGATCACCTCCCGTGCGCTGGTCAGCGTGGCGAAGACGCGGTGAGCGTGCTCCTCGAGCAGTCGCCCGGCGTCGGTGAGCGCGACGCTCCGCCCGAGCCGATCTAACAGGCGGGTGCCCAGCTCCTGTTCCAGCTCCCTGATGTGCTGCGACAGCGCCGGCTGGCTCGTGTGCAGCGCCTCGGCGGCCCGGCGGAAAGTCCGGACCCGCGCGATGGCCAGGAACACCTCGAGCTGGCGGAGCGTCATGCGGTAAGGTTAGCCTTATCGGATCCATAAGAAAACACTATTTGTGCTTATAGCTTCCGTCCGGCTATCTAGAAGCGTGCGCTACGACGCAGGTCACGATTCAGGCCGCGACCTCCCGGCCGCGCGGCCGCCGCTCCTCGCGAGCAAGGAGTACGACCAGGCCTCGGTCTTCGATCCGCAGAACCTTCTGCGGGAGGCCCGACGCCAGAAACAACTGCCGCTCGTCGCCATCCCGCCGATGTGCGTGCTCGACCCCGATGGCGATATCGTGCGCCACCTCCGGCGAGGCGCCCGAGCCCGGCTGAGCCCCGGCTGGGCCTGCTACCACACGGAACTCTACGAGTTCGATCTCGACGGCCGGCCGGTTGGCATCGTGGGCTGCGCCGTGGGGGCCCCCTTTGCCGTCCTGGTCGCCGAACAGCTCTTCGCTTCCGGCTGCCGAGTCCTCCTCAGCATCACCTCGGCCGGGCGCATCACGGAGGTTGGCCGTCCTCCCTACTTCGTGCTCATCGATCGTTCGCTGCGTGACGAAGGGACGAGTTACCACTACCTCCCACCCGCCGACTTCGTCGAGGCGGACCCCGCCCTCGTTGACAGGGCCATGCTGGTCTTGAAGGCAGCCGGGCCCAAGGTGCTGCGAGGGGCGAGCTGGACGACCGATGCGCCGTTCCGCGAGACCGCAGGTGCCGTGGCGGGCACGCAGGCTCTGGGAATCCTGGCAGTGGAGATGGAGGCGGCCGGCCTCTACGCCTTCGCCGCGGCCCGGCGAAAGCCTGTCCTCTGCCTCGCCCACATCACGAACGCCATGGGGTTGGTGCCCGGTGACTTCGACAAGGGCGAGGCAGAAGGGATTCCCGACACCCTCACGATCATCGGCGCCGTCATTCGGGCGATTGCTCCGGACGGCGACCAAGGAGCATCGTCATGATCTTCCGCCAGTTCCTCGTTCCCAGGACCGGCTGCGCCAGCTACCTCTTCGGCTGAGGGGGCGCAGGCACCTGCGCTGTGGTGGATCCACAGCAGGAGATCGAGCCCTACCTCGAGGCCGCCGCCCAGAAGTCGATGCGCATCACCCACGTCCTNGAGACCCACGTCCAGGCCGACCACGTTTCGGGCGCCCGCCGACTCGGCGCCGCCACGGGCGCCCCCGTGCTCTTCCACGAGGCGGCGGAGGTGGCGTTCCCCCACGTCGAGGTCGCNGACGGGGAGGAGCACGAGCTCGGCAACGTGCGCCTGACGATCCTCCACACGCCCGGTCACACGCCTGACGGGATCTCGATCCTCGTCACTGACCGGACGCGCGCTCCCGAGCCCTGGTTCGTGCTCACCGGCGACACGCTGTTCGCCGGCGGCGTCGGCCGCCCCGACCTCCTCGGCCAGGGGGCGGAGACCGCGCTGGCCGAGCAGCTCTTCGAGAGCCTCTACGGCAAGCTCCTCAAGCTCCCCGACCACATCGAGGTCTACCCTGCCCATTTCGGCGGAGCCGCCTGCGGCAAGGGGCTGAGCGGCAAGCCAGGCTCGACTATCGGGTTCGAGCGCCGGTTCAACCCGGCGCTGCAGTTCACCTCGAAGGCCGATTTTGTTCGCTTCGTACTGGCCGACCTCCCGGCCCAGCCACCCGCCTTCGTGGAGAATCGCCAGCGGAACCTGAGCGGGGAGTGACGGACCGGCGGCTCGGCCTTCGGGAGAACCTGCCGCAGTTCTCCCTGCTCGTGCTCCTCAATGCCTTCGTCGGGGCCATGGTGGGGCTGGAGCGGACCGTGCTGCCGCTCCTCGGCGAGCAGGANTTCGGCCTCAGCTCGAAGACCGCCATCACCTCGTTCATCGTGAGCTTCGGTGTGACGAAGGCGATCCTGAATTTGGTATCGGCCCGGGTGTCTGACCGCTTCGGCCGCAAGCCGGTCCTCATCACCGGCTGGCTCTTCGCCCTGCCCGTCCCGTTCCTCATCATCCACGCGCCGGTCTGGTGGTGGATCGACCTCGCCAACGTGCTGCTCGGCGCGAACCAGGCGATGGCGTGGTCGATGACCGTGATCATGAAAATCGACCTGGTGGGGCCGAAGCGTCGCGGGCTGGCGCTCGGTCTCAACGAGTTCGCGGGCTACGTCGCTGTCGGCGCCACGTCGTGGATCACGGGCTACCTGGCCGCACACTACGCCCTCCGCCCCCAGCCCTTCTACCTCGGCATCGCGATCTCGACCCTCGGACTCCTCATGTCGGTCTTGGTGATCCGGGAAACGCACGGGTACGTCGCCCTGGAGGCGCCCGCGAGCGTGGGCGCGCCGGCCCCCGCCGCGCCGCCGCTGGGCCGCATCTTCTATGTGACCAGCCTCGGCAACGTGGGCCTGTTCGCCGCCTGTCAGGCCGGCCTCGTCAACAACCTCAACGATGGGATGTCGTGGGGGCTCTATCCGCTCTTCTTCGCGGCTCACGGTCTCGATGTCGAGCGCATCGGTGTCGTCAAGGCCGTGTACCCTGGCGTTTGGGGGCTGCTCCAGGTCGCGACCGGGCCGCTCTCCGACCGGTTCGGGCGCAAAGGCCTGATCGCCTGGGGCATGATCGTCCAGGCAGGCGGGATCTGGCTGACGGTCCTGGTCCCGGACTACGCGGCCTGGCTCATCGGCGCCGTGCTGCAGGGTCTCGGCACCGCGATGGTGTACCCCACGCTGCTCGCCGCGATCACCGACCATGCCCACCCGACTTGGCGCGCCTCGAGCCTCGGCGTCTACCGCTTCTGGCGCGACCTCGGCTACGCAGTGGGCGCGCTGCTCTCCGGGCTCGTGGCCGACCTCGTTGGCCTCGGGGCCGCGATCCATCTGGTGGCCGCGCTCACGCTCGGCTCGGGCCTCGTCGTGGCGCGGCTGATGCGGCGCCCCGCTCCGACTCCAGCCACCGTGTCGGTGTAGNNTTGAAGCGCCGAAAGAGGACGGANGACATGAATCCGATCTACCTCGACCGGCTCCGCCTGCCACGAGGGACAGGTCCACCTGTCGCCGGTCCTCCAGGCGATGGGCGTGCCGCCCGAGCTCGGGCGCGGCGCCGTTCGCCTGAGCGTCGGGCGGTTCACGACGGAGGGCGAGGTGGACCGGGCGGCCGAGCTGCTGGTGGCCAGGGCGAACGCGTCCGCCCTGAGGTGACGAGAGCTCTACATCATCGTGTAGCCGCCGCTGACGCTCAGCGTCTGACCCGTGATGAAGCTCGCCTGATCGGAGGCCAGGAAGAGGACGGCACCGGTGACGTCGGTGGGCGCCGCCACTCGCCGGAGCGGGTAAGCCTTGGCGATCCGCGCCCGCATCTCGGGCGTCATCCAGGCCCGGTTCTCCTGCGCGTTCCACATCGACCGCTCGCCGATCTCGTCGTCGGCCTCCGGCATGGTCATGCCCGGGCAGACGACGTTGAGGCGGATGCCGTACTTGCCCACCTCCCTGGCGATGGACTTGCTGAGGGCCATGACGCCGGCCTTGCAGGCGCCGTAGACGCCCTCGCGGAACTCCCCCATGCGGCCGGCGTCCGAGCCCATGCTGACGATCGCCCCGGCGCGGCGCTGGACCATGCCGTCGAGCACGGCCCGCGTGCAGTTGAGCATCCCCCACAGATTGAGCTGGATCTCCTTCTCCCATTCCTCGCGGGTCTTCTCCATGAAGAGCGCGTCGCGCGTCCAGCCGACGTTGTTCACCAGGACGTCCACCCGTCCGAAGCGCTCTTCCACCGTGCCGACCATCGCGCGCACGTCGTTCCACTGCGTCACGTCCGTCCGCACCACCACTGCCTTGGCGCCCAGCGCCGCCGCCTCGGCGGCGACCTTCTGGCCCTGGCCCTCGTCGATCTCGGCGATGGCCAGATTCACGCGCTCGCGCGCGAAGGCGAGGCTCAGGGCGCGGCCGATGTTGGAGCCGCCGCCGGTGACGATCACGGTCTTGCCCGCGAGGTTCAGGTCCATGGCGGCGCCCTCTAGGTGGCCATGGGGTGGTGCATCCAGACGTTGGGGTCCTCGTAGCGCCCCTCGTCCCGCTCGAGATCGATCACCACCGGCTGGAGCGCTCCCGGCACCACGTAGGGGCCGCTGTCGGGGAACGCCATCTCGGTCCACTCCTCCCACTGAGCGACCGTCCCCACGATGACCAGCGTGCGGGGCGCAACGCGCACGATCTCCCCGCCCAGGCGCCAGTGCACGCGGATCCAGGGGTCGAGCGGCGCGCCGTCGGACCGTGTCCAGCGCACGTAGCGCTCCATGGGCGCCAGCGGGTAGCGCGCCTTCATCGTTGGGCGCACCGGCGCGACCAGGTCCCGGAGCCCGTGCTGGTGGGTCAGGGCCTGCATGCCGCGGAGGATCTCGCTGCTGTAGCCCCGGCCCTCGTGGCCGGCGGTGATGGCCGCCAGCGCCGAGACCGCCGTCGGCCGACGCCCTTCCCGGTGAGCGGCGACGGCGTTTTCCAAGATCGCCGCCGTCGACTCCGGCAGGCCGGCCGGGGTGCCGTCCCACGCGAACGGCACCGTGTGGCCGATGCCGACCACCTTGTCGCCGTCGAAGAGGTAGAACTGGAAGTCGGCGAACCGGGTGTACAGCTCCGGCCAGTAGCGGCCGACGCCCAGCTCGTCCCGCTGGACGAGGAAGCGCGGCCAGCCGGCCGTGGCGAAGCGGTGGAACTCGTCCTCGAGCTGGGGGCGCTCGCGAAGGGTGTAGATCTTCAGCGGCATCAGTACGGCAGGCTCTCGCGCCCCATCAGCTCGCGGGCGACGACGAGCTTCATGACCTCCGCGGTGCCGTCGCCGATCTCGAGCCCGATCACGTCACGCAGCCGCTGCTCGAAGGGCAGCTCGTCGGTGTAGCCGTAATGGCCGTGCAGCAGCAGGCACTGGTGGATGGTCTCCACCGAGAGCCGGGGCGCCCACCACTTCACCATCGCCGACTCCTTCGTGTGGGGCTGCCCATGGTCGGCCAGCCAGAGCGCACGGTAACAGAGCCAGCGCGCCGCGTCGATGTAGGTCGCCGCCTCGGCGATGGGGAAGGACACGCCCTCGAACTGCACGATCGGTTTGCCGAAGGCCTGGCGCTCTTTCACGTAGGCCATCGTCTCCTCCAGCGAGGTCTGCGCCGCGCCCAGGCACGCCAGAGCGATCAGCACGCGGTTGAAGTCGAAGCCGCGCATGACCTGGTAGAAGCCGCTGCCCTCCTCGCCCAGGCGGTGCGANGCCGGGATCCGCACGTGNTCGAACGAGAGCACGGCACGCCCGATGGCGCGGGCGCCGAGGTCGCGCAGCGGGCTCCGCGACACGCCGGGAAGGTCGAGCGGCACCAGGAAGGCCGTCACCCCGCGGGCCTTGGCCGCCGGGTTGGTGGTGGCGAAGAGCATGATCGCGTGAGCCACCATGCCCAGGCTGATGCCCGATTTCTCGCCCGTGATCACGTACTCGTCGCGCTCCCGCACGGCGCGGCAGGCGAGGTTGGCGGCGTCGGAGCCGACGCTCGGCTCGGTGAGACCGATGGCCAGCACCGCCTCGCCGCCGATCATCGGCGGCAGCCACCGCTTCTTCACCTCCTCGGCCCCGTTACGCCCGACGATCTCGCCGGCCAGGCCGGCGAGCTGCAGCCCGTAGGTGCAGCTGAAGTCGCCGCGCGCGATCTCCTCGGTCACGATGCCCATCGTGAGGAGGTCCGTCTCCTGGCCTCCGTACTCCACCGGGGCGCGGAGACCGAAGAGCCCGAGCTCGCCCATCCGCCGCCAGGCCTCCCACGGGAACTGGGCGGTCTTGTCCCAGTGCCGGGACCGCGGCGCCAGCTCCTTGCGCGCGAAGGCGCGCAGCGTCCGGATCAGCTCCTCCTGCTCCGGGGTGAAGGCAAAGTCCATAGAGCGCCTCCCCTGCGCCCCGGCTACGCGCGGCAGAGCCGCATGAGGGCGCCCACGTCATCGAGCGCGTCGAGGCTCAGCGCCGCGCGCTCGATCTCGTCGACCCGGTTGGGCGGCAGGACGCGCGCGGCGTTGTCGCGGAACTTCTCGAGGATCGCCTCCCGGCCGAGCGGCCGGCTGGGGCCGCCGCGGCCGTCCGGCTCGCGCGCTTCGAGGACGCGGCCGTCGCCCAGGCGCAGCCGCACCCACCCCGGAAAGCCCTGGGGAAAGTGGGACGCCGGATCGACCGCGTGCACGACTCTCTCCGCCAGGCGCAGGAGGCGCCCGTCGCCCAACCGCTCCGGCGTGAACGTGTCGAGCCCAATGCGGTCGTCGAGCAGCGCCGCGGCGATCGTATAGGGCAGGCTGAACTGAGCGTCGTAGGATGTGCGGGGCCGGAGCTTCGCCGGGCGCGGCTCGCACACGATCGGCACCTCGCCGGCCGGCACCAGGCATTCCACGTGTCGATCGCCTCCGGCGAGACGCCGTGCGCGCGCCGAAGCGCCAGCGCGCAGTCGACGAACGCGTGCAGGTAGTGGCAGCACGGGTACGGCTTGAAGCCCACGCGCAGTGTCTCCCACTCCCGGCCCAGCGTCTCGAACGGGCGCCTGTCCGGATCGAGACCGAGGAATGTTCGGTAGAGGCCGAAGCGGCCCTCGAGGATCGTCGGCGGACCGAGAAATCCGCCGCGGGCGAGTGCCGCGGCGACGACGCCCGCGTGAGCCGCCCACCCCGCATGCACCCGCTTGCTCCAGGAACCGTCCTCCAGGAACTCTTGCACGCCGGAGGCGAAGCTCCCCGCCAACCCCAGCGCCGCGGTGAGCGCCGGTCCATCGAGGCCGGCGCCTGTGCCTGCGGCCAGCGCGGCGGCGAACGGGCCGCACACGGCCGTGGCGTGCCAGCCGCGCGCATGGAAAGCGCCGGGCGCGGCCATGCCCAGGCGCGCGATCGCCTCGTAGCCGGCGACGGCGGCGGTCACGAGCCTCCGCCCGTCGGCGCCCTGGCTCTCGCCGACGGCGAGCACGGTGGGAACGACCACCGCGGAGGCGTGGGTGATCGAGGCCGCGTGGGTGTC
>JGI25382J43887_10000152_pt1 | contig 18310 bp, 14 predicted proteins | sample GraSoi013_1_40cm_3_FD_43887 | JGI IMG/M metagenome (IMG submission 43887) | reverse complement strand
GTGAGATCGTCCTGCAGCCACACGTACTGTTCGGACCCCGCCGACATTGGCACGTTGCTGTTCAGCGAGACGACGTGCCATCGGCCGAGTGAGTAGCTGTAGAACCCGACGCCGAAGTCGCCGGCGTTCCCGCCGAAGTACCGAAAGTACGGAGCGGCGCCGGCTGATTCGTATTCGTGATTGCCGGGGCTGGGACGAGTGCGGCGTTTATGCCGTCCCCACGACTTGTCGTAGCACGTGGCGAAGTCGTCGGCGGTGCCGTGGTAGTACGCGTTGTCGCCGGTTGTGAAGACAGTCGCGTCCGGCATGCCGTCCAGGAGTCTGGCCGTGGCCTCAGCCGGACGGCCGCCGTCGTTGTCGCACTGCGCGATGTCGCCGGCGCCGACCAGGACCGCGGTCACGAGCGGATCGGGAATCGGGTCCGGACCTGCGCCCGGTCCCGGGCCCGGGTTTCCATTCCCGCTGGACTGCCCGCAGCCGCACGTGACGGCGAGAACCGGGATCGCAAGCCACAACCGTACGGAATTAGGACGGCCCATCGATGCTCAAATTATCGTCGAACCCGGCGGCCGCTGAGACCTTAACTGGACTTTGAACCCGTTTCTCGTCGATTCCCGCGTTGGTGTATAGTCGCCGCCACCGGCTCAGTTCTCTCACAGACCATAATCAACGCCCCATGTCCAACAGGGCTATCGGCGAACGGCTCGTTTTGTCTCCGCTCGAACCGCTGATCGCCGGGGGGCCTGCGGAAGCGTTCGAGCGCCATTTACGCCAGTTGTATCAAAGCGGCTACCGCAATCTGATCGTCGATTTGTCGAACGTTCCGGCCATCGACAGCGCCGGGATCCGCGCGCTCGTGCGCGCTCACACGACGGCCGGCCGCATCGACGGGACGCTGCGGATCGCCGGCGCCCGCCCCGACGTCGTGCGCGTCATGGAGCTGACGCACCTGGCGGGCGTGTTCGACATGTTCGACTCGGTGGATGCCGCGCGGATCGCGGCGCTCCCGTGGCGCACGATCCGAATCGCTGTGGCTGGCGCAGTTTTGTGCACCGCGCTGGTCTGGGCCGGACTGAAGTGGCCGGTCGAGCTCACGGGCATCGGCGAGGCGGCGGAAGAAATCCTCGCCGGCGGCGGCAAGAAAGCCGCCGCGATCCCGATGCACCCGTTCCAGCCGTTCATCGAACTGTTGAAGCTCGTGGTCGCGTCGCAGATCGGCCTGCTCGTGACCGCCATTCATCAGCCCGCCGGCCGCGAGCGCGGCCGCGCGATGGAGCAGGCGCAGACGCTGCTCTGTGTGTCGGGCGCGATGATGATGATCATCATCGGCAATTCGCTGGCGCGCGCGTTCGGCATCGCCGGCGCCGCGAGCATCATCAGGTTCCGGACGCCGGTCGACGATCCGAAGGACGTCACCATCCTGTTCCTGCTCATGGGGCTCGGCATGTCTGCCGGTCTCGGTGCCTTCGCGGTCGCGGGACTCGGGACGGCGTTCCTGTGCATCGCGCTCATCGCGCTCGAGCGCATGTCGTCGCAGAAAGCGCGCGTGATGTCGGTCGAAATCATGGCGAGCGGCCGGCAGTTCCCGTCGACGCACGTCGAGGGCGTGTTCGTGCGCAACCACATCGTGTTCGAGCCGCGAGAGATCTCCCAGTCCGACGACGTCATGGTCAAGTACCACACGTGGCTGGATCCGCGCACCTCGCTGGAAGATTTGAGTCTGCAGCTGATGACCGACGGCGCCGGCGTCAAGTCGGTCGCGTGGGAACATCCGAAGCGCGAGCGTCCATGACCCAGACTGACACACCGTCCACGCCCGATCGTCTCATCGTCGACGTCGAAGAGCGCCGATCCGCCCTGGTGGACGTGATTCGCGGCGCGCGCCGCACGATCACGCTCTCGCTCTTCCGCTGCAACGACGAGGCAATTTTCGCCGAGCTCGCCGCCGCCACCGCGCGCGGCGTCACCGTCGACGTGCTCGTCACGTCGCGGTCGAAGGGCGGCAAGAAACGCCGCGAAAAACTGTGGAACGCCCTCGAGCAAACCGGCGCGTCCATGCACGCGTACACCGATCCTGTCGTGAAGTACCACGCCAAATATCTCGTCGCCGACGAAGGACCAGCGGTCGTCGCCTCGCTGAACTTCACCAAGAAGTGCTTCAAGAAAACCTGGGACGCCCTCGTCGTCACGCACGATCCCGCGGTCGTCTCGGGACTGAAACAGTTGATGGCGGCCGATTGCGAAGACTCGGCGCTGCCGTCCGATCTGTCGCCGCGGCTGATTGTCGGACCGGAACGGGCGCGCGTTCAATTGACGACGCTCATCACGCAGGCGAAGACGAGCATCAGGCTCATCGACGCGAAGCTCTCCGACCCGGACCTGATCGAGCTGCTCAAGATGCGCCGCGCCGAGGGCATCGCNGTCGACATTTACGGNGCGAAACGGATCGGCGACTTGAAATCGCATGGCAAGATCCTGCTGGTCGACGAGTCGACGCTCGTGGTCGGCAGCCTCGCGCTCGCGGCGCTGAGCCTGGACTTCCGCCGCGAAGTCGCCATCGCCGTCACCGATCCGGAGGCGCTCGCGGAGGCGGTGCAGTTGTTCGCGACGGTCGACGCCGCTCGTCGTGCCGCGGAAGCGGCGGCGTCCGATGCCGCGGGTGAAGCGCTGTGTTGAAGATGCTGCCGCTCCTGACGTGTCTGGTCGCCGCGCTGACGCTTGGATCGCAGCCTGCCAGCGCCGCGGATCCTCAGGCGGGCGCGCAACCCGAGGCGAAGACGGAGAAGGCCAAAAAGAACGAGAAGAAGCCGAAGAAAGAAAAGAAAGCCAAGAAGAAGTCCGACAAGCCGGCGCCAGACGAAGGTCCGACCGCGACCGATACGGATGCAGCGCCCGCGCCGGCACCAGCCGATCAGCTCGAGCCCGACGGCAAAGGCACGCGCGTCACGTGGAAACAGCATCCCAGCTTCCGCATCGGCTCGGTCTTCCGGATCGACCTGGAGGCGAAGTTTCAGGAAGACGTCCGCGACACCTACGTCGGCGAGCCCGATCTTCCGCGGACGCAGCTGCACCGCAATCGCATCGGCGTGCAGGGTCATCTGTTCAAGCAGATCGAGTACGAAGTCGAGCGCGAGCTGACCGAAAAGGAGCTCGACGCGGGGAAGACGCCGAAATCGCCGTGGAAAGACGTCAACGTGAACCTCACGTTCGTCAAGAACGCGCAGGTGAAGATCGGGAAGTTCAAGATCCCCTTCGGCCTCGATCAGCTCACCGGCGTCACACACAACGATTTCGTCTACCGGTCGCTCGGCGCGAACTACCTCGCGCCCGCGCGCGACATCGGGCTGATGGTCCACGGCAGCTTCCTGAAGCACGGGTTTCAGTACTGGAGCGGCGTCTTCAGGCACGACGGCGACAACGCGCGATCGAGCAAGATTGCCGGAGGCGACGAGACCTTCGCGTCGCGCGCGACCGGCACACCGTTTCGCGCACTTGCACAGGGTCTTGGAGAAATCGGGCTGGGCACGGCCTTCACCGTGAGCAAGTTGTCGGATGATTCCTTCCGGCCGAACGGTCTGCGGGGCCGGACGATCATGACGCAGCACGTCTTCTACGAGCCGGTCTACGTCAAAGGCGCGCGGCGCCGCTGGGAAGCCGACGTGGATTGGACCGTGGGCCCGGCGTCGGCTCGAGCCGAATATACGTTGGTCAGTGACGACCGGCGGCAGCAGGGGATCGGCGACAACGATCTGCCGAACGCGCGCGCGAGGTCCTGGTACGTCTCAGGAACCTGGCTCCTGACCGGCGAGGCCAAGGCACGCCCGGTGAAGGCGGACGGCGAGTTTCTGCAGGGCGGGTGGGGCGCGCTCGAAGTGGCGGCCCGCTACGAGCGGCTCTGGTTCGACAGCACCGGCGGCACCGACGTGCCGTTCCGCAACCCGCGCGCGGAAACGATTCTGCCGGCCGGCGATCGTGCGCTAACCTTGGGTGTGAGCTGGACCCTGAACCGCTTCGTGAAGGTGCAGGTCAACGGCATCCGGGAACAGGTCGAAGACAGTGAACGTAATCCCGTACCGAATGGCGCCGCGTTCTGGAGTCGAGTCATTCGCCTCCAGTTCGTGCTCTAGTGGAGTGTCTTCTCGAATTCACTACCGGGCCGCTCCGCTCGCACCCCACCGCGCAGGCGTGCGCGGTGGGGACCCCGCGTTGTCGCGGCCCGAAAATCGCGGTCGAAGGCTTGTTGCGAGTAGTATCAATCAGCTCAGACGGTCCACTAGAACGGTGAGGCCTTGATGTTCCGGACCCGGTTCTACGCCTTCGTCGGTGCCGCCGCGCTCGTTGTCCTCGGCGGTCTTCTCAGCCCGTCGCGGGCGCAGGGCCAAAGCGCGTCCAGCGATGCCGCCGCCGCGCTCTTCGACGACACGGTCGTACACGACATCCGCCTGACGATCAGCACGCGCGACTGGGAGTCGCTGAAAGAGCACTTCAAGGAGAACACGCGGTACCCGGCGGATCTGCGGTGGCGCGATGAAACCGTCCGGAGCATCGCCGTCCGCTCGCGCGGGACCGGCAGCCGCAGCGGCAGCAAGCCCGGCCTCAAGTTCGACATCAACTACTACACGGCCGATCAGCGGTTCCTGGGTCTGAAGAATCTCATCCTGCGCAACAACACGCAGGACGCGTCGAACATGCGCGAGCTCGTCAGCATGAAGTTCTTCCGGCACATGAACGTCAAGGCTTCGCGCGAGTCCTTCGCGCGGCTGTTCGTGAACACGGCCTACGTCGGGCTCTACACGATTGTCGAGGACATCGACAAGGACTTCCTCAAGAAGAACCTGGACGAGAACGACGGCTACCTCTACGAGTACGACTTCGACGAAGACAGCCGCATCCCGTATGCGTTCGAGTACCTCGGCACCGATCCGGCGAAGTACGTGCCGATGCCGTTCAAGGCGCAGACGCACGAAAGCGATCCGCGTGGCGACGTCATCGAGCGGTTCATCTGGACGATCAACGAAGCCGGCGCCGCCGCCTGGCGTCAGATGATGAGCGAGTTCCTCGACTTGACGGCATTCATGCGGCACCTCGGCGTCGAGAACTTTCTCGCCGAAGAAGACGGGATCACCGGCGATTACGGGCCGAACAACTTCTACCTCTATCGCTTCGAGAAGAAGAACCTGTTCACGTTCATGCCGTGGGACAAGAGCAACACGTTCTGGGAAAGCCCCGAGTACTGGATCTTCAGGAACATCAAAGACGGCCCGGAGGACCACCGCAATCGACTGGTGGTTCGGGCGCTGCAGTACGACGACCTGCGCGACGCGTACCTGAACACGCTCCTCGAATGCGCGGCCTCCGCGGAGGAAGGCGCGAACGCGGCGGCCGCAGATGGCGCGGCGGCCCCTGGATGGCTGGAGCGCGAGGTGGGTACTCTGTACGAGCTGATCAAGGCCGCGGCGAGAAGCGACACGATCAAGCCGTTCTCGAACGACCAGTTCGAGGCTGCGATCACCGATCTGAAGACCTTCGCAAAGGAGCGGAGCGCCGCCGTCAGGCGGATGGTGGCCGACGAGCGGCAGCGCTAGACCAANCTAACGGTCTAAGATCAGACCTTCATCGCCGGCACACCGTGCCGGCGCGCGTTCGCGCGTAGATGCGTGGCCATGCGATCGACGAGCTGGGCGCGCGTCGCGCCGAGCGCGACCTTCGTGACCTGCGCGAACCCGAATTCCACGAACCCGTTGCCGCGGCCCGCGCGCGCCGCCGTGCGGTCGACGAATCGCCGCTCGGTCGGCCTCGGCGCGAACTGAAAGAGGTTCGCGAGCCACTCGCTGCCGATGCCGGCGGCGCGTCCGAACGCGACCGCCGTATCGACGTACGGCGCCGCGACGACGCTTCGGCCTTCGGCGAGCGCCGGCCGGATCTCCCACCGTAACCGGAACGCGAGATCGGCGGCGTAGAGCAGCAGCAGCGTCCGGACCGACGGTTGTCCCGCGGCGGCGTCCGCCACCGCGAGCTCCTCGAAGACGCCCGAGGCATCCCAACGGCTGATGCCGCTTCGATTCGCACGGTCGATCGACGTCAGCGCGCGGCGAGCGGCCGCCGTGATGGCGGAGCCGGCCACGCCGTCGACGGCGATGAGCGCCGGCTTGCGCGCGGTCACGCGCCGCCTCCGCCCATCGCGAGCCATTCGGCCACNGCGTCGGCGTTCCAGTCGGACCACGGCCGCTTCNCGCCCTCGCGGAACAGCTCGCGGATCTGGTGATGCTGCTCGCCGATCGACTGCTCGGCGTCGACGGTGATGAAGTTGAAGATCAGCGCGAGCGACTCGTACTCGCGGATGACGCGCGTGATGAACCGCTGATAGCTCTCGACCGGATCGTCGACCTCGGTGACGTCCTGGCCCGCTTCGTAGAACCGCGGCGTGCGCGTCGCGAGAATCCGCTTGCCGGATGTCTTCGGCGACACGGCGAAGTAGAAGACGAGGTCGGGCCAGACGAGCGGCTGATAGAGCTTCAAGACCCAATCGAGATCGAGGCCGCGGGCGACGTCGCGCGCCAGGCCGGTGAACAGAAACCGGTCGGCGATGACGACCTTGCCCGCCCAGAGCGCCGGCAGAATGACCTGCTCGACGCGGTGCCGGAAATCAGCGCCGTGCAGCAGTGAAAACTCCTCGGGACTGAGCGCGCGGACCGCTTTGCGGCTCTTGATGATCGGTTTGATCAGGTCCGAGGAGTTCCACTTCGTGGTGACCACGTCGTAGCCCTCGGCCTTCAGCCACGTCTTGAACAGTTTTCGCTGCGTCGTCTTGCCGGAGCCGTCGGGCCCTTCGAAGGCGACGAGGAGTCCGCGGCGGCGCGAGCCGTGAGTGAAATGCTCCCGGGCGTGCTCCCGGGCGCGCCGGCGCAGCCCACGCAGGGACGGTGTCGCTTGGGGCATCAAGAAGATGAAAAGCGGCGCACATCATACCCCAGCCGGCCGCGCCTCGCAGGTCGGTGGGAAACGCCAGCGACCTGAAGTCAGAAGTCAGAAGCACGAATTTCGCCCGATTTCATCGAACTTCTTACTTCTTACTTCTAACTTTTCATTCAGCGGTTTGCTAGAACGTTTGCCGGGCCACCCACTCGCGCAGCAGCGAATCGACCACGGCGTAGCGGTCGCCGTCGCGTGTGACCACGTCGTCGCGGACCAGAGCGGCCAGCGCCCGCTGCACCGTCGACGGTCCGCCGAGCCGATGGCGAACCCGGACGTCGGCGGAGAGCAGCCCGCGACCGCCCTCGAGCACGACGGCCCGCAGCGCCGCGCGCTGGGTGAGGGTCAGGTGCTGCCACACGGCCTCGAAAATCATCTGGTGCTCGGCGAGCAGGCGCTTGAGCGCCTGATGCAGATCGTCGAGCGTCGCGCGCCTCCGCTTGCGGCCGCGGACCTCGTCCCACGTTTCGTGCGCGAGCCGCTGGACGTCGTACGGCAGATTCTCGGCGAGCTCGACGATCGCGGCGCCGAGCCCGGCTTCCGGCTTCATGCCGGAGCGCGTGAACCGGCCGTCGATGAACGCGGCGAATTCCTCCGCGGCGATTTTCTCGAGCCGCATCACCGGTCCCGCTTTGTAGAACGGTCGTCGCGGCGACAGCATCCGCTCCATCAGGCTCGGTTCCGATCCCGCGAAGACGTAGCCGACGTCACGCTGATGCTGCACGGCGGCGCGCAGGGCGTGCTCGACCGAGCCGCCGTTGTAGCCCGCGACGGCCTGGAACTCGTCGAGCGCGACGATCACTTTGCGGCGGCGCGTTTGGGCGAGCCGCGCGGGCAGAGTGAACACTTCCTCTGCGAGGCGCGACACGTCGCGCTCCGTTCGTGCGTTGGGAAACGCGACGGCACGCGAGTCGGCTCCGACGTCGATCCGCGTCGACGAGATCGCCTCGCGCAGCCACGAGCGCGCGCGATCCCACGTGGTTTCGGCGGCCGCGAGTGCGCGCGCGTAGCCTTCGAGGAATGCGACGTAGGAGCTGAAGCTGCTGACCGTGACCTCGACCGTGATGGCGCCGCGCCGCGTCATCGTCGCCAGCGCGCGCCGGATGAGCGACGACTTGCCGTAGCGCCTGGGCGAGATGAGGAAGATCTTCTGAGCCGCGTCGAGATCCTGGATCAGGCGCTGGAGCTCCTCGACCCGGTCGACGAACGCGGCGGCCGGCACGACCTCGCCGTACACGAACGGGTTCTGCGTTACGTCAAACAGCGTAATGGTTACGCAGTATAGCGTAACGGGCGACATTTGAGNNACGCGCACCGGTCGTGTCCGGCTTCTCGACCGCCGTCGCTTCAGCGGAGGCGGTCAGCCGGCCAGGAGGCCGATCGCGATCGCGTACCGCGTGCCGACGCCGCAGCCCTTTAGAGCGTGTGAAGAAATAGGCCGTTGAACGCAGAACTCGCAGAACACGCAGAAACCTTAACAGCCCGTGGTGAAAGTCTGGCTGCATTCGACGGGCGATGCATCCCCGCTGGCTACGTTGCTCCTCCCTCAAATACTCCCGGTATTCTCAGTCGTCGCGCCTTGCCATCGGGGCGCCTCGCCCGTCTCGGTGCGACGCCAGACTTTCACCACGGGCTGTTAAGCATTTTTCTCTGCGGGTTCGGCGGTTTCTGCGTTGTACGTGATTTCTTCACGCTCTTAGGAGGGCTGCCANGGCGGCGGCGTCGGCCGCGAGGGAGACAGCCGCCTCGTTTCTTAATTAAAGTCCTCAGATCTTTCTATGGGTCTAGCGTTGACAATCCAGCGGGCTGGAGTTAGCGTCCGCCCCGCATGCTCATCTACGGGACAATCGCCGCCGTCGGCTTCCTGTTCCTCCTCCTGATGCTCCTCGTCGGGGAGATCTTTGGTGGAGACCACGAGCTCGGCGGCCATGACGTGTCGGTGGAACACGGGGACGCCGATCACGGCGGCCCGGGCATCTTCAGCACGCGCATCATGGCCGCCTTCCTGACGGCGTTCGGTGTGGGAGGCGTGGTTGCCCGCTATAACAACCTCTCGCACCCCGCCGCTTCGGGCGTGGGTGTCGCCGCGGGCATTGTGTTGTCGACCATCGTCTACCAGTTCGCGAAGTTTCTCTATTCNCAGCAGGCGTCCAGCGACGTGCGGATGACGGGCCTCATCGGCAGATCCGCGGAAGTGTCTGTGGCCATCCCTGACGGGGGCNTCGGACAGATCGCCCTCACCTTCGGCGGCGAGCGGAGCGAGCACATCGCGCGCTCGGCCGACGGCGGCGCCGTGTTCAGGGGCGCGGAGGTGGTGATCACGGGTCTGCGAGGCGATGCGGTCGTCGTGGCGCCGGCGAGCAACGCCCCGAAGGGAGGTGCCCAATGAGTGTGTTCGGCGTCGAATTTGCCGCGGCTGCCGTCGCGCTCGCGATCCTGCTCGGTGTGCTGGGCGTCTTCGCGGCCATGGCGCTGTTCGCGCGAAACTACATCAAAGTCCCGCCGTCGATGGTCGCGATCTTCTACGGCCGCAAGCACACCTTCTCCGACGAAAAGGGCAACCGCGCGACCGTGGGCTTCCGCGTGGTGCGGGGCGGCGCCGCCCTGCGGGTCCCTGTCCTCGAGCAGGTGGCGTACCTCTCGCTCAACATCATCTCGATCCCGCTGCGGATCCAGCGCGCGTATACAAAGGAGGGCGTGGCGGTCACCGTGGAGGCGGTCGCCAACGTCAAGATCGCAAGCGACGACGTGTCGCTGCGCGGCGCGGCGGAGCGCTTCCTCGGCATGCCTGGCGAGCAGATCAAGGGCGTCATCTTCCAGACGCTGGAGGGCCATCTGCGCGCGATTCTCGGGACGCTCACGGTCGAGGAAATCAATGCGGATCGGCAGGCGTTCGCGCAGAAGATGACCGACGAAGCGGCGGTCGATTTGAAGAAGATGGGCGTCAACATCGACATCCTGACGATCCAGCAGATCAGCGACGAGATGGGCTACCTCGACGCGCTGGGCAAGAAGCGCACGGCGGAGGTCAAGCGCGACGCGGTCGTCGGCGAGGCGCTCGCCCAGCGCGACGCCATGATCAAGTCGGCGATGGCGGACCAGGAAGGCAAGACCAAACGCTATGAGGCCGACGTCGCCATCGCGCAGTCGCTGCGCGACAAAGAGTCGAGGCAGGCGGAGTTCGACGCCGCGGTGAAGGGCAAGCAGGCGGAAGCCGAGCAGGCCGGGCCGCTGGCCACCGCCATCGCCAGGCAGCGGGTCACCGAGCAGGAAACGCGGATCGATCAGGTGCGCAAGCAGCAGGAAGTGCTCGTCCAGCAGCAGGAGGCGGCCCGCAGGGAGCAGGAGCTGCAGGCGACCGTCGTGAAGCCGGCCGAGGCCGAGCGGCAGGCGGCGATCCTGCGCGCGGAGGGGCAAAAGCAAGCCACGGTCATCCGCGCCGAGGCGACGCAGAAAGAGCTGGAGTACGAGGGGGCCGGCGAGGCCGCGAAAATCGAAAAGATCGGCAGGGCCGAGGCGGCCAAGGTCCTCGCGATCGGCGAGGCCGAGGCTGAAGTCATCAAGAAGAAGCTGCTCTCGGAAGCCGAAGGGCTCCAGAAGAAAGCCGAGGCGTGGAAGAACTTCAACGAGGCGGCCGTCATCAACCTTGTGGTGGACAAGATGCCGGAGCTCGCGCAGGCCTTTGCGACGCAGCTTGCCGGGATCGACAAGATCAACATCATCGAGATGGGCAACGGATCGACCGGTTCCGGCGGCGTCGGAAAGGTGATGAGCACCGTGGGCAGCGGGATGACGGCGATGCTCGCGATGCTGAACGACCAGTTCGGCATCGACATCGCGCGGATGATGCAGGCCAAGACCGAGGCGGCCACGGCCGAGGCTGAGAAGAAGGCCGGGAAGCCGTGAAGAGTGCCTCGGATATTTCGACTCAGTAATACCTTTTCGGCAGATCCAGGATCACCCGCCGCCGGGCAAGATCTACGAGCGCGTCGGGCAGGGCAGTGGCGGGCAGCGCCGCCAGCGCATCGCGGTCGACGAAGACTTCCTCTGGCAGGTACTCGCGGCATGCGCCGTACTCCTCCGCGTAGTCGCCGTTGGGAAACTGCAGCCGCAGGCGGACGCTGTTGCCGTTCGCCGTGGCAGCATAGAGCGGGTTGAGACGGAATTCGCCGGTCGCGGCCGGTGGCGGCAGCGCGTCGAGTCGATGCGTCGCGAACACACGCGGATGCCGCGACGCGATGATCGTCAGCGCCGGATCGCGATCGAGCACCTCGTCTGGATCACGCCGCGACAGATCGATCGGCCCGCCCTTGACCACGTCCGCGAAGAGGCCGGCCTCGCCGAACACGCGGGGCTCGAACGTTTCGAACAGATTACGATAGCCCTCCGCCGACAGCGGCTGCCCGTGCGACGGGCTCCACGTCCGCTCGTTGTGCGTGTGACCGATCAGGATGGCGCCCGGCTCCCCCGCGGCGCCGTTCAACGCAGAACGCGCAGAGCGCGCAGAGCCGTTTTTCTCTGCAGGTTCTGCGGCCTCTGCGTTGATCGTCGTGTTATCGATCAGTCTCTCCATCTCTCCGACGAACTGACGCTTCGTCCAGATGTACATGAACGCATCGGTGCACATGGCGAAGCCGAACGCGCCTCGCGCGAACGGAAACGGCGCGTTACCGTCGCAGCACACGGGCTCGCAGCCCGGCGCCGTGAAGCGCCGCGCGAGCCAGACCTTCGCGTAATACAGATCGGCCAGGACCGGCGGCGGCGACGAGACGTCCATCAGCGATCGGGTCAGGTGGCCGGAGCCGCCGCAGATGTCGATGGCGCGCCGCGTGCCGTGCCCTTCGACTCCGCTCAGGGCAGGCCCTTCGACTCCGCTCAGAGCAGGCCCTTCGACTCCGCTCAGGGCAGGCCCTTCGACTCCGCTCAGGGCAGGCCCTTCGACTCCGCTCAGGGCAGGCAGCACGGTCTTCGCGACGGAGCGTACGACTGCCTGGGCGACGATGTAGGTCGGATCGGAGAAGCGGTAGAGAAAGTAACCGCCCTCGAAATTGGGACCGAGCGCCTCGACGGTCTCGCGGTATGTCGCGGTGCCAGACGAGGCGATCGCGTCGAACGCCTCGGCTTCTGCCGCGTCCTCGAGACCGACCATCGCCCGCCGCGCGAGGCCCGGCTCGCCGGCTTGGATGTGATCGCGCGCGGCGGTCGCGTGGGGCTGCAGGTGAAGGACCGGAATGCCGTCGACGAGCGGAAAGATGCAGCAGTAACAGCCGAGAATGCCGTCGTGGATCTCGTCGTTCGTGCGCCGGTGAAACAGCGACCCGACGAGCTCCAACCTCCCGCCGCAGTACGGGCAGCGGAGAATCTCAAGCGTTTCGAGTNGCATACCGATCGCCCAATTGTTCGAGGACGTCCGCCGCGCTGCCGTCTTCTGCGCCCTCGCGGCGGAAGTACTCGGTGCCGAGGAGCCGGCGCGCTTCGTCCTCGTCGATCCACGCGATCGGGTTGTCGCGTCCCATCTGCGTCTTGTGACAGCGCAGCGCGGCCAGCTTGCGCGCCACCCAGTCGCGCACGTCGATGCTGAAGCTTGGCGGCTTGGCGGCTTCGCCGAATGCGTCGGCGGCGATGCCCCAGAACCTCGAGTCTGGCGGCACGCCGCCTTTCGCGTGCGCGGCCTCGACGATGTCGTGCATCACGCCTTGCACCATCGTGACGTAGTAGAGCGGCGGCGCCTCGGACCCGAGCGAACCTAGCGCGGTGTACGTGCGCTCGTGCACGCCGATGTGATCGAGGTGCCAATACAAGCCGTCCTCGGCGAACGTAATCACCGCGTCAGGCCGGTACTGCTCCACGGCCGCGACGATTTCCGCGTGCAGCTGCGGCACGTGAGCCCAGCGGAGCTCGCCATCAGGATGATCGAGGACGATGACGTCGGCGACGCCCAGCACGGCGGCGGCGTCCTGCAACTCGCGCGTGCGGACGCCCGCCAGGTCGCCGTCGGGGACGAGCGCCGGATCGCTGACCGATCCGCGCTCGCCGCGCGAGGCGCACATCAACACGACGCGCGCGCCGGCGTCCGACAGGCGCGCGAGCGTGCCGCCGCACGCCAGCGATTCGTCATCCGGGTGCGCGAAGACGGCGAGGACAGTGCGGCCCTCGAGCGGACGCGAATCATCGGGCACGATGCGCCTCCATGAGTTTCCGGTACACGTCGACGTACTCGTCCACCATCCGGGCGACGCCGAAGCGCGCCACAGCGCGCTGATGGACCCGCTTCCGGTCGAGATCGAACACGCGGTTCAGATCGTTCACCATCTGCTCGAGGTCGTCGAACACCAGGCCCGTGACGCCGTCGTCCACGACTTCGCGGACGGCGCCGCGATCGAGCGCGGCGACCGGCGTGCCGCACGCCATCGCTTCGGCCAAGACCAGCCCGAACGGTTCGCGCGCCTGAATCGGATACAGCAACGCGCGCGCCCCGCCGTACAGCTTCACTTTCGCGGCAAAGTCCGCTTCGCCGTAGTACTCGATGTAGCGGCCGTCGACGTGCGGGGCCACCTTCTCACGATAGTAGTCGTCTTCCGCCGCCGCGAGAATCAAACGCATGCCGACGCGCTTGGCGATCTCAATCGCCTGCAGCACGCCCTTGCCATCGGTGAAGCGGCCGAGAAACAGCAGATAATCGTCGGGCTTCTCGCGGAAGGTGAACGCGTCGGTCACGATCCCGTGCAGGACCGTGCCGACGATATTGAGGCCGCTCAAGAGGCGCGCCTGCTCGTTGGAGATGGCGACGAAGGGCGCTTCGGGGTAGCGCAACCACAGCTTCACTTCGGCGGCGCTCGGCGAATGATGCAGCGTCTGCACGATCGGCGTCGGCGACAGCCGCGCGAACGCGAGCGACATCGGATAGTACGCGGCTTCGTAGTGGATGATGTCGAAGTCCGCGCCGCGCTCGACGGCGGCGGCGAGGTTCAACATCTCGTAGAGCTCCCAGGGCCACATGTTCTCGTCGTGCCAATAGCCGTGCGGATAGGTCGCGTGCAGCTTCGCCTTCGTCGTCGAATCGCCCGTCGCAAACAGCGTGACGTCGTGGCCGCGCGCGACGAGCCCGTCGGTCAGCAGCGACGTCATCGTCTCCACGGATCCCGACTTCGGCGGAGGAATCGTCGTTGCCACAGGGGCGATGTGCGCGATTTTCATCGACATCGCGCCTCGGCGGCGAAGCGCCTGCGGCCCGAGCGAGCGCGAACGCGCGAGCCGTGATGAATGGCCGCGATTCTCATGAGCACGCCGTGTCCAGCAGCTTCGGCAGCACGCGCCGCGCGTCGAAGTGCTCGCGCGCGACTTCGGCCGCGCACCGAGCGTGGCGATCGTAATCCGTATTGATGCGCTCCACGCCTGCAATCGCCTCATCCAGCGTCGAGAACGCCAGCAGCCCTTCACCTGACGGCACATGAGCGGTCCAGCCCGTGTCCTGCACCAGCGCCGGACGGCCGGCGGCGAGGTAGCACTCCGTGCGGTCGCTGAACCAGCCGGAGCGGTTCGCGACGTACGTGTGCTTGGCGACGCCGAACTCGGCCTTTGAGCGCTGGATGAACTCGCGATACTGCCGCGGCGTGCGAGACACGGCCATCGCGTCGACCGTGTCCCAGCCGTACTGCTGCAGGAGCTTTTGTGGACCGTTGATCGCGAGCTCGAATCGCTGCGGCGTCCGCGACGGCAGCTCGATGAACTTGACGAACTCCTGATCCTTGTTGCCACCCACGTCGGTGAAGCTCTCGATCTGCCACGTCATGACGCTCGTGAAGAGATCGCGTGGGTTCACGTCGGTGCGCCAGTCGCCGATCGTGATCGGTTGCCACGTCTTGTGCCACGTGAACTCGCCAGTCGGAATCGGCGAGGCCGGCGTGCCGATGTTCGCCCCGAACGTGAACAGACCATCGAACCGCTTGAAGAACTCCACGTACCACGGCTCCGCCTTGGCGATGGCGAGCTGCGTGAACGCCGGATCGGAGTCGATGAAGACCCTGTGCGGAATGCGCGCGTACTCGTCGCGCCAGAACCAGGATCCGCCCGAGAGATTGATGAAGAGATCCGCGTCCGCCGCGTACTGCCTGACCTCGTCGGCGGTGCGGCCATGATAGCTGCCGTCGTAGTTCACGAACGACCAGCGGTCGCCGAGCCCGAACGGCTCGAGCGCGTCATGAATATAGGTCGTTCCGTAGATGGGATCCGTCGCACGCGTGTTCTGCACCGGGTCGTAGACGCACTCGCCGGTGTCCTCGATGTAGAAGACCTCATGGCCGAGGGCGCGCAGGCCGAGCAGGTACATCAGCGAGCACCAGGTGACGCCGCCAAATGGATAGCGGGCGATGATGCCGGCGAAGAGGATCCGCATTTCAGATTTCAGAATTCAGATTTCAGATTGATTTCAGATTGATTTCAGATTATCGATTTGAAGAGCGACAGAATCTGAAATCTCCAAATCAATCTGAAATCTGAACTCTGAAATCTCATCGACAGGGATCTCATCGTCGAGCAGCCTGAATCAGTTCATCGACGCTCTCGGGTTCGTCGAGCGACTTGCCGACCGACAGCCGCGCGCACATGCGGCGGTACAACTGACTGGTCTTCAGCAGCTCGTCGTGTCTGCCCTGCGCGGCGATCTTGCCGCCGTCGAGCACGAGGATCCGGTCCGCGTCGCGGACCGTCGACAGCCGGTGCGCGATCACGATCGTCGTCCGGCCGGCGCGCAGGCGGCGCAGCGCGGCGAACACGATCTCCTCGGAGATCGAGTCGAGCGACGAGGTCGGCTCGTCGAGGATGAGAATCGGCGCGTTCTTCAGAATGGCCCGCGCGACGCTCAACCGCTGGCGCTCGCCGCCGGAGAGTCCGCCGCCCGCTTCGGCGATCTCGGTGTCGTAGCCCTTCGCGAGATGCGAGATGAACTCGTGCGCGTGCGCCGCGCGCGCCGCGTCCTCGATCTCCCGCGGCGACGCATCGAGGCGGCCGTAGCGGAGGTTGTCGGCGATGGTGCCCGAGAACAGCACCGGATCCTGGAGCACGATCGCGATCTTGTCGCGCAGCGATCGCACGCGGTAGCTCTGCACATCCACGCCGTCGATGAGCACGCGCCCCGTGCTCGCGTTGTAGAAGCGCGGGATGAGGCTGACGAGCGTCGTCTTGCCGGCGCCGGTGAGTCCGACCACGGCGATCATCTCGCCCGGTTTCGCGCGGAAGTTGATGTCGTGCAGCACGTTCGTGCCGTCGGGATAGCTGAACCCGACGTCCTCGAACGTGACGTCGCCTTTCACGGACGTCGCCTCGATGGCCTCGGGCGCCGCATCGTCTCCAGCAGTTTCCGGGATCAGCGCGAACATCGCCCGCACGCGCTTGGCGCCAGCGAGCGCGCCCTGAAGGTGACCGGTCGTGTGCGCGATGGCCGACAGTGGACCGTAGACCGCGCCGAGATAGTAGATGACGACGTACAGCTCCCCGACCGACAGCCGCCCGTTGAGCACGTAATTGCCGCCGACGATGACGACGAGCGCGGTACCCAGAATCGTGATCGTGCTGACGACCACCGAGAAGAGCGACGACTGCCACGTGATGGCGATCCGCGCGTTCATCGTTGTTGCGCCGGCGCCGGCGTATCGCTGCAGCTCGTGCGGCTCGCGCGCGAAGCTCTTCACGAGACGAATGGCCGCGAACGTTTCGTAGAGGCGCTCGAGCAGCTTCGTCTCGAGCTCTTTGACCCGTTCCTCGCGGTTCACGAGCGTCGACGTGTAGTAGCGCAGGCAGAAGTACATGAACGGCACGACCGTGAGCGACAGCAGCGCGATCGTGACGTCGAGGCGCAGCAGGATCACGAACATCACCGTCAGCGAGATGATCGACGTGGCGAGCGGAAAAATCCCGCTCATCACGAGGTTCTCGATCGCGTACGCGTCCACGTCCACCCGATAGACCGCGTCGGCCGTGCTCGTGGTGATGTGGTGATGCAGGCCAAGAGCCGTGAGGTGCTGGAACAGTTTCCGGCGCAGGTCGTACACCATCCGCTGGCCCGCATCGACCTGCACCTGCGTGCCGTAGGCCGAGACGAACTGATTCACCACCTGGAGCACGACACCGGCGATGACGACGGCGACGAGCAGGCCGACGCGATGGTTCTCGGTCACCGCGGCAATCCAGGGCGCCAGCCCCGCTGGAAACGGCTTCCGCCCGAGCACGTAGTCGATGACGATGGCGAGCGGCCAGGGCTGCAGCACGCCAAGTCCGATCTCGGCGAGCAGCAGCACGACGAGCAGCGCCACGCGCTTCCGGTACGGCCGCAGAAACGACAGCGTCCAGAGCAGCAGACCTTTGTCCTTCATCCGCCGACCTTCTTCGGTGCCACCGCGCGCGGTGGGACGAGGTTCGGCGCGATCCTGGGAATGATCAGCGGAACGATTTTGTCGTCGGTCTGATCCGCCACATACAGCCAGCCGCGGTGCGGCCCCGAGGTGGCGTACGCCACGCGCGACGGTGCGCCGAACGCGTCGCGCCCTTCTTCGCTGAGATCGCGAATGATGCCATCAGGCCCGACGGCGCGCACGTGGCCGTTGTAGAAGTCGGCGATGAAGACCGTCACCTTGCCGCCTGGCTCGGGCATGAGCGCGATGCCGGCGGGTCCCGACAGCATGGCGTTGGTCGCCGGTCCATCGTCGCCGCCGGTGCCCCACCTGCCGTTGCCCGCGACCGTCGTGATGATTTTCGTCTTCGCGTCGACTTTCCTGACGCGGTTGTGATGCATGTCGGCGATGTAGAGATCGCCGTTCGGCGCAATCGCGACGTCGCTCGGCATGTTGAGGTGCGCGCTGGTGGCGGGACCGCCGTCGCCGACATCCTGCGCGTCACCGGGCTCGCCGTCGCCGGCGACGGTGTGAATGATCCCCGTCTTCGCCTCGACCATCCGGACGCGATAGTTCAGCGTGTCGGCAATGTAGACGTCGCCGTTGGGCGCGGCCGCCACGGCGCTGGGCGTATTGAGCGCCGCCTCGGTGGCCGGCTTCTCGTCGCCGTCGTACCCGTTCTCGCCCGATCCCGCAATCGTCGTGATCACTCCCGTCGGCTTGTCGACGCGGCGAACGCGATCGTTGTGCGAATCGGCGACGATGAGGTCGCCGTCGGGCGCGATGGTGACGCCGTCGGGCGTATCGAGCTGCGCTTCGAGCGCGGGACCGTTGTCGCCGGAAAAGCCGCTGCCGAGATCGTGATTGCCGACGATGGTCGTGATGACGCTGGTCCGCGGATCGATCCGGCGGATCACGTCGTTGTTCGAGTCGGCGAAGTACACATCGCC
>JGI25382J43887_10000149_pt1 | contig 18372 bp, 18 predicted proteins | sample GraSoi013_1_40cm_3_FD_43887 | JGI IMG/M metagenome (IMG submission 43887) | reverse complement strand
CTTCCGGGGCCCCTCTCTACTCGATCCGGTATGGAATCCCCACCTCGTGCGCCCGATAGTTGTCGGGCGTGCCGAGCAGCAGCGTGGCCGCGTCGAGCGCGTCGACGACGAAGCGATCGATGCCGGTGCTGCGCGCGATTCAGCGGCGCTGCCACGTGCCGTCGCCGTTGTCCTCCATCTTGACGCGGTGCCACGACGTCCCGAGCGGGTCGATGTGGCGCACGTGCAGGAACACGAACGTCGCAGGCGTGAACCCGCTGTTCGTCGTGTTCGACACTGCCGCGACCACCTTCACCGTGTCGCCGAGGCGGAAGCGCGGAATGCGGGNGCCGACGTCGTACAGGGCGCTGGGATCGGTCACGTCGACGAGCAGGGTATCGTTGCGGTACACCTTGACGTCCGTGACGCCCACGGTCTTCCGGCTGGCATCTAGGACCGCCCAGTCCTGGGGCGACAGCTTCACCACGCGCCAGCCGCGAGCCATCGCTCGGTCGCGGACCAGGACGGCGCGCTGCGTAGGGACGGCGGGGCGGGCGCGATGTTAAAGCGTGAGGTGCGTCACAGTCGAGCGCTTCCAAACCGGGCGGCACCTTGGCAGATTGGCCATCACGGCTCATGACACCGAAGCACGCTGGACCCGCGCCGCCCATCGGGCCCCCCACCGGTCGCTCCCCCGACCCAGAGCGGCCCGATGCGCCCGTTCGGGCCGATTCCGCTCCCGCCAACAATCGCTCCCTCGTGGTCGTCTCGAACCGGCTGCCGTTCACCGCGGAACGGCGGCCCGAAGGCACCCGCTTCCGGCGCTCGGCGGGGGGACTCGTGGCCGCGCTCGAGCCCGTGCTCGCGCAACGCGGGGGCGTGTGGGTGGGGTGGACCGGTGCGGCCCGGGAGGACGGAGCAGGGGATGCGGCGGGCGGTGCCCTGCCGGCTGCCACGGACCACGTCAGCTACCGCGCCGTCCCGCTCACGGCTCATGAGATCGCGTTGTACTACGCGGGATTCGCCAATCGGACGATCTGGCCGTTATTCCATTACTTCGTGGGCCACACGCAGATCGACGGCGCTACCTGGCGGGCGTACGAACGGGTCAACGAGCGATTCGCGCACGTGGCCGCCGAAGCGAGCGACGACGAGGCACTCGTCTGGGTGCACGACTACCAGCTGCTGCGGGTGCCGTACCACATCCGGCGTCTCGCGCCACGGCGGCGGATCGCATTCTTCCTGCACATCCCCTTCCCCGCTGCTGACGTCCTCCGCGTGCTCCCGTGGTCGCGGGACCTCATGCAGGGCATGCTCGCGGCCGACCTCGTCGGAGTCCACATCCCCGCGTACGCCGATCACTTTCTCACCTGCGCCCAGCGCCTGCTCGGCTGCGAAGTCGACCGCGGCGCAGGGTTGGTCCGGTTCGAAGGGCGCGAGGTATCGGTGGAGGCCCACCCCATCGGCATCGACGTGGCACAGATCGAGCGGCTCGCCGAGGGGGCCGTACCCGCCGGCGCGGACGGGGCGCCCGCCGGCGCGCCGGTCGCCGAGATCCTCGGTGTAGACCGACTCGATTACACGAAGGGCATCAACGAGCGGATGCTCGCGGTCGAGCGGCTGCTCGAGCGGCACCCCAGCTACCGACGCCGCATCGCGTTCACACAGGTCATGGTCCCGAGCCGGGAGCGCGTCGCGGAGTATGGGGAGTTGAAGCGCGAGATCGACGAGACCGTAGGCCGGATCAACGGTCGCTTCTCCGAGCGCGGCTGGAGCCCGATTCGCTACCTGGTGCGCTCGCTCCCGCCCGCAGAGCTGGTGGTGCTGTACCGTCAGGCGGACGTGGCGCTCGTGACGCCGCTGCGCGATGGGATGAACCTCGTGGCGAAGGAGTACGTCGCGGCGCAGCTCGACGACGACGGGGTGCTCGTCTTGTCCGAAATGGCCGGGGCGGCCGACGAGCTCCAGGAGGCGCTGCTCGTGAATCCCTTCGCGGTCGACGAGGTGACCGACGCCCTGCACCGCGCGCTGTCGATGCCGGTGGACGAGCGTCATGCCAGGATGTCGGCGCTGCGGCACCGCGTGCGCGCCAACGACGTGCGGGCATGGGTGGCGCGGTTTCTCGACGCCACCGAGCGGGCCGCGCTGCGCGCGCGGTCCACGGTGGCGTCACCGGCCGACGCGCTGCAGCGCACCCTGACGCGGTGGCTGGCGCGGCGAGCCACCGTGGTGCTGTTCCTCGATTACGACGGCACGCTGACCCCGATCGCGGCCCGGCCCGAAGACGCCCGGCTGTCCGAGGCCGCGCGCCAGACGCTCGATCAGGCGGCGCGCACTCCCAATCTCGACATCGTGATCGTCTCCGGCCGCGCGCTGGCGGACGTGCGGGACATGGTCGCCGTGCCGGCCCTCACGTACGTGGGGAACCACGGCTTTGAGATCGAGGGCCCGGGGATCAGTTTTCGTCACGCCGAGCTCGAGCAGTGGCGCGCCGCGTTGGAGCAGGCGGCGGAAGAGCTGGAAAGCCTGGCAGTCGCGGGCGCGCACGTCGAGCGCAAGGGCGGGAGCGTGGCGTTTCACGTGCGCGCCGTGCCCGACGGCGAGCGGCGCCGCGTCGCGCGGCAGGCGGAAGCAGTGCTGCGACGTCGACGGTTGCGGGTCACGCCGGGCAAGGCCCTGGTCGAGGGCCGGCCGCCCGTCCCGTGGGACAAGGGTCACGCGGTGCTGCATGTGCTGGTGCACCGGCACGGCGCCGACTGGCCGTCGCGCGTGAGCGCCGTGTACATCGGCGACGACCGTACGGATGAAGACGCGTTCCGGTCGCTCGAAGGCATCGGGCGCTCGATCCGGGTCGGCCCATCGCCGGGAAGCCAGAGCTACGCCGACTACAGCCTCCCCGATCCGGACGCGGTGCTGCAGCTGCTGCGCTGGTTCGCGTCGGGAGCGTTCGCCAAGGCGAAGCCGTAACGGAGCCTACGCCGCGACCCGCGCGCCGCAGGCGTGACAATACCTGGCTTCGTGCTCCAGCGAGGCGCCGCACCGGGCGCAGTACGCGGCGGCGGACGCGAGCCGGCGACCGCACTCGGAGCAAAACTGCGCGTCGGTTTCCGGGCGAGGGCCGTGGGTGGGACACTGAGGGCGGGTGACCGCTCGGGGTTCGGCAATCCCCGGGCTTGCGCCCGGGGTTAGTGTGCCACGCTCGGCGCGCAAGGCGACCAGGGCTTCCGCCGTGTACTTCTGCTTCAACGCGTCGTAATCCGCATCGGAGAGCTTCCCGGTGGCGCGGTCGAACTCGATCTCCTTGAGAGCTCGCAGCGCGACTGCCCGTGGCGACAGATCGTCGTCCGGGTCGTCCCCTTCATCCGCGCCTGCCTCTTCCGCCTCTCCCGCCTCGAGCCCCGTCGTCGGCCGCAGCACGGGCCTGAGGACAAAGAGGACGAGTCCCGCCGCGAGCAGGACCCCGGCGACGAGCTCGAGCATACCGGCTAGCCCGACAGCTGGTCGAGCTCACGGCGCAGCCGTTCGAGCTCGTGGGGAGACGCGGGGACCTCGGCGGGGAACGTCGCCGGAGCGGCGGGCTGCGCCGCGCGGGACCAGCGCCGCAGCACCAGCGTCAGGATGACCCCGGCGGCGACGATGAGCAGCGACGGAACGAAGTAGCCCGCGAGGTTGAAGCCGCGCTTGGGTGGGGCCATGAGAATCGAGACGCCGTTCTGCTGCACGAATGCGTCGAGGATCTGCTGCGCGGTTTTGCCTTGCCCGGCGAGAGCCACCACCCGCCGGTGCATTGCCGGACTCGTGCCGCAGGTGAAATCCGTGGTGCGGCAGGTGTAGACGTCGAGGTTGCAGCCGCAGGTACAGTGGATCTGCTTCTCGATCGCCTGGATCGCGGCGTCGTTGTCTGCGGCGCTGACGGGATCGAAGGGCCTGCCTGCCCGGGACGGGTCCCACAGCTTGCCCGAGGGTCCGGTCCCCGGGAGGGAATCGGGAGACTGGGCGGATAGACGGTTAGACGGACAGACGGTTAGAAGACCCAACGTACCCGCAAGGAATCCGCGACGCGTCACGGTTCCACCAACCGTCCAACCGTCTAGCCGTCTAGCCGTCTTCATTGCTCCCCCACCAGCCGCACCGCGTACCCGGCTTGAGTCCGTTTCACCGCCGGCGAGCCGCCCCCCGGCCACATCACGATGAGGCCGCCCAGCGCCACGATCATGCCGCCGTACCACACCCACCACACGAGCGGATTGATCGTGAAACGGAAGACCGCCTGCTCGGTGCCGTTCACGAGCCCGGCCAGCACCACGTACAGGTCCTCGCGCAGATCGCTCCGGATCCCGACCTCGGTCGAGGGCTGGAATGTGGGCCGGCCGAAGCCGTCGACGTGCTGGCGTTTTTCGGTCGTGAGCACACCAAGCCGCTTGCCGTTCCGGGCGATTTCCAGCGTGGCCGCGGTGACCTGGCGGTTCAGCGCGTCGTACTGCGAGACCCCGAGGTGGGTGAACGTGTAGGTCCACCCGTACGGGCTCTTGAGGATCGCCGACTCGCCCGGTCGCAGCGTGGCTTCGGTCTCGGTCTTGAATGCCATGCCCGCAAAAGCGATGAACAGGATGACGATACCGGTGTGCACGATGTAGCCGCCGTAGCGTCGGCGGTTGCGGGCGAGCAAGCGGCCGAGGGCGACGGCGTGTCCCTCCCCGTACTGGCGGTGGCGGGCTCGCGCACCGCGCGCGAACTCCTGCACGACCGTCGCGACGACGAACCCGCCCAGCGCAATCGCCATCAGGGCGTAGCCGTCGCGCATCCCCCCGACGAGCAGCACCAGCGCGGTGAACACACCCACCGTCACCGGTGCCGCGAACTGACGCTGCAGATTCGAGATCGAGGCGCGGCGCCAGGCGATGAGCGGCCCGATCCCCGTCAGTCCCAGCAGCGCGAGGCCCAGGGGGATGTTCACCTGGTTGAAGAACGGTGGCCCGACCGTGACCTTCGTCCCCTGGACGAGCTCNGAGAGGATCGGGAAGAGCGTGCCCCACAGCACGGAGAATGCGATGCCCACGAACAAGAGGTTGTTGAACAGAAAGCTCGCCTCGCGGCTCACCATCGACTCGAGCCTCGCCTCGGCCTCGAGCAGCGGCAGCCGATTGGCGTACACGGCGAAGCTCGCCGTCGCCGCGGCGATCAGGAAGAAGAGAAAGAAGTACCCGACGTTCGATTGGGTGAACGAGTGCACGCTCGAGATGACGCCCGAGCGCGTGATGAACGTCCCGAAGATCGAGAGCAGCCACGACCCGATGATGAGCGCGAGGTTCCACTTCTTGAGCATCCCGCGCTTCTCCTGGATCATCACCGAGTGTAGGAAGGCCGTCATCGTAAGCCACGGCAAGAGCGACGCATTCTCGACGGGGTCCCAGGCCCAGTAGCCGCCCCACCCAAGCTCGACGTACGCCCACCACATTCCAAGGCAGATCCCGATCGAGAGGAACAGCCAGGAGAGCAGCGTCCATTTGCGGATCGCGACCAGCCAATCCGCGTCGAGGCGTTTCGAGAGCAGCGCCGCGATCGCGAACGCGAACGGAATAGTGATCGAGATATAGCCGAGGTAGAGCATCGGCGGGTGGAACACCATCCCCGGGTTCTGGAGCTGCGGGTTCAGCCCGTTCCCGTCGAGCGGCGTGTACGCAAGACGGTGGAAGGGATTCGCCTGCCCGAACAGCATCACCGAGACGAAGAACGTGGCGACGGTACACACGACGCCTGCCACGTACGGCAGCAGCGCGCGGTGCCGGCGGGCGGTGAGGAGCATCGCAAGCGAGCCGAACAGGGACAATACGGTCGCCCAGAACAACAGGCTCCCCTTTTGCCCCGCGTACAGAGCCGACCAGGTGTAGAAGATCGGGAGGTTGCGGCTCGTGTACGCCGCGACGTATTCGACGTTGAAGTCGTGCTGGAACAGCGCCCACTCGAGCGCCGCGACCGCGACGAAGAGGGTCGCGCACATCGCGAACACCGCGTGGCGCGCGCTCTCTTGCAGATCCCGCCGCCCCTGCCAGCCGCCCACGAAGCCGGCCAGCGCTCCCCAGACCCCCAGCAGGAAGGCGAGCCAGAGACACAAACCGCCGAGGACCGTCATCTACGCTTTGGGAACCGCTTCGTAGCGCGAGCCGCACTTCGCGAGCACGTTCGTCGCGTAGATGACGCCGTCCTTGTGGAGGCGGCCCTCCACGACAACCTCGACCGAGTCGTTGAACGTATCGGGCGGCAGCCCGTGGTAGACCACCGCATAGCGGGCGCCGCCGTCGGTGACCTGGAAGCGCAGCGTCTGCGCGGCCATGTCACGGGTGACCGACCCCGACACGACCCGCGCGCCGACTTTCATGCCGACGTTATAAAAGGAAGGATCCACCGCGATCTTCTGCGACAGCTCACTCGGCGTCAGGAAATACTGCCCGGTCTGCTTGACGCCCGACGCCATCAGGTACCCGACGGATCCGACGATCAGGACGGCCCCGATGGCGAACTTGGTGCCTGCGTTCATGCCCAATTATACCTCCCGAGCGCGCGCCTGCTCCAGGGCCCACTCGACGGCGGCCTGGGGCGTCGCGACCCGGGGAATCTCGATGGCCAACGTGAAGGCATCGTGAAGCCCGACTACGGGTGTCTGGATGCGCTGCGCCAGCGCGATCTCGGACAGCGTCCCCCACCCGCCCCCGATCGCGATGACGGCCTGCGCCGCGCGCACGATCAGCGCGTTCCGCATCTCGCCCATCCCGGTGGCGAGCGGTACCTCGATATACGGATTGGCCTCTTTGGCATCGACGCCCGGAAGGATGCCCACGGTAAGGCCGCCTGCGTCCTTGGCGCCGCGCGCGGCGGCCTCCATCACGCCGCCCAGCCCGCCACACACCAGCACCGCGCCCTGTTCCGCGAGGAGGCGGCCCACGAGCACCGCCCACTCCGTCTCCTCCGTGCTGCACCAGCTGCCGCCGATCACTCCGATGAGGAGCCGGCTCATCGCAGATCGGCCTGGAACTGCATCAGGAAGTCGTTCGCCGCGGCGCCGCCGTCCACCTGGAGCGCGTGCAGCCGGACCTCGATGGCGAGCACGGCGGTCATCAGTCCTCGCCGAACGGCGCCTTCCGCAACCCGCGATCGGTGATGTACCCCGTCACGTAGCGGGCCGGGGTGACGTCGAACGCGGGGTTCAGCGCGGCCACCGCCGCGGGCGCGACTGGCCGACCCGCGACCGTCTTCACCTCGTCAGGCGAGCGCTGCTCGATCGGAATGCCGTCGCCGTCCCGGAGCGAGGCGTCGATGGTCGAGGACGGCGCGGCGCAATAGAACGGCACGCCGTGGTGTCGCGCCAGCACGGCGAGCGGGTACGTGCCGATCTTGTTCGCGAAGTCGCCGTTCACCGCGATCCGATCGGCGCCGACGAGGACGAGATCGACATTCGCCTGGCGCATCAGCGAGCCAGCCGCGGCGTCCACGATCAGCGTGCAGGGGATGCCGGCGTGGGACAGCTCCCACGCCGTGAGCCGCGCTCCCTGCAGCACCGGCCGCGTCTCGTCGACGAAGACGTGCAGCGCGCGACCGGCCTCGTGGGCCAGATAGATCGGGGCGAGCGCGGTGCCGATCCCTCCAGTCGCGAGCGCGCCCGCGTTGCAGTGCGTCAGCACCTTCGCGCCGTCGGGGACGAGCGGGAGCCCCGCCTCGCCGATGCGGCGACACATGGCGCGGTCTTCCTCCCAGATCGCCGTCGCCTCGGCGTGGAGACGCTCCCAGATCGCCGAGCCGTCCCCGGGCGTGGCGGCGGCGACCCGCGCCATGCGGTCGAGCGCCCAGCGGAGGTTCACAGCCGTCGGCCGGGCAGCGGCCAGCAGCTCCACCAGCTGGCCCAGCCGAGCGAGGAACTGCTCGCGCGGCGCACCGCGCAGCTCCCGCGTCCCCGCCACGAGACCCATCGCCGCCGCGATCCCGATCAACGGCGCGCCCCGCACCTGGAGCGTCCGGATCGCCGCGGCCACCACCTCCGCGCTTTCCAGGTCGCGCTCGATCCGTGCCTCGGGCAGCGCCCGCTGGTCGATTATGCGGACGGCACCGGTGGGGGACCAGGCGATGGCTTGGACGCTCATGGTAATGCGGAATGTGGAGTGCGGAGTGCGGAGTGTAAATGGAAGGTCAAACCGCCGCTCGACATCCCCTGCAATTCCGCACTCCGCATTCCGCACTCCGCACTCTTCGCTTACCATTCCTTCCCATGAGCTACGCAACCCTCCTCTTCGAGCTGCGCGACGCCATCGCGTTCATCACCATCAACCGTCCCGACAAGCTGAACGCGCTGAACGACCAGGTGGTCGACGAGCTGGCGCAGGCCGCCGAGCGGGTCGCGACCGAGGACGAGATTAAGGGCGCGATCCTCACCGGCGCCGGCAGCAAAGCCTTCGTCGCCGGGGCCGACATCGGCGATCTCGCGAAACAGGGGCCGTTCGACGGCAAAGCACGCGCGCTGCGCGGCCAGGCGATGCTGCGCCGCTTCGAGACGTGCGGCAAGCCGGTACTGGCGGCGGTGAACGGCTACGCCCTGGGCGGCGGCTGCGAGCTGGCGCTGGCCTGTCACCTCCGGATCGCGAGCGAGAACGCGAAGTTCGGACAGCCCGAGGTGAAGCTCGGGATCGCCCCGGGCTACGGCGGCACCCAACGGCTGCCGCGCATCGTCGGCAAGGGGAACGCGCTCTACCTCATCCTCACCGCCGAGATGATCGACGCCCAGGAGGCGCTCCGTATCGGCCTCGTGAACAAGATCGTCCCGGCGGGCGAGCTGCTGGCCGCGACCGAGAAGGTGCTGCGGAGTATTCTCTCCATGGGCCCGCTCGCGGTGCGTCTCGCGCTGGAGGCCGTGGACCAGGGCCTCGAGATGACCCTCGAGGAAGGGTTGCTGCTCGAAGCGAACCACTTCGGCCTGCTCGCGGCGACGCGGGACATGAAGGAGGGGCTCACGGCGTTTCTCGAAAAGCGCGCGCCCCGATTCGAAGGCCGGTGAAGCGAGTCCTTGCGGCTTGCGGCATGTGGCTCGTAGCGGGTTGCCTCACCGAGCGGCCGCGCCCGGCGCCGCCTACGCTGGCGCTGTCGCTCAACAAGACGACCGTGCGGTCGCGATCGAGCCCTGCCCCCGACACGCTCGTGGTGACCGTCCGGGCGGAGGACGCGGACGGCATCGACTCCGTGTGGGTGCAGCTCAGCCCAGGACCCCCGCTGGGCGCCGACGGCCTGTTCGACCCCGTATTCGAGGGTCCCTTCCGCTTGATCGTGCCCTCCGGGCTCGGGACAGGCACGTTCCTCCCGGTGACGGTGCAGGCCCGGGATGTGAGCGGTTTCCGGAGCGAGCGGGATACCTCGGTGACGGTGGGCCCCTGAGCCCCAACGACTTAGTAAGTCTTGCCATGACAACGACTTCTGAGTATATTGGGGGGGTTGTCTGGGGCCCGCGCAAGCTGTGCCGCGCCGCGCCACGGGACCTCCCGTGGCGCTTCTCGCATCAGGGGCCCCAGATCCGGGAGCAAGGGCGGCGCGTGACCAAACGCAGGCAGGGGAAGCCGACGTCGTTGGGCGAAGCGCTGCGCGGCTACCTTGCGAAAGCGGGGCTCGAGCAGCGTCTCGCCCAGGCGCAGGTGATCCCCGACTGGCCGCGCCTCGTCGGGCCTCAGATCGCCGGCGTGACGCACCCCGAGAGCGTCACCCCTGACGGCACGCTGTTCGTCCGGGTGGCGACGAGCGCCTGGATGAACGAGTTGCAGCTGATGGCGCCGCAGATCATGGCCGCGGTGAACGGCCGCGGTGCTGGACGGATCAAAACGATACGCTGGCTCCTCACACGCTAGAGCTCTATGGCTAAAGCAAAACCCGCACCCGCGCCCAAGGACAAAGGGAACGGCGGCTACCAGGCCGACTCGATCCAGGTCCTCAAGGGGCTCGAGGCGGTCCGGCGCCGCCCGGCGATGTACATCGGATCGGTGTCGGGACGCGGGCTGCACCATCTCGTCTACGAGGTGGTGGACAACTCGGTGGACGAGGCGCTGGCCGGGTTCTCCACGAAGATCAGCGTCACGATTCACCCGGACAATGCGATCACGGTGGTGGACGACGGCCGCGGCATCCCAGTCGACGTGCACAAGACGGAGAAGAAGCCGGGCGTCGAGGTCGCGCTCACGATGCTGCACGCCGGCGGCAAGTTCGACAAGAGCACCTACAAGGTGTCGGGGGGACTGCACGGCGTCGGCGTCTCGGTGGTGAACGCGCTGTCGGAGAAGCTGGAGGTGTGGGTCGACCGCGACGGGAAGCGACACCACATGGCGTTCGAGCGCGGCGACACGAAGACGAAGCTCGAGGTCATCGGCAAAGCGAAAGGCACGGGCACGACGGTCTGGTTCAAGCCCGACACGACCATCTTCACCGACACCCGGTTCGACTACGCCACGCTCGCCACGCGGCTGCGCGAGCTGGCGTTTCTCAACAAGAGCCTCACGATCACGCTCAAGGACGAGCGCAAGGGCCAGCTGAAGGAAGAAACGTTCTTCTACAAGGGCGGGCTCGCCGAGTTCGTCAAGTATCTGCTCGGCAACCGCAAGCCGCTGCACCCGAAGCCGATCACGTTCGAAGCATCGCGGGAGGGGGTCGAGGTCGAAGGGGCGGTCCAGTACGACGACGGCTACAACGACAACACCTTCTCGTTCGTCAACAACATCAATACGCACGAGGGGGGTACCCACCTCACGGGCTTCCGCGCCGCGCTCACGCGGACCATCAACGAGTGGGCGAAAAAGGACGGCCTCCTGAAGAAAGAGGAGTTCACGCTCACCGGCGACGACGTGCGCGAAGGCCTCACGGCGGTGCTGCACGTCAAGGTGAAGGACCCGCAGTTCGAGGGGCAGACCAAGACCAAGCTGGGCAACTCCGAGGTCGAGGGGATCGTGAAGAGCGTCGTGAACGACGCGCTCGGTGAGTTCTTCGACAAGAGCCCCGCCGTGGCGCGTGCGATCATCGCCAAGGCGATCAGCGCCGCGCGAGCGCGCGAGGCGGCCCGCAAGGCGCGCGAACTGGTGCGCAAGAAGAGCGGGCTTGAGGGCGGGGTGCTCGCCGGCAAACTCGCCGATTGCTCCGCGACCGACCCCAAGCTGTGCGAGGTGTTCCTGGTGGAAGGCGACTCGGCGGGCGGGTCCGCCAAGCAGGGGCGGGACCGCATGTTCCAGGCGATCCTACCACTCCGCGGCAAGATCCTGAACGTGCAGAAGGCCCGGATCGACAAGATCCTCTCGAACGAAGAGATCCGGACCATGATCACCGCGATCGGCACCGGGGTGGGCGAGGACTTCAAACTCGACGACGCGCGCTACCACAAGATCATCATCATGACCGACGCCGACGTCGACGGCGCGCACATCCGCACCTTGCTCCTCACCTTCTTCTACAAGGAGATGAAGCAGCTGATCGACGCGGGCTACATCTACATCGCGCAGCCGCCGCTGTATCGCGTCGCCAAGGGGAAGGAAGGATTTTACGCCTACGACGAGAAAGAGCGCGAGGCACACGTGAAGCGCCTCTCGAACGGGGCCGAGCCACACGGCAACATCGTGATTCAGCGCTACAAGGGACTCGGCGAGATGAACCCCGATCAGCTCCGGGACACCACCATGGACCCGGCGAAGCGCACGCTCCTCAAAGTCACGATGGAAGACGCGGTGGAGGCGTCGGAGCTGTTCGAGACGCTGATGGGGGATGAGGTGGAGCCGCGGCGCAGATTCATCGAGGAGAACGCGAAGTTCGTGCGGAACTTGGACGTGTGATCGTCTACGTCGTCTTCGGGGTGCTGCTGCTCGCTCTGGCGTGGTTCTTCCTGGGCGGACGCCAGCAGGCGCCCGAACCCACCGCGCACCGCCGCGTCACGGACGCCATCGACTACACCGAGTTGGAGCAGGCCGAGCGGGAGGTCCAAGAGGCCCCGGACGAGGAGAGCGTGCGGGACTGGGGCCCGGGCGTCCAGAAACCGCCTATCGCTTGAGCTCTTCGACGCCGTGCTTCGTCAGCCGATGTGAGATCAACGGTAGCGGCTTCTCCGGAAGCTTGTCGCCCACCACGATAGCCTGCTGCAGCGCCTCGAAGCCGAGCTTCATCCCCCCCGGATCGCGCGCGAACACCGACGCGATCGGCTCGCCCGCCAGCACTTTGTCCCCCGGCTTCACCGTGATGACGAACCCCACCGTCGGATCGACCTCGTCTTCGACCGTGCGGCGGCCGCCCCCCATTGCCACAATGGCCCGGCCGATGGTTTTCGGCTCGACCTTGGCCACGACGCCGGTGCGCGGCGCGGCGTAGACTTCGACCTCCTGGGCCTGCGGCAGCACCGACGGATCCTCCACTGCTTTGGGGTTGCCGCCCTGCGCCTCGATGACCTGCTCGAACTTCTCGGCGGCGAGACCCGACGCGAGCGCGTTGGCGAGGCGCTGGCGCGCCTTCTTGCTGGTCTTCTCGATCCCCGCCGCGAGCAGCATCTCGGCGCCCAGCGCGTAGGTCACCTCCAACAGGTCCTCGGGACCCTCCCCGCGCAGCGCGAGAATCGCCTCCTCGGTTTCGAGGGCGTTGCCGCAGGCCCGGCCCAGCGGACGGTCCATCGCCGTGAGCAGGGCGACGGTGGGGCAGCTGCGATCCTCGCCGAGCGCGATCATCGTGCGGGCGAGCTCGAGGCTTTGCTCGAGCCTCGGGAGGAACGCGCCGCTGCCGCGCTTCACGTCGAGCACGAGCGCGTTCAGCCCCTCGGCGAGCTTCTTCGACATGATGCTGGCGGCGATGAGGGGAATCGCCTCGACCGTCCCGGTCACGTCGCGCAGGGCGTAGATCCGCCGGTCGGCGGGCGCGATCTCGGGGGTCTGGCCGATCATCGCGCAGCCCAGCTTCATCACCTGCGCCTTCGCTTCGGCGAGCGAGAGGCCGGTGCGGAAGCCGGGGATCGCTTCCAGCTTGTCGAGCGTGCCGCCGGTGTGGCCGAGCCCGCGGCCGGACATCATCGGCACGGCGACGCCGCACGCCGCGACGAGGGGCGCGAGCACGAGCGAGACTTTGTCGCCCACGCCGCCCGTCGAGTGCTTGTCCACCCGCGGCGTGGGCCACGCATCGAACGCGAGGCGCTGGCCCGAGGCGAGCATGGCATCGGTCAACGCGGCGAGCTCCTGGCGCTCGAGCCCGCGCAGCAGGACCGCCATGAGCAAGGCCGACATCTGATAGTCGGGGACACGGCCGTCGGTGTACGCCGCGACGAGGGCCGACCACTCCTCCGGCGTGAGCGCGCGGCCGTCCCGCTTGCGCTCGATGAGCGGCACCACCAACATTAGCGGCGACCTCCCCGGAGCCCCCGATGCGCCGTGCCGCCTCGTTGCTTCTCTCTCTCCTCGTTCCAGCGCGCGCGGGGGCACAGACCCATCCGACGGTGGCGGAGCACATCGTACTCGGCGACAGCGCCCATACCGCGCTCGCGCCGGCGCAAGCGCTGCAGCACTACCGCGCGGCGCTCGCCGCGGACTCGACGAACTACGCGGCGCTGTGGAAGGCGGGGCGCGAGCTCGTGGACATCGCCAAGCAAGTCCAAGGCAAGGACGACTCGTCCAAGCACCTGCGCGACAGTCTCTATACGGCGGCGCGGGCGTACGGCGAGGCGGCCGTGCGGGTCAACCCCACCGGAGCGGACGGGCACTTCACGATCGGACAGGCGTTGGGCCGGCTGTCGCGCACCAAAGGCGGCAAGGAGCGCGTGCGCTTCGCCAAGATCATCTACGACGAGGGGATGAAGGCGATCGAGCTCGACTCGACCCATGACGGTGCCTACCACCTGGTGGGGGCCTGGCATGCCGAGGTCAAGCGGCTCTCGGGATTCCAGAAGTTCTTCGCCAAGGCGCTGTTCGGCGGCGGGTTCTTGGACAAGGGGAACTGGGACGACGCCCAGAAGTACCTGGAGAAGGCCGTCGCCTTGAAGCCGCGGAACATCTTCCACCGGCTCGACCTGGCCGAGGTGTACATCGACCTCGGGCATTACTCCAAGGCCCGCGAGCAGTTCACCACCATCGCCACCCTCCCCATCGCGGACGTGCTCGACAGCGAATACCAGAAGGAGGCGGCGCAGCTCCTCGACGACATCAAGACCGAGAAGGACGAGACCTAGCGCGCGCCGCGCATCAGCCGCTCGATCTCTAGCGTGGTGCGCGGCGCTTTCGCGGACAGCCACTCGGCCCCGGTGGGCGTCACCAGCACGTCGTCTTCGATCCGCACCCCCAGGCTCTCCCCAGCGAGGTAGATCCCCGGCTCCAGGGTGATCACCATCCCCGGCTCGAACTTCAAGCGCCCGGGCACGGTGACGTCGTGCACGTCCATCCCGATCGGGTGCCCGAGGCCGTGAATGAAGTAGGCGTCGCAGGTCCGGTCGCCGCACAGGCTCCCCGAATGCTCGCGCATGTAGGTTTGGGCGATGCGATTCAGGTCGCGCATCGTGGCGCCCGGCCGCACGGAGTCGAACGCGACCTGCTGGGTGGCGAGCACGAGATCGTAGATCGCCTTCTGGCGCGGCGTAAACCTGCCATTGACGGGCCAGGTGCGCGTGACGTCCGCCGTGTACTGCCCCCACTCGGCTGCCGCGTCGACCACCACCAGGTCGCCATCCCGCGTCTGCCGACGGTTCACGTCGTAGTGCAGGGTGGTCGAGTTCGGCCCGCTCCCCACGATCGAGGGATAGCCTACGCGATCGGCGCCGTTCCTGCGGAAGCCCGCCTCGAGCGCCGCCTCGATCTCGTATTCGTACATGCCCGGCCGGGCCGCCTGCATGGCCGCGATGTGGCCCGCCACGCTGATGTCGATCGCTTTCCGCAGGCGCGCCAGCTCGTCGGCATCCTTCACTTCCCGCAGCGAATCGGCGAGCTGGCGCAGGTTGCGCACGTCCTGACCGCTGAAGACGAGGTCGATCACGCGCCGCTCATCGCGGGTGGTCAGGTCGAGCGGCACGTAGATCGGGCCGCGCACGCGGAAGCGGGCGGCGAGCAGCCCGCGCTCGAGCGAGTCGGTGGGCAGGACGGTGGGGATCCCCGACAGGCGCGCGGCGACGCTGTCGGGCCCGAGCCGGAGGCCGGTCCAGCGCTCCTGGCTGGGGTTGCGACGCGGCAAGAACAGCACTGTCTCGAGCGAATCCGGGCCGCGCGCGGTCAGCAACAGCCAGGCGTCCTGGGTCTCGAGCTCGGTGAAATAGAAGAACGCGTTGGTCTGGCGGAAGTCGTTGTCCTGCACGTACTCCTTTTCCAAGTCGCGCTCGTGCGCAGCCGGGATGAGCGCCGTGCCGCGACCGATGCGCTGCAGCAACGCGCGGCGTCGCGCGGCGACGGCGGCGGTGTCCACCGGCCGGCCCATGCCGGGCAGCTCGGGCACCGGCGTCCACGCGCCCAGCGGAGCGGCGGTCGCGGCCCGCGCCGTCGCCTGCGCCGTCGCCGCAACCGCACCACCGGCGACGAGCAGGAGCGACACGACACAGCAGCGCATGGGCTGGGAAGCTACCCCGCGCCACGAGACGCGGCAACAGCGGCGCGGCGCTTGACGGGCCGTCCGCCAGGGACGCAAACTATGCCATGACCGGCCCCGCTACTCTCACCACCCGTGTCGCCGAGCTCGAGCGCGAGCGCAAGCACCTGCTCGCCGTGATCGAGATCCTCAAGGAAGTGTCCACCTCGCTGCACTTCATCGATATCCTGCAGGCGATCGCACGCAAGCTGGGCGAGGCGTTCGGGCTGGACCGCTGCTCGATTTTCCTCGCCGAGCGCGGCGGCAAGTCGGTGCGCCTGGTGGCATCCTACGAGGACCCGACCATCCGCAACTACGTCGTGGATCTCGAGCGCTACCCCGAGCTCAAGCGCGCGATGCAGAGCGGCGAGACGGTGTTCATTCCCGACGCGGCGACCGATCCCAGCCTGAAGCATGTGAAGGGCGAGATGATCAACCGCCGCGTGAAGTCGATCACTGTCGTACCGATCACGTGGCGCGGCGTCGCGATCGGCGCGATCTTTCTGCGCACGTTCCGCGACGGCCCCACCTTCTCCGACGAGGATGTGCGGTTCGTACAGGTCGTCGCGTCGCTCACCGCCCAGGCGCTCCGTAACGCGCATCGCTACGAGCGGCTGGAGCAGCGGCATCAGGAGACCGACGAGACGATGCGCCGCATGGAACTCGAACGCGTGGCTCTGCTCTCGTTCCTGCGGCGCCTGCTCGCCGCGTTCGGGGAGCGCGAGGGTGCGTGGGCCGAGGCGCTGCTGCCGCGCGCGAGCTCCGAGGAGCTCGAACGGCTGGTCGGCGTCGCGATGGCCGTCATCCAGGAAGAAGCCAAGGGGCGGTGAAGGGGAGGGCCGCCGCGGCGCGCGCCGCCGAGCTGCGGCGGCTCATCGAGCGCGCGAACCATGGGTATTACGTACTCGACAAGCCGGAGATCTCGGACGCCGAGTACGACCGGCTGTTCCGCGAGCTGCAGGAGCTCGAGGCCAAGCATCCCGAGCTCCGGACCCCCGACAGCCCCACCCACCGCGTCGGCGCCCCGCCGGCGGCCGGCTTCAAGAAGCACCGGCACCTCGTACCGATGCTGTCCCTCGCCAACGCCTTCAACGAAGCGGAGCTCGCCGAGTGGGAGGAGCGGAACGCGCGGCTCAGCCCCGAGGTGAAGACGGCGGGCTACACGCTCGAGGTGAAGATCGACGGCGCGGCGGTGAGCCTCACCTACGATGNCGGCGTGTGCGTCATCGGCGCGACCCGCGGGAACGGCGTGGAAGGGGAAGACGTCACCACCAACCTGCGCACAGTGCTGGACGTCCCGCTGCGGCTGCGCGGCAAGGGCTGGCCGAAGCTCATGGAAGTGCGCGGCGAGGTGTACCTGTCCAAAACGCGCTTCGCCGAGCTCAACAAGGAACGCGATCACGCCGGTGAGCCGACATTCGCCAATCCGCGCAACGCCGCGGCGGGCGCGCTACGTCAGCTCGATCCCAAGATCACGCGCAGCCGGCGCCTCCGGATCTTCTGCTTCCACGTCGAGGCTCCCGGCCAGAAGCTGCCGGTCGCGACCCAGCACGACCTGCTGCAGCAGCTCGCGGCCTGGGGCTTCCCCGTGGAGCCCCACCACAAGCTCGTCCCCGACCTGGCCGCCGCCAACCAGGAAATCGCCACGTTCGAGCCGCTGCTCGAGCAGCTCGACTACGGCGCCGACGGCGTGGTGGTGAAGGTGAACCCGCTCGAGCTGCACGCCGAGCTGGGAACCGTGGGCGACCGCGAGCCGCGCTGGGCCATCGCCCGCAAGTTCGCCCCCGAGGTGCGGGTCACGAGGCTCAAGGAGATCCGCATCAACGTGGGCCGCACCGGCGCGCTCAACCCCTACGCCGTACTCGAGCCGGTCGAGATCGGGGGCGTGACGGTGTCGACCGCCACGCTCCACAACTTCGAGCTGATCAAGGCCAAGGACATCAGGGAAGGCGACCTGGTGGAGGTCACCCGCGCCGGGGAAGTCATCCCGCAGCTGCTGGGACCGGTGATCAAGAAGGGGGTGCGCCGCGCCAGGCCATACCAGCCGCCCGACCGGTGCCCCGTCTGCAAATCGAAGGTCGAGCACCCTCCCGACGAAGTGATGGTGTACTGTCCCAACGTCTCCTGCCTCGGTCGGATCTTCGAGAGCATCGTCCACTTCGCCTCGCGGACCGCGATGGACATACGGGGGCTCGGGCCCGAGCGCGTGAAGGCGCTGCTCGACGCCAAGCTCATCAAGGACGTCGCAGACCTCTACGAGCTCACGACGATGCAGCTCCTGACCCTCGAAGGGTTTGCCGAGAAGTCGGCCCAACAGCTCGTCGCCGCGATCCAAGCATCGCAGCAGCAACCGCTCTCGACCCTGCTCTTCGCGCTCGGCATCCGGCACGTCGGCGTGCAGGGAGCGAGGCTGCTGGCCCGCCACTTCGGGACGATGAAGGCCCTGGCCAAGGCCTCCGCGGACGAGATCAACAAGATCCGCGGCATCGGACCCGCCATCGCCGAGGCCGTGGCCGGGTTCTTCGTGGAACCGAAGAACCGCAAGCTGGTGGAACGGCTGGAGAAGCTCGGGCTCAACATGAAGGAGCCAGAGGCGACCGAAGGGAAAGGGCCGCTGGCGGGGCAGGTGTACGTGATCACGGGAACGCTGCCGTCCCTGTCCCGCGCCAAGGCGGGCGAGTTGATCGAGGCGGCCGGCGGCCATGTCACCGACGGCGTATCGCGGAATACCACGGCCGTGGTGGTGGGCGCCGACGCCGGCGCGAAGCTCGAGAAGGCGAAGGCGTTCGGCGTGCCGCTGATCGA
>JGI25382J43887_10000147_pt1 | contig 18425 bp, 15 predicted proteins | sample GraSoi013_1_40cm_3_FD_43887 | JGI IMG/M metagenome (IMG submission 43887) | reverse complement strand
CGGCACTAGCGGTACCGGGCCTGGTTGCGGTATTCCGCCGCCAGCTTTTCGAGCAGGGGATCAGGGCTTTTCTGGTCGTCCTCTGAAATTTGAAGCTTGAGGGCGATGCGTTCCACGATCTGCCGCGTCAGCCGCGCGCGCACCTCGCTCGAGAGCTGCGGCCTGCGCAACAGGTACGCCTCAATGAGCTGGAACTCTTCCTGGGACAGCCGCCTGAGGTCGTATCCGGTCCTGGTCTCCCCTCCGGCGAAATTCAAACCGATTTGCCCCGGGTCTCGCAGCGGCTTCTCGTGCACGACCACCGTGCCCGCCACGTAATCTCCCAGGCGTTTGCTCTTCGAGCTCAGCAGGGCCGAGAGAATTCCGACGACGTAGAGGCCCGGCAAACTGTCTACGATCCGAAGCAGATTGCGCGCCACCGCGTCGTAAGTGGTGATGGGCTGGCCGGAGTCCTTGATGACGCGCAGGTGCAGGCGGCGCTTGCCCGGCGTCTGGCCGTTCCAGAGTGATTCGAAGATTGCAAAGTAGCCGAACTGGATGAGGAAAAAAACCAGCACCGCCGCGGCGGCGACCCAGATAGGGCCCATGGACGAAAAACGCCCAATCGTGTAAAAGAGCATGTCCGCAATCACCATCAATCCCAGCACCGAAACAAACTGGAGCAGGAAGTCGAAAGCGACGGCGAGGAACCTGCTGCCGATGCCGGCCAGCGGGAAGTCCAGCGGTATCTGTTCGGGCGTTTCGATGGTAAGCTTGTCGTCGGGCAAACCCGTCCTCCATGATCAGCGCGCGCTGGCTTGAAAAGCGCAAACCCTACTGGGACCGGCTCGAGGAGATGGTCGAACGTTCGGGGCGTCGGGGACTCGCGGCGCTCTCGGCGCGCGAGCTCCAGGAACTCGGCCTATTGTATCGCCAGGTGGCCGCCGACCTCGCCTCGGTGCGCGAAGACCCGGCCAGCCGCCGGCTCAGTGATGTTCGACCTTAAGCCAGCCCAGGAACCGAATAAGCTCATTCCGCACCGAGCCGTTCAGCATGAACAAATAGAAGGTAAACGCGAACCAGCTCAGCTTTGTGGCAACCCTCCACCCGGGACGCTTAATTACGTCGTCGGCCAACGCGAGCCCGATCGCCGCGAACGCGGCAAACACGAACGCAAAGAATTGCCAACTTTCCGCGCCACGCGTAACCGTGGGAGTGACCTTGCCCTCAAAAAACATGTTGTCTCCTTCGCTTCCCCGTACTATGCACTATCGTGCTTCGTGCGTCCCCGCACGGAACATTACGGGACTCCTTCAATGATTTCTTGGTCGTGGGCGGTGATGCCGTAGAGCTCATAGACCAGTTCGTCGATTTCCTGGTCGGTGGCGGCGATTTCGCGCTCCGGCTGGCACATTACGACCCAGGGACTTAATCAGAACTCCGGCTCGGGAACAGAAACATCCCATAGCCCCTGCCTAAGCCAGAGCGGCCCTGAGAGGCGTTTCTGGTGACGATTGCCCAGGCAGTAGAAGGTAACCCAAAGATCTCTGGAGGCCGAAAAGGAGATCTGCTCGAATTCGTGATCGGGGAGCAGGTCTCCTCGTGGCGAGAAAAGTCCGCCCCGGCTTCGTTTCCTTACTCCCTCGCGCACTTCGTCCGTGATGTCGATTTCAAGCGGGTCACCGCTCATGAGGGGGCGCTTAACGTCCTTTCGGAACAAGCGCCCTTTCCTTCCCTCGTCAGTAATATTCATTTCAATTTCCGAGACGAAAATCTCTGGTCGGCCGTAGTTGTGGCAATGCACAACGAGTTTGTTCGAACTTAGAGTTGCGGGGACCGTTTTGATATCCAAGAAAACTTGGGGCGAAACCTGGTAGGACCACTGCTCCCGAAGAAGGAGCAATTGTTCCTGTGCGGATTCACGCGTCTTCTTCGTTTCCTCGACATAACGGTTTGTGACGTTCACCAATCGCCAGGTGAGAATGGCGATGGATCCCGCAGCAATCGCCGATACCGCTGTCGAGATTGCAATTATGATTGATCCAGCATCCATGGGCATGTCTACTGCGTCCGTAAGGATTCCTCAATGATCTTCTGCTCTTCGTCCGTGATGCCGTAAAGCTCGTAAACCAGTTCGTCAATCTCTGCGTCGGTTGAGGCGATGTCGCGGTCCAGGTCTGTAGCGCCGCTGTCCCCACCGGCGGCCGTAGGGGCGCGTCGCGACGCGCCCTGGGCGGTTCGCGAACCGCCCCTACGCTTGTTCAGTTCCAGCATTCGCTCGACCAGCCCCACCATGCGGTCGTGCCGGGCCTTGTCGGCAGGGTCGGAGAAGTTGATCAGGCGGATGGGAAGTTGCTCAATGTATTGCTTGTTGGCCGCGAAGTACCCGCCGTGGAAAGTTGTAGAGACCCGCTTGAAATGAAAATCCAACAGTCGGGAATTCAAAAGAGCGCACAGATATTCCAGGCTGCATTCGGGCTGACCGGAAGTGATGGCATACCCGCCGGTCGTCACGTTAACGAAATAGAGCGACTCTGTCCGATCAAGATAGGCGGCAAGTTCCGTCACCATGTAAGGGACGAGCAGCTTGGGTTGTTCCCACGTGCCAAGGTTCTGTGTTCGGCCAAACCGGTACCACTCCGTGTCTCTGAACTTTCCGCCCTCCCGGCTCTCAAGTGGTTTTCTGTTGCGGGTTAAGTAGTCCCACGCGAGTGGGAAATGGCCACGCATCTCGTCCACAGTGAGGAGTCGGGCGCGGCATTGTCTTACCTCATACGGGAAGAGCACGAGAGCCGTCGGTTTGGCAGAGTAGCGATGAATACTCCCACTTCGAACCACAGCCTTAAGGATCCCAGACTCAACTGGAACCCACTCCTCGAGTTCCTTGCTCAAGACCTCAGTGGTCTTCTTTTTCTTTCCCTGGCGAAACTGCTCGAAGAGGTAGACAGTGTCAGCGCTCGTTATCGGTCCTTGGTATATTCGCGACGCCACCTCGCCCAATTTGACGGGCATCCCGCGGAGTTTCTCAAAGACCGCCGCACCCTCGCCCACCGCGAAATTCCAATCGGCGCTGGTGGCGCGCGAAGCGGGAATTGCGCCCTTGGCGGCCTTGCCCGTTTCACGCCAATCCGATAAATCCTCGACTTTCTCGAACTCGAAGCTTTTCTTTCCGGCTTTATCGAGAAACAGCAGAGAGGTGTAATTCGTAGCGCCCTCAAAGACCTGCTGGTCGCCAAAATGCACAACGCTCGAAAGGTGCCTCCCTTCGGAAATCAGCGCTCGCAGCGGCTCGCCGTATTTGGAGTTAAAGAACTTGTGCGGCAGGATGAAGCCGAGCTTGCCCCGCTCGTTCAGCACGCTCAGGCCCTTTTCGACGAACACTACGTAGATGTCGTAGTTGCCAGAACTCGCGGATTTGTAGCGCTGCTTGTAGTACTCAACCTCGACCGGCGCCCATTCCTTCATGTGCTGGATCCGCACGTACGGCGGATTGCCGATCACGCAATCAAACCCGCCTTGGCGCATCACGTCGCCGATGATGAGCGCGTTGGTAGGGGATCCCTTTGGGCTCCCGCTTGTTTGAAACGACGGGAGGGCAGAGCCCTCCCCTACCGCGTACCAGTCGAAAGCATTGATGCGGTCGCGTTCTTCGTCGGCGAAGAGCGTGCCCTGCGCGTAGATGTCCGGGCCGATCAGGGAATTCCCGCAGATGATGTTGTATTTCAGTTCGGGCAGGAGCGACTGCTTGGGCGGCAGTTGCGAGCGCTCGCCTTCAAGGGCCTTGAGATAAAGGCTCATCATGGTGATTTCGACGGCCTGCGGGTCAATATCCACGCCGAACAGGTTGTGCCGCAAAATCTTCGCCTTCAGCCGCACAGAGAGCCGGTGGCCGCCGTTGCCGTCGGGCACGAGATCAGGGAAAAGCGGGTGGATGCGGGCTTCTTTGGGGTGCTCGGTTAGGTAGCGCACGTGGTAGTCAATCAGGCATTGAAATGCGCCGATGAGGAACGATCCCGAGCCGCATGCCGGGTCAAGGATGCGGATTTTTTCAATCTGCCTGGGCGTCTTGCCCTCGATGATTTTCCCGACCGTGTTTTTGACGATGTAGTCCACGATGTACTTGGGCGTGTAATAGACGCCGCCCGCCTTGCGGACCTCCGGTTTCTCCTCGACAAAGACGCGCTTGGGCGTGACGCGAATCGTCTTGCCAAGATAGCGCTCGTAAATCGAGCCGAGCAGCTCGACGCCGATCACGTCGAACCGATAAGGGCTCTTAGGCGGGTAGAGGCGTTCGATGATTCGCGCCAGAACTTCGGAATCAATCCTGATGGTTTCCGAGAGGTGAGGTTTGAAGATTTCGCCGTTAAAATCCTCGTTAATGCGGTGGAAGAGGTCGTTCAGCCATTCGTAGATATGGACCTTGTCGCCGCGAGCTTCCCATTCTTCCACTGCGGCGCGAAGCTGGTCCTTCTCGATGATGTGCCGGTCCTCAGCGATGCGGATAAACACGATGCGGTCAAGCAGGCGCTGCACGACTTCGTTAAGCTGTCGGGCCGTCAAGCCGGGGTTATTCTTGTAAACGTCTCGCGCAAGGTCTTCGCGCCAGCCGGTCATTTCATCGAGGAAGGCGGAATCCACCGGAATGCGCAGCCGTTGAGTGCGGCGGTCGCGCGGGAGCATCGCTTCGAGCGATCCGGCCGCTACGCGCTCCCTCGAAAACTCCCACAGCTTCTCGAGGTTCCTCGGATAGTCCGCGTACTTGAGTTTCAGCAGCAGGCCTTCGTCCGGCTTGCGCTCGTCTGGCTTGACGCTGGCGTCGTAAAAGCGGAATTCCTCGAAATCCGTGAGGATGACGAAAAAGACCGTGCGCGTGTTCCAGGCGTAGCCTTTGGCTTGGAGGATGTGCCTGGCGGTATCCAGCGGCTCGGAAGGGGCCTTGGCCTCGACGAAGAATTTCGTCTGCCCGGCGAGGCGGAAGTTGTAGTCCGGTCGGCCTTCGGTTTCGCCCTTTTCGACTATGACCTCGCGGTCGTGGTGAGGCAGGCCAGCTTCATTTTCGACGTCCCAGCCGAGCGCCTTAAAGAGGGGTGTGATGAAATCGATGCGAGCCTGTGCCTCGGAGTACTCTTTCGAGACATAGTAAGCTTTGTCAGCCTCGAACTTGGCGACCAGCTTCTTGAGGCTCTCGGCGAGATTTTCGGGCGAAACAGGCAAGGGGCGGCTCTCCGTTCTTAAAACGCGAATTGAGATGGAGTGTAATGGGAAGACGATAACGATTCAAGCGGGTTCGACCCCGACGCGTACACCCTGTGGCACGTACCCGAGTCGGAGATTTAATGTCGCGCTAACTCCTTCACGCGATTCCCGGCTTAATCTGCAGATTGCGCACAAACTCTGCACGGTCACACGAGCTCCCTGGGAAAGGGAAAAGAGGCCAACGTAATCGACAAAGAGTCGCCTGCCCGAAGACAATTTCCGCACTTACTCTGCACATTTCTCACAAACTCTGCACGGTCACAACGTGCGGTCGAGTAATTCGCCGAAGCTCAGGGGNCGAAGGTCCGGGGTCGTCATGGCCGCCTCCTGGAAAACCACGGGCAGGTTTGAGTTGGTCGATTCTATCTCAATAAACCCCNATTGCAAGTTGGAGGAGAAAAGCGCGGTTATCCGGGCTTCGAGACCGCGCGGCGGGACANNAGCGTGGTCTTAATAAAAGGGTCAATGTCGCCGTCCANGACGCGGTCGGCGTCGCCGGTCTCGTACTTCGTTCGGTGGTCTTTAACCATCCGGTAGGGGTGAAGGACGTAAGAGCGGATCTGGTTCCCGAAGGCGATCTCACCCTTCGATTCTTCGAGCTTCTGCGCCGCCTCGCGCCGCTTGCGCNACTCGAGCTCGTAGAGCTTCGAGCGCAGGAACTTCATCGCCATTTCCCGGTTGCGGTGCTGCGAGCGCTCGTTCTGGCACTGGGCCACGGTCCCTGTCGGCAGGTGAGTAATGCGGACGGCGGAGTCCGTGGTGTTCACGTGCTGCCCGCCCGCGCCGGTCGCGCGGTAGGTCTCGATTTTCAAGTCATCGGGCTTGAGCTCAATTTTGATGTTGTCGTCGATTTCCGGGCTGACGAAAACTGAGGCGAATGACGTGTGCCGGCGCGCCGCCGCGTCGAAAGGAGAAATGCGCACCAGGCGGTGGACGCCGCTTTCCGTGCTGAGGAGGCCGTAGGTGTACTCGCCCGTCACGGTAAACGTGGCGGACTTCAGGCCCGCCTCNTCGCCCGGCTGGAAATCGAGGAGAGCGAATTTATAGCCGTGGCGNTCNGCCCAACGGCGGTACATGCGAAGCAGCGTCTCCGCCCAGTCCTGCGATTCGGTCCCGCCGGCGCCCGGGTGGATGGTGACGATGGCGTTGAGCTGGTCGTTTTCTCCGGAGAGAAGGGTCTCGGTTTCCAGGCGCTCGATCAACCGGCGGAGTTCGTCAAGGTCTGTGCGGAGCTCATTGACGACGTTCTCCCCCTCGCGCGCCAGTTCGAAGTAGGCGCCCAAGTCCGCAAGCTTCCGCGCCAGGCGCTCGTCATCGTCGAGCGTCTCCTGGAGCCGCCGCCTCCGGGCCATGACTCTTTGGGAATTTTCCTGGTCTTGCCAAAAGTCGGGGCGGGCTATCTGTTTTTCGATGGCTTCGATTTCGCGGCGGCTTTGGGGGGCGTCAAAGAAAACTCCGCAAGTCGTCGGCTCGCTGTTTGAGTTCGTCAAATTCCCTTTGCAGTTCCTCGATCACGCGTTTTTCTCTCCTCGAAGCGTTCTCCTGTCCCGAGGCGCCGGCCTTAAGCTTCGCGCTTGCCGCGAGCCAACGCTCTCACCGCCGCGATCCCCGCGGCAACAGTCGCGCACAGCCAGGCAAAAACGTCGCCGTGCCGCGCATAGAACGTCCGCTCGGTCAAATAATCGAAACGTCCCGCCAGCACCAGCCGCCGGCGGCGCGGGAGCTTGCTCGCTACCCGCCCGTACGGGTCGATCACCGCCGTGATGCCGTCGTTCGTCGCTCGCAACAGGGTACGACGGTTTTCGATGGCCCGCAGGCGCGCCATCTCGAGGTGCTGGAACGCCGCCGGGGAGTNCCCGTACCAGGCGTCGTTCGAAACGTTCACCAGCACGCCGGCGCCCTCGGAAACGATCCGNCGAACGAGTTGCGGGAAAATAGCCTCGTAACAAATAAAGACCCCGACCGCTCCTTCAGGCATTCGGGCCACTTGGTATGAGGAGCCGGGAACGAAATTTCCCGCTTCTGCGGCGATCTTGCCCACCCGGCCGGGGAAAGCCCACCACGGGACATACTCGCCGAAGGGCACCAGATGAATTTTATCATACTGAAGGAGCACTCGGCCTTCCGGGTCGAGCACGACTGCACTGTTTTTGGGCAGCTTGTTTTCCGGGTCGGCGAAGGTGACCGTGTTGACGACGACGTAGCCCCGCGCGCCCCGCGCCATCCCCTCGATAGCGCCGCGGAAGGCCGGGTCGCGGTTGAAATAAAAAGGCGCGGGGTTTTCAGCCCAAACGATGAGAGGCGGCCCGATGGCCGCCTCGTCCCCCGCGCGACCACCCAGCGTCAGCGACACCAGGCTGTTCAGAGGCCCGGGGTCGCGCCAGGGCGCCCAAGCTTCCTGGACTGATTCATCGAGCGGGACGTTCGGCTGAACGAGGAAAGCCGCGCGTGACCCGGGGCGTAACGCGGGCGGGCGGGCCAGCCAGTTCGCCGCTATGAGCATGCCGAGCCAAAGCGCCAGGCCAACGCGCGCCCTCGTCCGCTGGCGCTCAAGAACCGCCCATGCCGCCATAGCGCTTGTGGCGACCGCGAGGAAAGAAAGTCCGTAAACCGCCGTCACCGAGGCAAGCTGACGCAAACCCTCCGCCTGGACGGCGTAGCCTGTCAAGTTCCATGGGAAGCCCGTAATCAGGTAAGTGCGCGCGAGTTCCATCGAGACCCACAAGAAGGGACTGAGCGCCAGCGCCGCCAGGGGCATCCGGCGCGCGACCCACCCTTCCGCCAGGCCAAACGCGCCGAAAAACCCAGAGAAGACCGCGACGAACAGGAGAAGCACACCCGCGGCCATCGGAGGAGCAAGCTTGCCGTACTTCTCCATCACCTCCACGAACCAGTAGCAGCTTCCGGCCAGAAACAAGGCCCCGCAGACGTATCCCCATAAGAATGCCCGGGCCAGGCTTCGCTCCGTCACAAGCGCCAGGAGGATGGGAAGGCACGCCACCCAGACGAGCAAGTGCCAGCCGGGCCGCGGAAAACAGGCGAACATTGCCGCGCCGCTCAGGGCGCTTGCCGCGAAGCGGAACGAAAACTTTGAAATTACCGGCAGCTCTGGCTCGATGGAAGATTCACCGGATACAGGTTGTGGCGTGGCTGGCAATGAAGAGTGAAGGGAATTCCTTCGCTGGTGACCATTCATCGTTCGCGGCCTGCGGCTGGCCGCGGGATGCTTCAAAATGACGCTCTACCGCCGGACAAAGGGCTTGAATCCTTCCTTGGCGAGTTTGGCGCGGACCTTATCCGCGTCATCGCGCGAGGCGAACGGGCCCACCTGCACCCGGTAGAGGTTGTCCCGGGTATTCGAGTATTCGGGCGCGACGAGGAAAACCGGGTAATGACGCTCTTTCAAAATCTTGACGATGACTTCGGCGTCGCCTTTGGCACGCAAGGCATCCACCTGGACCGTATAGCCCATGCCGACTTCTCGGAGCTTCTGTCCTTGAGAAGCAGACGGAGTAACGGACTGCGTTTCGGAATCCTGGTCTGCCGCAGCGCTCCCTGCCGCCTTCGAGGGTGCGGCCGGCGGGCTGGCCTGAGACACGTTCTCGGCGGAGTCCTCCGAACCTCCACTCGGCGGAGGCGAGAAAACCTTGGACTCCTTGGTTCGGGAATCAGACGACCGATGAGGGGAACTGACCAACGGCGGAACCGCGGAAGGCTCGGCAACGCGTTCGGTGAGCGAGGCCAGCTTCGAAGACTGTTCGTTGTAGCCCACAAGGAAGCCCAACGAGAAAAACACCGCGCAGATGCCCGCCCAGATCAGGAAGACGACGGCCAGCACGCCCGCCGAAAGTCCTTTTTCTGACTGGCTCCGTTTAGGCTTGTCGCTCATAAACCTCCTCCGGGCCGCGACGACCCGTTCGATCGGTTCCCCTCCCGTTTGTTCTTTAAGTTCATTTCGTCGCCGCGCCCGGCGTCTGGGCCACGGCGGCTTGGGCGCCCAGGACGGAAAGCAGCTCCATCGGCAACGGAAAGACGATGGTCGTGCTCTTCTCGGTCCCGAGTTCAACCAGCGTCTGCAAATAGCGGAGCGTGATGGCGGCCGGCTGGCGCTGGATAATCGCCGCCGCTTCGGCCAGCTTGGCGGANGCTTGGAACTCGCCGTCCGCGGCGATGATCTTGGCTCTCCGCTCGCGTTCGGCCTCGGCCTGCCGCGCCATGGCCCGCTGCATCTCCTGGGGCAGGTCCACTTGCTTGACCTCGACTTTGGTCACTTTGATGCCCCACTGCTCCGTGTGCTCGTCCAGAATCGTCTGCAGCCGGGTGTTGAGCTTTTCGCGCTGCGAAAGCAGGTCATCGAGTTCGACNTCGCCCAGGACCGACCGCAGNGTCGTCTGNGCCAACTGCTCGACCTGATAGCGAAAATTCTCAAGCTGCACGATGGCCTGTTGCGCGTTCATGACGCGGTAGAAAACGACGGCGTTCACTTTCACCGAAACGTTGTCCCGCGTGATGATGTCCTGCGGCGGCATATCCCAGGCTATGATCCGGAGCGAAACCTTCACGATCTTGTCAACGGGCCAGAGGATCAAGACGACGCCCGGTCCTTTGTCCTTACTCAAGACCCTCCCCAGGCGGAAGACCACCGCGCGCTCATACTCCCGCAAGACGTTCAGGCACTTGACAATCCATATGAAAAGAATAAATACCGCCACGGCTACCAAAGGCATGTTGTCCTCCTCATTGCGGTACCTGGGATCAAGCCGCACGAAGTCGTCGGTCGGTCGAGGCCGGAAAGGAATGTCGAAGTGCTTGCCACGGCGCCGAGGCGGCGATACCGCTTCGCNTCTATCGCGAACAGTTTAGCGGGATTCGGTCGCGGGCTCAACCACAAGCGTCAGCCCCTCAACTCTCCGCACGCGGACGCGTGTGCCCTTCGGGACCTTCCGGTCGGCGCGAGCGTCCCAGATCTCCCCGTGGACTACCACCTTGCCGTCCGGCTCGAGGTCGGTCCGCGTCACGCCGATGGAGTCAACCATCGCCGCCTCGCCCGTAACGGCCTTCCTTCGCCTGGCGGCCAAGGCAAAGCGAACCAGGACCGTCGTGATGACCGCGAGCGGCAACGTGACGCTCAGCGCCGTCGAGAGCCGGATGCGCGCCTCCGGCCAGGGCGAGTCAATCAGGATGACGGCTCCGATAATCATGGCGATGATGGCTCCGGCCCCCAGCGCGCCGTGCGCCCCCAGCTTCACTTCAAGGCCAAGCAGCACGAGCGCCAGCAGGATGAGAGACAACCCGGCGTAATTGATGGGGAGCAGGTTGAAGGCATAGAGCGCCAGGATGCACGCGATCGCTCCNACGACGCCCGGCGCCACCAGCCCCGGGTGCGTGAACTCGATGTAGAGACANGCNANGCCGATGGCCGCGAGGAGAAAGGCGATGTTCGGGTCCGCGATCCAGGCCAGGAGCCTCTCCCAGACGCTCTCGGCGTACGGTTCGACCTCGGCGCCCGCCAGGTGCAAGGTTACGGTCGTATCGTCGAAGCGCTTGATCGTCTTCCCGTCGAACTGGGCAAAGAGCTCCTGCGGGGTGTTCGCGACGGCGTCGATCAGGTGCCCTTCCAGTGCTTCTTTTTCCGTGTAGGACTTGCTCTCCCGCACGCCCGCTTCGGCCAGCTTCACGTTTCGCCCGCGTTTGCCCGCAATCGAGCGGATGTAAGCCGCGGCGTCGTTCTCGATTTTGGCGCCCATGGTTTTACCCAGGTCGCCGCCGCCCAGCAGGACCGGGTGCGCCGCTCCCGTATTGGTCCCGGGCGCCATCGCCGCCACGTCACCGGCGAGGAGAACGAAAAACCCGGCCGACGCCGCGCTGCTCCCGTGCGGCGCCACGTAGGTCATCACCGGCACGCGCGAGTCGAGGATGGCCTGGATGATCTCCCGCATCGAGTTCTGCAGACCCCCGGGCGTGTCGAGCTCGAGGAGTACCGCGGTTGCGCCTGTCTGGTTGGCGTGCTCAATGCCGCGCTTCACGTACCCGGCGCTCACGTGGTGGATCATCTGGTCCAGCTTGACTTCCACCACCTTGGGCGAAGCGCCGGCGCGGAAGAGGGTCGGCCAAAGCACGCACGCGGCGACAGCGAGCGCCAGAGCAACTCGGGAACGGGCGGGACCGGTTTTCATGGCGTCCTTCCTCCCGGGGAGGTGCGGGCGCGGATCTGTTCCATCAATTGTGCTGCCTCGCGGTTTCGCGGGTCAAGCTCGAGCGCTGCCTGGCCCTGCGCCCGCGCTGCCTCAGGCTTGCCCAAAGACAAATACGCCCGCGCCAGCCCCAGGTGCGCCGCCACACCGTCCTTGAGCCTGAGCGAAGTCTCGAACTCTCTTGCCGCGTCCGCGTGCCGGCCTTCACTCTCATAGACCTGGCCGAGCGTCAGGTGCGCTTCGCCGCTTCCCGGGTGGAGCGAGATGGCTTCGACGAGCTCGGGCTCGGCCTCGGAAAAACGTTTTTCGGCCAGGAAAGTCTTGCCGCGGGCGAGGTGCGCGTCGGCATGGACGGCGGGCGGCTTCGCGGCAAACTGAGATTCGAGGTCATTGGAGATCGCCAGCGAGAGCAAACGGAACGCCCGGCCATCATAGTTTTTCTTGAGACGGGCCTGCGGCAAGATATCCTCTTCGACTTTTCCCATCGATCCGCCCTCGCGGTCCGCCAGCCACTGGAGTTCGCGTCGCTGTCCTTCGGCGTCGCCGAGTTTTCCCAGCACCATGGCGAGCAAGGCGTGCGCGCCCGGGTCGTCGTCGTTTTCCTGCAGGGCCTGCTTCAGGTACTTCGCCGATTCGTCGTACTTCGCGAGATACCACAGGCACGCGCCCAGGTTGAAGGAAAAATCAGGATCGNTCGANTCCTCTTCGTAGGCGCGCCTGAAATCCTCCAGGGCATCGGCGTACCGCCCNCGATGGGCCTTCACGACCCCCAGGTCGCTCCACACTTCATTGAGCGGCACCTGGCGGGCAAGCGTTTCGAAGTCATTTTCAGCCGTCTCCAGGTGGCCCAGGAAGAACTCGTCCACCCCCAGGCGGAAAAGCGCCTCCTGGTAGTCCCGATCGGCTTCGCCGACTTTTCGGAGCCATTCGACGGAGCTTGCGTAGTCCTTCCCGTCAAAATAAAAGCGGCCCAGCTCGAAGGCAGCCCTGTGGTCGGCGGGGTTCAGCCGGTCGGCTTCGCGCAGGAAACGGACGCGGCTCACGTCGTCGGTGGCGAGGACGCCGCGCGTGTAGTTTTCGAAAGCGTCCAGGCGAACATCGGGAAACCGGCGGCGGAAGTCGTCCTCGTTCCCTACCGTAAAGCTCGCGTCGCTCGAGGCCAGAATGCGCCAGGCAAGTTCGCTCTGAAGATCAACCAAGTCGGCCAGCTCGCCCGTCAAATCGATCGCGGGCTTGAGCTTGAGCTGCCGCACATCGAGCATTTGGCTGTGGACCGTGAGGCGTTCGCCCTCGACGTCAAACGAGCCAGTTACGGCCCAGTCCACGCCCAGCGTCTCGGCCACCTTGTATTCGCTGGCCAGCGTCAGCGGCGCCCCGGGCGGAATTTCGAGTTGGGCGTACGCGGCGTTTCGTTCGTCCCTGTCCAGCGCGTAATTCCTCGGGGAGGCGAGCCGGGAAGAGAGAATTTCCGGAAATGTCTCCGATATCCAGTTGAGGTCCGAGCGCCCGCTCAGGTTCTCAAAAGGAAAGACGAGGACCGTCCGCACGCCGCCGGCGCTTCCGAGCTGGCGGGGGCTGAAAAGCAAAACCAGCAAAAGGAAAATTGTTTTCATCAACCCTGATCGGCCCCACGCCATTATAGCATCGGCCCGCGCGACACCGCGTTTGAGACCCCCGCCCGCAGGAACGGTTGAATCCCAAGCGACATGAGGGAGGGCTCTGCGGCGCAAACCGAATTTTTCTCTCGAGAGGACTCGGGAATGAGTGTGGGCTATGGGGAGGCCCTGAGACTTCGCTCCAGGTCAATCCTTGATCGCCACGGGCGGGTTTTTCATCAACTCGACGAAGGCCGGCTGGTCGCTGATCTTCTGAAAGTCCGGGTCTTCTTCGACCCGCTTGTGGTCCACCAGCCCATCCTCGAACGCCCTGCGCAGGTAGCGTACGGCTTCCTCCACGCGGCCCATCGAGGCGAACACTTTGGCCATGTAGAAGTAGAACTCGACGTCGAGGCGCGGCGCCTGAATGACCGTGCCGGTCAGCGAGTACCCAGTCAGGCAATTCGGGTCGAGTTCGAGCGCGCGCCGGTACTCGTGGAGGGCCTCCGGGATCTTCTTGAGGTGATAAAGCGAAGTCCCGAGGTTCAGGTGGTACGCCGCCGAGGCCGGGTTCATCTGAATCGCCTGCTCGTAGCACTTCACCGATTTCCGGTACTTTTTATCGAAAAAATAGATCGTCCCGAGGTTATTCCAGGGCTCAGGGAAATTCTTGCGGTGGCGGATGGCCTCATTGTACGCCTTGCGGGCGCGGCGGAAGTCCGGGAGTTGCTGGTAGGCGATGCCGAGTTTGTTCCACACCTGCGGGTCGGCTCGGCCGCTTTGGCGAAGAGCGCGCGTGTAATACTCGACGGCGTCGGCGTAGGATTTGCGCGCCATGAAGATGTCCGCCCGCTCTTCAGCCGTGAGTCCTGCTGGCTTGGGCGAGGGAGTCTGGCCGGAAGGCGCAAGCTGGCGCTCGACCGGCTGTGCGGAAGCGGCGGGTATCTCGCCGCCCGCTTGCGTCTGGGCAGGGGAGGCGGCCCGAGGCGCTCCCCCGGCCAGTTGAATTCCCGGCTCGGCAAAAATCATTCCGAGGCCCAGGAGGGCGCATGCTCCGGCGGTCAGGCATGGGGTGATGTTGGCTGGTCTCATGGCCCAACCTCGGCGGGCGGGGTGCCGTCACGCGCGGGCGCGAGACGGTGCTCTACGGGTTCTGTTTCGGCGGAGGAGGAGGCGGCGGCGGAGGGGGAGTCTGCGGCTTCGACTCTCCGCCCTTGAAAATATTCAGGAATTTTTTCATGATCCCTTCGCGCTTCGGAGCGGAGGGAGGAGCCGTCTCATCGGGAGGATTGTCAGGCGGCTGGGCCGCCTCACTTCCCGGCGACGGCACAGCAGGCGTCGCCGCGTGAAGAGGAGCGCTGCCCTCGGGGTGGAAGATCCTGCCCAGGATCCCCTTCAGGCCCCCTCCCTGGTTCTCCGGCCGCGGCTCGGTGCCTTCGATGAAGAGTTCGGTCCGCGCCACTTGCGTCCCGCCGCCACCTTCCGACCCGCTCGGCGGATCCACCATGGCCGATACAATGCCAGGCGGCGGAGCGAAGGGTTCGCAGTTCTGGTAGGTCGGCAGATCCACCGCGCGCTTCATGAACTCAGTCCAGACGGGGAGGGCCGAGCCCGCGCCGGAAAGTCTCAGCTCGCGGTCGTCGTCATAGCCCACCCAGACGACTCCGAGCAGGTTGGAGGTAAAACCGGAAAACCACCCGTCGTGGGAAGTGCCGGTCTTGCCCGCCGCCGGCATCGTAAAGTTGCGAGTCCTCACACCGACTCCCGTGCCATTGTTCAAAACGCTTTCGAGCAGGCTCACCATCAGATAGTTGACGCGGGAGTCGAGCACTCGGCGCACGATCGAGGGGCTGCGCCAGAGCGTGCGACCCTGCGAGTCCACGACGGCGAGGATGAACCGCGGCGCCACGTACTGGCCGTCGTTGGCAAAAGTTGTGTAGGCGCCCGCAATCTCGAGCGGCGTCGCGACGTAAGCGCCGAGGGCGAGGGCGGGCGTGGGCACGAGCTCGTGATTGATGCCGGCGGCGACGGCCAAGTCGCGCACCTTCTCATACCCCACCATCTCGGCCAGGCGCACGGTGGCGACGTTCAGGGAATGCGTCAAGGCGTCGCGCACGGTCACCAGACCGTGGTATTCCTGCTTGTAGTTCTCCGGCTCGTAAGGCGTGCCTCCGTACTGGAACGTCGTGGGCTCGTCCACCAGGATGGTCGCGGGCGTCACCAACGGCTGCGAGCCGTCCACAGCGGTGTTCAGCGCCGCGGCGTACACGAAAGGCTTGAAAGACGATCCGGGCTGCCGCCGCGCGAGCACGTGGTTGAGCTGGCTTATCCCGTAGTCGCGCCCTCCCACCAGGGCTTTCAGCGCGCCGGTGTGGGGGTCGAGGGCGATCAGGGCCACCTGCGGCTGGTTGGGTTCAGGAGGAGGAGCTCCCTTCACGCGGTTCAGCTTCTTTACAAGCTCATCCACTTCCCCCATGCCTGACCGCACGGCCTCGGAAGCCGCGCGCTGCAAATCGAGATCGAGCGTGGTGTAGACGCGGTAGCTTTGCGAGAGCAATTCGCGCTCGGTGAACTCCAGCAGCAACTGGTCCTTCACCATGTCCACAAGGAACGGCGCCTGGGTCGCTTCGACGTTCTGCTTGGCCAGACCGATGGGAGCAGCGGAGGCCTGTTCAGCCTCCTGGGCGGTGATGTAACCGGTCTCGAGCATCCGCCGCAGGACGTAATTCCGCCGCTCGAGAGCGCGGCTCGCGTACTTGTAAGGCGANTAGAGGTTGGGCCCGCGAATCAGCGCGGCCAGCAGCGCGGCCTCAGGGAGNGNGAGGCTCGAGACGTCTTTGTTGAAGTACGAGCCCGCGGCCTCNCCGAAGCCGTAGATGGAAAAACTGCCGCGCTGCCCCAGGTACACCTGGTTGGAGTAGAGCTCGAAAATCAGCTCTTTGGTGAGNNTCTGCTCGAGCAGNAGGGCGAGGAAAATTTCCGCCACTTTCCGGCGGATGGTGCGCNGAGGCGTCAGAAAGAAATTGCGCGCAAGCTGCATCGTCAGAGTGCTGCCGCCCTGGATGCGCTCTTCCGCCCGCAGGTCGGCGATCGCTGCGGCGACGATCCGGTAGATGTTCACGCCGTGGTGGGAGAAGAAGCGGTGGTCCTCGGTGGCGAGCACCGCGTCCACCAGGACCTTGGGCAAGTCTTGATAGCGCACCAGCCGCCGCTTCGTTCGCGTCTGGTCAAACAGCGTCGTCAGGACTTCGGGTTCGAGCGAGTAATTCCCCAGCGGGGCCATGCGCTCGAGCGCGGTGATCGCGGCGATTCGGTCGTCGCGAAAGACCAGGGCCGCGGAGCCTTCCGCCTGGATGTCGGTGTGGAAGAAGGACGAGGGCCCGGGGTAAATCTCGAGCCGGTCTCGCGCTATCTTGTAGGTGCCGACCCTGGAGCCTCCCTCGCCCTCTGCGTAGCCCGCCCGTCGCAGCCGCGCAGCCAGCGCTTCCGGCGTTGCAGGCTCTCCGACGAAGACTTCAGAGGGCGCGGCAAACACCGCCGAGGCGTGGTTGAAGACGTCGCCGGTCAGGCGCGCGTCAATCAGGCGCGAGAAGCGCACGTAGTAATAGACGAAGACGGAGGCGACGGAGAGGAAGCAAACCAGCCCGATGCCGAGGAGCACTTTTCGCGCCGTAAGGCGCAGGCGAGGACGCCACGGTGGCGCCCACGGGCTCGACGGATTTCGATTTGCAGAAAATGGGTATGACACTGCTTAAAGCAACGCCCGATTATCGGCCGAGGGATGGAAATGGAGGTTCAGGGTGTAGACTTTCAAATCGATGGGCGCCACGTAGTCCAGGTCGATGGTGACTCTGCTGCTGGTGACCACAACTTTCACGTTGTCATTTTGGACCGGAAGTTCCAGGTCGCGGGCCTTGGCCACCACATTATTCCGGAGCGCTTCCGCGGTGGGTCGCTGTCCCGCCGTAGCGTGGATGACCACCTGACGAATATAGTCCTGAAGTTCGTAGTTGTGGAAGTAGACAGGAAGCGTCTTTGCGACGAAGAAAACCAATGCCGCAAAAATCGCNAGGGTCAGGATCACCTTTCCCCGCCCTTTCCCTGAGTCTCGAATACGCATAGTTCCCCTGGCACCAGGGGTCTTGTTCGGGCTAACAGAGGTACTTGGCCTTCAAGATTCGAACAACATCCTCCAGCTTAGCATCCTCAACCTGCTTTGTCGAGCGGGTAAAGATTTCGGCTAAGCCCTTTTCGAACTTGCGTTTGCCGAGGGTAACGCGGTAGGGGACGCCGATCAGGTCGGCGTCCTTGAATTTGACGCCGGGCCTTTCCGCGCGGTCGTCAAAGAGCACGTCCACGCCATTCGAGCGCGCCTCTTCATAGAGCTTTTCCCCTGCCGCCCGAACCTGCGGGTCGTCCATATTGGCGACGGTAAGGACGACATCGAAAGGGGCGATGGACCTCGGCAGGTACATCCCGTCTTCGTCATGGTTTTGTTCCGCGGCGGCGCTCAGGATGCGCTCCAGCCCGACCCCGTACGACCCCATGACCAGCGGCACCTCCTCGCCCTTCGAGTCGAGCACCCTGGCGCCCATCGCCTCCGAATATCGGCGGCCCAGTTTGAACAGGTGGCCAAGCTCGAGCGCCCTGGTCATGCGGATGGGCTTGCCGCAACGGACGCACAGGTCGCCGGGGGAGACCACGCGAAGGTCGCGGTAATCCGGCGAAAAATCTCTTCCCGGTGTGACGTTGCGCAGGTGGGTGTCGTCGCGGTTGGCGCCGGTGATCATGTTCCTGCGCCCTTCGAGCGCGCGGTCAGCGAGAATCTTCACGCCTTCGAGCCCCACCGGGCCGAGCGAGCCGATGTTCGCCCCNTGGACGGANAGCGCCTCCGCCGGAGTGGCGGGCCGGAACACGTCGCTCCCGAGGGCCATCGCCAGCTTCGTCTCACTCAGCGCGTGGTCGCCGCGCAGCAGGATGACGACGGGCTCGCTCTGGACAATGTAAACCAGCGTCTTGATCATCCGAGCCGGACTTTCGCCGGTGAAGCGGACCAGGTCTTCAATCGTTTTCTGTCCCGGTGTGGGGAAAGGTTCGGGCGGCTGGCTNCCCGGCGGGTCGTCCACAGGGGGCACTCTCGACTCGGCTTTCTCAAGGTTCGCCGCATAACCGCATTCGCACAAAACAACCGAGTCCTCCCCCGAGTCCGTCGGGGCCGTATATTCGCTCGACATTTTCCCGCCCATCATCCCCGAGTACGCTTCGACGTAGAGGAATTTCAGACCGCAGCGCTCGAAGATGCGCGCGTAGGCCCCGACGTGTTTCTGGAAACTCGCGTCGAGTCCCGCGTCGTCGAGGTCGAACGAATACGAGTCCTTCATGGTGAACTGCCGCAGGCGCA
>JGI25382J43887_10000146_pt1 | contig 18470 bp, 17 predicted proteins | sample GraSoi013_1_40cm_3_FD_43887 | JGI IMG/M metagenome (IMG submission 43887) | reverse complement strand
GGCGGGGCGACACGATCGTGGGCGAAGGCACGGTGACCTCGCTCAAGCGCTTCAAGGACGACGTCCGCGAAGTGGCGTCTGGCCTCGAGTGCGGCATCGGCGTGGACGCGGTGAAGGGGATCCAGCCCGGGGACATCCTGGAGGTCTACGCCACCGAGGAAGTCGCGCGCACGCTGTGATGGCGGAGCCCCGTGTCTCGAGCCCGCGTCGCCGTCGGCACGATTGAGCTGCACCTTTCAGACGTCGATTCGCTGAAAGGCAAGCGGCACGTTCTCAAAGGGCTGAAAGAGCGCGTCCGGGCCCGGTTCGAGGTGGCGGTCGCCGAGGTCGACCATCACGACATCTGGCAGCGGGCTACGCTCGCCGTCGCCTGCGTCTCGCACGACTCCCGCCACGCCAACGAGGTCGTGTCCAAGGCGATGGACTTCATCGAAGCCAGTATCGACGGCTCCGTCATCGGGACGAGCGTGGAGATCCTCTGATGCAGGGCAAGCGGCTCGATCGCGTGAACCAGCTGATTCGCGAGGAGGTCTCGCTGCTGCTCCAGCGCGAGCTCAAGGACCCCCGCCTGGGCTTCGTAACCGTCACCGAGGTGGAGACGACCAAGGACCTCCGGTCGGCGAAGGTCTTCGTCTCGGTCCTCGGCGACGAGGCGCAGTGGGCCTCGTCGCTGGCGGCGCTCGTCCACGCCCGGGGGTTCATCCGCAACTGGCTGCGGGAGCATCTCGAGCTGCGCGTCACGCCCGAGCTCGACTTCCGGGCGGACCGATCGCTGGAGCACGCGGCGCGCATCCAGCAGCTGCTCAAGCAGCTCTCCGTCGAGCGCTGAAGGGGGGTGCCGGTGGCCGTCACCGATAAAGTCCTGGCCGCTTTCAAGCGCCCGCAGCGCGCGCTCATGCTGGGCCACGTCCACCCCGACGCCGACGTTCTCGGCACGTTGCTCGCGCTCGGCCTGGCGCTGGGCACTCGCGGCTGGACGGTGGCGTGGGGCGGGCCCCACCCGGCGCCGCCGATGCTGGCTTTCTTGCCCGGCATCGAGCGCTACGCGCGCCTGGAGCGCGTGGAGGGGCCGCTCGATGTCGCCGTGCTGACCGACTGCCCTAACCCCGAGCGCACCGAGGGCCTTCTCGATCAGGCGCGGCGGACGGGGGCGGCGATCGTCAACATCGACCACCACCACGACAACCGCGGCTACGGCGACGTGAACTGGGTCGAGCCGGGGGCGGCGGCGACGGGCGAGATGATCTACGAGCTGCTGATGGCGCTGGGCGCCCCGATCACGCCCGCCATCGCCACGAACCTCTTCACGGCCATCCACATGGACACGGGGTCGTTCCGCTACTCCAACGTGACGCCCACGACCTTCCGCATCGNGGGGGCGCTGGTGGCGGCGGGTGCCGATCCCGCGTTCGTCTCGGGTCAGCTCTACGAGCGACGGTCCCTGGAGGCGCTCCGCTGGCTGGGTCAGGCCCTCACCCGTATCGAGGTGAGCCCCGACGGCCGCGTGGCGTGGCTGGCCCTACCGGCGGGCGCGATCCCGGAGACGATCATCGAGTCCGAGGATCTCGTGACCTATCCGCGTTCCGTCGAGTCGGTGCGGGTGGCTTGCCTGCTGCGCGAGCGGAACGGGGTGGTGAAGGTGAGCCTGCGCGGCAAGGGCGATGTTGACGTGAGCCGCATCGCGGCGCAGTTCGGCGGGGGAGGACATCCTAACGCCGCGGGCTGCACGGTGCCGGGGCCGCTCGAGCGAGTCACGCGCGACGTGCTGACGGCCATCCGAGCCGCCCTCGAGGCGCGATGACGGCGAGCGCCCCCCGCTCCGGCGTGCTCGTGGTGGACAAGGCCGCCGGCATGACCTCCTTCGCCGTGGTCGCGCTGGTGCGCCGCCGGCTGGGGCCGCGGCGGGTGGGTCATGCCGGCACCCTGGATCCCGGCGCGGTCGGCGTCCTGCCGGTGCTCATCGGCGAGGCCACCAAGCTCATGCCCTACTTGCAAGATATGGACAAGGAGTATCTCGCCACGCTGCGCTTCGGGGTCCGGACCGACACCCTCGATCTCGACGGGCGCGTGATCGCGACATCGCCGGTACCGCTGCTCGACCGCGATGTCCTGACGCGGATCACGCGGGCCTTCGTCGGCCGGATCAAGCAGGTGCCGCCGATGTACTCGGCGCTCCACCACGAGGGGCGGCGCCTCTACGAGCTGGCGCGACGGGGCGTCGAGGTGGCGCGGGCGCCGCGCGAGGTGATGGTCCATGCCCTCACGGTCGAGGGAGTGACTCCCCCGGCGGCGACGCTGAGGATCGTCTGTGGCAAGGGCACCTACGTCCGGACTCTGGCGGCGGATCTGGGGGAGGCGGTCGGCTGTGGCGCCGCCATCGAGCGCCTGGTGCGGAGTCGGGTCGGGCCCTTCGGGCTGGGCGAGGCCATCGCGTGTTCGGAGATCGAGGAGGCCGCAGCGGAGGCCCTCTGGCGGCGTGTCCTGCCTCCGGAGTCGACCCTGGCTGGCTGGCCGGCGATCCGCCTCGACGTGCCGGCAGCCTCGCGCTTTCTTCAGGGGCAGGCGGTGGACGTGACGCCGCCCCTCAATCGGGACGGACGATTCGTGGCCGTGCACGCGGCCGAGGGCGGATTCTTCGGGGTGGGGGAGCTGATGGCGGACGGCGGCCGAGTCAGGCCCGCGCGGATTCTGCATGCGGATCGTCCGGGGCCTCGAGTCCTACCCGCCTGAGGCGCCCGCGACCGCGGTCGCGCTCGGCGTCTTCGACGGCGTCCATCTCGGCCATCGCGCGATCCTGGCGACCGCGGTAGCGCGGGCGCGGGTCTCGGAGTTGCAGGCGCTCGCCTGCACCTTCGATCCCCACCCCGCCGAGGTGCTTCAGCCCGGACACGCCCCCGCGCCGATCTCCACACTGGACGAGCGACTGGCGTTGATCGCTCAGACGGGCGTCGACGCGACCGTCGTGCTGGCCTTCACCTCCGACCTGGCCGCGGTCGAGCCCGAGGCCTTCGTGAAGGACGTGCTGCTCGAACGGCTGCGCGCCCGTGACGTCGTCGTTGGGTTCAACCACACCTTCGGCCGGGGAGCGCGGGGCAGCGCCCGGCTCCTGCAGGCGCTCAGCCAGCGGATGGGGTTCCGCTGCCACGTCGTGCCGCCACTGATGATCGACGGCGTCGCCGTCTCCTCCTCCGAGATCCGCGCCGCGCTGAATGCCGGTCAGGTCGAGCGGGCCAACCGGTACCTGGGCAGGCCCTATGCGGTTGGAGGCGAGGTCGTGCAGGGCGCCGGGCGTGGTCGGACCCTGGGCTTTCCGACAGCGAACCTCCGACCCGACCGGCCCCTGCTCGTGCCGGCAGGCGTCTACGCCTGCCACGCCCAGGTTGACGGTGAGAGCCATCCGGCCGTCGTCAACGTCGGTGTGCGGCCGACCTTCGACGAAGAACGCCTCGTCATCGAGGCCCATCTCCTCGATTTCTCTGGCGCTTTGTACGGTCATGCGATCCGTCTGGCGTTCGTCTGCCGGCTCAGGGATGAGCGAAAGTTCCCAGGGTTGGAAGCCCTCAGGGAGCAGATCGGCCTCGACATCGCGGCGGCCCGCCGGCGTCTTTGACTGTCGGCTTTACTCCGCGGCGTTTCGGTGATAGTATCCTGCTGTAAACACTGAGAGAAAAAGGTTTTTGGGAACCCGTTCTGGCGGAGGTGGTCTCCCTGGAGCGTGGCGATTGGAGGAGGGCCTCCCGATGCCGCTGTCCATCGAAAAGAAGCGAAGCCTCATCGAGCAGTTCCGTGTCCACGAGGGTGACACGGGCTCGCCGGAGGTGCAGATCGCGCTCCTCACGGAGCGGATCAACGGGCTGACCGAGCATTTCAAGCAGCACACCAAAGACCACCACTCGCGGCGCGGCCTGCTCATGCTGATCGGCAAGCGGCGCGGGCTCCTCGAATATCTGCGCAACAANGACACCGANCGCTATCGCGCCATCATCGAGAAGCTCGGAATCCGCCGGTGACGGCGGTCTCGCTTTTCACGGACAGGTCCTCGGACGGAACGGTTCCGGGGGCCCCTGCGCGGGCAACACGCCCCGCGCCACACGGCGTTCGCCGGACTCCGGCCGACACGCGAGGACAAGCATTCGTATGACTCAGAGCGTTCACGTCGATCTCAATGGGCTCCCGTTCTCTATGGAGACGGGCAAGGTGGCCAAGCAGGCCGAAGGCGCCGTCGTCGTCCGCCACGGCGGCACGATGGTGCTGGCCACCTGCGTGGCCAGCAAGACCCCCAACGAGGCCCAGGATTTCTTTCCTTTGACGGTCGAGTACCGCGAGCGGGCGTACGCCGGCGGGCGGATCCCAGGCGGGTACTTCAAGCGCGAAGGCCGACCCGTCGAGAAGGAGATCCTGACCTCGCGGCTGATCGACCGGCCGATCCGCCCGCTGTTCCCCAAAGGGTTCAGGAACGAGGTCCAGGTCATCTGCCTGGCGATCTCCGCCGACCAGGAGCACGATCCCGACGTACTGGCCATGAACGGGGCGTCTGCCGCGCTCTGCCTGTCGGGAATCCCGTTCGACGGCCCGGTGGGCGCAGCGCGGGTCGGGCAGGTGGACGGCAAGCTGGTCGTCAACCCGACCCTGGCCCAGCAGGATGTCTCCACGCTCGACCTGGTCATCGCCGGCACCGAGGACGCCGTCCTCATGGTCGAGGCGGGCGCCCAGGAAGTCAGCGAGGAGACGATGCTGGAGGCGATCGNGTTTGGCCACGCCGAATGCAAGCGTCTGGTCCGGGCCCAGAAGGANCTCGGCCAGAAGGCGGGCCGCCCGCGCTGGCCGTTCGATCGGGAGGCGGGCCGGGANCGCGAGCTGGAGGCGCGCGTCCGGGCGCTGGCCGGCGACCGGCTGGCCGCCGCCCTCGCCGTGCACGANAAGCACGGGCGCGCGGACGCCGTCAGCGCGGTGTTCGAGGAGATCGTCAAGGCGCTCGGTCTCGACGAGACGACGAAGGTCGCCGCCCGCGAGGTCTTCGCGGCGCTGGAGGCGGCCGAGGTCCGGCGCATGATCGTCGAGCGCGGCATTCGCGTCGACGGCCGGAAGGTGAGCGAGATCCGTCCGATCACGATCGACATGTCCTACCTGCCCCGGGCGCACGGCTCCAGTCTCTTCACCCGGGGCGAGACGCAGGCCCTGGTGTCGGCGACGCTGGGCACCAAGTCCGACGAGCAAAAGNTCGAGGCGCTGGACGGCGATGAGTGGCGGCGCTTCATGCTCCACTACAACTTCCCGTCGTTCTCCGTCGGCGAGGTGCGTCGCTTCGGTTCGCCGGGACGGCGTGAGATCGGTCACGGCGCGCTGGCCGAGCGGGCGGTGGGGGTCCTGCTGCCGCCCAAGGAGGAGTTCCCCTACACGATCCGCATCGTCTCCGACATCCTCGAGTCCAACGGGTCCTCGTCGATGGCCACGGTGTGCGGCGCCTCGCTGGCCCTGATGGACGCAGGCGTGCCGCTCAAAACGCACGTGGCCGGCATCGCCATGGGACTGGTCAAGGAGGGCGACCGGGTCGGGATCCTGACCGACATCATGGGCACCGAGGACCACTACGGCGACATGGATTTCAAGGTGGCCGGCACTGAGAAGGGGATCACGGCGCTCCAGATGGACATCAAGATCTCCGGCGTCTCGCTGGAGATCATGCGCGCGGCGCTGGCCAACGCCCGTGAGGCGCGCCTGTTCGTGTTGGCCAAGATGCGCGAGGCGATCGAGAAGCCACGCCCCGAGCTCAGCCCCTACGCGCCGCGGTTTGTCACGATCAAGATCCGGCCCGAGAAGATCCGCGAGATCATCGGCCCCGGAGGCAAGGTAGTCCGGGCCATCCAGGACCAGACGGGAACGAAGGTCGACATCGAGGACGACGGCCGGGTGACGGTNTTCTCGCCGGACAGCGCCTCCGTCCAGAAGGCGATCGCCATGATCCAGGACATCTGCCGAGAGGTGGAGCTGGACCGGATCTACGTGGGCAAGGTCAAGAAGATCGTGGAGTTCGGCGCGTTCGTCGAAGTGATTCCCAATACCGAGGGGTTGCTGCACATCTCGCAGATCGCCGAGTCGCGTATCCGCTCCGTCCAGGACGTGCTGAGCGAAGGCGACGAGGTCGCCGTCAAGGTGATCGAGATCGACGGCAACGGTAAGATGCGGCTCTCGCGCAAGATCGCGCTCCGCGAGCAGCCGGCGCTGGCCGAGAAGGAAAGGCTCCGGAACCCCAACGCGGCGAACCCTCCCCGTGACTGAAGAGTATCGGAAGAGCCTGCTGCCGAACGGCATCCGCATCGTCACCGAGCGGATGCCCCACGTTCGGTCGGTGGCCGTCGGCGTCTGGGTGGAGACCGGCTCCCGCCACGAGCCGGAGGGCCGGGCCGGCATGTCCCACCTCATCGAGCACCTGGTCTTCAAGGGCACGGCGACGCGCAGCGCGGAGACGATCGCCCGCACCATGGATTCCGTGGGCGGGCAGATGGACGCCTTCACCACGAAGGAGCACACCTGCTTCTACGTGCAGGTCCTCGACGAGCACTTGCCGCTGGCGGTGGACCTGCTCACCGACATCCTCCTGCACCCGCTCTTCGACGCCGAGGAGNTGGAGCGGGAGAAGTCTGTGGTGCTGCAGGAGATCAAGATGGTGGAGGACACGCCCGACGACCTCATCCACGATCTCTTCGCCGCGCACGTGTGGGAAGGGCACCCGCTGGGGCGGCCGATTCTGGGCACCCGGGAGGGTGTCATCGGCTACGGGCGGGACACCATCCGCACCCACTTCGCCGAGCACTACGCACCCCCCAAGATCATCATCGCCGTGGCCGGCAATGTCACCTACGACCGGGTGCTGGAGTTNTTCGGCNCCGGCTTCGAAGGTTTCTGCCGCCAGCCGGTCGAGCGCCCGAACACGGTGCCGGTGATGAAGGNGGGCGTGAACATCGTCCACAAGGAGCTGGAGCAGGTCCACGTGGTGATGGGCTTCCCCGGCCTCAGCCACTCGGCGCCCGAGCGGTACGCGCTCTTCCTTCTCAACGATATCATCGGCGGCAGCATGTCCTCCCGCCTCTTCCAGGAGGTCCGCGAGCGCCAGGGGCTGGTCTACTCCATCCACTCCGGTGTCCAGGCCTTCCGCGACACGGGCATGCTCTACATCTACGCAGCGACCGACGCGCCCAACTTCTCGAAGGTGCTCAAGTCGATCCTCAAGGAGATCCGGGATCTCAAGAAGCTCGGCGTGCGGGAGGACGAGCTGCGGCGCGCCAAGGATCACCTCAAGGGCAGCCTCATGCTGTCGCTGGAGTCCACCTCGAGCCGGATGAACCGGCTGGCCAAGCACGAGATGCACTTCGGCTCGTTCCTCACGATGGACGCCATGCTCGCGGCCATCGACACCGTCCGCCACGAGGAGGTCCAGGTGCTCGTCAGCGAGCTGCTGGACGAGGACCGGCTGGCGCTGACGACCTATGGCCCGCTGGACCGGCGCAACCTCCCCCGCGAACTCAGCCGGGCCGGATAGCTTCGCCAGACTTCGTTCTCAGTCGTCGCCCATCCTCACGTACAAACACGTACGCTCCGGTGGGCTCCTCCTTCGGGCCTCGTCTGGCTCGTTCTCCGGTCCGGCGCCGTACGCTGGGGCTGCCTCCTCCCTCGGGCCTCGCCTGACTCGTCATTTCGCCCGCGACCGCCGGCTCGCTTCTTGGCCCGCGTCCACGCGGCGGTGGGCTCCTCCCTCGGGCCTCGTCTGACTCGCTCTGCGGCCCGGCTTGCCGCTTTCCCTTGCCCGGGTTTTCCTTTAAGGTGAGGGCGTGATCGAGCGGTACACGCGTCCGGCCATGGGGCGAATCTGGAACGAGGAGTCCAAGTACGCCACCTGGCTGCGCGTGGAGCTGGCCGTGTGCGAGGCCTACACCCGCCGCGGCCGCATCCCGGCCGAGGCGCTGGCCCGCGTCCGGGCCAAGGCGCGCGTCGATGTCGCCCGTATCCTCGAGATCCAGCGGCGGGTCAAGCACGAGATGATCGCGCTCCTGACCAGCCTCGAGGAGCAGCTCGGCGCGGACTCCCGCTTCGTCCACATCGGGCTCACCACCAACGACGTCTGGGACACCGCCCTGGCCCTCCAGCTTCGCGAGGCCGCCGACCTCCTCATCGCCGGCCAGGAGCGGTTGCGGGCGGCGCTCGGCGAGCTGGCCCGCCGCCACAAGGACACCCTGATCGTCGGCCGGACTCACGGCGTTCACGCCGAGCCGACGACGTTCGGCCTGAAGGTGGCGGTGTGGTACACGGAGGCCGGGCGGAACCTCGAGCGCCTCCGGCGGGCGCGGGCGGCCGTGGCCGTGGGGAAGCTGTCGGGAGCCGTCGGCAACTTCGCCCACGTCGAGCCCGAGGTCGAGGAGGAGGTCTGCCGGGAGCTGGGGCTGGAGGCGGCGGCCGTCTCCACCCAGATCGTCCAGCGCGACCGCCACGCGGAGTTCTGCACGACGCTCGCCGTCGCCGCGGCCTCCCTCGAGAAGATCGCCCTGGAGATCCGGGGCCTCCAGCGCACGGAGATCCTGGAGGCCCAGGAGCCCTTCGCCGAGGGCCAGAAGGGTTCCAGCGCCATGCCCCACAAGCGTAACCCCGAGCTGACCGAGCGCATCTGTGGGCTGGCGCGGCTCGTCAGGACCAACGCGCTGGCCGCGCTCGAAAACGTCGCGCTGTGGCACGAGCGCGACATCAGCCACTCCTCCGTCGAGCGCGTCNTCCTGCCGGACTCGACCATTCTNGTCGATTACCTGCTCGATCTGGCGACATTCGTCGTCGAGGGCCTCGAGGTCGACCCCGCCCGCATGGCGGAGAACCTCGAGCGGAGCTACGGGCTCGTCTACTCCCAGCGGGTGCTGCTCAAGCTCACCGAGACGGGGCTGGCGCGCCAGGCGGCCTACGAGATCGTGCAGCGCAACGCCATGCGGGCCTGGCGGGAGCGGCGGCCGTTCCTGGAACTGCTCGCCGCCGACTCCGCGGTCACCGAGCGGCTGGGGCCGGACGAGCTGAAGGCGTGTTTCGATCCGGCGTGGTACCTCCGTCACGTCGACGTGATCTTCAAGCGGGCCGGGCTCATCCCGGAGGGGGGCTTCCGCCCCCCTTCCGGAACCTCCCCCCGGGGATTGCGGCAGCAAAGCCGCCGCTCGAAACGCGCGAAATAGGGGGTAGAACGGTGAAGAGAGCGGTTCCGGAGGTGGAGCAGCGGGAGAAGATGTACGAAGGCAAGGCGAAGATCGTCTACGCGACCAGCCGGCCGGATCTGATCATCCAGTACTTCAAGGACGACGCCACCGCCTTCAACGCGCTCAAGCGCGGGACCATCGTCGGCAAGGGCGTGGTGAACAACCGGATGTCGGCGGCGCTGTTCCAGCGGCTCGAGCGCGCGGGGGTGCCCACCCACTATCTGGCCATCCTCTCCGACCGCGAGATGCTCTGCCGGCGGCTCGAGATCATCCGCATCGAGACAATCGTCCGCAACATCGTGGCCGGGAGCCTGGCCAAGCGCACCGGATTCGAGGAAGGGACTCCGATCAGGGAGCCGATCGTGGAGCTCTATTACAAATCGGATCCGCTCGGCGATCCCATGATCACCGACGACCACGTGCGGCTGCTGGGGCTGGCCACGCCCCGGGAGCTCGGCTGGATCAGGCGAACGGCCCTTCGGATCAACCGCGTGCTGCGGCCGCACATGGCGCGCCGGGGACTCCTGCTGGTCGACTTCAAGCTCGAGTTCGGGCGCGCCCGCGGCCGNCTCTACCTGGGCGACGAAATCTCACCCGACACCTGCCGCCTGTGGGACGCTCGGACCCGGACCAAGCTGGACAAGGACCGCTTCCGCCAGGACCTGGGCGGCGTGGAGGACGCGTACCAGGAAGTGTTCCGGCGTCTCGTCGANGGCGCCGTAACCCGGACATGAGGGTGCGCGTACTCGTCCGGCTCAAGCCGGGTATCCTCGACGTTCAGGGCGCGGCCGTCAAACGTGCGCTGATGGGCCTCGGCTTCACGGAGGTGGCTGACCTGCGGGTGGGCAAGGTGATCGAGGTCGAGCTGGACGCGCCCACGGCCGCGCAGGCCCGCGCCCGCGCCGACGAGATGTGCCGTCGGCTCCTCGCCAACCCGGTGCTCGAGGAGTACACGATCGAGTGAGCGCGCTTCGCTTGCTCGGTGCCGCCTGGCGGCGGTAAGATAACCCTGCCTCGAGAGGAGACTCGACTCCATGAGATTCGGCGTGGTCGTGTTCCCGGGGACGTGGAGCGACTGCGACTTCCACTACGTGGTCTCGGAAGTCCTGCGGCAGCCGGTCAAGTACATCTGGCATCGCGACCGCAACCTGGACGACGTCGACTGCGTCGTCCTGCCGGGCGGCTTCTCCTACGGCGACTATCTGCGGGCCGGCGCCGTGGCCGGTCGCTCACCGGTGGTGGAGGCGCTGGGTGACTTCGTCGCGCGGGGGGGGCATGTGCTCGGCTCCTGCAACGGGTTTCAGATCCTGTGCGAGGCCGGCCTCCTGCCCGGCGCGCTCATGCGCAACGAGTGCCTGCAGTACCGCTGCCAGCAGACGCATCTCGTGGTCGAGAACGTGGAGACGCCCTTCACCCGGGGCCTGCGCGTGGGGCAGGTGTTGACGATGCCGATTTCCCACGGCGAGGGCAAGTACTACGCCGACGCCGGCGCGCTGGCAAAGCTCAGGAAGAACGGCCAGATCGTGTTCCGCTACGCGACGGCCGAGGGCCAGGTCACCCGGACGGCCAATCCCAACGGCTCCCTGGAGAGCATCGCCGGCGTCGTCAACGAGGAGGGGACCGTGCTGGGACTCATGCCGCATCCCGAGCGGGCGGCCGAGCCGGCCATGGGCAGCACCGACGGGCTGCTGATCTTCCAGTCCCTCCTCGGCAGCCTCGTCGAGGACGGCAGCTTCTTGAAGCGGTAACCGCTGGAGGCGGATTGACGGGGTCGGAGCCGAAGGCGACACCGGACCTCGCGCGCGAACTGGGCCTCACCGCCGACGAATACGACCGGATCATCAAGCGGCTCGGTCGCGAGCCCACCTACACCGAACTGGGGCTGTTTTCCGCCCTCTGGTCGGAGCACTGTGCGTACAAGCACTCGCGCGTGTTCCTGGCGCGGCTACCCCAGACGGGCCCGCACGTGCTGCAGGGGCCCGGCGAGAATGCCGGCGTCGTCGACATCGGCGACGGCTGGGCCGTCGTCTTCAAGATCGAGAGCCACAATCACCCCTCGTTCATCGAGCCCTTCCAGGGCGCCGCCACCGGGGTGGGCGGAATCCTGAGGGACATCTTCACGATGGGCGCCCGCCCCATCGCCCTCCTCGATTCGCTGCGCTTCGGCGAGCCGGACGACCCGAAGACACGCCGGCTGATCGAGGGCGTCGTGTCCGGCATCAGCTGGTACGGCAACTGCTTCGGCTGCCCCACCGTCGGCGGCGAGATCGCCTTCGCGCCCGAGTACGCGGGCAACCCGCTCGTCAACGTGATGTGCGTGGGGCTCGTCCGGGCCGACCGGATCTTCCGCGCCCGCGCCGAGGGAGTCGGGAATCCGGTGTTCTACGTCGGCAACAAGACGGGGCGCGACGGCATCCACGGCGCCACGATGGCTTCGTCGACGTTCGACGAGCGCGCCGAGGAGCGCCGGCCGACGGTGCAGGTGGGCGATCCCTTCACGGAGAAGCTGCTCCTCGAGGCATGTCTGGAGCTCATGCAGACCGGCGCCGTGGTGGGAATCCAGGACATGGGTGCGGCCGGGCTGGCCTGCTGTACCTCCGAGATGCCGGCGCGGGCTGGCACCGGCATGGAGGTGGAGCTGTCGCGCGTACCCCGGCGCGAGATCGAGATGACCCCCTACGAGATCCTCCTTTCGGAGTCGCAGGAGCGCATGCTGCTGGTGGTGGCCCGTGGCCGCGAGGAGGAGGTGCGGCGGGTCTTCGCCAAGTGGGAGCTGGACGCCGTGGAGATCGGACAGGTCACCGGCGATGGCGACCTGACCGTGCGCCACCACGGAGAAATTGCCGCCCGCCTGCCGGTGAAGGCGCTGGCCGAGGCGCCTCGCTACGAGAAGCCCACCGCGCCGCCGCCCTGGATGGCCGAGCTNCGGGCCTTCGACCCCCTGACCCTGCCCGAGCCGGCGGATTACGAGGAGGCGCTGCTGGCAGTCCTGGGGTCACCGACCATCGGCTCCAAGGAGTGGGCGTTCCGCCAGTACGACCAGCAGGTCGGGATCAACACCCTCGTGCTGCCGGGCTCCGACGCGGCGGTGCTGAGAGTGAAGGGCACGCGCCGCGCCCTGGCGATCTCGACCGACGGCAACGGCCGGCAGGTGTTTCTCCATCCGCGTCGCGGGGCGGCCATGGCGGTCTGCGAGGCGGCGCGCAACGTCTCCTGCGCGGGCGGTCGACCACTGGGCGTCACGGACTGCCTGAACTTCGGCTCGCCCGAGCGGCCGGAGATCCTCTGGCAGTTCGCCGAGGCCATCGACGGCCTCGCCGAGGCCTGCCGCGCCCTCGATCTGCCGGTAGTGGGCGGCAACGTTTCCTTCTACAATGAAACCAACGGGCAGGCGGTTCTCCCCACCCCCATCGTGGGCGTGGTCGGCGTGCTCGAGGAGGCGGGGCGGGCGGCCACGCAGTGGTTCAAGGGGGCGGGCCACCGTCTGGCCCTGCTGGGGCCCGACGCCGTCAGCCTGGGGGGAAGCGAGTACCTGTGGACGCTCCACCGCCGCCTCGCCGGCGCGCTGGCGCCTCTGGACCTGGGGCTGGAGCGGCGCGTCCAGTCGGCGGTTCAGGCGGCGATCGGCACGGAGCTCGTGCTCTCTGCGCACGACTGCGCCGAGGGCGGACTGGCGGTGGCGGTGGCGGAGGGCTGTGTCACCGGCCGGGAGCTGGTGGGCGGTAGCGTGACGCTGCCCGAGGGGGCGAGGGCCGATCTCACGCTCTTCGGCGAAGGACCGTCGCGGGTGGTCGTGTCCGTCGATCCGGCGCGGGTGCTCGAGTTCGAGGGGCTGATGGCGGAGTCGGCCATCCCCTGGTGCTGGATCGGGACCACGGGGAGCGAGCGGCTGAGAGTTCGCTGCGGTTCGACGACGGTGATCGACGCCGCGATCGAGAGCCTCGAACAGGCGTGGAGGAGGGGCTTTGAGCGTCACCTGGCGTGACGACAAGTTCCACGACGAGTGTGGAGTGTTCGGCATCTGGAATCATCCAGAGGCCGCCAACGTCACCTATCTGGGCCTCTACGCGCTCCAGCACCGCGGGCAGGAGTCCGCCGGCATCGCCGCGACCGACGGACAGGGCTTCCATACCGAGAAGGCGATGGGGTGGGTCGCCGACGTCTTCAGCCCCGAACGCCTGCGCCGGCTTCCCGGCCACCGGGCCATCGGTCACGTCCGCTACTCGACGGCCGGCTCCTCGAAGCTCCGCAACGCCCAGCCCATCACGGCCAACACGGCCCGGGGGCCGATCGCCATCGCCCACAACGGTAACCTGACGAACGCCGAGGCGCTGCGGAGGGAGATGGAGCGGGATGGCGCCATCTTCCAGTCCAACTCCGACACCGAGGTCATCCTCCACCTGCTCGCGCGCGCCCCCGCCGGGACGCTGGTGGAGCAGCTCCCCCACGCGCTCCGGCAGGTGACGGGAGCGTACTCGCTGTTGATCCTCACGCCGGACGCGATGTACGCGGTGCGCGACCCGAATGGCTTCCGGCCGCTGGGGCTCGGGAGGTTCGCCGACTCCTGGGTGATCGCCTCGGAGACGTGCGCGCTCGACCTGATCGAGGCGAAGTACGAGCGCGAGGTCGAGCCCGGGGAGATCGTCGTCATCTCGGATGGCGGCCTGCAGTCTCTGCGCTACGCCCCCGCCGGCGAGCGCCTGCACTGCGTCTTCGAGTACGTCTACTTCGCGCGGCCCGACTCCGTCCTCTGGGGCCGCAACGTGCATACCGTCCGCAAGGCGCTCGGGCGCGAGCTGGCCCGCGAGCACCCGGTGGAGGCCGACATCGTCATCCCGGTGCCGGACTCGGGGACCAGCGCGGCGCTCGGCTTCTCGGAGCAGTCGGGGGTGCGCTACGAGATGGGTCTCATCCGCAACCACTACGTGGGCCGCACCTTCATCGAGCCCAAGCAGGGCATCCGCCACTTCGGCGTCAAGGTGAAGCTCAACCCGATGCGCGAGATGCTGGAAGGGCGGCGGGTCGTGGTCGTCGACGACTCCATCGTCCGCGGCACCACCAGCCGCAAGATCGTGCGGATGATCCGGAGCTCCGGCGCGCGCGAGGTCCATATGCGGATCTCGTCGCCGCCGATCAAGTGGCCCTGCTACTACGGCATCGACACTCCGACCCGGGGGGAGCTGATCGGCGCCAGTCACAGCGTCGACGAGGTCCGTCGGTATGTCGGCGCCGATTCGCTCGGGTACCTTTCGCTCGAGGGCATGCTGAAGGCCACCGGCGCCGATCCCAGCCACTTCTGCCACGCCTGCTTCACCGGCAATTACCGAGTGGGGATCGCGCCCGAGCCGAGCCCGCAGCTCGGGCTGTTCGACGCCTAGCGGTTGTTGGCGAATGGCGCGAGCTTACTCCGGCCACTGCTCGCTGTTTCGAGCGNCGGCTCCGCCGGCGCCATCCCTNCCCGNGGGAGGCCTCGGAGGGGACGACTTCACAGGCGCGCCCACAGGGCGCGACGGCCTCCTCCGGCTGAGCTAGCGCCGCCGATGGATCGACTGACCTATCGTGACGCCGGCGTCGACATCGAGGCNNGCGACGAGGCGGTGCGCCGGATCGTGCCGCTGGCCCGCGCCACCTTCCGGCCCGAGGTCATCGGCGGCATCGGGGGCTTCGCCGGATTCGTCAGGGTGCCCCCGAAGTTCCGCGAGCCGGTGCTGGTGTCGTCGACGGACGGCGTCGGCACGAAGCTCAAGGTGGCGTTCATGACCGACCGCCACCANACCGTGGGCATCGACCTCGTGGCCATGGGCGTCAACGACCTTCTCGTCCATGGTGCCGAGCCCCTCTACTTTCTGGATTACATCGGCATCGCTCGCCTGGACCCCCTGCGGGTGGAGACCATCGTGCGCGGGGTGGTCGAGGGGTGCCGGCGGGCGGGCTGCGCCCTGATCGGGGGGGAGACCGCCGAGCTGCCCGACTTCTACAGACCGGGAGAATACGATCTGGCCGGGTTCGCCGTGGGCGTCGTGGAGCAGAGCCGCATCGTCGACGGCTCCCGCGTGCGACCGGGAGACATCCTGCTCGGGCTGGCGTCGTCCGGCCTCCACTCGAACGGCTACTCGCTGGCGCGCCGGATCGTCTTCGACGTTCTCAAGCTGTCGATCGACGCGGAGCTGCCCGGAACGGGCCGCGCCGTCGCCGACGAGCTGCTCGAGCCGACTCGGATCTACGTGCGCCCGATCCTCGCCTTGCTGGAGCGGATGGAGGTGGGCGCGATGGCGCACATCACGGGCGGCGGGATCGTCGGCAACGTCCCCCGCGTGCTGCCCGAGGGGTGTCGCGCCCTGATCCACCGCACGTCGTGGCGGGCGCCGGCGGTGTTCGAGACGCTGCAGCGGGCCGGCCGGGTGGCCGACGCGGAGATGTTCAGGACCTTCAACATGGGGATCGGCTACGTGGTCGTCGTGCCGGCGCCGCACGCCGAGGCCGCAGGGGCGGCGCTCGCCCTGGCCGGCGAGACGGTGCACCGGCTGGGCGAGATCGTGGCCGGCGAGCGCGGCGTGGAGCTGGTGGCGTGAGCCGCATCGTGGTGCTGGGCGGCGGCTTCGCCGGGCTGGAGGCGATCCGCGTGCTGGAGCGCCGCCTGGGCGGCCGGGAGGACGTCGAGCTGCTCCTGGTGAGCGACCACAACTATCTGCTGTTCACGCCACTGCTGCCCCAGGTGGCCTCCTCGCTCGTCGAGCCGCGCCACATCATCCAGCCGATCCGCGACATCCGCGGGAGCCGACGATTCCGATTCCGCCGCGACCGGGTGCTCGACGTCGACCTGGCCGGACGTCGGGTCATGCTCGCCGAGGGGGCCGTTCCCTTCGACCGTCTGGTGATCGCGCTCGGCGGAACGACGCCGAGCTTCGGGATCTCTGGTGTCGAGGAGTACGCGCTCCCCTACAAACACCTCGGTGACGCCATCCTCCTGCGCGATCATCTGATCGACCTGGCCGAGCACGCCGATCACGAGCCCGATGGTGACGTCCGCCGCCGCATGCTGACGGTCTGCGTCGTCGGCGGCGGCTACACCGGCGTCGAGCTGGTGGCGGAGTTGCATGACTTCTTCCATTCGTATGTGGTGCCGCGCTACCGCGGCATCGGCGCCGGTGACTATCATCTGGTCGTCCTCGAGGCCGGCGAGGAGATCCTACGCGGCGTCCATCCCACGCTGGCGGCGCGGGCGAACCGGCGGCTCGGCCGCGACGGCATCGAGGTCAGGACCCGAACGCGGGTCACGCGGGTGCTGCCGGGGGCGGTCGAGGTGGCGGGCGGCGAGCCGATCGTGGCGGGCCTGATCGTCTGGGCCGCGGGCGTCAAGGGCCACCCGGCACTGGCCCACCTCCCCGTCGCCCACGATCGACTGGGGCGGATGGTCGTCAACAGCTTCCTCCAGNTTCCCGGCCATCCGGAGGTCTACGGCGCCGGGGACGCGGTCAGCATCGAGGGCAAGCCCGAAGCCTCCATTCCCATCATCCCGGCGGCGCTGGCCCACGGGCGCCTGGTCGCCGAGAACATCGTGGCCGACCTCGCCGGCCGTGCGCTGCGGCCGATCGACTTTGCGCCGCGCGGGATGCTGGTGTCGCTGGGCGAGAAGGACGCCGTGGTCGAGGTCATGGGGTTCCGGTTCTCCGGCTACCCGGCCTGGCTCTTCTGGAACGCGCTCCACCTCCTGAAGTTGGTCGGTGTCCGCAAGCAGCTCCAGGTGGCGCTCGACTGGTCGCTGGCCCGCTTCTTCCCGCGGGACTCGGCCATCATGCGCGAGGTGCCGCGCTGTCCGATCTGCGCCCATCACGCCGTCGCCCCCAAGGAGCGTGACGTCGCGTGAAGGAGCCTCTCCGGGTCGGCGTGCTCGCCTCCGGTCGCGGCTCGAACCTCCAGGCGATCCTCGACGCCAGCGCGCGGGCCGACTTTCCGGCCCGCGTCGCCGTGGTCGTCTCCGATCGCGAGGGCGCCCGGGCGCTGAAGATCGCCGCCGAGCGGGGAGTGCCGGCCGTGTTCCTGAACCCCAAGGACTTCGGCGACCGCGAGGCCTACGACGCGGCCATCACCAAGGTCCTCGAGGCGCATCAGGTCGGGCTCGTCTGCCTGGCCGGCTTCATGCGCATCCTGGGGCCGGCGTTCGTCCGCGCGTGGAGGGGACGGGTCATGAACATCCACCCGTCGCTGCTGCCGGCCTTCCCCGGGCTGAACGCCCAGCGCCAGGCGCTCGACCATGGCGTGAAGATCTCGGGCGCCACCGTCCACTTCGTCGACGAAGGCGTGGATACCGGCCCGATCATCTTACAATCGAGCGTCCCCGTGCAGCCCGACGACAGTGAGGAGACGCTGGCGGCACGGATCCTCGCCGAGGAGCACCGGCTCTATCCGCAGGCGGTGCGGCTCTTCGCGGAAGGGCGGCTCAGGATCGTCGGCAGCAGAGTGATCGTGGGATGGTGATCGAATGAAGGTCCGGCGTGCGCTCGTGAGCGTTCACGACAAGACCGGTGTGGTCGAGCTGGCCAGAGCCCTCCGGGAGCTAGGGGTGGAGCTCCTCTCGACGGGCGGGACGGCGCGGCTGCTCCGGGACTCGGGGGTGCCGGTGCGCGAGGTCGCCGACGTCACCGGGTTTCCCGAGATGCTCGACGGTCGTGTCAAGACGCTCCATCCCAAGATTCACGGAGGCATCCTGGCCCGCCGGGACTCCCCCGAGCACGCGGCCGCGCTCGAGCAGCACGGGATCCCGCCGATCGACCTCGTCGTCGTGGCGCTGTATCCGTTCGAGGCCACGGTGGCGCGTCCCGGCGTCACGCGCGCCGAGGCGATGGAGCAGATCGACGTCGGGGGGCCGGCCATGATCCGCGCCGCCGCCAAGAATCACGCCAGCGTGGCCGTCGTCACGGACCCCTCGCAGTACGTGTGGGTCCTGAGCGAGCTGCGGGCCAGCGGTGGGGCCCTCAGCGACGAGACGCGCTATTGTCTGGCCCAGGAGGCGTTCCGGCGGACGGCGCAGTACGATGCGGCGATCGCCGCCTATCTCCAATCGGAGGGGGCCTTGACGGCACCCTCCTCCCTCGGAGGGGGGCTTCGCCCCTCATCCCCGTCAGAGGGGGCCTCGGCGGCCCCCTCCGAGACCTCCCCCAGAACCGGCGGCGCCGGCGAAGCCGGCGCTCGAAAGTCGGACTTCCCAGAGCGGCTGCGGCTGGAGGCAGAGCGGACGCAGGT
>JGI25382J43887_10000143_pt1 | contig 18518 bp, 19 predicted proteins | sample GraSoi013_1_40cm_3_FD_43887 | JGI IMG/M metagenome (IMG submission 43887) | reverse complement strand
GTTCAGGTCATACAGCCCCATTCGCGGATTGCGCGGCACGTACCGCCAAGCAATGCGGCTGAAACCCCAGATATAGCGACCGTTTACGCCGCCGACGTGTCCCGGTTTTTCGAAGGCGGCGATGTAGCGGCGGATGGTCTCATAGTCGACGCCTTTGAGGCGGAAGATGAGCGTGGCCGCCTGTTGGCGCCGGTCGAGCCCAGTCTCCTCGCGCCCGACCCTGTACGGCACCCCGCTCGCGACTGCCAAGGAGGCGTCGTCTGTCGCGTCGATGAGTTGGTCCGCGGTCACGCGCTGGGTCCGCCCGCCTGCGGTCAGGACGATGCCTGTGAGGGTGCCGTCAGACAGCAGAGGCGAAGGGATGCTGGTGCGCGTCACGACGGTGAGGGTGCGCGGCGCACCGACGAGGTCAGCGAACACCTTCCGAGCGGCTTTGATGTCAAAGGTCTGTCCGAGCCTCTTCTGGACTTGGGTAAAGATCCCGCGAGTCAGGGGAAGCCCATCGGGCCCGCGGTTGAGGTCGAGCATGTTGAGCCACGCGAGGGCAATGTCCCCGCCGATCTCCTCCTGCGGTTCGACCAGGAGGGTCGTCATCCCGGCGCGTGCGGCCGCGACTGCTGCCGCGATGCCCGCGGGGGATCCACCGACGACCAGGACGTTGACATGTGTGGGGACGGGCTGTTCTGCCCCAGCACCCGGCAAGGCCGCGAGGAGCACGGCCAGGGCCACGCTTGTGGGAAGGATCAGACGTCTGTGCATCGTCGCACGACTGTTGCCATATGCGCCCTGTTTTAACACAAGCGCCCAGGCGCCGTCCAGGGTTCCGTTGACGGTCCTATAGCACATATGCCCGTCCCGGGCTCGCGTGACGCAGGGGAATGCAGCGCTCTCGATGCGCCGTATAATATGTAGCGGAGAGTGGTCATGCACAAAGGGAAGGAGGAGAGGGGAATGTCGGACCGAGCGGGGTTTGTGGCCGGGCTAGTGATGGGAACGCTGGTTGGAGTGGGATTGGGGATTCTCCTTGCCCCCCGGGCCGGGCAAGAGACCCGAGAGCAACTGAAAGGAAAGGCACAGGTGGTCGGAGAGCGGCTCAAGACTACCGCCGCCGAGATGGGCGGGCGCATGCGTGAGAATGCGGCTGACATCGCATCCAAGATGAAGCAGACGATCGACCAGGATGATCTCCTGAATCGGCTAGGGCGTAACGGGTAAGAGCAAGCCTATAAAGCNTGAAGGTGCGGGGGGAGCGACAGCCGGCTCCCCTTCGCGCGTTTCTCTGGGCGTAGTGCCCGCCACCGTTGAAGGAGAGGAACCACACCGGCGGTTATTGGGGTGGCGCCACCGAGACGAGCAACCCCGCGAGGGTAATCACAATGATCAGGCCGGCCACCTCTGGCGCCCACCAACGTGGCCGCCGATCCAGAGGTGCCCTCACGGCAGCTATCGCGAGCAGCAGTATCGCGACCAGCACACCGAGTTTCACTGTCAGCGTTCGGCCGTAACCGGTGGCGATCAGGTCGCGCAGGCCGGTGAGGTGTTGCAGGGCCATCACTGTCCCAGTGGTGATCAATACCGTCAACGACACCGCGGCGATTTGGGCGACTCGCGTCGTGAGCTCGCGATGGCGCGCGGTAACTTCAGGCAATCGCCACACGCCGAGCAGCCCCAGCAGCACTCCCACCCACAGGCCCATCGCTGCTTCATGCAGGGTGTTGATGACGAGGCCGAACCACACCGGGCGGGTCCCGACGGCATGGGCCGCCTCCCCGTCGACTAACGCCACCGTAGCGCCGAGGAGTAAGACGATCCATGCCGTCCGGATTTCGCGGACGTGCGCGTTCCGAACGGCGCCGACGAGCCCCCACAACAACACGGCCGCGCCAAACCGTTGCGCCAGCACGCGGCCGAAGCTCGAATCAAGCACCCCTCCCACCAGCTCAAGATCGAACCACGCCGCTGCGCCGCCGCTCAAACTCACGGTCTGCGCCATCAGCGCGAACGGCTCGGCGAGCAGCAATGCGATCACACCTGCGCCAATCAGCCGCCATACCGGGCGCTCCACGTGGGCACTGGCCGAGAGGCCGAGCGGCACCAGGACCATCTGTCGGAACGCGAACACCCCAATGCTCAGCGCGTATCCGAGAAGATGGAGCGCGCGGGCGAGCATCTGGAGGGCGAGTCCCAGTTGTGATCCCCCGCGGCCGGACGGCACGGTCGCTCCGGCCGGTGGCCTGCCAGGGCGGCCAACGCTAAACGTGAACGTCCCCTGCGCGGGGTGGGTGTCCGTGGCCACGACGCGCCAGATCACGACATACGTGCCCGGCTCCGACGCGGCAACTTGAACCGACACCGTTGTGCCGGAGAGTTGCGCCGGGCCCTCGACGCGCCGCCCGCTCGGTCCCACCACGCGAATGCCGCGCCCCACAACGTCGACGCGTTCGTTGAAGTACAGATGGACGACCGACGGCGCCAGTGGCAGTACCTCGCCGGTCTCGCAGGGAAGATCGCTGGGGCTCAGTTGCGGCAGATAAGGGAGCGGGGACGCGGCGCACAAATCGGGAGGATCGGTGCGGACCAGACGAGCGTGGGCGAGTGCCTCCGGCGGTCGAGCCGAGAACCATCCCAGCGTAACGACCGTGGCGACGAAGAGACGGCGGCACGCAGACGATCCGATTAGACCGACGCCCCTGCCTCCGCCGGACGCGGCCGCACCAGATCGCCCTTCGACGCCTGCCCGATCCGGATCACCAGACCGGTAGCGACCAGGCAGAGAAGGCCGGAGGTCATGAACGCTACCTGGTAGCTTCCAAGCCACGTGCGCACCGCCCCCGCCCCAAACGCCGCAGTGGCCGCCCCGAGCTGGTGGGACGCCGAGATCCACCCGTACATGACGCCGACGTTGCGCTTGCCGAAGATGTCGGCGGTCAGACGGACGGTCGGCGGAACGGTGGCGATCCAATCGAGGCCGTAGAACACGACAAAGACCGCGAGCGCGAGGAATTGGGTCCCCAACGCATATGGGAGGAAGAGCAGCGACAGGCCCCTGAGACTGTAGTACCAGACCAGCAGGTACCGGCTGTCCCACCGATCGGTAAGCCAGCCGGAGAGCGTCGTCCCGACGAGGTCAAAGACGCCCATCGTCGCTAGCAGGCTCGCCGCCGTGACCTCGGGAATGCCGTGTTCCATTGAAGCCGGGATGAGGTGGGTTCCGATCAGCCCGTTGGTGCTGGCGCCGCAGATGAAGAAGCTACCGGCGAGCAGCCAGAAATCTCTCGACTTGAACCCCCGTCTGAGCGCAGACAGTGCGGTCTCAAAGGGATTGCCTCCCGTCTGAAGCTGGGGCACCTGGGGGGCCTCGACGGTAGCGCCGTAGGGACGCAGCCCCACGTCACTGGGCTCATTTCGCATCAGCAGGGCGACGAGCGGGACCATGATCAGCGCGACGCCGGCGACGAGGATCACAGCCGCGCGCCACCCGTGGCCGACGACCAGGGAGGCGAGCGTCGGCAGGAAGATGAGCTGGCCGGTAGCCGTGCTGGCGGTCAGCAATCCCATCACCAGGCCACGTCGCTCCACAAACCAGCGGTTGGCGATGTAGGCGCCCAGGACCAGCGCGATGCTGCCCGTCCCGAGCCCGACGACAATGCCCCACAGCAGCACGAGCTGCCACGAGGTGTGCATCGTTGTCGTCAGCCCGACCCCGGCGGCCACCAATCCGAGCGAGATGAGCATCACCCGCCGGACACCGAACCGATCCATGAAGGCGGCAGCAAACGGCCCCATCACCCCATACAGCAACAGGTTGACCGATAGCGCCACTGAGATCATCGCCCGGCTCCAGCCGAATTCTTTTTCCAGAGGGATGATCAAGACGCCGGGCGTCGAGCGGATCCCGGCCGCCGACAGAAGCGTGACGAAGGTGACGGCGGCGATAATCCATCCGTAGTGCAGACGTCCGCGCGCTAGCCGCTCAACTGCCAGCATCCAGCACCGCCTTCCCAGGAAAAAAGAGGTTAAGCCCGAAAGCACGCCCCGCCAGGCGGAAGGAAGCAAAAACGAACGTGGTCCGGGCCTCTGTGCTGGCTGAACGCCTTCGGTGCCCGCGCTCATTCCGCACCGACGCGCGGCCCCAACCAGACACGTTGATACCTCTCGGATACTATAAACTGACCTTTCAAGCCGCAGAGTCCTGCTCATATTACCTTCAAACGTGCCGCAAATTCAACCGTTGACATATCGAACATTGTCGATATATTATAGCTCCGGATAAGAGGAGACTACGCGATGGCGTCCCACGCTCTGACGATTCAGCGCAAGTGTTGCGACGACGATTGCATGGCCACCGTCGCATCCACCCGGTTTGATGAGACCGCAATTCAAGGACCATCCACGGCCTTCAGCGCTTTGGGCGATGAGATCCGGCTGAAGATGATTCGCCTGTTGGCCCAGCATGAGGCGCTTTGCGTATGCGAGCTCCAGCAGGCATTTGACGTCGAACAGCCCACGGTCTCTCACCACTTGAAGATCCTGCGGGAGGCGAACCTCGTGGACGTCCAGCGCCGGGGCACCTGGGCATACTACTCGTTGCGCCGGGACGCTCTCAAAGCGCTGACGCGCACCTTACTCGATGTCGTCTAACGATACTCATTGACTCTCGTCGATGTAGTCCTCGGAGGCGCTTATGGAAGTTGTTGTGCGGGGCGCAAACCAAGGTGATCTGCCCTCCATCCGCTCGCTGCTGACGTCGGTGAACCTGACCGTTGCCGGAGTCGGTGAGCACCTGGAACATTTCCTGGTGGTCGAAGACGCGGGGAAGATCGTGGGGTGTGCGGGTCTGGAGACCTACGGGTTCCACGCCCTGCTGCGCTCGGTCGCCGTACACCCCCACTATCGGAACCGACAGTTGGCGACGTCGCTGGTGACCCGATTGGTTGATCAAGCCCGCAAGGATAGAGTGCACGCAGTCTACCTGCTGACAACCACTGCGGAGTTGTATTTTCGGCGGCTGGGCTTCGCGACCATTCCCCGGGAGGATGTGGACTCCAGCGTAAGGCAATCGGCAGAGTTTTCCGATAGCATCTGTGCGACAGCTCCTGCGATGGTCCTCCCCCTGCGGGCAGTCGCCAAGCACTAGCGCTGTCTCGCCGAGCGGAACCTGCGGGAGTGCGGGATTCGCGATCCCCTAGACGCAGGCGGTGCGAAACGGCACCAAGGTCTGGGTGGAGAGCCAAAGAGGAGGATGGCGATGGATCGGGCGGATGAGATCAGGCAGACGGTGCGGGAGTACTACGCTGGACGCGCATCGGGAGGCAGCTGCTGCGCAGGCGCCACCTGTTGCGGCGGGGCGGAAGGCAGCGAGGATCTCCTCGGCCCCTCCTTGGGGTGCGGGACCCCACTTGGCGCCGCGGAGGTCCAGCCGGGCGAGACCGTGGTGGACCTTGGCTCGGGGGCCGGCGGCGATGTTCTGCGCGCCGCCCAGCAGGTCGGGGGCCGAGGCCGAGCCATCGGGGTGGACATGACGCCGGAGATGGTGTGGAAGGCGCGGGAAAATGCCCGGCGAAACAGCGCGGTCAACACGGAATTCTACCTAGGGGAAATCGAGCACCTGCCACTTGCCGATGGCTCGGCGGATGTTGTGATCAGCAATTGCGTGATCAACCTCGCCCCCGATAAGAGCGCCGTCTTCGCCGAGGCTTTCCGGGTCTTGCGACCGGGCGGACGCCTCATCGTCGCCGACATGGTGTCCCAGGGGCCCCTCCCGGACGCGATTCGCGCCGATCCAGCCGNGTGGGCCGCCTGCATCTCCGGGGCGGCGGAGGTCACGGAGTACTTGGCGACAATCGGCCGCGCGGGATTCGAGCGCGCGCAAACTGTGGCCTCGACGCCGTCCTCCCCGGGTCAGGTTTTCAGCGTCACCGTGCGCGCGATCAAGCCGTCGGCCTGATGGGGTCGCGGGTTAGGTCTGTGCGCGGAAAGATGCGATCAGCCGTGTAATGCGGTCGTGGATCTCGTCTCTAATCGCGCGTAATTCGTGACGCGTCTTCCCCGCCGCGGTAGGAAGAGGCCAATCTTCGGACTTGCCCTGCGCTCCCCTGGGGCACTGATCTAAACATCCGAAGGTGATGACGCGTTGAGCATGACGCATGAGTTCCGGCGTCACCGTCCGAGGAATTTTCGGCCCGAGCTGAATCCCGATTTCCTGCAGCAGGTCCGCGACATCCGGGTTGATCGTCGCAGCGGGCTGGACGCCTGCGCTTTCCGCGCGCCATCCGTCAGGAGCCCGCGCGTTGAAGATCGCCTCGCTCAACACGCTGCGGAACGTGTTCTCGACGCACACGAAGAGCACCAATTTGTTCTGACCNGATCTGTCATCCGCGGTGATCCGGTGATGCCCTGTCCGCTGTGGGGTCTTCTTTCGCGCCATCGCTGCTATCTTTTGGCATCTTGCCCGTCGCGCCCTCCAAACTCGCGGGCCATCTCCCGAGCGCGCTCAGCCGCTCGACTGATCGCGTCGCGGACCGCCAGTGCGAATCCCCGATCTTCCAAGACCCCGAGGGCCGCCATCGTCGTTCCGCCGGGGGAGGTGACGCGCCGTCGGAGTTCACCNGGATCTTCGCGGGATTCCGCCAGCATCCGNGCGGCACCGATCAAGGTTTGCACNGCCAGCCGCCGGGCCAGGTCTCCCGTCAACCCCAATTCCGTCCCGCCGTGGATCATCGCCTCGATCAAACGATAGACGTAGGCCGGCCCGCTGCCTGACAATCCGGTGACGACGTCGAGAACCTCTTCGGGGACGAGGACCGTGTCCCCCACGGCATCAAAGATGCGGGTTGCAGTGCGCACGTGTTCGTCGGTGGCATGAAGACCGGCGGTCAGCGCGGTGGCTGACGCCAGCACTGCGGCCGACGTGTTGGGCATAGCCCGAATCAGCGGGACGCCAGGCAACTTGGCCTCAAGGACGGCCAGGGGGATCCCGGCGATCACGGAAATGGTGAGCTGGTCGGTACGCACGGTACCTTCGAGTTCGGCCAGCAGCTGTAGGGTGTCCTTGGGTTTGACGGCCAGGATCAGGACGTTGGATGCGGCGAGCAAGGCGGGTTTCGTGGGGGTCCCCCGGATGCTGTACCGCGCTTGCAACGCCGCCAGGCGCTCGCGGTTGGAACGATTCGTCGCCCACACTGCGTCGGGGAGGAGCACGTGGCGGCCCAGCAGCCCTTTGATCAGGGCATCCGCCATGTTCCCTGCGCCAATCATGCCGATCACGACTTGTGACACCAAGGCCACCTCCCACAAAACATAACGCCCTCCCGCCGCAAGGGCGGAAGGGCTTCCGCGGTACCACCTTGATTCTGGCCGTCGCGCAACACGATGAGGTTTATGCGAACGGCCAGCTCTCTGGCCCGATCACGGGGGGCGCCCGATCTACTTCCACGCTGTCGCCGGCTTCCTATCTGCAACAGCACGTCGTAGCCCGCTCAGAGGATGGGATCGGAACCTCCTGCGCATCACCTTCCACTCAGTGAGTGATGCTCTCTTCTGCAGGGGCAGTTCCTACAGTCCCCGTCGTCGCGGTGTGGGAAATACTATAACATGCGTCCCAGGCACTCGCAAGGCAAGCGATCTGACTTTGTGGATGAAAAGCGATAATGTCACCCCATAAGCGAAAAGCAATTCTGTCACCCTGGCCTCATGACCAGGGAGACGATAACGTTGACACGGAAAGAAGGCAAAGGCGGAACGTTGGCCCGAAGGGCGGGTGCTGCCTTTTGGGCTAACGCTGGACCGGTTAGCGCTGGCAATGCGGGCAGAAATAGGTTGTTCGGCCGGCGATGCGAGCTGCACTGAGGGGGCGTCCACATCCCGGACACTGCGCATTGTCCTCGCCGCGCGCGTCCAGGAACCGGCCTACGGGATGTCCATACTTGGACAGCTGTGCGACCGCCCGCTGTAGCACGCGGCGAATCGTTCCATGGAGCCGGCGGATCTCGTCTGGCCGGAGTCGGTGACTCGGGCGAGCCGGATGAATCCGCGCCTGCCAGAGGATCTCATCCGCGTAGATGTTGCCAATTCCGGCGATGAGGTCCTGACGGAGCAACAGCCCTTTGACCGTACCCCGTCGGCCCGCCAGGAGCTCACGCCATCGGGAGAGAGTGAAGGCACGCCCAAGGGGCTCGAGGCCTAGCCGTTGGAGGGGCCCAAAGTCCTCCTCGGTTTCCACAACATCCATGTGGCCAAAACGCCGCTGGTCCACGAACCGTAACTCGCGACGTCCAAACTGAATGACGACGCGGGTATGCGGGTGTAGTGGAGTCAATCTCCGGGCCATCCGGAAGTCGCCGGTCATCCGGAGGTGCGTGATCAATGTTCCGGATGGACGCAACCGGATGAGCAGATACTTCCCGCGGCGTCCAATCCCCACGACGCGGCGGCCGGTCAGGTGACGAGCAAATTCCCGAGGAGGCGGAGTGCGAATCGTGGAGGGTGTCAGCAGCCGGACACCGGTGATGCGTCGCCCAATAATCCATCGCCGAAGAGATCGCGCGACCGTTTCCACATCGGGGAGCTCGGGCACGGCGTTTCACATCCAACGCTGGCGGCCGCTGTACATCTCCACCACGGGGCCCTGGGGATGCCGCNGGCGGTAGTCTTGAAACTGGGCGAGCAGGCGACGGTACCGGCGGTTAGACGATTTCAGTTTGCGGTGGGGGATATCCAGCAGGAACTTTTCGACCTTCCACATNTTCCTCGGCAGCAGACGCCAGTCGTAGTCCCCCAGCGCGCNNAGGTCCACCAGCTGGTAGCCGGTGATGCGGCCGGTGAAGTCCACGTAGGGATCGAAATAGCTCCACACCAAATCGCGGATGGTGCGGAACACCGGTTTGCGGCCATGCAGGCCGGCATCCCGGGACCGGGCCACGGATCCCCAGCGCCCCCGGCGACGGAAGATAGAGATTACGTGATCGATGCCNTCTTGCGATTCGAAGCTCACGACCAGAGGGGGNTACCCGTGCTGCTCTAGGATCACCGCTGCGGCGAGGGCGGCTTCGAGACAGTGGGCCGTNTTGCGGCGGACGACCTCCCTGAAGGATCGCAGCGTNTCTCCNCCGCGCTCCCAGTTGTAGGGGAGCGATCGCAGCCANCGNTGGACTTGCTCGGGAGTTCGGTGCCGCTGAATGATCCGCCACTCCTCGCGGGTGAATGCTTCCCGCGCCGGACGCGGTCGCATCATGGGCCGACTATTTCGCACGTCGGCACTGCGAAGCCTTCCGTGTGTGCCCGCCGCATCAGCCAGGGACACGTCGCGACCAGCGCCAATGGTTCTCGTGGGGTCCGAGGGCGTGGGATTGGAGGATGTCATGTCGACGCGTGAACCCACCTTTGCGTCTCCTGCCGAGGAACGTGACTACCTGACGAAGGTGAAGGCGGAACTGGACGCCTGCGAGACGAAAGCAGACGTCCTCCGTGTCTGGCGGGCCCACTACCTCAAGATTGGTCATCGCAAGCTGGGGCGTCTCCTGTTGGGCCGCAGCGTCGATGAAATCGTCAGATCGAAGACATAGAGGAGGACTCCCGTGGACATCTATAAGCCGGATCGCGCAAAAGCAAATCTCCCCGACCGCCCCGAGTACTTTTCCGGACGAGTGCATCTGGAGTATCTACGGCGCCCGGAGCACGTCGGAGCGGCGGAACTCATCGCGGTATTTTTCGATCCGGGGGCGCGCACAATCCCGCATATCCACGCCGCGGATCAGGTGTTGGTCTGCGTCGAGGGTCAGGGGCTCGTGGTGACGAGCACGGACCGCCGCGCCCTGCGGGCGGGGGAGATTGCGGTCATCCCCGGAGGGACGTGGCACTGGCACGGGGCCACGAAGTCCACGGCGATGTGCCACATCTCCATTAAAGGTGTCGGGCCCACAGACTGGACCGTGCCGCGGCAGAACTATGACGAGTACTGACCGGATCGGCTGGGTCTCGTCCGTCTGCGGGTGACCCTCATCCGGTGCGCCCGGAGGCTCCCCGTTTTGATGGGTCCGATCTCCGGGGTGTGGAGCGTTTTCTCAAGACAAACCAGACAACTAAGTCCCACGCGTTGCGGATGCCGACCACGAGGAGCAAGATGCTGGCCCCCGCCAATGCGTTGAGCGCTTGGCTGGCGCCTTTGAGCAACGCCACACCGGTGACCACGTAGAGGAGATAACTGGCCGAGGGGATGAGGAAATACCACACCCAGTCGGTCATGTCGGTCTCCCGGGTGCGATATTGATGGTGCATGTAGGGGACGCCGCTGAAGGAGATCCCCAGACTGATCACCCCCGTCAGCAGGAGCAGGACGCTCAAGAAGGTCCTGGTGACGGTCGGAATCACCACAACCGCTGACGTGATCAAGACATAGACGAAATGCATGAGCGTAGGACTCACGAACGTCCGAAGCCCCACGACAGTTTGCTCAGTAAAGAAGTTCGACCCCAGCCAAATCGCGACAAACATCAGACCGACCAAAGTCGCCGACGCTCCTCCCATCAGCAGGTAGAAGTTCTGCCAGGTCTGCAGAGACTGCGATAGGGTATCGGGCATCGGCGCTCCTCCGTCGGGCGCGACGGGGTATGGGGAGTCTGGAGGCGATTCGTTTAGCGAGACTCGGGGAGAGAGAGCTCGACCCGCGCGCGCGCGAGGCGCTCGTATGCGTCTGCGGGGAGGTGGGCCGAGGAGACCTGCGGATGCAGGATCGCCGCCAGTATCTCCACGCCCGTCACGATGCGCGGCCCCGGTCGGTTGAAATACGCCGACGCATCGGTGAGGTACACCTGACCAGTGTGCACCGCCCTCACATCGGACCACCCTCTCCTTGCCGTCAGGAGATGTACCTCCTGCCGCGTCCGGGCCACCGTGAACCCGCAGGGCATGACCACGATGACATCTGGCGCGGAGGCAATGACCGCTTGCCATGGGACCACGAAGGACGGTTCGCCCACGCGGCCTAGCACGTCCATCCCGCCCGCGAGTGCGACCATCTCCGGCACCCAATGCCCGGCAACGAAGAGGGGATCGAGCCACTCAACGCAGGCGACGCGGGGGCGGGGGCGTCCAGCGACCGCCTCTCGCACTCGCTCGATCCGCCCGCGCAGCTGGTCCACGAGCGTGGCCGCCGCGGCCGCTCGTCCAGTCAACTCCCCCACTAGCAGGATGTTGTCCAGGATGCCCCCGAGACCCTCGGGTTCGAGTGAGACGAGCCGCGTCCGCGCCTCCAAGAGTCGCGCCGCCTGTTTGACCAACGTGTAAGATGGCGCGCAGACCGCGCACAGCTCCTGCGTCAAGATCAGGTCGGGCCGCAAGGACGTCAGTTGCCGCTCATCGAGGTGATAGACGCTCTTCCCTTTATGCACGTGGCCGCGGATCGTGGCATCGATGACGCCACTTGGAAGGTCAGTGGTGACAATGGCCTCGCTGAGGACCGCCTTGCCGCTGATCTCGGGCGGATAGTCGCAGTCGTGGGAGATCCCGACCAGGCTCTCGGTCAGCCCAAGGGCACAAACGATCTCCGTGGCACTGGGTAACAGCGAGACGATGCGCATACTGGTCCTGGTGCGTTCGTTCGGTAGGGGGCCCATCGTTCCTGCGGGTCTAGGTGGAAGCGACGGGGAGAAATGAGACGGGGCCCGCGGAATCCCGCAGGCCCCGGTCAGTGCACCAGGCGCTAGCTAGCGTAGATGTTCAACGGGTGACGCTTCAGCGAAGGCCCCAAGGCCTTGCGCAGTTGGTCAAAGACCTCGATGTCATGTTGGCCGACGAAGGTGATGGCCGTTCCCGGCCGCCCCGCTCGGGCCGTCCGTCCGACCCGGTGAACGTACGTGTCCACATCCTCCGGCATGTCAAAGTTGATGACGTGGGAGATCTCGGGGAGGTCAAGTCCGCGCGACGCCACGTTGGTGACGACGAGAATCGGNGTGCGCTTTTCCGCAAACGCCCGCAACGCCGCCAACCGCGCGCCCTGGCGCATGCCTCCATGGAGCACGCCGACGCTGTGCTCACGGCCCAGCGCTTTGGCGAGCCGGTCCACGCGATACTGGGTGCGCCGGAAGACCAGNGCTGATTCGACAGGTTCGTGGCGTAGCACACGGCGCAGCGCCTTCACCTTGTCTTCCTCGGCGACTTCCAGGTAATACTGCGTCACGCTGTCCACGGTGGGTTGAGGTGCTGTGATCCGAATCCATACCGGGTTGCGCATCTGCCGTTCCGCGATCGCGCGGACGGCTTGCGGCATTGTGGCGGAGAACAACGCGGTCTGTCGGCTGGCCGGGGTGAGAGCGAGAATGCGCGAGACATCGGGGAGGAATCCCATGTCCAGCATGCGGTCGGCCTCATCGAGGATGACCGTGCTGATGGTATCCAACCGCACCGTGCCTCGTTGCGTGTGGTCCAGCAGCCGTCCCGGGGTCGCTACCGCGATGTGCGGACGACGCTTCAGCTCGGCGAATTGTCTCTCGATCGCCTGGCCGCCAAAAAGGGCCACGATGGCCACGCCCCGATAACGCCCTAACGCGCGCAGGTCGTCGGCGACCTGCAGGGCCAATTCCCGGGTGGGAACCAATACCAGAACCTGGAGCATCCGCCGCGTCGGATCGAGGCGCTCGACAAGCGGGATGCCGAAGGCCCCCGTCTTGCCCGACCCCGTTTGGGCTTGGCCGACGAGGTCGCGGCCTTCGCGCAGCAGGGGAATGACCCTCTGTTGAATCGGCGTGGGCTGACTCCAGCCCAGGGCCTGAATTGCCCGGCGGGTCTCCGGGCGTATCGGAAGGTCGCCGAATTTCTCGGGCGCCTCCTGTGGTGCAACTGACGTACCTACAGACATGCAAAAGCCTCCTTTGCTCCGGTCACACTGTGACCGGATGCGGCCGAAGCCGCGTGAGTTGGTGCCGGCATCTGCGCGTGTCTCGCCGGAACCAACCCATCCGCAAAGAAGGCCCGCGACACACAGCGCGAGGGATGCCGTCTGGCATCCCTCGCAGAACGCATTATGACGACAGTGTTAGTGTATCACGACCAGGACAACGCTGTCAAACAGGCTACCAGCGCGGTCCTCGATCCCCGCCTCGGTCGCGCCGTCCCCCGCCGCCGCCTCGCCCGCCGCGCGGTGGCCCGCCCCCACCAGGCCGGTCCCGTCCCCCGCCGCCGCCGCCGTCCCGATATGCGGGACGCTCGGTGCGCGGGCGCGCCTCGTTGACTACGAGCGCGCGGCCTTTGAAGTCCTTCCCGTTCATCGCCGCGATGGCGTCGGCGGCCTTCTCCGCAGGGACTTCCACGAACCCGAATCCCCGTGCGGAGATGAGCCGGGTCTCGGCCACCGGCCCCCACGTCTCAAAAAGGTTGCGGAGATCTTGTTCTGTGATGTCGTAGGGGAGGTTCCCCACGTACAGACTCTTCGTGGCCATCATCAGCTCCTTGATCCGTGATGTGCTGCGGGTGTGGTCAAAGGGGACGCGAAGTGGCGCCGTTGCCGTTGGTCTTGCCGTTGGTCGTGCGAGGTCCGCGACCCTGGTGCAGAGGCGCGGCGCGGGGAAGGGACCGTCCAACATCGCGGTAGGCGAACTGGGCCAGCTGTTTGGCTCCGCGCCCGCGGTACGTGAGCAGACCCATGCCGTTGCGCTTTGGGCGCAGGACCCCTCCGCCGACACCGGCGTATTTGGCCACCGCCGCGTTGAGGCCGGTCAGGAAGTCCGCCTGTCCCTCCAGCGCGATGAGCCGAATGGCGGCCGTCGAGTCCGGGACATTGCGTCGCCCAAAGGGGGGTGTGTGCTGTCCTCCCTCGAGGTATCCGCGGACGAAGTGCGGCAGGAGGACGGTGGGGATCAAGGCGACCGGGACGGACCCTTCGGACGGGTCGGCCCCTGGGGCACCCCACTCGGCCAACATTTGGGTCAGCTCGCGGTCCCGGATGTACGCCTGGAGCCCGTCGTGGTTACTCTCACACCACTCACAGGTCGGGTGCCCGGCGCACAAGTCTTCAACAAGGGTCAGCACGTGGTTCACGTCTCGCCGGTCAACAGTCAGCACTAGCGTGGGCGCCGCTCCCTGCAAGAACACGCGCCCCGAGGCGGCGATGTAGCCGAGCCAGTACAACTGCGTCGCGCCCTGGGCCCGGACGGTGCTTTTCCGAAGGTGGAATGGGTTGAGCAAGCGCTCGTCCTTCGGGCGCCGGACGATGCGCAGCACTGCCGGAAGCGGAAGGCCGTGCTTCGCGGCGATCTGATGAGGTGCGAGACCCGCGGCAAAATCTGACTGTATCGAAAAGAGCTGATATGGATCCCGTCGCGGGGGTCGGCGGGTTGGAGTCACCCCCTTAGTGTACCACGATCAGCGGAATCTGGGGAGTCTGAACAATGCGATGGGATGGCGCGTCCAGCCGTCTAGGGCAAGGTCTGCCAGCACCTCGCCTACCACAGACGAGAACTTGAAGCCATGGCCGGAAAAGCCGCAGGCGAGGGTGATCTGAGGGTGCTGGGGATGCCGATCGATGATGAAGTGGCGGTCGGGGGTGTTCGTGTACATGCACGCCGCCGTCGCCCGCAACTCCCCACTCGCTGCGGGCAGGTGCGCCTCCAGCAGGCCGCGGATGCGGGTTACCTCCGCCGGGGCGACGTCGCGGCGGAGGGTGGAGGGAGAGCAAAACTCCCCGCTGTGGTGGTGTGCCACCTTCACAGTGCCGTCGGATTGCGCTGGGAAGCCATAGAAGAACGCATCGGTGCGGTATTCGCAGATGTAGATCGGAAACCGCGAGGGCGCAAACGCAGCCGCGTCCGCCCGCGGGGCGAACCAATACATCACGTTCCGCTCGACTTGGAGCGGCAGGTTTAACGCGTCCAACACCTGGGGTGCCCAGGGACCGGCCGTGATGACGAGGCGAGCGGCGGAGTACCGCCCCTGCGTCGTCACCACGTTGACCACGTGCTCGTCCGCTGTCCACTGCAGGACCGGTTCCTCAAAACGCAACACGGCCCCGGCAGTCGTCGCTCCGTCTAGGTGGGCGCGAATGCAGGCCTCGGGGTGCAGGACTCCGGCGTTGGGCTCCTGGACAGCCACCATCTCCGGGGGCATTCGAAAGGGCGGAAAGCGCCGTTGGATCTCCTCGGCGGAAATGAGTTCATGTGCCAGGTGGTGGGCGCGGGCGCTCGCCAGGGCTCCTTGGACCAAGACCCCGTCGCGGGGTCCGATCATCAAGCCCCCGGTCATGATCAGCAAGGAGGCGTCGCATTCCTCTTGCAGCGCGCGCCACTGCTCGTAGGCGCGCTGGATCAGCGGGACGTAGTCGGGATGCTCGAAGTACGCTTCACGAATGATCCGGCTGGCGCCATGGGAGGACCCGCGGTCGTGGACCGGGGTGTACTGCTCCAATCCGATAATGCGCACCCCGCGGCGCGCTAAGTGGTAGGCAGCAGCGCTGCCCATTGCCCCAAGACCCAACACGATTACGTCTGCAGTCGCCATCAGAAGTGGAGAGTCCTTCGTTTTCCCGTGTTGTGGCTCCCGCCGGGGGGACGAGGCGCACCCGCGATGGCGAGGAAGAAATAGTGGCTCAACTTATTTAGTCTGTGGCCGCAGAGGAAAGCGTACGGTATCATAGGGCTGTCCATGGCCACCTCCAGACCTGCCGCCCGGCAGCCCGTCCGCCGCCCCACCTCCGGCAAGCTCCGCGCGATCCTCCAGGATGTTGGGACTCCACCGTCCGGTCCGTTCGTCCCGGCGCCGTTTCAAGAAGCGGCGCTGGCCGCCGCGCGCATTGGCGATGTCTTGGTGGCCGCCCCCACTGGCAGCGGGAAGACGTGGATCGCCGAACAGGCGATCAGCGAGATCCTGGCCGCCCGAGGGTCCGCCTGGTACACGACTCCTCTGAAAGCGCTCTCCAACCAGAAGTTCCACCGCTTCACGGGACTGTACGGCGCCGAGTCGGTGGGACTGCTGACCGGCGAACGACGGCTCAACGCGCAGGCCCCCGTCGTCGTTGCGACGACGGAGATCTTGCGCAATGCCCTCTACGACGGGCGATTGGCCCCCACCTTAATTGTGTTGGACGAAGCGCACTACCTGTCGGATCGTGAACGCGGGACCGCGTGGGAAGAAATCTTGTTGATGGCGCCGTCGCGCAGCCGGCTGTTGCTGTTGTCGGCGACGTTTCCCAACGCCGACCTCATCGCGAGCTGGCTCACTGAAATCCGCGGGCACCGCCCGGAGGTCATCTCCGAACGCGTGCGGCCCGTGCCGCTGCGGTACGTCCTGGCCGATGCGCGTGGCCGGTTGCTTCCCACTGAAGCCCTGAGCCATTTGCCGACGCATAGTCGGTCGTCGGGGTGGTTGACCGGACTCATCCGCGAGCTGGAGCACTACAGCCTGCTTCCGGTGATCCTCTTCTATCCAGGACGACGGATGTGCGATGAGGCCGCGCGGGAACTGGCCGGGATGCGCGCGTTTGGCCCGGAGCTCCGAGCGGCGGCGCTAGGCCGCTGGGAACGAGAGTTCCCCGTGCTGCGCACCCACGCATTTCGCTCCGCCGTCATCGACTCCGGCATCGCGCCTCACCACGCGGGCCACACCGGGGCCTGGCGTTTGGCTGTGGAAGACCTGCTGGGGCGCGGCCTGTTGCGCGTCGTGTGCGCGACGACGACGCTCGCCGCAGGCCTCGATGTCCCCGCCCGCACGGTGGCGCTGTCAACCCTCGTGCGCAACAGTCCTGAGGGGCCGGTTGTCCTGACGGCCACAGAGTTTCATCAGATGAGCGGCCGCGCCGGGCGGCGGGGCAAAGACGCCATCGGTGTGGTGGTCCTGCCCGCGGTCTCTCGGGAGGAAGCGCGCGAAGGCCTGGCGTTGATTGACGCGGAGCCCGATCCGGTGACCTCGTCATTCTCCCCGGGCTACGTGCAGGTCCTCAACCTGCTGCGCCGCGTGTCGCTAGAGGAAGCACTGCGCGAACTCCAGCGGTCGCTCGCGGCATATGAGCGGCGCGCCGAAGTCCAGCGCCTGAGAGAGGCGATCCAGTCGATCCCGCCCGACGAGCTGACCGAGCGGCCCTGTGACGACCGGTTGGTCACGCGCGGCCGCTACGAGCGCATGCGCGACCGGCAGCGCCGACTGCTCAAGCAGCGTGGGGCGGGCGAGGAGGCCGCAGCCCTGTCCGCCGAGATCGCCGCGTGGCCCTGCGCCACCTGCCCGGTGGAGGCGGCGTGTCTGAGTACGATTGAACCGCTGCGTGCGCGCGAACTCCGCCGGTCCTCGTTGCGGCAGACCCTGCACAACCTCGAGGGGGTCCTGACGGATGAGTTCATGCGACGGGCGGCGGTCTTGCGCCAACTCGGGTACCTGGACGAGCACTCCCGGCTCACCCCCGAGGGTCTGTGGGCGGCCGATCTTCGGCATCCCCGGATGCTGGTGTTGGCTGAAGTCGTACGGCGCAGCCTCCTCGGCGGGTCGACGGCGGGCTGGGCGGCCATGGCGGGAGCGCTGGCGACAGAGCGCGCACCCTATCGCGGCGGGGACGCCGGACTCGATGCGCTGCGGAAACTCGTCCGCGAACTTGATGTCCTGCACCGGCAGCACGCGCTGATTGGCGATGACTTCGTCGAGCAGTTCCAGCCTGAATGGGATCCCCGCTCCCGCCGGAGGCTGCCGTCTCCTGCGGATCGCCGCGCGGATGTGGTGATGGCCTGGATGCGCGGGGCAGAGTGGGCCGCCCTGGTCGCCGAAAGCCAGGCGGAAGAAGGGGACCTACAACGGATCATCATGCAGGCGGCGGAAGTGCTCATGCAGATTGAGGGCCTGCCCTTTCCCGACGTCCGAACGGCGGCGCGCGATGCACGCACGCGACTGCTGCGGTCACCGGTGGTGTAGCGGCAGGGGACCATCCGCACGGCGCGAAAGCCAGCAAGACGCAACTCCGTCCATCATGCGATACCAGGGCCGCTCGACTTGTGATGTGCCACTCTTAAGGACTGCGGCACCGCGGAAGGCGGGTTTGCCTGCGTGAGACAGTGTCCGGTTTGTGCAAGCGAGCTCATCCCCAAGTTCGCGAGCGAATGCGAACCGCCGGTGGCATGGTCATGCGTGGAGTGCGGGCTCTTGCAGCTCGAGAGCGGGGGACGCCATTTCACCGCAGAGGAGGAAGCCGCGATCCAGGCGATCGCACCTCAGGTGGCGTCCGAACGGCGCACGGGGGGATCACGCCTCCCGGCGGCGCGGCAGGCTCGGGAGATTTTTGAGGCTTTTGGTGGTGAGGTCCCGGTGGATGTCGAAGGTCTCGCCGAGCGCCTGGGCTTCCCGGTGCGGTGGCAGGCGTTGCCCCCCAGCACACGCGGGACGGTGGGCGGGGATGCGGGNCACCCGATCCTCNTGCTCAACCGCGATTTCCCNTTCCGAACAGACGTGGANCGGCGCTGGGCGGTCGTCGAGGAGCTGGCGCACGCCGTACTGGGCCATGGGACGCTTGTCGCAAGCGAAGAGCCGGGCCGATCCCCTCAGATGTATGAACC
>JGI25382J43887_10000142_pt1 | contig 18574 bp, 18 predicted proteins | sample GraSoi013_1_40cm_3_FD_43887 | JGI IMG/M metagenome (IMG submission 43887) | reverse complement strand
GTTACGCCCTCGACAACAAGTTTGACCTGATTGTGGTGATGGCTGGGAATGGGAAAGATGATCCTAGGGAAATTCCTAGGCTGACCGCACCGATACTGAAAGAGGGGGTGGACTACGTCCAAGGATCTAGGTTCCTCCCCGGAGGACGACGGGAAAAGAATCCGTTCCTCAGAAGCATCTTCACCCGCCTGTTTCCAGTCATCTGGACCTCGATGACCGGTGTCCACTGCACGGAGGTGACCAACGGATTCAGAGCCTACAGATCCTCGATTCTAAAAGACCCCCGGATCAACGTATGGCAGAACTGGCTTGACAACTACGAGCTGGAGTATTATTTGCACTACAAGGCTCTCACACTAGGCTACAAGTTTGCAGAAAGACCGGTGTCAAAAGACTATACGGAAATCAGGAAAGGAAAGTACTCACACATTTCCCCACTCAAAGACTGGTGGCAGATAGTTGGGCCCGTATTCATGTTGAAACTCGGGGTCAAAAAATAATCTTGGAACCGGCCATCGCTCAGGGCGTACTCCTGAAGGGTAGACAGGACAGAGACGTTCAGGTTCTGCGAGAGTACGCTGAATTCTGGAAAATACCATTTGTTGCCAATCCTCCCAGCGAAGAGAACCAGATTCTCGTTTCGTCTGGGATGATACCCCGGACCCAAGCAAAGACGAGTGCGGGGGTCATTATGTTTCCATCGGGACCGGAAGACTCCAGAGATATTGCGAAAGAATACGGCCTTACGCTCCATACTAGGGATACCCTGCTTCGACTTCCAGTTAGTCACGATGTCGCCGTTTCTATAAGAACGAAAGTGAACGAGTTCTCAGGACCCGGCATCGAGCCAGTGATCAGCGATGGCGAAACAGCAGTGTTGTCCAAGATCCGCGACATCCGCGTTCATCTGTCATCGGTGGATCTCGTTTCCGAATATGAGAGACTGGTCTCACGGGGATTAGAGGAAGCTCCGAGCAGAAAATTCCGTCTTATAACAAGATTTCCACTTTCTTATCGAGCAATACCCTCTTTCATCAGAAATCGAGCATTCAGAGCCCCCGATGCTGTTACAGAACTAACCGAGGACAAGCTCTCACCCGTTGAATGCCTACGAACGGTCTTTCTGGCAAGCCTAGTTGTCTCAACAGGACTGACAATACCGCGCATAGGTTTCTGGAGGAAAGGAAAATCCCACGCCCTCGCGATCACCCACGATGTGGAGACAAGACTGGGCCTCGAGGAGGGCGCGGGAAGATGCGCGGACATAGAGTCCAAGCTCGGGGTCCGTTCGACATGGAACATTCCTAGCGAACGATATCCCCTCTCATCCCAACTACTGATCTCCCTGGCAAGTACGGGGGAGGTTGGGGGTCATGATACGAAACATGATGGCCGGCTGATTTTCGAAAGTTTTGACAACAAGGTGGAAAGGGTCGGCAGGTGCAAATCCCGACTTGAATCCCTCTGCAAAAAAGAGGTTCGAGGGTTCAGGTCCCCTCTACTCCAGCATGGGCGAGAACTACTGGGTGCGCTGGGCNAGGCCGGGTTCATGTACGACTCGTCAGTGCCGAGCTGGGAACCCCTCTCGCCCACCTCCCTCAAGCCACATGGGGTCGGAACTGTCTTTCCATTCTTCGTCTCAGGGGTCTTAGAGATCCCGGTTTCTCTACCTCAGGACCACCAGCTCATCAGGGTGAGCGGGTTCACCACGTCGGAGGCTGTCGAGCAGCTCCTTCGGGTTTCGCAATCGATCCGCGGAGTCGGTGGCGCGTGCGTCCTGCTGGTTCACCCGGACTACGAGTTCGGCCAACCGGAAAACATGGAAGAGTACTATCGCCTTCTCGACAGGTTCAGGTCTGATCCTGAGTGCGAGATTCTAACGCTAGGGGAATTAGCCCAGTGGTGGACTCATCGGGCAAACTCCCGCATCGAGACGCACAACGGGAACGTGTCCATCCAGTATGGGGAGAAAGACCGGCCAGCCGANCTCGAGCTTGAGCTAGTGACCGGGTACGGTTCAGAAGGATTCGAAGTAGAACATCTAAGGGACACAACTGTGATTGAGCTGCCCAGAGACTTTAGGAGCTAGGTCGTGATGTCTACATGACCCTCCTCGTATCCACGTTGGAAGTAATCTACTACGCGACAGTCAGCATCGTTGTCATTGCATANACTCTTGGCCTCGCCTTGTTGCACCAGGGTTTCGGAAGACNGTTGCGGCGAGGGAAGAGTGATTTTGCCCCGACTGTTTCCTTAGTTATTCCTACGTATAATGAAGCTTCAGTAATCCGGCAGAAGCTCGAAAACGTTCTCGAGCTTGACTATCCAAGGGACAAGCTTGAGGTGGTCGTGGTGGACAGTGCGTCCAATGATGAAACTAGAAACATCGTCAAGAAGTTTGCGGAAGAACATACCCACGATGTCAATCTTGTTCTGATAGAACAGCCTGTCCGACGTGGCAAGAGCGAGGCGATAAACGAGGCCTTACGCAGTGTAAGATCTGAAATAATGGTTCTGACGGACGCTGATGTTACCTTTCCTCCGCGCTCCGTATGGAAGCTGGTTGAGAATTTTAGGGGATCTGAGGTTGGAGCTGTCTCCGGTGTGGAAGTTCCAGTTGGAGGAAAGTCATTCTTGACCGGCATAGAAGCAGACTATCGGCGGATATATACTGCTATCAGAATGGCTGAGGCTGATACTGATTCTCCTTTCATGTGTGAGAGCGAGCTTTCCGCCTACAGGAGAGAACTTCTGGAACCACTGCGTCCAGGGGTTGTGTGCGATGATGTGGAACTTACAGTCACCGTGAGGTCGAAGGGTTTCAAGGCTCTCTACGCTCCAGACGTCTCGTTCCTCGAGACAGAAGCGGGCAAGCTGAGGCCCAAGCTTCAGCATAAGCTTAGGAGAGGAATGAACAATCAACATGCTCTACTCCAGAACTCTAGTGTCTTGTTTAGCCGGAAGCTCGGGAAATACGGCACGATCGTCTTTCCGTTCGAATTCTTTGTCCACATCTTCTCCCCTGTTCTTCTAACCGTTTCATTGGTTTTCTTCCTCGGCGTCGCCGTTTTTTCCCCGATTTCGGCCTTAATCGCGCTTCTGGCAACTGCGATACTGTCGATTCCCGCGCTTACAATTTTGCGCTCCTTGATTAGACGATATCATGGAACCGCTGTTGCTGGCCTTCACGGGACGGGGTCGTGGGTTTTCGGTGCTGTTGCATTCCTTGGCTTCCAGTTTGTCCTCCTGGTTGGTCTGCTGAAGCTAGCTTTCAAGGGCCCCGAGATGAATTGGCAACAGGTGCCTGGGACGAGAGTCCCGATCACAGTTGAAGCGTCAGGGTAGGCACCGTGCGAAGCATCCGGGTCGGGAATAGAGACCTTTTTTGGTTTCGCAGACGCGATTCTAGTCGATTTCTCAGGATTAGACGGCAATGGCAAATTGCCCCAGTGATCATGCTGGCCGCCCTGTATCAGCCAAGGTAAACAAACAGCTGACGTTGGAAAGAGTCCAAGAAAAACCGGTTAGGCCAGTGCAAGACTTTGCCGTTGAGGTTGGGCCATTGCTCCATGTCGCAGATACCTCAGATTCAGGCATATTGCCAAATGCATCGTTGGATATAGGATTGTCCCATTGTTATTGGGTTGGATTTTGTTTCCGTTCGCTTTCCGTTTCAGAGTTTATTACTCGCCTTACCTCCTCCATTCTAGTTTAGGGTCCAGAAGCAGTCATGGAGAGCATCACGTATGTGAGTCCGCGCTACCCTCCGTACATCGGCGGAGTCGAGACTCACGTGGCAGAGCTCACCACGAGGGCGTCTGCCCAATTTCGCAGGGTTTCTGTTGTGACCACAGACCCTTCAGGAGGCCTCTCCGCTAGGCAGAGCTTGGGGAACGGTTTGACCGTCTTCAGAGTAAGATCCTTCGCACCTGGGGAAAACTACAATTTTCCCCTGTCGGCGAGTCTTGTCAGGATTCTCCGCTCGTGTCGTTCGCGCATTCTCCACCTCCATAGCATTCATGATGTCCCGGGACCGCTAGCCGCTATACTTGAAAGCAGAAGTGGTAGCTCCATTGTCTTCACGCCTCACTTTCATGGAAAATTCAGTTCTAGTCTTGGAAAGCTGTTTTTCGAAGCGTCTCGGCCTGTCTTGAGCAAGGTGATGGACCGGGTGGATTGTATTATCTGCGTGTCCGCGTTCGAAGCGGGAATAATGGGTGCAGCTTTTCCAGGTTCGGCAAGGAAGATCAAAATAATACCTAACGGGGTGGACTCTGAACTTCTCGCTCGATATTCATGGTCTCCGCCAGCATCTCCCAAGATTCTTTTCGTCGGCCGATTGGAGAAGTACAAGAATGTGGACAAGATCTTGACGGCATTCGCCATCTTGAAGGAAAAACACCCTTCTCTCAAACTTACCGTCGTAGGGAGGGGGCCAGTCAAGGAAGAACTCTTGTCCCAAGCCGGGCAACTGAAGCTAGGTTCGAGCGTGGAATGGCTAGAAGGGTTGACGAAGCCGAAGCTATACGAGCTCTACGAGTCAAGCACCGTTTTTGTTCTACCCTCATATCTCGAAGCTTATGGGATAGTAGTAGCGGAGGCCGCGGCTGTTGGCACCCCTGCCTTAGTGGCAAACTCGTCCGCCCTGTCCGAGTTTGTAACCGCGGGATTGGCGACGCCGGTTGAAGCTCCGGTCGAGACAGAAAAATTGGTCGACGCTATATCCCTGATACTGGAGGACCCGAAATCATACTCGTCTAGGAACAAAAGTTCTGACATGATTCAGTCATGGGATGACGTGGCCGCGAAGACATTCGAAACGTATCAGTCCCTTCTTTGAGAGAGATGGATCACTTGCGAATAGATTTTCTAGAATCGATGGGAATAGTGAAAACCGCCCGAAAAGAGGCTGACTCCTTGTTCTTGGCTAGAATCCTCTTTCGAAACGAGTCCCTGCCTTTCAACTCTGAAAAGTTCGTGGAGCTTGCTAAACTCAACAAGGTACTTCTGAGAACCGCTCCCCAGCTGAAGATTCCTCTTCCGGTCGCCGAGCACGCCAGGGAGGGAGCAGCAGAGGCGTGGGAACTTTACGACAAGATGAGCGGCGCTCTTGAGGAGAGAGGAATCCCNTTCGTGGTGATAAAATCCTTTGATTCTCTGCCCGACATCGGTCACGACCTTGACTTTCTAGTTCCCTCGTCTTCTGAGTTTCGCAAAGCCAAGGATCTCCTCGTGACCGAGTTCAGAGTTCGGGCTCAGGATCTGACGCATTGCGACAAGCTTGTCGGCAAGTTCAGTTGCTACCTGCCCAAATTCGTGCATGATTTCGAAATCTATCCCACGATCAGTCAGCTCGGAGAGGAGTACCTTGTACCTGGGGACGTTTTGAAGAGTCGCAAGAAAGAGAATGTGAACGGTCGGAAGGTTTGGCTCACGTCTGATGTGGACGGTGTTCTGATAAGGGTAATCCATGCAATGTTCCGTCACAATGCTCTGAAGCTCTCTGACATTATCGATTTCGCAAATATGACTCGTAGTTGTCCGAGTCAGGAGATAATAGACGGAATTGAGAGGACTGGTACACAGGATGCATTTCTCTTCTATCTCTCAACCGTGCAGCGATTCTTGAAGGCGTGTGAGGTCGATTTTCCACACGTGACTCGCCTTAGAAGAGAGGCTGAAAGGAGTTTTGGGAACGACCGATTGGGCTTTCTTGGAAGGGATAGGCTCGTTCTACCCTATCGCATCTCGCTTCCTGCGCTCGTGATGGTCTTTCTCTTCAAAGCTGCCCGAGATACGGCTAGGGGCCGCTTTGGAAGTGCTGTGAGATGCTTGCTTGCCCCTCCGCTGGTGCTCCTCAACTTTGTCAACGCCCTCTCGCGCGATCGGGTTCTCAAGAAGGTCTGGTGAATGCGAACAGTGCTAGTCACACTGAGCGGGACCCATGGAACAGGAAAGTCCACCAACGCTGGCAAATGCTATTATCTCCTGAACAAGCGGGGTCTAAGGTTCTCCTACCTAAGGCATCAGGATCTCCTAGACCCGCTTGGTTTCATGTTGAGAAGAGCGGCTAGGATTCTCAGGTTCAAAAACACTAGCAGCTTCGAGAGGATGGCGCCCGTACGCGTCGTATCATCAACCTACTATCTATTCATCTATCTGCCCTTCCTCGCGGGCGGAATAAAGCTCCGTAAGCTCCTTGGATACAGTACGGTAGCGGACAGATACCTATACGATCTGATGGCTGGTTCTTGGGGTAACGGGATGAGTGTACCTCTTGAAAAACTACTCTTACGTATTGTTCCCCGGCCTGATGTGTCCTTTGTGTTTGATGCAGATGTTAAGAGAATTCTCGCTGATCGACCTGAGCATACTTTCGAGTACATCGTGAACGAGAAGGCTCAGTACAGCAAGCTAGTGAGCGTCTTTGGGCTAAAGAGAGTCAGCACTGACAATCCTCCTGAGGCTGTTTGGAATAGCATTCTTCACGACATAGAAGCCGCATTCTCCCGGGACGACCACGCGAGAAAATCGAGACTAGGTGGCTAAACATGAGAGCGATAGTAATAGGCCTAGACGCAGCTTCTCCACATCTGATCGAGAAGTGGATTGACAAGCTTCCCAATCTCAAGCGTCTCTCCCAGCGTGGGGTTCATGGGGTCCTCGAATCCATCGTACCACCGTCAAGCGTTCCCGCCTGGCAATGTTTTGCGACAGGGAAGAATCCCGCAAAGATAGGCAACCTCGGCTTCATCTACATCGGCAGGGACCTACAAATCAAACACGGCAAGACAACCCCTGAAATGAGATGCATCTGGGATATTTGTTCTCAGGCACGGCTCAGGGTTGGAGTCTTCAATGTTCCAGGGACCTATCCTCCATATCCAGTAAACGGGTTCATGGTTTCCGGTTTTCCCATTCAACCAGGGAAGGCCTGGACATACCCAACCGACCTCATGAAGAGGTTGGATTCCGCTGTTGGAGGCTACGAGGCTGACGTGCCGCTTGCAAAGCCTTCAGAGATGAAGGGTGGAGAGAAAGCCTACCTGTCAGAGGTCGAGCGGCTTCACTCGAAAAGCGTCGAATCCGCTAAACTGCTCCTCGAATGGTTTCAGCCCGACCTGTTCGTCATGACCCTTCAAGGCCTGGATATGGTTCAGCATGACTTCTGGCATTTCATGGATGATCCCCTGTCGCAGTACTCCAATGTCGTGCAGGACTGGTATGTCAAGATGGATGAAGCGATTGGGAAACTAACACAGGCTGCAACTGAAGATACATACGTCCTAGTCATGTCAGACCACGGTTCCGTCCCGGTCGCAGGCTCCCTCTACATCAACGAGTTCTTGAGGTCGAAAGGATTGCTGGCGTGCAACGAAAACGGAGAAGAAAGAACCAAAGAAAAAGGATCCTCTCGGAAGATTAGAGAGTTCGCTATAAGACACGTACCCCCGAGGATCATAAGGACCATCTACAATCACTCTCCAAGTTTCATAGCAAACAAGTTAACAATCTCCGCTGAGATGGAAAGAGTTCTGAGGGATCTCGTTCGTAGCATTGACTGGAAGCGGACCCTGGCTTTCTCTACCGGTGGACACGGTGCAGCCATCTACGTGAATTCCCAGCCAGAAAGGCCTGGAGAACTGTCTGCAAGCGGGGCTCACTCGGAAATCGTCAGCAAGATCTGCGACCTGTTGAGCGACCTGACCGATCCGGTTTCAGGGGAGAAAGTTCGGCCTGTTTTCCACCTCGGGGAGAAAGTTTTCCGCGGACCATATCAAAGCGAGGCACCAGACCTTTGTGTGGAACTTTTCGAAGAGGGCAAGAAGATTCAGGTCAACCCGCGACTGGGGTCCCGGAAGATATGGAGCTCAAGTTCGCATTTCGTCGCCACACACGTGAGAGACGGCTTTTGGACACTGACCGGTCCCCAAGTTAGACCAGGGATTTCTCAAGATGCAGGGATTCTCGACCTGACACCGACCTTGCTAAGTCTCATGGGCTTGGAAGGTGAGGACGATTTTGACGGACAGATCCTTGACTCGGTAATTTCCAAGACCGAGTCAGGGTAGCTTGTTCTCTCCGGATTGGGTTCGATGCGTAGACGCGGCCGCCTCATATCCTTCTCGGGCATAGACGGTAGTGGGAAGACAACCCAAGTCAAATTGTTGCAGAATCGGCTCACTCAGAATGGGGTTGAGACTTTGAAGATATGGTCAAGGTGGCACCCGCTATTGTCGCTTCCCCTCTTGTTAGTTCTTCGCCGAACCGGCCAGGTGCGAGTTCACAGGGCCGATTTCTTATCTATCGTAGAATTCCAGGACCCCAAGAACGATGCTATCGCGTCTCTCTGGTGTTTTGCGACCCAGATAGAAAACTTTCTGAAAACCACTCTGAAGATATTCGTTCCCTTGACGCTCGGACGAACTGTCATCTGCGACAGGTACGAGCTCGACATGTTAGTTGATGGCACGTCCGATCTTCACGATCCCCCGATGAGAAAAATGAGGCTCGGTTTCAAACTGCTCAGGCTTCTGCCCAGGCCAGACTGGGCGTTTCTAATTGACATCGATGCGGATACGGCTTTCGGGCGGAAACCAGACCTGCCAAGCGTTTCCCATAACGTGAAGCGTATTCGCCTCTATCTCGACTTGTGCAAGCTAGCTGGTGTGAAAGTAATGGATGGCAGACGCTCATCCGAGGTCATTCATCAGGAAGTCTGGGAACTCGTATCCTCCATGCTACCCGCTAGGTGATTGTTGAAGTTTGGAAGTGTGTTTCGTCGGGGACGACGCGCGTCCACCTTGGAACCACGCAAGCTCGGCTCTGACAAAGAGGATGATGGAATGTCTCTCGCCAAGAGTGGACTGCACTCTAGTTACGACCCTGTCCCGAGAAGAGCCTGGACGCCTCAAAGCTAGTTGGAATACGATCGCGACAAGACCCTCTGGAAGGCGAGGTTTGGACGCGGCGAAACTGGGTATCCTAGCTGATCGGTGCTCCGCTGACATTATCCATGTCGTGGGAACTAATGCGTTGGTTTTCTCGCCCGTTTGCAAGTTGCTGGGAGCCCACGGAGCAATTGTTCGCCAGATTTTCACTCCCTACGATAGAAAGGATGGAATGGTTCGCCCGCTACGATGGTTCGTTAACAACCTCTTCGTAGGCGCGTATGCGTTTACCACTCCTTGGATAGGCCAATGGGATAGAGATCTAGGGCCGGGAATGCGAAAATTCCTCGTCAGGCCCCCAATTGACTGCGAACTCTATCGACCATCTAACGAGGGGGATAACCACGCGGCAAACGGTAGTTTGCATGAATACAGCCTCCTCTACATGGGCCCACTCTGGCCGTCTAGGTTTCCGGCGGAGAATGTTCTGGGAGCGCTTAGACTATTGCTCGGGAAGGGATTTGATATCGGGCTCAATGTCCTAACCAGCGCTAGAAGCTCGGTCAGTCTCTGTGATAATGTGTTAGCTCTTGCGAAACGCCTAGGTGTTGACAGAAACATGATCTTGGAAAGAAAGGACCTCTCGGAAACCGAAAGAGTCCGAGCATACAATGCAGCAGACGCCGTAATCTTCCCCTACGTGGGTCCAGAACCTGAGCAACTTGCCGATCCGCCCTTTGGAATCTTGGAGTCAATGGCATGTGGGAGGGTTGTCCTCTCCACGCCGGTTTTGAGTGTCCCAGAGGTCGTGAGCGATGGAAATACAGGGTTCCTGATCGGAAGTGCTTCATTGAACGACCTTTATGTCGGGATTATCCGCGCGCTAACTTCTCCGAATAGGGAGGATGTCGGGATCGGCGCACGAGACAGGATCGTCGGACATTTTAGCTATCCCGCGGTTCGCGAGGATCTGCTCGAAGCGTACAACTCTCTATTGGCGCGTTGAGCCACTGGCCGCTGGCCGTACAGGACTATGACTCAATGCGAGGTCTTCACGTGCCGTCGTTAGACCGTTAGCTAGAACTTACGTTCAATTCCTAGGTGCTCTCTTATTGCGTCGTTGGAATAGGTCAGGGAATTAGCCGATCGTCACCATGTATACTCTGCCGACGCATATGAGGGCGGGATTCCTCAGAGTTGGAACACACAACCCTCCACTCTACAATGGCGTTGAGGGAGCACGATCGGCAAAGGGAAGTCGAGAGGCTTCGTCCCGCGCCCCCAATTCGAAGGCTCCATGTCAAGCCAATTCTTCGCGTCCTGATTTCCATAAGGTTGTAANCGGGCCAGAAGCGTTTATACGCGTAGAATCTGTTTAGTTCCAATGGTAGCGTGGGAACCGTTCCGTTCGGCAAGCGAGCTAGTTTTACGATCAAGGCCCAAATGTTGGCTTCGTGGTCAGTATCCTAGTGGTCTAGATGAGGAGAACTAGATCCTCCCTACTGCTGGCGATACTTTCGCTCTCGTTATTTCTGATCCCAACGGGCGGCCACGTAGTCTCTGCCGCTGAGGCAACCTTCCAATTCGCGGCAGCAGGGGATCATAATCAGAGTACCACCACAAATTCGAGCCTTCGACGGCTTGCAGCTTCTGGAGTGAACTTCTACCTGGCCCTCGGAGACCTAAGCTATACTAGCGTCGGTGAGGAGAGCGAATGGTGCGACGTAGTAAAGTCGTACGTAGGTCAAAACTTTCCCTTTGAATTAGTATCAGGGTTCCATGATGACGGAAGGGAATCGCCGCCCAATGATGGTGGTCTAATAGACAGTTACGCGAACTGCCTCCCTGACAAGATGGGGTCAACCGGAGTGTATGGAAAGGAATACTACTTTGACTATCCTCCATCCAGTCCTTTGGCGAGAATCATATTGGTATCTCCCGCGCTGAACTTTACAAACGGTGGATATTACTCGTATAGCGCCGGATCCTCACATTATAATTGGTTGTCCAGTACCATAGATGGAGCAAGAGCCTCTGGAATTCCATGGGTCATCGTTGGAATGCACAAGCCTTGCCTTTCCGCGGGATCATACACCACTTGCGCTGTAGGGAAAGACTTGATGAATCTCTTGCTTCAGAAGAAGGTTGATTTGGTGTTACAAGCCCATGACCACAACTATCAACGCAGCAAGCAGCTGACATGCGCCCTCGTTGAACAGTTCTCAAGTTCTTGCGTGGCAAATGACGGATCGTCAGGAATCTATTCAAAGGGTCGCGGGACGATATTCGTAATAACGGGAACATTCGGACAGATATTTTATCCCATTAATTTCACAAACCCCAATGTTGCCTACTTTACAAGTCTCGCAAGTAACAACACCAGCGGGATGGGACACGGATTCGTTCAAATCTCCGTTGCAGCTAGTGAACTCAAAGCTCAGACGGATTTCTCAGGAAGCTTCTCCGACTCTTTCACCATAGTCAAGCCTGGAGCCTTGCAATCGACCCTTTTCTTTCTACAGGACAATCTCATCTTCGTTGTGCTGTCCATCGCGCCCATCTTGGCAGGGATTACGGTAATTTCGCTTAAACGCTGGAGAAGATCACCCCTACTCACAAAAGACTAAACGGTTGCAGCGTCTAGGCCGGATGACCGGCCTCAGCCGCAGAAGTTCTTTCATCGGATGATGGGCTTTCTGAGGACTCACCTTGCTTTGCTGGCCCTATGGGCGGCCGGATGACGGCGTCTTCTGGCCAATATCACCGTGGAGGCGGCCAAGGTAAGGCCGACTGCGAGCGCTGTCAAAAGCAGTGGCGATGAGGAGAGGCTGTTGAGCAAGCAATGGAAACAGAACCCGCTTGGAGACAACGGAGGAGTGACGGGACTCGCTAAGAATTCTGTCATCACGGCTGCGCCGCAGTCGTTCCCCGCCGCCAAGCAGCTCAGCGACCAATTGGATTCGATTGTGGCAAGCAAGTTCAGATGTGTGAACTTGGCGGGGGAGGAGTAGTGGGGCTTTGCTCCTGGCCCGGCGACGACGAAGTAAACTGGAGTTGTTCCATATGTCCCCGAAGTGGGTTCGTCGAATGTAATCATGACTGTTGCTGTCGCATCGGTCTCAAACGTTGTCGTAGTCAGTATCGCGGGTACGACGACGGAGAGCCAGCTGTCTGCCTGTTGCACGCTACAATCGTGGCTATCATCAATCGTATTAGGCGTCACCCACGAGAAATTAGGAGCAGTACCGTTAAGGTCGGTCACCAAATTGCTAACGACAGAGGTCGTTACAGATGTTCCGCAAGAGATTGCGCCGCCACTTGGACCTGAAGGCACGACCAACGAGCATCTAGTCGAATTGTTCACGATGTTACCGAAGTAGACAAATGGATTATGGTGTGCGACGTACTTTGTCCCCCCATCGGAATGGCCGTTACTGTTGCAGATGTCTGAACCGGGCATTCCTTCCATGTAACCTTTCCAAGATATTCCGACGCTGGAAAATCTGTCTACTATGTTGCATGAGCTTGAACAGTTCCAAGGAGGGGTAGTACAACCACCAGAGTTAGGCAAGCGGTCAGAGCCACCACATCCCCAGATCTGCCCGGAGATTAAGCCGAGATAATTAGGTAAGCTTGGATTCCACGAAGAAGAAGCTGGACCCACATAATTGGTGCCATTGGCGTACAAATTACCGAGAGACATCATGTAGGGAGCGCAGCCACCGCAAGCTACGGATGATAGAGGGTGATTCTCCAATATGATGAAGACAATGTGGCTGGAGTGAGGAGGGCCGGGTGATGCAATGGTAGCGAAGCCTACGGGACCTTGGCTGTTGATTGGAGGAATTGCTATCTGCGCCAGGGTAGCCATTCCTAGCAGAGTGCAGCATGTGAAAAGGCTCCAGAGAGTTCGTCTCAAGTTATTCCCTTACCTACGTTGCGTTCCCATATTCAAACGCTCTTGTTTCCTCTCAATTAGCCCTATGTGTCTTACTTCTGAGCGTTGGGAAGGCTGGTGATTCTAGATCCAGTTCAGGGCTCGAGCATCGAGAGTTTTACCACCCTCCCGGACAAACTCTCGATTTCAATCGTTGTAATGGTAAAGATATCCGGTGATATCGACCTCCCTCTTACGGAGTCCTGACCCAGGAGGTGAATAAATACGAGGTGAAGAAAATTGGTTTTTGAAATCGGTCTCGGAGATTTGGCCCGCGTGAACACCGTAAGATTGTAAGAGGTCACCCTCGATCAAGCAGTGCTAAACTGGTTCCGGACAAGCTGGTCCAAGGACAACGGCAGGGGCTTGTCGGAAGTTGCTGTGCGCCTGCCGGTGAGTCGGGCGTCGAAAACGTGGTTCAAGTTGGAAATTGGTTGACGGAATGGATTCGGGGAAGACCGGAATCTCTCGTGGATCCCACGAAAGTCAGACTCTGGGACGACAAGGTATTAACTCGATTGCGCAGTCGTGAACCTGGAAAACCCGTGGCGAGCCATCGGCTAGGCGAAGCCCTGATCGACATACAAACCATAGTCATTGTTGGACTCATGTACTGGTTACTTGAGGAAGAGCAATCAAACCCTTTCTTACGCACTTGGCTCTCTGACAACTTCCCGCTCGGACTGTACCTCCTGGCCCCTCTTACGGTTGCGGCGATCAGCGGGACCCTCTTGCTCCTTACGGCGGCCCGCATCGTACTTTTCGTAACTGGCAAAAACACTACCATTGTGGTTGGAGAAGTCCTCCGCGGACTGGACGTGCTGGAGAGACAGCTCCGAAAACTCGTCTCGACCAAGGGGACCACCGGCTCAGCCCTAGTACTCACGAGCTTTGGCACAGCGTTAGCTCTGTATTCATACTTCGTTACTGGTATCATTCCCCTTGCAGCGCTAGGTATCTCGTGCATCATTCTAGGTCTTACCGCACTGTCGCTCCCTCGCCATATTAGCGGCGGCCCTGGTATGAGGGCAATGCTTCAAGGGGCCACCCTAAGTGTGGAAGCGCTACTCGAACAGAGTACAGTCGGAAGGGCAACGTATCTTCCGCCAGCTGACGGCGGTGTAATCTTCGCTTACGTACCCTTGAGTCTTCAGCCTGAGACCGTTAGCATCAACGAGATGAAGCGAGCTCCCAAGAGCCTGGTTGGTGACAATCAAAAGGGATTGCTCGTCTACCCCGTCGGGTCGGAACTGAGTAGAATACCTGAGTTCGAAGAGGTCCTCTCCCTCGAGGAGAGGTTAAGGTATGTTCTTGTCGAATCGGCAGACATCTGCTCTCGAGTGATGGTCGAGGAGACTGGAAGCGTCATAGTCGTAGCAATGGAGAGCGCAGATCTGGCCATTCAGGGACAGAAATATCTGGATTCACTCGGCAGCCTCCCTTCGAGCTTAGCCGCTTGTATAATTGCTACGGTGCACGACAGGCCCGTGACGCTGGTTGAGGAGAGGAAGGCCGGCGACAGACTTATTGCCGTTTTCCGGTTGATCACTTGAGCACAAACGAGGGAATAGAGGATTGCGACGAGAAAACGCCTTTCTGATGATGCTCGCAATACTACTCTCAACCTCCGTGGTCTTACTTTCAACGCTGCGAGTGCAGAACATCGCCGTCTACCTCAGCCTCTTTACAATGTGCTACTTCGCGAGTTCGTTCGTCTTCAGGCCGAAGAGAAGGACAATTGATTTTGTTGGCTTTGGCCTTCTTTACTACAGCGCTCTCTACATGGCCATCACCTTCAAGGTGTTGTAAGTCTCTGCATCGGTTCCTGGTCTTACTCCATTTGATCGCATTCGGTGGGTGTTCCCTTGTTATGCTGTTTCAAGCGTACACTCACGAGTTGGCCACCTTAGCCTACTATCTAGCTCTTCTCCTTTTCGTCGTGGCCATCGCGTCCTCGGTTGCTTTTGGGAGCGAACCCCTCGCTGTGGTGGGCGTCCTCTCCTTTTTTCTGGTGATCCGATTGATGTTCTACGTTTCCACCCGCTTTCTCGTCTTTCCCTTCGGGGACCCCTACGGCCAGTTCGGTGTCCTACGCGCATTTGATCAATCCTCCCACATATCGATCCTGTTCCCCAATGTCCCCCCTTTTGACCGAACCCAGTATCTTGCTACCGTTACAAATTCGTACTCTCAGTGGCCCGGATTCCAGATACTGACCCTCAGCCTGTCAAGGATGACTGGCTCACCACTGCTCCAATCGGCAATGACGATAACGATGGTCCTCGATGTCGGTTGGTTCACTCTTTCGTACCTTCTTGTCAAGAAGGTTCTTGCGAGAACTAATGTGAATCTTCCAAATTCTGTAGCTCTCTGCCTGGCGATTGTTACAGCGCTTCCAACAACCGAGATGCCGTCGTTTTTCAAATATGACTTTCCGGCGACATTGTTCCTCCTCGCCTCCGTTCTACTCTTGCTCAGGATCTACGACGATCACGACTCGAACGTCATGGTTCCGCTCGTAATCCTCAATATGGCAATTACTGTCACCCATAGTGTTACCTCCTTCTTCTGGGTATTGTTGCTTCTACCGTTCGCGATCTGGACAGTGGCGCCTCGCTTTGTTACAACTCTCTTTTCGAAGCTTCCGGGTTTCTTGAGGAGGTCGATACAACTGCCGAATTTTAGCCGTCATCCTCCACTGCATGCTCTTTTCGCCTTCTCGCTCATCTCGTTCCTTTCGTGGTCAGCGTTCTACGCTGAATTTCTGGTGAAATACTCGGCCGTTTCCACGGGAAAGATCCTGTCATCATTCTCCCTAGGAGCTCTATCATTCTCGCATCTTTCTTCGGGCCAGAGCGGATCTGTCCTCACTGCCAATTGGATTCTCGACCTGTTGTATGTGAGGGATCACATCCTACTGGGTCTTTTCTTGGCGGGAGTGGCGGCAGTATTTGTGATCCGGACTCTCTTTAGAAGAGCTCACGTGAAGTTCCTAATCCTAACAGTGACTCTGATTGCAGTTCTTACGGAAGTATCAGGTGCGTTGAGTTTTGGGGACCGTGCTTTCTTACTTTTCGCCCCAATATTGGGGGCCGTCTATCTGGCGTCGTTGATTTTCGTGGGATCGTTGAGACCTAGACTCGGTATGATTGTTGCTGTCTTTTTGATGGCCTTGCTCATGTTTCCCGCGGGAATTGGATTCTGGGCTTCCTCGTACGCCCCAACGAGCCTCTACACCCAAGGAGCAGACCCATCAGTGGCAAGTGGCCGGCCCCTTGAGTGGCCAGTGGTGGCGTCTTACCTCTCTTTCTCCGGCAAATCGAGTTGTATACTGACGAACGAAATCTATGCAACATCGTTGAGCGTCCCGGTGCAGGAATGGAATGTCACCAAGCTGATTGGAAATGTCGCGCCCGCGCCGGGGTGTCTCGTGGTTGTCTATTCCGGACTCTTTTCCGCGGCTAATCTGAACGTGTCATTGTACGGCTTTGGTGAGCCCTATTTCCCCTACAGGGGGTTCTCGCCAGGCGCATTCTATGGGCATCTCTACAACAATACGGACAGGGTCTTCTCGACGGGAGAAGAGACTTTCTATTACTATTCGTAATGCCCCTTCTCATTTCCGGTTGGAAACTCCCGGGGCTTCAGCCTTCGCTTCTGGCTTGAGCAGTATTGTTATTCCGCTGTCATGGCTCTCGCAAGACGGTAGTGGGCATACCTTCGAAGCACAGTGAGAAGTAACAACCCAATTGTTACCGCGCCGAGCGACAAAGCCACGGCGAATAAAGTAATGCCGAACGGGGTGAAGTTCACCACGAGCCCGACGAGCGTGGCTATGGCCAAGCTCAAGACGAGCGAAAGCACTATTCGAGTCAGGTAATCGAGGTCATTCCTTCTGGAATATATGAGCCCGACAAGTGAATACCCGGGGAGAAACAAGACCATCAGACCCGCAAAGACATAACGGAAGTAGAGCGCCCAGCCTGACGATGCAAAGATTAGACTGAGGGAGACTATGGTTGCGAGAGCAACTTCCCAGAACCACATAGAGATCGGGGAGAGAAGATAGGCTTGAAACGTTTTGTAGGGGGCGGGTTCTCTAATCAGAATCTTCTTGTTTGCTTGGAGCCTAATTATCTGTGAGATGACTTTGTCAGGCTTGCAGGTTCGGTCGTGAGACAATTCTTTCACGAGCCTCGATAGGGGGACGGGTTTTGCCGCCGTTTTCTCCAATACGATGGCTTCGATCTCCCTCCCGGTCTTGGAATTCTCCTTGGTGGTTCCTTTTTTGTTCATCCTGTGGTTGGGTTGTGTCGCAGTTTTCCTTACCGTGGACGAATCCTCCTCGATGTCTAGGTTTTTGTTACATTTAGCCAAATTTGGTTCCATAATCCTGTATACTTGAAGCCAGAGGTTGGGACATCGTAAGACCAGAGCTCGAATATGATCCTCGTATTGTTCCCCGCATGGTTCACGCTAAGATTCATAGGGAAGAGCCAGGTTTCGTTTTCCCTGAGAATGTGCCAGTAGGTCGCGAGTACTGGCGCGTCGGCGTATGTTGTGTTGGTCACTATGGTCGTACGGTTGCCGACCTTGACGAGCAATTGGTAGTTCTCGACGTTTCCTTCATGGTTTCCCACAAACCCGTAGAGCAGAAAGGGCTGGTTCACTACTACGCTGGTTGGATAGCCCTTGATTGTCTGGTTGGGGCCCAAGATTCCAAGTTCCGAGAACTTTTGTTCTCGCAGAGGTAGGATAGGTGCCAGCGCAGCTATCACGACAATTATCGTGATGGACACTAAGANGATTATTCCNATCTGTNTATTCATCGTTCTTCTTCACCACATGGTTTCTGTAGACGTACAACCACAACCGTCTGTAGACACGGTCTCCCCTGAGATATGCAAGGGCAGCTATACCAAGCGTGGCAGCAACGGTGCCTAGAGATTCGTACAGATGGAGTTGGTGTGCCATGGAACCGCTGGTTGAGACGGAAGTAGAATTCAGCGATACCATTTGGGCTATCGTAGTTGCGTTAGAGAGGTCCGCGGTGGCAGCATTTGGATCTGTCGCATTTTCCGCTACTGCCCTTTGGATAAGGGAAACAGCTATGTTCAGCTTTTCGACAAGCGCGGATACGTCCCCACCATTCTGTTCGGCGTTATAGACNGAGGAGAAAGCGCTGTTAACTGAGTTATTCGCAGTAGCTAATTGTCCTCCANCAGCTTCGTGTGAACGAATGGGAGCATTCGAGATCATTAGAACTATCAATGTGACGGTAATGATGCATCGCCAGAGGGCTGAGAAGCTCAATCGTTTTCCACGTTATGCCCAATTCTATCGCGCTGGGCTACATATCCTTGAGCATAAGTTTGGATGCCGATGGTAACTCCTTCTTTAGGGAGGGAAGGGTCTCGGTTATTGTACTAGATGCTTCTCGGCCTCTGTTGCTAACGACCATGCCAGGTTGGTTCTGTGGGAGTACTCTCAATCTCGTTTCATCGATCCCTCTTTCGAGGTTGGAAAGATTAGACGCCTTTCCAGTATTGCACGATCTCTGTTCGAGTGCCCGAGTGATCAAAAGCATTACGATGGAGGTAGTTATGCTCGAAAAAGTTTCTTAACGGAATTTGGGAAAACTCTCGACCATGATGGGGCATGACTAAGGGTAAGTTCTTGGCAATCCTTGGCAACAAAGAGAATCATTCTGATACACAATCCACCAAATCCTAAATAGCTTGACCGT
>JGI25382J43887_10000141_pt1 | contig 18612 bp, 18 predicted proteins | sample GraSoi013_1_40cm_3_FD_43887 | JGI IMG/M metagenome (IMG submission 43887) | reverse complement strand
GACGTAGCCCGCGGCGTCCGCGCTGCGCGAGCCCAGCTGCCGCGATCGGCCGTCGTACACATTCAGATCCTGCGTCGCGCGATCGGCCCCGAACATCGCCACCGCGACACGCCCCGAGTCGTCCAGGTCGAAATACGCCGGCTTGTCGGTCGTGACCACCGTTCGCCGGGGCCCGTTCGCACCGAGAAGGATGATCTCGTGTGGTCCGAAGAGACCGCCGGCGTGAAGCCACACGACATCGCGGCCATTCGTCTTCGCGCGCGGCCACGGATTCCAGGTATCGCCGCCCCGCAGGCCGGTCAGGTCGATCTCGTCGAGCGTCTCCGCATGAGCTGGATCGCGCCACGGGACGCGCAGCAGGCTCACGTGTGCGTCGCCCCCGCCGAGATCCTCCGTTTCGCGGAGCAACACGACCGCATCGCGCACGTCCTCGATGACGAGCTCCGTCTCTTCGAGCTGCCGCGGAACTCTGGTCTCGCCGCTTTGAAGATCGATCGCGCGGGCCTCATACGTGAAGCCGGCGGCGCTCGAGCGACGGAGCACGCCGACGAAGACATCGTGGCCAAGCGCGGCTTGCAGCAGCTCGCACGCCGGCAGGGACCCCGGAATCGTCCGGGCATCGCAGTCGGAGAAGCTGACGGTCCGCGAGGTGCCGGCGGTCGCGATCTGAGCGGGAGGCTCGGTGGACGAGCGGGGCGAAGCGGTCGGCGATCCGCTCGACGGAGCGATGCAGGCGCTGAGGAGCAGCGCGATGAGCGCGAGGCGCTTCACCTCACTCCGCCGCTGCGGTCACCGGCTCCTCCGCGCGGTACTCGGCGAGCGGAGCGACCGTCTGCGTCACCGCGCTCGCGCGCAAGGCGGTGACGACCGCGAGTGCGGTGTCGAGCGATGTGAGGCAGGGCACGCGCGCTTCGACCGCGGCCCGGCGGATGAGGAAGCCGTCGCGATCGACGGTCCGGCCGAGCGTCGGCGTGTTGATCACCGCGACGCACTCGCCGGACCTGATGAGGCTCAGGATCTCCTGAGAGCCGTCGGCGAGCTTGCGAACTTCGGTGACGTCGATCCCCAGAGAGCGAACAAGGGCGGCCGTGCCACTGGTGGCGACGATGTCGTACCCGAGCCAGTGGAAACCCTCGATGATCGGCACCACCTCCGCCTTGTCCTTGTCGGCGACGGTCACCAGCACCTTCCCGCTACGCGCCGGCGCCAAGCCCGCGGCGACGAGCGACTTCCAGAGCGCGGGCGCGAACGAGCGATCGACGCCCATCACCTCGCCGGTGCTCTTCATCTCCGGGCCGAGGTACGTGTCCACGTCCAGAAGCTTGGCCATCGAGAAGACCGGAGCCTTGAGCGCGACGAGAGATCCTTCGGGCCAGAGCCCATCCGCGCGCGCATACCCTTGCGCCTCGAGCGTCGACCCGAGGGAGACGCCGACCGCGAGAGAGACGAGCGGGACCCCGGTCACTTTCGTGAGGAACGGGACCGTGCGGCTCGCCCGTGGGTTCACCTCGAGGACCCAAACCTTTCCGTTCTCGACGATGAATTGGATGTTCAGAAGTCCCTTCACCGGTAGTGCCGCGGCGATACGTCGGGTGAGCTCGACGACCTCGTCCCGTTCGGCGGGTAGGAGATTCTGCGCGGGGTAGACGGCGTAGCTGTCGCCGGAATGGACGCCGGCGCGCTCGATGTGCTCCATGATCCCGGCGACGAGCGTGTCGCGGCCGTCGCTCACGGCGTCGACCTCGACCTCCTTGCCACGCAGGTACTTGTCGACGAGGACGCGCCCGGTCCCGGCCTCGAGCGCGGACCGGAAGTAGCGCCCGAGGTCGTCCGGTCCGTACGCGATCTCCATCCCGCGCCCGCCGAGGACGTAGCTCGGACGGACGAGGACCGGGTAGCCGATGCCTTTCGCGACCGCCAGCGCTTCCGCGGGCGACTCCGCCGTGCCGCCCTCGGGCTGCGGGATGGCGAGCGCGTCGGCGAGGTCGTGGAAGCGGCGGCGGTCTTCGGCGATGGCGATGGCCTCGGCGGACGTCCCGGCGATCTCGCCACCCATCCCCGCGATGCGGTCGGCGAGGTTGAGCGCGGTCTGTCCTCCGAACTGCGCGACGACCGGAATGGGCTTCGCCCCCTCCGGTTCCCCCACGCGCTCGTTGTCGATGATCGCGGCGATCGACTCCTCGTCCAGCGGGTCGAAATAGAGACGGGCGGACGCGTCGAAGTCGGTGGAGACCGTCTCCGGGTTGCTGTTCACCATGATCGACGCGACACCGCGAGCCTGCAGGGCGCCCGCCGACTGCACGCAGCAGCAATCGAACTCGATGCCCTGCCCGATCCGGATCGGACCGCTGCCCAGAATGATCGCCTTCGGACCTGGGAGCGCTACCGCTTCGTTCTCTTGCTCATACGTCGAATAGAAATACGGCGTGACCGCCTCGAACTCGGCCGCACACGTATCGACCATCTTGTAGACGGGGCGGATTCCCCACTGTGTCCTGAGGCGCCGCACGTCCGTGGGCAATATGCCGCAGAGCGTCGCGATGTCCGCGTCCGCGAACCCGAGCCGCTTCGCCGATCGCAGCAGCGCCGGCGTCGGCGTCCGTCCCTGGAGCTCGTCTTCAGCGAATCGAACGATCCTCGCGATCTTCCGCAGGAACCAGCGGTCGATGCGCGTCCGGGCGTGAAGCGCGTCGATTGGTGCGCCGCGCCGTAGCGCGGCGAAAAGCCGCCAGAGCCGGTCGTCCGTCGGCGGACCGGAGAGGAAGCGGTCGACGAAATCGGCCGGATCGGTCACCTCGACCCATGACGGCGCCTCCCACAAAAGACCCTGACCCTTGACCTCGAGGGAGCGAAGGGCCTTCTGGAGCGCCGCCTCGAAGCTGCGATCGATCGCCATCACCTCGCCGGTGGCCTTCATCTGCGTGCCGAGGCTGCGGTCGGCCGCCGCGAATTTGTCGAACGGCCAGCGCGGGATCTTCACCACCACGTAGTCGAGTGCGGGTTCGAACGCCGCGGTCGTCTTCTTCGTGACCGCGTTCGGGATCTCGTGGAGGCGCTTNCCGATCGCGATCTTCGCCGCGACGCGCGCGATCGGGTAGCCCGTCGCCTTCGAGGCGAGGGCGGAGCTCCGCGACACCCGCGGATTCACCTCGATCACGAAGTAGGGAACCTGCGCGTCGGGATCGTCGTTCGGTGCCCGATCGGGGTGCAGCGCGAACTGGATGTTGCAGCCGCCTTCGATGCCGAGGGCGCGGATGATCCGCAGCGCCGCGCTCCGGAGCATCTGGTACTCCTTGTCGGTGAGCGTCTGCGACGGCGCGATCACGATGGAGTCGCCGGTGTGGACGCCCATCGGGTCGAGGTTCTCCATGTTGCAGACGGTGATGCACGTGTCCGCGCCGTCGCGCATCACCTCGTACTCGACCTCCTTCCACCCGGCGAGCGAGCGTTCGACGAGGACCTGCCCGATCGGCGATGCCGCGACCCCGCGGCTGACGCGAGAAGCGAGCTCATCCGCATCGTTCGCCACTCCGCCGCCGGTGCCACCCAGCGTGAAGGCCGGACGGACGACGAGCGGATAGCCGATGCCAGCGGCGAACGCGATCGATTCCTCGACGCTGTGCGCGGTCGCCGACTCGGGCACGGGCTCGCCGATCGACAGGAGAAGCTGCTTGAACGCCTCGCGGTCCTCCGCTTGCTGGATCGCGGAGAGCGGTGTGCCCAGAAGCCGTACGCCGTAGCGCTCGAGGACGCCCGACTCCGCGAGAGCGACCGCCAGGTTCAAGCCCGTCTGCCCGCCGAGCGTCGCGAGGAGACCGCTCGGGCGCTCCCGCGCGATGACGCGCTCGAGCACCTCGACTGTGAGCGGCTCGAGGTACGTGACGTCGGCGACGCCGGGGTCGGTCATGATCGTCGCCGGGTTCGAGTTCACGAGGACGGTCTCGATCCCTTCTTCGCGCAGCGCTCGGCAGGCCTGCGTGCCGGCGTAGTCGAACTCCGCCGCCTGCCCGATGAGGATCGGGCCGCTGCCGATGATGAGGACCTTCATACGTCGAGCCACCCGCCGCCCATGAGAACGCATCGGCCGCCGACGCGGACGCCGGTGATCCGCTCGCCAAGGCGGTCGATTTCGATGTCCATGATGCTCGGGCGACCCATCTCGAAACCCTGTTCGCTTCTGATCCGTACCGTTGGCTCGGCCGGGACGAGCTCGTGCGCCACGAGATACGCACCGAGCGGGCCGTTCGCCGCGCCGGTCGCCGGGTCCTCGCTGACGCCCAAGCTCTCAGCGAACATTCGCCCATGCACGTGCGAGTCGGGCCACTCGCCGCCCATCGCGAAGACGTAGACATTCGCATCGAGCGCACCGGAGCCCCGACGTGCGCGGCGGACCGCCTTGAGTCCCTGTAGCGGGACCAGCAGGAACGGGACGCCCGCGGACACGACCTGGATCGGCACATCGCTGCGGACTTCCTCGACCGCAAGCGAGAGCGCCTCCGCCGCCATGCGGCGCGTGACCATGGTCCCGGTGAATGAGGGCACCGGCTGCTCCATCTGCACGAACCCATCCCGCAGGGTCACACGGATGACGCCGACGCCCTCCTCGAGTCGTTTCGCGCCATCGCGGCCGCCGGCCAGGACATGCGCGGTCCCGACGGTCGGATGGCCCGCGAACGGGAGCTCGGTGTCGGGCGTGAAGATCCGGACGCGGTGATCCGCGTCGTTCGAGGTGGGCGGCAGCACGAAGGTCGTCTCCGAGAGATGAAGCTCCTTCGCGATCGCCTGCATCAAGCCGTCGTCGATCCCGCTGGCATCGGTGAAGACCGCCAGTGGGTTGCCGCCAAATGGACGATCGGTGAAGACGTCGACCAGCTGGTACTCGCGCCGCGTCACTTTCGAGCGACCGCGGCGCGGAGGTCGTCCATGAACGCGTCGAAGACCGGCTCGTTGTCGCGCGGTCCGGGGGCGCCCTCGGGGTGGTATTGGTACGTGCGGATGGAAAGTCGCTCGTGCGCGAGGCCCTCCACCGAGCCGTCGTTCAGGTTTCGTGAGGACACTACGAAGCCCGAGTCCGATGGGATCGAGGCTTCGTCTACTTGGAATTCGTGGTTCTGCGAGGTGATGACGACCTTTCCCGTTCGCAGGTCCTGCACGGGATGGTTCGCGCCGTGGTGGCCGAACGGCAGCCGCGACGTGGATGCCCCAATCGCCCGGGCGACCAGCTGATGACCCAAGCAGATGCCGAGGATCGGCAGAGGACGCGACGTTCCGCGCGCCGCCACCGCATCGAGCAGCGTCCGCGTCGTCGCGGTGATCTGCGGGATCGCCGACGGGTCGCCGGGACCGTTGGAGATGACGATGCCGTCGGGCGACCACGAGAGGATCGCGCGGGCGTTCGAGGTCGCGGGGAAGATCTTGACCGTGGCGCCGCGCCGCACGAGGCAGCGGATCTGGTTCTCCTTCACGCCGGTGTCGAGGAGCGCGACCTTCGCCCCGCTTCCGGCCTGCCGCGAGAGCCCCGTCGATTCGACGACGAGGGGCCTCGCCGCGAGCGGAGGGCTGGCGTGCGCCTTGGCGACCGCTTCGCGCGCGATATCCGGATCCTGCGAGCGATGCGGCGGCACCTGGAGGATCGCGCCGCGTAGCGTGCCTTTGGCGCGCAGGCGCCGCACCAGCGCTCGCGTATCGATGCCCGCGAGACCCGGCACGCCGTACGAGCGCAGGTACGCGTCGAGGTCGAGCGTCCCTTCCCGGCACGTCGACACGAGCTCGCGGACCACGAGCGCCTCGACCCATGGCCGGCGGCTCTCGGCCGCGCGATCGAACGTCCCGTAGTTACCGATGAGCGGATAGGTCAGGACGACGATCTGCCCGTTGTACGAGGCGTCGGACGCGACCTCCTGGTAGCCCGTCATCGCCGTGTTGAAGACGACCTCTCCCGACGCCGGCGCGCCATCGCCGAACGCCTCGCCCCACCACGTCGAGCCGTCTTCCAGCCCGAGCACCGCCGCCCTGTTCATTGATGCATAACTATACGCAGTCGGATGCATAAAGATGCAATTGCCCTTCGAGCTCAGCGACGGCTGATCGCTTCGGCGGCACTCACAGCTCCTTCATCGCGAACTTCCCCCGCGACGACGGTCGCGACGACCCGGCCCGTCAGCGTTCGGCCGATGAGCGGAGTGTTCTTTCCCTTCGACGCGAGCTCGTCGGCTCGCACGGTCCACTCGGCGTCGCGATCGATGACGACCCAGTCGTCCTTCGGTCGGTCGATCCCGAGGACGCGCGCGGGTCCGGTCGTGAGCGCGTCGATGACCGTTTCGAGCGAGGCCCACCTCACGCGGACGCCGCCCAGCACGAGTCCCAGCGCGGTCTCGAGGCCCGAGATGCCGAACGCGGCCTGATCGAACTCGACGTCCTTGTTCACGGATGCGTGCGGAGCGTGGTCGGTGGCGATCGCGTCGACCGTCCGGTCCTCGAGCCCGGCCCAGAGCGCTCGTACGTCCTCGCTCGTCCGCAGCGGCGGATTCACTTTCGTCGACGAGTCGTACGGCACGCCACGCGGTGCCCCCTCCTCGTCCTCCCACGCGAAGGCCCGCGATCCCGCGACCCACTCGTCGGTCATGGCGAGGTGATGCGGCGTGACGTCGCAGGTGACGTTCAGACCGTCCGCCTTNGCGCGGCGGACGAGCTCGATCGACCCGGCGGTCGAGAGGTGCGTGAGATGCAGCCGGCCACCCGCAAGCTTCGCGAGCGCGAGGTCGCGCGCGACCGCCGACTCCTCCGCGGCCGCGGGCATGCCCGGCAGACCGAGACGCGCCGAAACCGAGCCTTCGTGCACGACGCCTTTCGCTGAGAGCGCGAGATCCTGTGCGTGCTCGATGATTGGACGCCCCGAGGCGCGCGCGTACTCGAGCGCACTGCGGAACAGACGAGCATCCTCCACCGGCGATCCGTCGTCCGAAAAGGCGACCGCGCCGGCATCGGCGAGCTCGACCATGTCCGCGAGCTCTCGGCCCTTACGCCCTCGCGTGATCGCGGCGACGAACAGCACGCGCGCGCCCGCGACGCCATATTCGCGACCGAGTAGCTCCTTGAGCAGGCCCGGCGAGTCGATGACCGGCTCGGTGTTCGGCATCGCGCAGATGGTCGTGAAGCCGCCACGGAGCGCGGCTCGGCGCCCGGTCTCGATCGTCTCCGAATCCTCGAATCCCGGCTCGCGCAGATGGGCGTGCAGATCGACGAAGCCCGGGACCACGAGGTAGCCCTTCGCCTCGAGCGCGCCCCGATCGAAGGTCATGCGCGCTCCTCCGGCGGTGCCCCCGCCGCAAGCAGGTAGAGCAGAGCCATTCGCACCGCGACGCCGTTGGTCACCTGCTTCTCGATGAGCGAGCGGCTGCCGTGAGCGACCGCCGCGTCGATCTCGATCCCTTCGTTCATCGGCCCGGGATGCATGACCGGCGCACCCGGCCTCATGCGACCGGCGCGATCGGTCGTGAGNCCCCACTCGCGGCTGTACTCGCGCAGCGACGGCAGCAGCCCNGCCTCCTGGCGCTCGCGCTGGAGCCGCAGCGCGATCACCCCGTCAGCGCCGTCGAGNGCGCGGTCGAGAAGAGGCTCATANGTGACGCCAGGCGGCAGCTGGCCGCAGCGCCACGCGACCGGGACGAGCGTCGGCGGCNCTGACAGCGTCACGCGAGCGCCGAGCGGGACGAGGGTGCTGATGTCCGACCGAGCGACGCGGCTGTGGAGGATGTCGCCGACGATCACGACGCGTTTGCCGTCGAGCTCACCGAGGGCCTCGCGAAGGGTGTACGCATCGAGCAGACCTTGCGTGGGATGCGCGTGCCACCCATCGCCCGCGTTGATCACGGCCGACTCGGTCCGCTCGGCGACGAAGTAAGGCGCACCCGACGAGCCGTGGCGCATCACCACGACGTCGCCGCCGAGCGCCTGAAGCGTGCGGACCGTGTCGAGGAGCGACTCGCCCTTCTCGACGGAAGAACCCGTGGCGGTGATGTTCACGACGTCCGCCGAGAGCGCTTTCGCGGCGAGCTCGAAAGATACGCGCGTCCGCGTCGAGGCCTCCGCGAAGAACAGGATCACGGTCCGGCCGCGGAGCGGCGGCGCGCGGCGGATCGGCCGCGACAGGATCTCGGCCATGGCACGCGTCAGATCGAGGACAGCCTCGATCTCGTCTCGCGACCAATCATCCGTGTCGAGCACGTGTCGCCTCGTCCACGGGCCGCGCCCCCGGGCCGCGGGTCTAGACGCGCTCATGCACTGCCAGCTCGACCTCGTCGCGGCCATCGACCTCGGTGAGGTGGACGCGCACGTCATCGCCGGGCGAGGTCGGTATGTTCTTTCCCACGAAGTCCGCGCGGATCGGAAGCTCGCGATGACCACGGTCGACGAGGACCGCGAGGCGTATCGCGCGCGGGCGCCCGTAATCCACGAGAGCGTCCATTGCCGCGCGGACGGTGCGACCGGTGAAGAGCACGTCGTCGACGAGCACGACGACACGGTCGTCGACGGAGAATGGGATCTCCGACTCGCGCACCACCGGTGCGTAACCGATGCGCGTCAGGTCGTCGCGATACAGGGTGATGTCGATCGCGCCGAGAGGGAGATCGACGCCTTCGTTCAGACGGATGGCGTCGCGGATGCGGGAGGCGAGCGCGTCGCCGCGCGCGCGGATGCCGACGATGGCGAGGAGAGAGAGATCACGGTCCCGCTCGACGATCTCGTGCGCGATCCGCGTGATTGCCCGGCGGACGTCGTCGCGTGAGAGCAGCGTGGTCGTTCGGCGCTCCTTCCCGGTCTCACAGGACCGGTCCTTAAAGGGTGGTGGCGCTCGGAGAAGTATAGGTACCGTAGGTCGTGGTGCGCATCGCTCTGGCGGTCATGTGCGTGGTCTTGTTCGGCGTGGTCGCGGTGACCGCATCCGGAGCGCGGGGACAGCTCGGTCCGGCCGCGAGCCCCACCGTGGCGCCGCGCCATACGCCGCCGCCGGCGGTACCGACGCTCGCTCCGGAGATCGGCGATCGGGGCGCGCGCACGTACGCACGCCTCTGGGGTCGATTCAGCGTGCCGCTCGAAGGCGGCGACGTACCGCACGATCCGGGTCTCATGCCGGGCGCGCCGCGCGACTATCGCGCGGGGATTCACGAAGGCATCGACTTCCCCGCCCCTTCCGGGACCACCGTGCTCGCGGCGGCGACGGGCAAGATCATCCGCGTCGATGCGAGCTTCCTCGATTGGACCCGCGAGCAGCAGGACATCGCGCTCAACGAAGCGCTGACGCTCGGTTACACCCCCGCCGCGACGCTCGATCGCATCCGGGGCCGCCAGGTCTGGATCGATCACGGCAAGGGCATCGTGACGCGCTACGCGCATCTATTGGCGGTGCGTCCGCTCGATGTCGGACAGATCGTCGAGGCTGGGACTCCGATCGGGGACGTCGGCAGCTCCGGTTACCCGCAAGGCGGGCCGCACCTGCACTTCGAGGTTCGCGTGGGCGACGACTANTACGGTGACGGGCTGAGCGGCGACGCTCTGCTTCGAGCGGTCTCGCGACTCTTTCGCTGAACGCTAGCTAGCGGACTCGCCCTCGAGATAGCACCGCGCGCAAAGGCAGCGGCTTCCTTCCGTCGAGACGTAACCCTCGGCACCGCAGCGATCGCAGCGGCCTTCCTCGGATCTCCGCCCGACCAGNCGGTCGCCCAAGCGGACCCAATTGCTGACAGCGCGCTCGGATTCCCGGTCGATCACAAGTTGAGCCGCAGCGCACACACGATGCCAGGGAGGACAGGTAGGCGGTATCAGATCAGGCTGTTACGAGGACGTTGCTTAGCGGAGGCCGGTACGCCGGGCTCGCAGCGCCGCTTCGAGAACGATCTCGACCGATTCCGAGGCGACCGGCGCGGGCACCGCGCGGAAGACTCCGATCTCGGCGACCTTGTCCTTCTCGGGCGCGTCGTACCACCACGACAGGTGGCCGATCTCGCACATGTAGACGTACGCCGTCGTGCTCTTCGGGGTCTGAAAGCGGATCGCCCCGAGGAGATCGAGCCGGGGCGGGACGATCCGGGCGGAGTCCCAGAGCTCACGCTTGGCGACCTCGAGGATCGTCTCGCCGGCCTTCCGCCCGCTCGTCGGAAAGTGCCATCCGGCCGCGTCCGGCTTGCGGATCCAGACCGTGAGATCGCCATAGAAAGGGACGATCATCGCGAGCTGCGCCGAGGCGGGGGGGTATTCACGGAAGGTGTTGTCCCGGCGCGAAACGAANGTGTGCTCGGCCACTGTGTCGCACACTAAGCAGGGGGAGAACCGAGCGTCAATAGCACGGCGGGTTCGGGCCTCCCGAACGACGCCGGTTTGACCGCTTAGGAGCGCAAGACNTCGGCGAGTCGGAAGGGGTCGGCCGCGACCACGCTCGCCGCGTAGAGCTCCATGCCTCCTATGTCGCTCGTCTTGTTGGCCGGATCGCCGCGATCCACAAGGCGCGCGTGCGGGGGAAAACGGCGCCAGTCGTTGCCGTCGGCCGAGAGCGGCGGAAGCAGAAGCGCGAGGTTGTACGAGACGACACCCTGCGCCCGATACGCGGCGATGGCCCGCGCGATCGCACCCGCGAGNGCGGTTTCGTCCTCGCCCGGCCGACCGATGATCACGATCTCGCTCTCTTTGATTGGGACAAGAGAGGCGAACACGCGCGCCCGATCGCGCTCGTCGCCGAGCCCGAGCGCGTCATGCACCAGCCACAGGTCGTCGAAGTAATCGCGACCGTGTTGTTCGTCGTAGGCGAGGGACCGGCGGCGGAGCATCTCGACGCGCGGGTAGTGCATGCCTCTCGTAACGGTCATCTGCATGTGTCCGTGGACGATCGAGCCTCCGGCGCGCCAGAGGCAGTTCCAGATCAGGAAGTAGTACTTCGCGGCCGGATCCTCCTCGTTCGCGGCCAGGGCCCAGCGGCGCGAGATGCCGAGGCGCTCGCGGATGACGTCGGCGTCCATCGCCGCGAGCGGGTCGTGCTCATCGAAGACCAGCACACCGTGGTACGTGTCGTACTTCGCGATGTTCGATGCGGTGATCCCGTGCTCGCCTTTGATCCGCCCGAACGTATCCGCCGGCGTCCCCGTCTCGGGGTGACAGAAGGGATCGCCGCGGGAACGCTCGATCGTCTCGCGCACCTCGTCGGTTCCCTTCACCTCGATTGGCCGGCGCGCGCGAACGTCGTTGAAGAGCGCGCCCTCGAGCAGCACCAGGTTCGTGACCCGGACGATGTGCTGTGTCGTCACCGCTTCGACCGACCCGAACTGCTTGGTGATCCATTCGCGCATCTCGGGCGGTGGGTCGAGTCGGCCGGTGGTCGTGGAGACCGCGAAGATGCGCTCGGCGGCCGCGCGCGCCTCCGGCGGCAGCCCCGCGATCCGCTCCTCGAGCTCGGCGATGGACGACGCTCGCGTCTCGGTCGACTTCAAGCGGCTCGCCGGGCCTTCGCCGCTGCGCCGTACATCTCCACGTAGCGTCGAGCGGATGCCGTCCATGAATGATCCTCGAGCATCGCGCGCGTGCGCAATGCGACCCAGGGCTGCCCGCCTGCGCGATAGCGATGGAGCGCGCGCTGGAGAGCGTCGGCGAACGCCGCCGCTTCGTATTTGGTGAAGGAAAATCCGTTGCCCCGACCATCGGCGTCCACGTCGCGCACCGTGTCCGCGAGCCCGCCCACGGCGCGGACGACCGGGATCGTGCCGTAGCGGAGTGAGATGAGCTGCCCGAGCCCGCAGGGTTCGAAACGCGACGGCATGAGGAACATGTCAGAGCCGGCGTAGATGCGTTGCGCGAGCGCCGCGTCGAACCCGAGCGTAAGGGCGAGCCGTCCCTTCATCTTCTGAGCGAGCTCGCGCCAGCGCTGCTCGTAGGCGGGATCGCCGGTGCCGAGGACCACGAGCTGCCCGCCCTTCTCGACGAGCCAGGGCGCGACCGCCGTGAGCAGATCGACGCCCTTCTGCTCCACCAGACGCCCGATGACTCCGAAGAGCGGCGCGCTCGCGTCCACGACGAGGCCGGCCTCCTTCTGGAGCGCCGCCTTGCATGTTGCTTTCCCAATTTGGTCCTCGGCGCTGTAGTGCGCCGCGATGTGCGGGTCGCGCGCTGGATCGAAGAACGCCGTATCGATGCCGTTGGTGATGCCCCAGAGGTCGCCTCGCCGCTCACGCAGAAGATCCTGGAGCCCTTCGCCGAACTCCGGCGTGAGGATCTCCTGCGCATAGCGCTCGCTCACGGTCGAGACGATGTCCGTTGTGGCGATCGCCCGCGCCATCGGATTCGCCTCACCGCGGCTCTCGACCGCGAGGCGCGTGCGCGGCAGCCCCACAAGCCGCAGGACGTCCGCGCTCGTGCGCCCCTGGTACGCGAGGTTGTGGATGGTGAACACCGTCGCCGAGCCGCGCAGCTGGCGCGAGCGACTGGCCAGCTGGACGAGCAGCGCGGCGTGCCAGTCGTGCGCGTGGATGACATCGGGCTTGGACTCCTCGAGATCCGCGAGGACCGCCCGGCAGAAGAGGGCGTACCGCTTCGCGTCATCCGGGTAGCCGTAGACCTTGTCGCGCCCGATGCGGAAGCTACGAACGAAGACGAAGCGCACTCTGTCGCGAGTGATCTCGGGGTACTCGATGCGCGCGTGGGCCGCGCCGTACGGAACCGAGTGCGTTCGCGCTCCCTTTGTCGGGATGGCGAACTTCGCCGTGTCGATCGAACGGTGGAGCGGAAGATAGACGCTGACCTCGTGCCCGAGCGCGGCAAGCGCCTGGGGCAGAGAGCCCGCGACATCGGCGAGGCCGCCGACCTTGGCGTAGGGGGCGACCTCGGCGGCCGCGAACGAGATCCGCACGGAGCTGGAAGGATGTTAACGGGATGTAAGGATTTCGCGTTGCGCCCCCGTCGACGCACGGTTCCGACACGGATGCGTTAGTCAGGTAGTAGGCGGGATAGAGGCCCTTAAAGGGAGGCTGACCCAGATGAACGCACTGCATCGGAAACTCGCACTCGGGCTCGCCGTGGGCGTCGGCAGCATCGGGATCTTCAGCGCAGCGGCGCTCGGCGCGTTCGGCCCGGAGGTCTCCACGAACGTCGGCTCGACCATTGCGCCTATCGGCTCCGCTGTGCTGGGTGAGGACAAGCCGGACAAGCTCAAGGCGATCCTGGACGGCCTGGTGCAGAAGGGCGTCATAACTCAACCGCAGGAAGACGCGATCCTCGCCTCGCTCAAGGACGCGGCCGGCAAACACGAGAAGCACGGCAAGAAGGGCGAGGCCGTGCTGCGAGAGTTCCTCGCGACGTCGGCGCAATACCTCGGGATCCCCGAGAAGGACCTTCGCGCGAAGCTGCCCGGCACNAGCCTCGCCGCGATCGCGAACGCGACGGCCGGCAAGAACCGTGANGGTCTCGTGGCGGCGCTCAACCTCGAAGCGCGGGCGGACGTCGACAAGGCGCTCGCCAACAAGCGGATCACCGAGGATCAGGCCAAGAAGCTGCGCGATGAGCTGCCCGGCCGCATCACGACGCTCGTCGACCGGACCTGGCCGGCGAAGCCGACCGCCGCGGTACGCGGTCCTCACCTAAAGAGCTTCCTCGGCGATCTGCTCCACGCAGGCAGGGACTACCTCGGCCTCTCNCCGGAGGCCCTCATGACCCAGCTGCGTNCGGGCAAGAGCGNCGGCGAGGTCGCGGACGCGACGCCGGGAAAGAGCCGAGTGGGCCTCATCGCCGCGCTCACGACCGCCGCGAACACGCGCATCGATCAAGCGGTGACGAATAAGAGCCTCAGCGTTGATCAGGCCACGACGTTGAAGACCAAGGTCGGCGCCGAGATCACGACCTTCGTCGATCGCAAGCTCACGCTGCGAAACACGACGAAGCCGGGGGCGCCGGCGGGTGGAACGACGACGCCGACGAAGCCCGCCAGCCCGGCCCCGAGAGAAGAAAAGGACTAGTACCCCTCCTCACTCCGCGAGAGGACGCCGGGCGAAAGCCCGGCGTTCTTGGTTCTCGGTATCCATTCGGTGGCGAGTAGGAACGGGCGTCTTCGCGTGTCGTTGCATCTATGGCTGGGGAGACGGGGCGGAGGCGCGGAACAATGTCGAACCCGCTCACACATGTCGTGACGCGAAGTGTCGGCGTTATAGTCGGCGCGCCAGCGAGGGCCACGGAGTTGGGAATGGAGCGGGTACTAGAGGGCCGGTACAAGATCGAAGAGCCGCTCGGTGTGGGCGGCTCTTCTCAGGTCTACCTCGCCCGCGATCAAGCCCTGAACCGGGATGTCGCTCTCAAGGTGCTCGATCCCGGCGCCGCCGCCGATGGAAATCTTCGCAGGATGTTCGTCAAGGAAGCGCGGGCGCTCGCGCAGCTTTCTCACCCGAACATCGTTGCCGTCTACGACGTGGGTGAGGTCGACGGCTCTCCGTTCATCGTCATGGAGTACCTGCCCGGCGGATCGCTGAAGCAGAAGATCGAGGGCACAGGTCCGCTCAAGGCCGGCGAAGCTGTTCGTGTCGCGATCGAGGTCGCCGATGGCCTCGGGTTCGCGCACTCGAAGGGGATCATCCACGCCGACCTCAAGCCGTCGAACATCCTGTTCGATGGAAGCGAGACCGCGAAGATCTGCGACTTCGGCATCGCCCGCACACCGCAGGAGGATGCCGACACGCCGCAGCTCTACGCGACCGCGATGTACGTGGCGCCCGAGCGCATCGAAGGCAAGAGCACATCCGTGCAGTCGGACGTCTACGGCCTGGGCCTCGTCCTGTACGAGGCGCTCGTCGGCAAGCCGCCGTTCACCAGCTCGAACGCCGCGGTGCTGCTACGCGACCACGTGGTGCGCCAGCCCGTGCCGCCGAGCCACCTGCGGCCGTCATTGCCAAAGGAGCTCGACAGCGTCGCGCTGAAAGCCCTCGCGAAGCAGCCGAACCTCCGCTACCAAAGGGCGAGCGACTTCGCGGTCGCGCTGCAGCGGATCGAGAACGTCGACAAAGAGCTCGCGACCACACGCCTGGTGATGGCCGATCCGCTCGAGGATTTCATCCCGAAGACCGAGCAGAGCCCGGTCGTCGCGCTGCTCTCCGCGTATGGGATGCCGATCCGGCGCGTCTTCTTCGCGCTCTTCGCGGCTCTGCCGGTGTTTGCGATGGCGACCCTCGCCGGCTTCGAGATCGTCGGCTCGCTGCTCGCGGCCGCGCTCGTCGCGGTCGTCGGCGCAGCCGGTCAGCTCGGGATCGCACTCGCGATCGGCTGGGTGATCGAGACCGCGCTGCTCTTCGTGTTCGTCCCGGGTCTCTCGCTGCTCTTCGCGGCGCTCGGATCCTGCTCTACCTGCGGACCACGCCGCCAGAGCAGATCGCGCTCGCGATGGCCATCCCCGTCCTCACGCCGCTCGGTCTCGCACCCGCGATGATCCTCACCGCGGCCGCGGTCTTCGGGCTCACCGGTGTTCTCACCGTCGCCGCGAGCGCCGCGATGACGATGCTCTTCGCGGTCGCGATGGGCGTCCAGTCGCTCGGTCCTTACGCGCAGACGGGCATGTCACTGCGGCAGGAGTCGCTCTTCAACCCGGTGCGCGCGGCCGAGACGAAGTCGGCGCTCGTGACCCTCCTCCAGAACTCGAACGATCGTTTTGGGCCGCTTGGAACGCAGCTCGATCCCGCGGTCCTCTGGTCGCAGATGAGCGGCCTCGTCTCGCGGCTCGCTGGCGCGACGCTCGAGACCTGGATCGCCACGGTGCTGGCGTGGACGATGGCCGCGCTCACCGTGTGGACCATCACGCGCCTCTTGCGCACCTTCTTCGATGCCCTGCTCCGCAAGCCCAAGCGTTGGTTCGCTCTGTACGTCCTCGCGGCAGGAGCGGGCGTCGCCGGCGGCGCGGCAATCCTCTACATGTTCGCCGTGACCCTCTCCGCGCTGGACAACGCGCCGGGGCGGCCCGGGAACGGTGTGCTGTTCCTCGCAGCGATGACCGGTGCGATCCTCGCGCTGGCCGCGGGGATCGTGATCGGCGCGACCGAGCAGCCCGAGCCTGAAGCGGAGGGATCGATCCCGATGGCCGCGCGAAGGATGCCGGTCCGCTAGCGCTCGCGGGCTTTTTTCGCCGGCAGCTTCTTCGCGTAGGCGTGCGCTTGATCCACCCACTCGCGTAGCTTCGCTGGGCTCTTCGCGATGGCCTCGGGCACGACGACGTATTCCTTCATCGGTCGTCCCGGCATCGGCTCGAACGGCTTCGCGGTCTTCGCGCCCGCGGTCGTGCGCTCATCTCCGAACCGCACGACGATCTTGTCCTGGTACGTCCCGGCGAACATGTTCCCGTTCACGAAGAGCGCGGGATAGCCGAACATCGGCCTCGATTGCACGTGCGGATCCTTCGGCTTCGCTTTCTCGAACGCGGCGATGAGCTCGGGGGGTGATTTCTTCCACGCCATCATCGCGAGGCTAGTCAGTTGATCGGTCGCGCGGATTTTTCGCGCGTCGGCGCTTGCTTTTTTGGTTGCGTGGTGATAGAACTACTGTTCTAGAGGACCGTCAGGCGGAGGAAGGACCGACCCGGACCTCAAGAGGTCGTTCCTTGGCCATCACTGCCGCTGCTCTCGATCCTCTTGCGACTCGCCGTTGCTACGACTGCCGCTCGGTCAAGCCCATCACTGACTTCGCCTTTCGCAACATCGCTCTCGGAACGCGCCAGGGCCGCTGCCGCCCATGTCATGCCGCGTATCGACGCGCTCACTACCTCCGCAACCGTGCAACGTACATTCGGCACGAAGTCGCGCGAATCCAGAGGTATCGCGACGAGAACCGGCCGCTTCTGCGCGAGTACCTACGCGCCCATCCTTGCGTCGACTGCGGCGAGGCAGACATCGTCGTTCTCGATTTCGACCATCGGGATCCATCAAACAAGAGACACAACGTTGTGGTCCTTGCCCTGCACAAAGCTTGGGTCCGCGTGCTCGCGGAGATCGCGAAATGCGATGTGCGCTGCGCGAACTGTCATCGACGTCGAACGGCGATCCAATTCGATTGGAAAGCCAGAAGGCCCGAGGCGCTGGCTTCGTCCACGAAGACTCCTTCCGAACGGAGTGTCGGGCTGTTCGAATTCGCCGCAGGAATCGCTACAGGCTTGAAGAAGTGCGGAAAGTGCGGACTCCTGAAGCCGCTCTCAATGTTCCCCTTCAAGGATCGTCCGCTGGGCAAGCGTGGATCGAAATGCCTGGCATGTAGCGCTGCGTACAGCCGTGAGCATTACAAGCGCAACCGGGCCAAATACCTGAAGAGGGCGCACAAGAGCCGCCGGCGCGGGTACCAGAAGAACAAAGCGATGGTCCTGGCGTATCTGCTCGAGCACCCGTGCGTTGACTGCGGCGAGTCTGATCCACTGCTGCTCGAGTTCGACCACAGAGAGCTCACGTCCAAAATCGATGCTGTCGCTCGCCTCGCTCAGTATCGGCCATGGCCCATCGTGATCGCCGAGATCAACAAGTGCGATGCGCGAATTGCCACCGTCGAAGGACCGCGAGGCAGTTCGGCTGGACCAAGCTGCTCGATACGCCGGCAGCATAGAATGACTCGTACGCGGGTGTGTTGTAGTGGTAACAAAAATCCTTCCCAAGGATTGATCGCGGGTCCGATTCCCGCCACCCGCTCCGTAGAAACCTAGATGACAACACATGATTCATTGAAAGCTCTCGTCGGCAAGCGTGTCGTCCTCGACCTCACACCCGCCGCGGATACCGCGACCGCGCGCGGGAAACTGCTCGGCACGATCGACGCCGCGGACGGGCTCGTCCTCATCATCGAGCCCGATGAAGCACCGGCCACACGCCGCAGCATCCACTCCCATCACGTGAAGAACGCGCGCCCGATCTAGAAAGATGGACCGAGCGCTCATCCAATTCATCTGCGTGCGCGCGGATCATCGGAAGAAGCGGCCCGTGGATCCCTCGAGCCCGTTCAACGTCGCCGAAGAGGGCGGGTGGGCTTACTGCCCCGGCGGCATGCCGGACGGGCACAAATGGTTCAAGACCGGAGGGATCACGCGGGCCGCGCTCGCGAAGTTCGACTGGCCCCAAGAGGACGAGGCCGAGACTTAGAGACGCAGCGGCCGCGCCACCGGATCCCTGAACATCGCGCCCGGATCTTCCTTCCAGCGCGCCGGCTGAACGTCGATGTACAGCTCGATCTCGTTCCCATCCGGATCTTCGATGTACAGGCTGTGCGTGACGCCGTGATCGGTCGCGCCGACGATGCGCACGCCCGCCGCGGCGACCGCGTCACGCGCCTCGCGCAGCTCATCGTCCGTCTCGCCTACCTTGAGGCCGAAGTGGTAGAGCCCAATGCGCCGGCCGCTCGGGATCGGTGTGGCGCTCGGTCCGACCTCGATGAGCAGCAGCTCGTGATGTGTGCGGCCCGACGAGAACGCCGCGGCCGGGAACCCAAGCCCCTCCTCCGGTGTGATCTCGCTCCAACCGAGCGTCGCTCCATAGAACCGCCGTGACCGCTCGAGGTCACGGACATATAGGACGATGTGCCCGAGCTCTTTGACCTTCATTGACTACTCCCTGGGTATTCCCG